>ERZ890953.723-NODE-723-length-18104-cov-6.757604_pt1 | contig 18104 bp, 13 predicted proteins | sample MGYA00521264_ERZ890953 | MGnify/ENA primary metagenome ERZ890953 (study PRJEB32303, sample SAMEA104408629) | aquatic metagenome | biome: Brackish water; feature: Chemocline; material: water | place: Baltic Sea | collected 2014-10-26T21:54:00 | depth 200 m ...
ATTTTACTGTTTAGATGCTTATTATTCGATGATTGGAGTCCGACAGACTCCTAGGCTTTTCTAGTGTTGACACAATAAATTTCAGCTCTTTATTACTAGAAATATTATTATAATGTGTTACTAATTTAATAAAATCTTTTGCAATTAGTTTTAATAGTTCAATACTCAGTATTGAGAATTCATCAATAACTATAGCTACTTTTGTTTGAACTGAGGTGTTCAATAGGTTAACAATACTTTTGATGCTGTTGTTTTCTTTTGTACATCTATTAATTTCAAATTTTACTTCAATAGAACAAAGTATTTCTTCTAGTATGTCGCTAGATGAGTTTACATCAATAGGACTTAAATCACAGTATACATAAGTTATATCATTAATAATAAAATTTCTATTAATTAAAGCTGTTTTTCCAACTCCAGATTTACCAAAAATCCAAATATTACTTACTTCAAAACTATGGTTAAAACTAGTGTCTTGATCTCTTTTAATATAAAAAGGTTCATTCTTCTTAGTATAATTATTAAATAAAATTGTATTTAGCTTTGTACTACTTAGTGCAGTTGTTTTTTTAGGAATAAGTAATTTATGCAGTTCATCAAGCTTCATAGAATCTTCGATTTGAAATATTTGATTATATATTCCATGAGTTTTCATTAAATTTATTAGTTCATTCCCGTTAATTAATTTAATAAAATTAGTTGGTTTTGAATTTTCAGCATTCTTTTTATTTTTCCATTTAAACCACCAAGAGCTCTCATCTATATCTATTACCCTAGGAAGACAAAGAATCCATTCCTTTAATTCATATTTTGTCGCTTCGATAGCTGTACTAAAAGATTCTCTAATTTGAGCTTTTTGACTATCATCAAAAGTTTCTAAAAAGAATTTACACTGAATAACTGTAATGGGCTCAACACCAAGTTCACCTATAAATATATCTATTCCACCATCACCTTGTTTTAGAGCAACTTGACTAACATGTTTATTTGGATGTACTTTTCTAAATAAAGTTTCACAAGCACCTTCGAATGCCTCTCTTGCACCAGCTATGTTTCCATATACTGATTTAAAGTCGTGCCAATCTCTATTCATCATTTTATTATTTTTTCCCTAAACTAAATTTCTTATATTATATATAGTTTAACTTAATTTATTAATACAAATATGTTGATAAAAAAAAATGTGTTCAAACTGTATCCAAAATTGAATAAGAATGAAGAAATTGAAAGGTGTTGATAGAGTTACAAAGTCTTTATTTACGGTTTTTAATAATTTTTATTATGTTATTTAAGAATTTCCAGCACCCGAAGCCATATTACTAATGGAAATTGTTTTAATAATGAGCTATATGTATATGCTTGACTATATTAAATTACATAAACAGCTGTAATTTAGGTGTTTTATAGTTATTTATACTTTATGAAATAGAATTTTTCATTGAGTCATCCTTAGTGATAGAAGGCAGAGTTTAAAAGTAGATATTTAGGGGTTTTTAGTACTGAAAGTATCAGTAAAAGTATCAGTAAAAAGCTATAAATATCACTGATAGTTAGTGTTTGTTGTCTTGGAAAGTCCCTATTTATAGGGGTTTATAGGTTAGTGGTACCGAAGAGGGGATTTGAACCCCTAAGCCTTGCGGCGGCGGATTTTGAATCCGCTATGTATACCATTCCATCACTTCGGCGAATAAATAGAGTGTGATTATAATGACAATTTACTTAAAAGATTGTAAATATCGTTGTATAATACCTTTAAATAAATAATATTTTGTCGATATAGTAGTAGATAAAGATAAAATTCGTTTGACGGGGGTGTATAATGCGTGTAACATCTAGTATGTACTATGAAAACCTATATGGTAGTAATAACTCTAAATTAAATAAAAAACTTTTTGATGTTAATAAGCAGATTGCTTCTGGTTTAAAAATTCAATATGCAAGTGATGATGTATCTATATTTGCCAAAACGATGCAATTAGATAATGAGATTACGACACTTGAACAGATGAAAAAAAGTACACAGAGTGCTTATAAAGTTTCTGATCAATCTGATGCGGTTTTAAATGAGTTTACTGATAGTATGAATAGAATGAGAACATTGCTATTACAAGCTGCAAATGGTACAAATGATAGTACTTCTTTGGATGCAGTTGGGGCAGAACTTCGTGGAATTGAAAAAAACTTTAAAAACTTAGCTAATACTTCTATTAATGGTGAATACCTCTTTTCTGGTAGTGCCGTTACCATTAAGCCTATTGCAGATGATGGGACATATAGAGGAAATGATATTGAACGAAATGCTTTTGTAGGTTCTAACAATCAACAAAAATACAATATTACAGGAAGTGAACTCTTTTTAGGTGAAGAACAGGTAGTCACTCGTGAGATAAGCAGTAATGTTCCTCAAAAACCAAACTTAACTGATACATTGAGTGTAAATACAACAATAGAAGAGCTAATGGGAACTGTCCCAGCTGGAAGAAAACACAATTTTTATCTAAGAGGTACTCAAAGTGATGGAACAGCAATTAACCAAAAAATTCAATTAGATAGTAATGTCAAAGTAGAAGATTTACTAAGTTCTATTGGAACAGCTTATGGTAATATTGGTTCGGTAAATGTTGTTACAGTTTCTATAAATGATAATGGACACATAACGGTAAAAGATAAAATAAATGGTTCTAGTAAACTTGATTTTCACTTAGTTGGGGCATCTGATTTTGGTGGAACTGATGAGTCTGATGTAAGTAGTATTGATGCTCTACAAACTAATGGTGGAGTAACAGATTATAATACAGCACAAAACACTGCTCCTAATCTTTATATCCGTGAATTTAACAAGTCAGGATATACATCGGCTACAGGAGCACCATCAATAGAAGGTTTAGTTTATGATAGAACTAACTTTAATGTATCTGGTAACAGTTTAACATCTAATGTTCCTCAAATCTTAAAAGATACGAATGCCTTTGCAACTCCATCAACAAAATTAATCGAAGTTGCATCTGGTTCAACACTTGATACAAAGCAACTAGTTTTACATGGTAGTGATGTCTTTGGAAATACTTTAGGTGGAGCGAATGGTTTGCAAATCAATCTCAACTCAACAGCTAATGGTGGTTCTAATTTTTCTTTGGATGGTGGTGTGACAAAATATACCATCTATGATATGAGTAATCCAAGAAAAGCAGTGGATGCAGATGAAATGACTTATCAGCAACTTATGGATGTCATAAATATGACAGTCACAAATCATCTTCCAACAGCTACCAACGATGCAAATGCTTATGATAATGCTGTTGGTGTGTCTGATTTAAGTGGAGATACTTTTTTAAGTAGTGATGGAAAAATCAGTTTTGATGATTTACAGTTTATTACTACTAAGGCAACTATTTCACTTTATGATTCTAATAGTGGTGACTTTAGTGCAGGAAAAGCATCCGCATTGACTTTTAATACTAACAACTCACTCACAATTCGTGACCCAAAAACAGATTTTTTTAAAACAGTTAACGAAATTGTAACAGCAGTAGAAAATCACAAACTTTTTCCTGATTCATCTTCGGGAGAGGTGAGAAATGTTGGTATTGAGAATGCTGTATCTATGATGGATGATTTACAAGACCATGTTTTTAGAACACAGTCTGTTGCTGGTGCACAATCAAATACTCTAAGCACTGCTATTGAAAGAACAGGACTTTTAGAGATAAGTACAAAGTCGTTGAGATCTTCTATTGTGGACACAGATTTAGCCGAATCTTCTCTGCAACTCACACAACTCACACTAAATTACCAAGCAATGCTATCTACTGTTAGTAAAGTTTCTCAATTAAGCTTGGTGAATTACCTCTGATTTAGTGATTTTTGCTATACTACCTTTATATTTTTTAAAGGCAGTGTAGTTTGAAAGAGACCTTATTTATTGTAGTATTTAGTATTCTTATTTATCTTGGATTTTCCACCATCTTCAGTGAAACTGAATTAATGGGAAGTTATGGTTCAATTTTTGCCTTATATAATCACAAATTTTTTGGATATATTTCTTATGCATATCTTCTGTTACTTCTTATTCCATTATACTTTTTTTACAAAAAAACAAAGTTTAGTTTTAGACAAGCTCAGCTAACTATTGCATCTGTTTTAATTTTATTTTCATCCTTACTTATGCAAGGTTTATTGATTGAAAATGAACTTAGAGGAAAGTTTGGTGCTGATTTTGTTGACTTCTTATCTCCATATGTAGGTCTTTTTGGTCTGTGGATATTATGGTTTATGTTAACACTTTTAGGCATAGTTGTTTTTATGGATAAAAGTACATCTGAGATGATAAATATCATGTATGATTTTACTAAAAAAAATTTAAAGGCAGTTCCTAAACCTAGAATGGCTTTTAAAGAGGATACTCAAAAAAAAATTTATCAAAAAACAAGTGTTGAAACAAATCAAAAAGTAGTCAAAGAAGAAGCTCCAGTCGAAGAAATTTTTGCACCAATTGAAGATTTAATAGAAAAAGAAGAAGAGATTGATAAGCCAGCTTACTTAAGAAAACAAGAAAAAGCTGTTAAAAAAGAGGAAACAAGTTCAGATTATCATGTAGAATTATCACAAGTAGAGAAAGATGAGAAGAAAGAGCCAAAAGAAGAGCCTCATAATATCTTAAAAATCGCTTCTGAAGTTAAAGAACAAAAAAATACACTTGTAGTAGAAGAACTTGAAGAAAATACAAAACTTTTAGCGAGTATTGACAAAGGTCAGGTAGAAAAACCAAAGAACTTTATACTGCCATCAGTTGAATTTTTGCAAAAACCTACAGGAGCTAAAAAGAGTGTAGATGAGAGTGAGCTTGATGATAAAATTCGTTATCTTATAGATAAGCTTGCTCATTTTAAAATAGATGGTGATGTTGTTCGTACTTATGCGGGTCCTGTCGTTTCTACCTTTGAGTTTAAACCAGCTGCAAATGTTAAGGTTAGCAAAATTTTAAATCTCCAAGATGATCTTGCAATGGCATTATCTGCTGAGACTATCCGTATTCAAGCACCTATCCCAGGAAAAGATGTAGTAGGAATTGAGATACCAAATGAAAGTTTTGACACAATTTATTTACGTGAGATTTTAGATGATAAACTTTTTCAAGATTCATCTTCACCTTTAACCTTGGCATTAGGTAAAGATATAGTTGGTAAACCTTTTATAACAGACTTAAAAAAACTTCCTCACTTACTTATAGCTGGAACAACAGGAAGTGGTAAAAGTGTTGGTATCAATGCGATGATACTCTCTCTTCTTTATAAAAACTCACCAGATCAACTGAGATTACTTATGATAGACCCTAAAATGCTTGAGTTCTCTACTTATAATGATATTCCTCATCTTTTGACTCCCGTTATCACAAAACCAAAACAAGCCATTGCTGCACTTAACAATATGGTAGCGGAGATGGAACGTCGTTATGAACTTATGGCAGACACAAGAACAAAAAATATTGAAAATTATAATGAAAAAATTAAAAAAACTAGTGGGGAACATTTTCCTTATATTGTTGTAGTTATAGATGAGTTAGCTGATTTAATGATGACAAGTGGTAAAGATGTTGAAATATCTATTGCAAGACTTGCTCAAAAATCACGTGCTTGTGGTATTCACCTTATAGTGGCTACTCAAAGACCATCTGTAGATGTTGTGACAGGCTTGATTAAAGCTAATTTACCATCTCGTATTTCCTATAGAGTAGGGCAAAAAATTGATAGTAAAATTATTTTAGACCAGATGGGTGCAGAGTCATTACTTGGTCGTGGTGATATGCTTTTTACTCCTCCTGGCTCTACAGGGCTTGTCCGTCTTCATGCTCCTTGGGCAACCGAAGAAGAGATTGAAGTGATTGTTGAATTTATTAAAGCACAACGTAAACCTAATTATGACAAAAGCTTTTTACTTGAAGAGAGTGAAAGTAACTCTTCCTCATCTTCTAGTGATTCATACGAAGAACTTGATGAGTTGTATGAAGAGGCTAAAAATGTAGTAATCAACGATAAAAAAACATCTATATCTTACCTACAAAGAAAACTTCAAATCGGTTATAACCGTTCAGCTAGGGTTGTTGAGCAGTTAGAGAATGAAGGTGTGCTCTCCTCTCCTAATGCAAAAGGCATTCGAGAAATATTATAATCATTAGAAAATAGTGTTACAATAAGATACATAATTTTGAAATATTTTTTTATTGTGTTTACTTTTGTAACAGTGTCAGTTTTACTTGTTTATCTTTGGATATAATATCCCAAAATTAACTTTAGACAGGAAAATATATGGCATTTTTAGAAGATTATAAAGCACATGTAGCAGAGCGTGAAACGCTTGGTGTACCTCCATTAGCACTTTCAGCTGAACAAACAGCAGAATTAATAGAACTTATTAAAGCAGATTGTACAGATGAACTACTAGACCTACTAACGAATCGTGTAGCTCCTGGTGTTGATGATGCAGCTTATGTAAAAGCAGCATTTTTAAATGATGTAGCAGCTGGAAATGTCGCAGTTGTAGCTATCGCTCCACAGAGAGCTGTTGAGATGCTAGGTATGATGCTTGGTGGTTACAATGTTAAGCCAATGATTGATGCACTTTCATCTTCAGATGCAGCAGTTGTTGCAGCAGCAGTTGAGTCATTAAATAAAACTTTACTTGTTTATGATGCATTTAATGATGTTGAAGAGTTGCACAAGGCTGGTAATGTAGCTGCAACTGAAGTTATGACTTCATGGGCAAATGCAGAGTGGTTTACTCACAAACCAGCTTTAGCTGAAGAAATTACAGTTACTGTTTATAAAGTTCCAGGTGAGACTAATACTGATGATTTATCTCCAGCATCAGAAGCATTTACTCGTTCAGATATTCCTGTTCATGCAAACTCTTTTTTAGTAAACAAAATGGAAAATCCATTAGAAACTATTGCAGAGCTTAAGAAAAAAGGTTACCCAATCTCTTATGTTGGTGATGTTGTTGGTACTGGTTCAAGTCGTAAGTCTGGTGTTAACTCTGTTCAATGGCACATGGGTGTAGATATTGAGGGTGTTCCAAATAAGCGTACTGGTGGTGTTGTTCTTGGTGGAATTATCGCTCCAATCTTCTTTGCAACTTGTGAAGATTCAGGTGCTCTTCCTTTAGAACTTGATGTTTCTAAGATGGAAACTGGTGATGTTGTTACTATTTATCCTTATAAAGGTGAAGCTCATAAAGATGGTGCTGTTATAGCAACTTTCAAATTAAATCCTAACACTATTACTGATGAAGTTCGTGCAGGTGGACGTATACCACTTATTATTGGTCGTGGTTTAACTTCTAAAGCTCGTGGTGTTCTTGGTATGGGTGCATCTGATACATTCTTAACTGCTGAGCAACCAGCTGATACAGGTAAAGGTTATACACTTGCGCAAAAAATGGTAGGTAAAGCTTCAGGTCTTGTTGGTGTTCGTCCAGGTATGTATGTAGAACCTGAAATGAGTACTGTTGGTTCTCAAGATACAACAGGTCCAATGACTCGTGATGAGATTAAAGAACTTGCTGCATTAGGATTTAATGCTGATTTAGTAATGCAATCTTTTTGTCATACAGCGGCTTATCCAAAACCATCTGATGTTGTAATGCATCATACTCTTCCTGACTTTATCTCTAACCGTTCAGGTGTTGCTCTTCGTCCTGGTGATGGAGTTATTCACTCATGGTTAAATAGAATGGTTCTTCCAGATACTGTTGGTACTGGTGCGGATTCTCATACTCGTTTCCCTCTTGGAATTAGTTTCCCTGGTGGTTCTGGTGTTGTTGCATTTGCTGGTGTTACCGGTTCTATGCCTTTAACTATGCCTGAGTCTGTATTGGTTAGATTTTCTGGTGAAATGCAAGCAGGTATTACTCTTCGTGACCTTGTAAATGCAATTCCTTACCAAGCTATCCAAGAAGGTCTTTTAACAGTTCCTAAAGCTGGTAAGAAAAATATCTTTGCTGGTCGTATTTTAGAGATAGAAGGTTTACCTGATTTAAAAGCGGAGCAAGCATTTGAGCTTTCTGATGCTTCTGCTGAGCGTTCAGCTGCTGCTTGTACAGTTCTTTTAAATACTGCTCCAATTGAAGAGTATTTAAAATCAAATGTAGTACTTTTAGAGTCTATGATTGCTGATGGTTATGAAGATAAACGTACATTACAACGTCGTGTTGATAAAATGAAAGAGTGGTTAGCTAATCCTTCATTAATGCAACCAGATGCTGATGCAGAGTATGCAGCAGTAATAAATATTGACCTTAACACAATTACAGAGCCAATTTTAGCTTGTCCAAATGATCCAGATAATGTAAAACTTTTAAGCGAAGTTGCTGGAACTAAAATTGATGAAGTATTTTTGGGTTCTTGTATGACAAATATCGGTCACTATCGTGCGGCTGGTGAAGTTATGAGAGGCGAGTCTACTGTTGCAGTTGAAAAATTCTGGATTGTTCCACCAACAAGAATGGATGAACAACAATTAATTAACGAAGGTTACTATGATGTGTACAAAGCTATCCAAGCTCACACAGAGGTACCAGGTTGTTCACTTTGTATGGGTAATCAAGCTTCTGCTCGTGTTGGTTCTACAGTTTTTTCAACATCAACTCGTAACTTTGACAACCGTTTAGGTAAAGGTACTCAAGTTTATCTTGGTTCTGCTGAGCTTTCTGCAGTATGTGCTAAACTTGGTCGTATTCCAACTCCAGCTGAGTATATGGACATTGTTCCTGCTAAAATCGCTGGTAAAGAAGCTGATATATACAAATATCTTAACTTCAATGAAATCGAAGGTTACCACTTAGAAGAGCGTTCAGTTGCTCAAGATAAGTATGATGTAACAATCAAACCAGTTTAATCTTCTTAAATAACAACACATTTTTGTGTTGTTATTTTCTTTTATAATATGGCATTGAAAATATATCCAATTGCCACAATCCCCAATCCAACAATTCCAAAAAATGTAGCTATTAGTTTTATATGGAGTATTTTTTTAAGTATCATCGCTTCTGGTAAACTAAGTGCAGTAACTGCCATCATAAAACTAAGAGCAGTTCCAAGAAGCATACCTTTGCTAGTTAGCACTTCAACAAGTGGCATAACACCTGCGGCATTAGAGTACATTGGAATTCCCATAATAACTGCAAAAAGTACAGCAAAAGGATTATCTGCTCCCGCATATTTTGCAATAAAATCAGCTGGTATGTAACCATGAATAAGTGCTCCAATTCCAACACCGAGTAAAACATACAAATAAATACTTTTAAAAATATCTTTTGTATAGTTATAAGCTTCTTTTACTCTCTCTCTTGTTGTAAGTACAATTTTAACTTCGTCTAGCTCCCCATCCATTGGTTTTACATCCATAAGAATATATTTTTCCATTTTTAAAATGCCAATTAAAAAACCACCTAAGATGGCAACAAGTATACCAAAACCAATATATATGGCTGTAACTTTCCATCCAAAAAGACCAAAAAGTAAGGCAATCGCAATTTCATTATTCATAGGGGAACTTATAAGAAAGGAGAAAGTAATCCCAATAGGAATACGAGCTTGAATAAAACCTAAAAAAAGAGGAATGGCACTACAGCTACAAAAAGGAGTGATAATTCCAAAAAGTGCTGCTAAAATATTGCCATAAAATTGTGATTTACCTTGTAGATGTGCCCTTACATACTCAGTGTTAAAATGAGTTCTAAGATAAGAGACAAGAAAAATAATAGTTATAAGTAAAAACCAGATTTTCAGAGTGTCATAGATGAAAAAATTAAGAGCATCTGCTAGATGTCCCTCTAAATGTAACAAGTCGTATGTTAAATAATCAACACTTTTTTTCCACATGATAATTTTCTCTAAAATTGTTTGTAAGATGAGTTGAATTGGCATAACTCTTGTTTTATAATAGGCAACAACTTTTCTTTTATAAGATTAAGAGTCTTTTCATACTCCCAAACTGCTTTTCCACTAGGGTCTTCAAAAGCAACATGAATTGTTTTTACAGCTTTTGGAAACATTGGACAAGTTTCTTTTGCATTGTCACATACCGTAACTACTAAATCAAAAGCAGTATCTAAAACAGTCTCAATAACTTTAGAGTGATATTCACTCTTCCAGTAGCCTTTTTTTTCTAAAAGAGCTTGTGCATGAGGATTTACTTTTCCACTAGCTTTAACCCCTGAACTTTGAGCTTTTACACATTCGCTAAGTTTAGCATTGATTAAAGCCTCCGCCATTATAGAACGACAGCTATTTCCTGTACATAAAATTAATACTTGTTTTTTTGAACTCATATTTTACTCTTTTTGTTAAATTTATAGAATTGTAGCATAATAATATAGTTACATCAAGATATATTGATATTATGATGAGAAATTATCATGTAAAAGGTTTATTGGATTAACCTAAGTTAAAGTAAGTTTAATTATAATATAAACTTATTTTAAGATAAAAGGCTTTAAGCACCATGAATGGACTCAACAATCTCAATATAAAAGTCAAACTTTTTTTAATTTTTATCATTCCTACTCTAGCATTAATTTATCAGATAGTAACATCTGTATTGGAAAAAAATGTTATTGTTAATGATGAACGAATCTTAGGTGTCTCTGTAGAATTGGCAACTAAAATAAGTTCTTTGGTACATGAGACTCAAAAAGAGCGTGGTGCTACTGCTGGATATTTAGGCTCAAAAGGTACAGAATTTTCTACACAATTGAGTAGTCAAGCAGATACTACAGATACTAAAGTACAAGAACTAAAAACTTTTATGCAAAGTAGCGATTTAGATGAACTTCCATCAGCTTTTGTTAGTAATTTAAAAGCAGCACTTTCTAAACTTGATAATATTGAAAATATTAGATCAAATGTCTCATCTCTATCTATAGATAAGAAAAAAGCAATCTCATTTTACACATCTGCTAATGCAATGTTTTTGGATTCCATAGCAATAATAGCAAAGTATGCACATGACTCTGACATAGTTAAAGAGTTAAACTCTTATGCAAATTTCCTCTACTCAAAAGAGAGAGCTGGAATTGAAAGAGCTGTTGGTGCTGGTGCTTTTTCTGCTGATAGTATCTCTGCAGATGCTAGAATCAAGTTTAATAACTTAATCGCTGAGCAGGATAGTTTCATAAAGAGTTGTAAAATACTAGAGAGTAGTACAAAGAAGTCATATTATGATGAGTATATACAAGGTAGTGTTGTTAATGATGTTAATAAAATGCGTTCTATTATTTTAAATGCACATAATATAGGTGGATTTAATCAAAGTGCCTCTCAATGGTTTGATACAATTACTAAAAAAATAGTTATACTCAAGGAGATTGAAGACCATATATCTAAAAAACTTGTTCCAGAAAGCCAAGTATTAAAAGAGAAAGTAACTATTCTAAAATCATTTAATGAACTCTTACATGAGACTCAAAAAGAGCGAGGTGCAACAGCTGGTTATTTAGCCAGCAAAGGTTCAAAATTTTCTAATAAACTTAAAGCTCAAAAACTCCTCAGTGATCGAAAAATTCAAAGATTAAAAGCACTCTTGGAAAAACTAGATACAAGTATGCATACATCAAACTTTGAACTCTATGTGAATAAAACAGTTGAGCACTTATCTTCTTTGACACAGATAAGAGAGGATGTAAAAAATCAAAAAATATCTATTAAAAAAGCTATAGGTTTTTACACACAGATGAATACTGATATACTCAATATTACTGCAAGTTTTATACAGACTTCTGAGCAAGTTATGTGTGTTAAATGCCTCAATACATACTACTCACTTTTAATGACGAAAGAGAGAGCTGGTATAGAGAGAGCTGTTTTGTCTTCTGCATTTTCTAAAAATAAATTTGGTGATGGTATGAAAGAGAAATTAGTTGAGATAATCACACAACAAAATGCATATCTTGATATATTTATTGCAAATGCTGATAAAGAGACACTTAAATACTATAAGAAAAAGATCAGTTCAAGTGCTTTTAAAGAAGTGCAAAGAATGAGAGATATAGCTTTAAATACAAATACAATAGGTGGTTTTGGAGTAGAAGCTTCTGTTTGGTTTACTACAATTAGTAAAAAAATAAACCTACTTAAAAAGGTTGATGACGAACTATCAAGTGATTTATTGAATCACATAAAAATGATACAAGAGAGAGAAAACTCTTCACTAATAATGCTTATTATCTTTGGTCTTGTAATTGTTGTTTTAGCTGCTTTTATAGGCTATATCGTATCATTGTTTATTACTAATTCCCTTAGAAATATTTTAGAGACTGCTAGTGACTTAAGTAGTGGTGATGGTGATTTGACAAAAAGGTTAAAAATTACATCTCATGACGAGATAGGTCGTGTTGCAACAGAGATAAATAACTTTATTGAAAAAGTACAAATTACAGTCGACTTAGTAAAACAAGGAAGTAATGAGAATGCTTCTATATCAGAAGAACTCCAAAGCTCTAGTGAAAGTGTAAAAGAAAATATAACACATGAGAGTGATATAGTTCAGAATGCAACTCAAGAGATAGCGATAGTAAGCTCATCTTTATTATCAAGTGTGAAAGAGGCACAAAGTAATTATGAGCAGTTAGAAAAAGCAAGTAGTGACCTGTTGGATGCGAATAATAAAATTAATGAACTGAGTGATAAAATTAATCAGACAAGCCAAACAGAGCAAGAGTTGGCAATGAAACTAGATGAATTGAGCAAAAATGCTACAGATGTTAAGAGTGTCCTCACTGTAATTGGTGACATTGCAGACCAAACAAACTTACTAGCTCTAAATGCTGCTATAGAAGCAGCAAGAGCTGGTGAGCATGGACGTGGCTTTGCAGTTGTTGCTGATGAGGTAAGAAAACTCGCTGAAAACACTCAAAAATCCCTTGTTGAAATTAACTCTTCTATAAGTATCATAGTGCAATCAATCTTAGAAGCTAGTGGACAGATGAATAATAATGCAAAGACAGTTGTAGAGCTAGTTGATATATCTAGTGATGTTGAGAGTGCAATATCTAGTTCTAATAATGTTATGAAAGTAGCATTAAGTGCTTCATCTAAAACAATGAAAGAATCAAAATTACTCTCAGATGAGTCAGCAGCAATTGCAAAAAAGATTGAGCATATTAATAGTATCTCAAATCAAAATTTAAGAAGTATAGAAGAAATAACAGTAGCTTCATCGTATCTTAACAAGCAAACAGTTGAATTAAAATTGCAACTAGATGAGTTTAGAACATAAGACTTGGCAATTGTTTCCTATTTCTCTAGCCCTTGAAGTATTCTTAACTCTTTACAGCCCAAGTAGTTATTTTGCTCACAGGCTAAGTCGAATTTTTCTTTAGCTTTTTCGTAATTTCGAGCAACTTTTCTTGAGTCTCGATAGAGTCTTCCGAGATAAATACATGATTCTGCATAACCTCCATTACATGCTTTGTCATATAAGGCTATAGAGATATTTTGCATAGCCTCTGTCTCTTTTTTTGAGTAGTAAACAGCTAAATTATGGCAAGCAAAAGCATCTTGACCACCACAGGCTTTAGTGTAAAGCCTAAATGCCTTTTTCATGTCTATTTTTACACTTTGGCTCTCTTCATACAAAAGTGCTGCACTTGAACAGCTAGTAAAATAGTTTTTCTCACAAGCTTTTGTATAAAATTCCAAAGCTTTTGTATCATTTTTGGAAACACCATCTCCGTGAGCATACATTAAGCCCATATTGTGACAAGAGACACTATTTCCATTTTCGCAGTCCTCTTTGAACTGTTTTCTCTGCATATCCGTTGCGGTAGCATTAAGGTTTGTGATTAATAAAATGGATGTAATAAAAGTTCTAATTTTCATAGTGAAATTATATAAATAATTGCTACATAGAGAACTTTGAAAAGTATTGTAAAATATTTTTTAAGCTAAATATGGCAAAAATACAAATTATTCAACACGGTTGCGACCTCTCTCTTTTGCAAGATAGAGTTTTTCATCGACTAGAGTAACATATTTGTCAATAGTTTCTTGACTCACAGATGTTTTATTATCAACTAAAATAGCAATTGCACCGATACTTACAGTGTAACGGATACTTACATCATCAATTACTACTTTTTGTGAAGCAGTAACATCACAAATTTTTTGAGCAATCAAAAGTGCTTCTTTTTTATCTGTCATAGGTAGCATAATTATAAATTCTTCTCCACCAAAACGAAAAATGTAATCTGATTTTCGAAGTGTTTGCTCTAAGATATTGGAAAAGTGTTTGAGTACTACATCTCCCACTGCATGACCATAGGTGTCATTGACTACTTTGAAATGATCCAAATCACACATTATCAGACTGAATTCTCTGCCGGTTGCTTTAGCAATATCTAGTTTGTTGAGCATGATTTTATCAAATAATCGTCTAGTGAGTAAACGAGTTAGAGGATCTTTAGCACTCTCTTCAATCTCATTTAAAAAGGACATTTCGTTTCCAATTTCAAGTGAATAATTGTCAATTTGCTGCATAAGATGAATAAGTGTTGCAGGATGTACTGCTCCATTCTTACAATAATTGATGACATTTGCAGCTAAATCATGTAGATTTATATGAAGTTGATTTATTTGTTTAAAATGAGATGTAGTGAGTAGATAGGAAGTTGTATTACTCTTCATCCATTTACCAAAATCACATAAATTTGGGTTAAGCTCAGGATAGTTGTCGTCAAACTCCTGTTTTTGTATATATGAAATGAGATTTATAATCCACTTTAGGTGATTTTCGTAATGTAGCATGAACTTTTTATCAGGCATTAGTTGGATATGTGAGAGACGAAGTTCACATTTTAGATTAAGCTGAGTTAAAAATTTTTGTTGGTACAAACCAGTAAGCTGATGTTCATGCTCTGTAAAAAAGTGATCTATTTCTTCTATATTTTCAAAATCGCGTTTTTTTATCAGCATACTAAGGAGTTTACGAACGACAGTAACAAGTTCGCTGTAAAGTAACAGATACGATATATCATGTTCAATAGTGAAATTTACCAACTCTTTGGTGTTGTGATTCACATCCTCTTTAGAAGTAGAAAGGAGAAGATTTAAAAACAGTTTTTTATACTCTGTTAAGGAATTTGTGTAGAGAAAATCATCTGTATGACTTGATTGTAAACTCTCGACACTAATATTGAAATCGCGCACACACTCTTTAATCTCAGTAAAATATTTTTGTATGATCTGCATACTCTTTTCCTTATTTATAAAATGATTTCTACTTATTATAGTGCAATAAAAAATAAATATCAATATTTCTAACTTATGATTAATAACTCTACTATATAATAGCAGATATGAAAAGCATTTATTTATTATTTATCTCTTTAAGTTTATCGGCATCAAGTATTAATATGGACTATGTTGGTGAGCTTTCTATCTTTGGAAAAGTTGCTGTAGCTTCTATTGTCTATAGTAATGATGGAAAAAAGTATCACATTAAAGTTGTAGGTCATGGAACAGGAATAGTTGGGTATTTAACTCAAAATAAAAAATATATTTATGAAAGTATTGGTATAGTTAAAAATAAAGAGTTAGTCCCCCTGAAGTATATTGCACACGAAACTAGAGTAGATTTAAATAAAACGAAAGTTTATGTGTTTGATTATGAACACAATAAAACTATTATTACTAAACATATAGAAGAAAAGAGGGCAGAGCCGATATATAATGTTTTCTCTTCTGAAGGTAAAATTAACAGTAAGTTTGTTAATGAAAAATCTACAGAGATATTAGATAAAGTATATCATAATGATATGATAAGTGTTCTTTTTAATAAAGAAATTAATTTACTTAATATGAAAATAGGTGAGCCAAAATTAGTTCATGCTGCAGGTAGTAAAGATACACAAGAGGGCATAATAGTACACTTGGTTAGCATTGTTGATGGTAAGTATAGATATAGTGTAATTCTTAAAAAAGATTACCTAGAAAGTGGCTCGGCAAAGGTGACTTTTATTTTAGATAGTGATAATATTTTATACGAAGCAAAGGTAGATGGGATACTGTTTTTTGGTAATGCTACTGTAAAAAGGTATCAAACTTGTAGACTCAAAGAGTAATAAGTCAGCTACTTTAAATGTCCAAAATAGGATTCGAGATAAAAATTTAATCCATAATTTACTTTATAATCATATTGTTTGTTAAAGTTTAGACTAGGTGTAATTCCATAAAAAAACCATTTCCGTAAAGCACTCTTACGAAAACTGAGAGCCGTTGTATAGTTAGTTATCCCTCTATATTTTTTTGTCTCATACTCATATTGGGTATTTCCAGAAAAGAGTTGCGATAAATTTAGAGCAGCAGTTTTATTAAAAACCCAGTAGTGTGCAAGAACAAGACTATAATCCATACCTGATTTTTTTTCTTGTGTTCCACGGCTAAGAGTTGTCCTAAATAGTCTAGAATCTGATAAAGACTTATCAAAATATATATTTGTCTCCTCTTCAAACAAATTTTTGAGTGAATACTTGAACTCTTCTGCTGTTAAAATATTCCACGAGTAGAAATCTTTTTCTATTGAATACCTTGCAATACTGAATAGGTTGAGTCCATTTGCACCAAGAGAGTATCGTGATTTTATTTGATGAAAAAGAGGTGCAAAATAATTAACTCCAATTTCTGTTCCAGTTTGTTCATTAAATTGTTCAGTTACAGGATTACTTGTGTCATTCTTTTTTAAACCATTTATAAAAAGGTTGTATTTTTTGGTACTTTTACTTAGAGGAATACGTGCTGTGACCCCAATATTGAACTTACTTGTCTCCTTAGAGTGAAAAATTGACTTGAACTTTACAGATACATAGGTTTCATCTGTCTCATCAGTAAATTTTTTAGTACGAAAAAAACTATCTACGGAGTTTTTATTCTTAGAGGTCTTATCGATTCTGTTTAATGTGGTATTTTTATCTGAATTTTTAAGTATATTATTAATTGAATTATCAAGATAGTTTGCAGAGTCAATTACTTTGTCTGAAATTAGATTATATGTCTTATCTATATAACCCTCCTCAGCAATATCTTGAGCAATGGCAGTTGAACTGACAATTAACAGTAATAAAATTATAGTATAATTGAATAACATGGCATATTTTAAGATATAAATTCTTTGTAAGCACTTGAAAACTATAAAATTATCATGTAGAAATTCAAGTAAGTTAAATATCAATAAATCTTGTATATAATGTAATCAATAAATGAGGTGAAGAAGATGATAAAAAATAAAATATTAGTATCTGGGTTAACTGCTGTAGTTTTACTGATTTTAAGTGCTTGTGCAACAAATAAAGGTCCGGAGTATGACGGAAATAGTTATGCTAAGATAAAACATTATCGTACTGGTGTTGTACTTAAAGATAGACCTGTTGTAATTAGTGATGATGGTAAAGGTTCTTTTATTGGTGCATTAGTTGGTGCAGTAGTAGGCTCAACAATTGGTCAGGGGCATGGCTCAACACTAGCTACTCTTGGTGGTGGTTTGGGTGGTTATTATGCTGGAAAAGAAGTTGGCAAAGCAAATGGTGACGAACTAACAGTAAAACTAGACAGTGGTGAAAATATTGTTGTGGTTGTTAAGGGCCAAAACTTTAAAGCTGGTGATAGAGTAAAAATTATCCAAGATGGGAACAAGGTCGCCCAAGTTGATTATGCAGATTAAATTCTCGATTATATAACGAGACAAAAATTCTACATGATAATGGCTTTAAAAATGAGGGTTCTCTCCAAGCTACTTTCATTAAGCACTTAAATTATGATAAAAATTTAATTTGACTATCTATGTCACTCTTATACTCTTGGATATCATAATCTTCAAGCCCTAAATCCTCTGCACGTTCTTTAAAAGTTGCAGCAACTTTAATACACTTATCAATAAATTTGTTTGCAAATGCAGGTTTAATCGAATATGAAGTTGCAATTTTTAAAACATCATCTCTAGTAATCTCTAAAGCCTTACCCCCAATGGTTGTAATATGCTGCGAAGCAAGACCTTTTGAATATTGCATATAACGGAGTATCCGGACACTGATGTCGTTTCAGTTCGGACAGTTTAAGA
>ERZ890953.725-NODE-725-length-18095-cov-5.359146_pt1 | contig 18095 bp, 19 predicted proteins | sample MGYA00521264_ERZ890953 | MGnify/ENA primary metagenome ERZ890953 (study PRJEB32303, sample SAMEA104408629) | aquatic metagenome | biome: Brackish water; feature: Chemocline; material: water | place: Baltic Sea | collected 2014-10-26T21:54:00 | depth 200 m ...
ATAAATTACTAATATATATGGTTTTATTCAAATTAGATTTATAGTAGAACCGATATAATACCACCCGCTAAGTAGCATTATTTTAACTAATTTCGTGGTATACATTTAGAATTTAGTTGATTCCATTATTTTAACTAAGTTAACCTATGTTAGTTGATCTTCAGAGGTCAATCTGTATTATTCAAAAATACCGCCAGAGGCCTTGATTTACCAATAAAAACCTGATTTTAATAAGGTTTTATTGGGTTGGCTATCTGCTCAATCATAATAATATTTACGAGGAACAATAATGGGTGAAATCTCTCCTGAAGAAGAAAAAAAGATTCTTGAGTCGGCTCCAAAAGGCACTATGACACTATTAATAGTTATGGCGATCCTGTTCATGGCGGGCTGGTTTTATCTGTTTGATATGTTTCTTTCACATGGGCCGGTTAATTAGGAATTAGTTATGCATATAGATCAAACAGAAAAGAAATGGATATACATAACTTTAGTCATGACTGTCGTCATGATGGGAGTCTTAACTTTTTATGCGGTTGGTAGCAATATTCATCCACCGAGTGGTTTCGAACCTATTGATTCAACCCGATTACACCTTTCAGAAGAATTTGGGGAAGATAATTTAGGACTCAAAAAGAATGAAGATGGTAGCCTGACTTTAACAATGGTTGCTGCTCGTTACGGTTTTTATCCCTCTACTGTAGAAGTGCCAGTTCAAACACCGATAAAAATAAGAATAGCCAGTGCAGACGTGTTACATGGTGTTCATGTGCCTTTTACTAACTTTGCTACCATGGTTGTACCGGGTTATATCTCTGAAGTGAATACCACGTTTCAAAAAACGGGTGATTTTACTTTATTGTGTAATGAATATTGTGGGCTTGGACATGACCATATGTGGTCACGTTTAAAAATTGTTCCTAAGTCAAGCTTATAAGATGGGGTATGAAATGACTAATAATGATAATGTTAACGGGCTTAGTCTTGCTAATTTCTGGGTCGGATTGATTGCAATAACACTGGGTGCTGTATTAGGCGTATACCAGGTTATTGAGCGTGTAGGACTTTTTGAATGGCTGGATTCTCCTACGCTATATTTTGCCTCAGTATCTACTCATGGGGTATTAATGGGCTTTGTTGTAACAACCTTTATGATAATGGGTTTTGGTTACTATGCGGCTACAACAAGCTTGAAAATGCCGTTACCTGGTAAAGGACTCGCCTGGTTTGGCTTTTATGTTTCTTTGACGGGCACATTGCTAGCCGCAGTTCCTTTATTACTGGGTGAAGCGTCAGTCATGTACACTTTTTATCCACCGCTGGTAGCGCACCCTGCTTTTTATATTGGTGCTACTTTGCTTGTTGTGGGTTCCTGGTTCTGGTGTTTTGAAATGATCTGGGCGATGGCTATCTGGAAAAAAGCTCACCCTGGTGAAGCGGTTCCATTAGTACATTTTGGTAACACTGCGAATGCGATTATGTGGATTTTTACCACTTTAGGTGTCGCCTCAGAAATGCTGTTTCAATTGATTCCGTGGTCGTTAGGTCTTATTGAGACAGTCGATGTTGGTTTAGCGAGAACTCTTTTCTCTGGTACCTTACATGCGATTGTATACTTCTGGTTATTCCCTGCTTATATAGCCATGTACACAATGGTTCCAAAGGCAATAGGCAGTAAACTATTCAGTGATGAAATGGGGCGTATTGCTTTTATTATGTTGCTGGTTATCTCCGTTCCGATAGGAATGCATCATTTATACCTTGACCCCTTTCAGGAAGCCGGTTGGAAATTTGTTCACATGTTTGGAACATTCCTGGTGGCACTACCTACGTTCTTAACCGGTTTTACTATCATTGCTACATTGGAACTGGCTGGTAGGTTACACGGTGGAAAAGGCCTGTTTGGCTGGATTACCGCTCTCCCCTGGAAAGAACCATTAATGACTGCGGTTGGTTGCAGCATGATGATGTTAACTTTTGGTGGTTTTGGTGGTCTTGTAAATGCAGCCTATTCATTAGATACCATGGTGCATAATACACAGTGGATAACCGGCCATTTTCACCTGATTTTTGCTGGTACGACAATTATTATGTATTTTGCAATTGTCTATCACATGTTTCCTCGCTTGCTTGGTCGGACTCTTTATTCTAATTCGTTAGCGCTGAAGCAATTATGGTTATGGTTTGTGGGTATGCTGGTGCTAACCCTGCCGTGGCACTATCTGGGCATAATTGGTCAGCCACGTCGCATTTCCTCGGCTCCTTATGACTCCCCATTAGTTGAACAATGGGTACCTTACGATCTTGGTATGGTTGCTGGTGGCATTATCCTTTTGATCTCTGTCCTGATGCTGGTGTTTAATTTGTATAAAACCCATAGTTCAGAAGCTGCCAACCTGGTAATGGAATATGCAGAATCGATTCATCCTGCTCCCAGAGTGCCTGCATTACTGAACGGTTTTGGTTTCTGGAGTGTGGTAGTAATTATTTATTTGATCACAAGTTATGGCTATCCCATAGCACAGTTCTTTATCTATGAAACGTTTGGAGCGACAACATGGGGAGTATAACAATGAAGAAAATAATACCTCTATCTATGTTGATCTGTTTATCGGGACCTGTTTTAGCTGAGCCTTCATCACTTGTTGCATATGATAAAGAAACCAGGGCATTGATACGTTCTGGCAGTGTAGAGAGTGGCCAGAAGCTGATGAAATCTGCAAAATGTAAAAAGTGTCATTTTGAAACAGGTATCTCAGATGATACTGATACACCAAATATAGCTGGAATGTCAGCGACTTATTCTTTTAAGCAATTGAAAGATTATCAGGACGATACACGTTCTGAAAAAGGAATGGCTAAAGCTGTTCGTAAGTTGTCAGATCAGGATATATCTGATTTGGCTGCTTATTATGCGTCGCAACCCATGGATAAAGCTGCTCATGATACAGAAACAGTTCCTCGTCTGGTGCATTATGGTGATCCTAAACGTATGGTGCGTGCCTGTAACTCCTGTCATGGACAAAACGGGGAGGGCGGGATGTATGATATGCCTGCTTTGAACGGTCAAAGAATAGGTTATTTTATTGCCACTATGGAAGAGTTTCAGGGAGATGATCGAAGCAATGACATCTACTGGCGCATGAGAGATATTGCGAAAGAGCTCACCGAGGATGAAATTGAAGAACTGGCCAATTATTATTCTGCGGTAGATCCTGAGGAAGCAGCAGATTAGGAAGAGAAGATAAAAGAATAATTTTATTATTTTTATTTTGATCAAAAGCCCTGAGTTCGTTCAGGGTTTTTTTTGTCTCCCAGTTATGGCGTGGACGTCTTATCTTATGAATTTATAAAGACCGTGGTGATGCTCGAATGAAATGGCAGGTGAAACGAAAGCATGCCCGGCATATCGATAGTTTTCCTATGCTTGAGCAATTGCCGGGAATCAGGTCAAACAATGCTGTTGTAGTTAGTCGGGGATGGAATGCGTCCTGTACCTCACACCAAAAACTCCACAAACTTTATTAATAACACCTATAATTTGTGTAAATTATTAATACCAGCTTTACACGAATAATTCTTGTAAGTGAAAAAGCATTTTGTCGATCTTTCCTCGGCTTTAGTTTCATTCAATTAAATGTGAATCTTTATACTCGATATATCCTAACTTATTAAAATAATTTAAACGCAATGCATCGATATTCTCAGAGCAATATCAGTGATCAACAGGAAGCTAAAATCTTGTTTCAAATGACAGAATTAGCATTATCAGAATCTGCAAACCTGATTTCTTCACTGGGACAAATACCAGTTCGATTTAATATCGATTCTATCGGGCTGCATAATAAAACCGGTCTGGATAGCCTGTTTAATCCCGATGAATCCGATATGTTAGCTGTTTGTCACTCTGTGGAAGGAGCGCATCCTGGCAATATTGTTTTTTTACTGGAAGAAAAACAGGGTCATAATCTCACTAAAAAAATTTTAAATGATGGGCATCAGTTAACAGATATGTCAGAAATGGAGGAAGAAGCACTGACCGAAATAGGGAACATTATCGTCAATAATTTTCTGAGTCATTATGTTCAGGTTTTGCATAAAACAATAAATACCCTGATTCCGACATTAAAACGCGGCCATTACGTACAACTGGTTGATGAATTAAGTTCAGACTCCGAGCACAATGATTTCTACCTGGTAAAGTTTAGTGTGGAAATTTCTTCGAATAATGTTAATGCTTATATCATATGGTTTGATCACCTGTGTCAGTGGGAGACTAAACTGGCTGAAACTTCAAACATTAAAGGTTGAAAGAAAGCATGCAGAAATCGCTTCTTCAGCTGGATATTTTGATGAAAGATACAACTCTTTTTGATGCAATTAATACCGGGTTAATAGTACTAAATCAAAAAGGCGAAGTAGTAATCTGGAATAAATGGATGAGTCAATATAGTTTTATCGATTCGGTAAATGCACTCAATCAGCCTGTTTCAATGTTGTTTCCAGATATGAATAAACGTTTACGATTAGCTATTAGTGATGCTTTATCGATAAGTTTAAGTTCAATAATTTCAGCCCGACTGAATCAGTCAGGATTACCTCTTTATAAAAATGTAGAAAGCTTTCAACTGGATAAACGAGTTCTTCAGTCTCTTACGGTGTCGCCTATTCAAATGCAAAATCAACACTGGTGCCTGTTACAGATAAAAGATGCGTCTCAGCGAGACAGGCATGAAATAGCATTAAAAAGATCGGCTCTGGAAATTAAGACGATGGTTTATAAGTCCAAAGAGCAGGAATATCAATTACAGACAATTCTGAATAATACCCTGGATTCAATTATTATTTTAAACAGACTAGGTCGTATTAGCGAATTTTATAGTTCTGCGCAAAAAATGTTTGGTTACAGTGAATACGAATTACTCGGGCAACCGCTTTCAGTACTGTTTCCGTCACCTTATAACAGGCGTTTTGAACAACTTATCAGCAGCTCCCAGGATGATGAACCTTTCAGTGTCTTTGAAATGGCGAGATCATTGAAGTCCAGCGGTGAAATATTTCATTCTGATATTGCCATCAATTCTATATTTGCAGGTAAGGATATGCAGTTTATCATTACTGTCAAAGATATTACCGAGCGGTATTTAGCCCAGGAAGCTTTATACCGTGAAAAAGAGCAGGCTCAGGTCACCCTCAGTAGTATTGCTGATGGCGTAATCACGACTGATATTATCGGTCAGATTAATTTTATAAACCCGGCTGCACTGAAACTGACTGGGTACGAGCATAATGAATTAATCAATAAAAGGCTGGATCGCGTGATTACCATTCAGTCGGATAAAGTTCAGTTTCCAGTGTTCGAATGTATTGAGTTCGGGCAGCAGGTGGATTCCATCTCTGGCGATATATTAATCGCTAAGAATGGACAGCAGTTTGTAATTCATCAGGTTGCTTCACCCATTCACAATCAGGTGGGTGACATCATTGGTGCCGTCATGATTTTTCGTGATGTCAGTAAATCTCATCGACTGGCAAGCCGATTGTCATGGCAGGCGAGTCATGATGAATTAACACAGTTATACAATCGTCGGGAATTTGAAAATCAGCTGGAACGCTTTATTGAATCGGCCAGAGGTGAAAATACGCAGCATTGCCTGTGTTTTATGGATCTGGATAAGTTTAAGGTGGTGAATGACACTTGTGGACATGCGGCGGGAGATGAATTGTTGCGCCAGCTGTCCGACATCTTTCGTACTAAAATTCGAGGCGCAGACACTCTGGCTCGTTTGGGAGGGGATGAGTTTGCCATTATTCTCAACAAGTGCGGTCTTGGTCCTGCAGCTAACATCACGGAAGAGATTCGTTCTTCTATAGAAGATTTTAGATTCGGCTGGGCAGATCAATCCTTTCAAATTGGTGTCAGTATCGGCATAGTATTGATTGATATCGACAGCCCTGATCAGGATGAGGTTTTTAAAGCCGCTGATTCAGCCTGTTATGCTGCCAAGGAAGCAGGTAGAAATCGTGTTCATATTTACAGTCCTGACGATGCTGAAATTTCTCATCGAAGGGGAGAATCACAGTGGATGTTGCGCATTCAAAAGGCCCTGGATCAGAATCGCTTTCAACTGAATTACCAGCCCATTATCGGTATATCTGAGAATTGCACAGAGAGTGTTCATTATGAAATATTATTGCGCATGATTAGTGAGCAGGGTGAAATAATTCCACCCGGCGCTTTTATGTCATCAGCCGAGCGATATCTTTTAATGCCAAAAATAGATATCTGGGTTGTGGAAAATTTGTTTAACTGGTTGAGTCAATATGGCCACTACAATTCCAACGAAATATTTGCCATCAACCTGTCTGGTCAGTCTCTGGTCGATGAAACTTTATTGTATAGAATTAAACAGTTATTTGAAGAATATGCTATCCCATCCAGCTGTATTAGTTTTGAAATTACCGAAACAGCTGCTATTAGTAATCTATCTCAGGCACAACTTTTTATCAGAGAGTTAAAACAGCTTGGTTGTAAATTTGCACTGGATGATTTTGGCAGTGGTTTAAGCTCATTTGCCTATTTAAAATCTCTGCCGGTTGACTACCTCAAAATTGATGGTGCATTTGTTAAGGATATGGTGAAAGATCCAATTGACCGCGCAATGGTTGAGTCAATACACAATATAGGTAGCGTGATGAAATTAAAAACTATTGCTGAATTTGTTGAAGATGACGATATTTTAAATGCTTTAAAAGAAGTCGGGGTTAATTTTGCTCAGGGTTATGGTATCGCCAGGCCGAAACCTTTACCGACAGATGGATCCAGGCTCTATCAGAAGGGTTAAAGGACTGAATTTATTAAGCCTTTGCCAGAGTATTTTGTGTATCTACCACATTTTCAATATTGCCATAGCGAGAATAGCCGGGTGCTGCGTTTACCAGGTCATGCCCCGATAAAAGTCGAATAGACTGTTTAACTCTGTGCTGACTTTTTTGTACCAGTAGTGAATTGATCAGTAACGAATTTTCAAGTTTTTTTAATTTATCGGTCAGTGTAGATTTAAGGGCTTTCAGTTGACTGGAGTTGGTACAGTCCTGTATGCAGGAATTTAACCCCCGATCACTCACTTCAAAACCATGTTCAGCTAATAACTCTGCCTGTTGCTGTTGTGTTTGTTCAATAAGTAGTGGATTAAGCTGTTGCTTTTCCAGTAATTCATTTAGCCTGGTTGTCTGGTTGTTGGTGATAGCTGTTTTTATGTCAGCCAAATAACTGGTATAACTTGAAACCTGCTCAATTTGAAGGGTAATAATCTGCTCTATTTGTTTGCCACACAGCAGGCGTTCTTGCTCATTCATAATTGGGCTCCATCGATGTTCGTGCCGGAAAAAGCGAAAGCATTGTTTTTGAACCAGTTAAAATGTAACGAATATCAGGCTAACAGGTTTTCAATTTCAGAAAATTTACGCGCTATGACCTCAGGGTCAGGCCGGTATTCACCATTTGCCAACGCCGTTTTGATACTTTCGATTCGATTGCTATCCACCTCAGGTAATTTTTGCATTTGCTCAAGAATCTTGCTGGAAGACAGGTCAACAACTGCAGACGCCGGGTTGGCTGAGCTATTGCCTGATGGAGCATGGGCAGTATTTTTAGCGCGTTGATCATGCGCCTGATTGGGTGCCTTAATGCGGTTGTTAGTGTTGATTGCGTCAGTCATTGAATTCTCCAGAGTATTTTACCCAAACTGGTTATCGGCCGATAAATAATAAAGTTTAGTGTTTTTAACATATTTATTAACTAAAGTCCGATACTAACCTGGCCTTCAGATGAGACGGTGCCTTCTATAATTTTATTTGATTGAATATTTTTGACTTTAACGAGTTGACCAAGACTGGCCGATTTTAAAGCCTTACCCGTTGACTTTATCTGTAAGCCATTGATTTCAAGTACAATAGTAACTATTTGTCCTGCCGTGACCAACAGCTTTGGCGCTATATTGGTTGAATTTAGAATACTATTCGGTGATAAATTTCGTTTAGCCTGCAGTCTTTCGATAGGATCGGTTTTTCTAAAAAAGCCAAGATGTAAATCAGTGATTTTCTTTTTACGGTAATTGATATTATTTACGTCAATAGTTTGACCTTTTAATAAAGCAGCTTTATTAATGGCTATGTCATCGTAGATATCGATACGTACAGGCAAGTGTATCCGCCATTTAACCGGAGTTTTGCATCGTATCGACAACGAGGTGTTACCCATGATTTTCTGGCTACGAGTGAAGTTAATACTTAGCGATTCGTTACAGGCTTTCAATTTAAGTCTATGATCCAGTTGAGAAAGCTCAAATCTCGCCGGGTAGGGTGTTTCATAGTTGTAATTTACGAGAAATGATTCAGCCTGAAGCGCGATGGATGGCAGGCTTTGCCAGTCAGCTTTTGCTAACCCGCTAACAGCAGATAAAAACAAAAACACAAGCAGTCTGGTGTTGGCTTGTTTTCTACACATTTCTACTATACTCAATATTGAATTTGCATTTTAGTATTGAAGTCATTTTGTATCGGGCAACCCAACAAACTGTCAAATTTTTATGCTTATTTAACTTTTCCAAGCATTTAAGTTATATCAAGCAATATCAATGCCAAATTGTTTGATTTTTTCGGTTCTAAAGAAATTTAGCTAACGGTCGACAAAGTAAACAGAATTTATAAAGAGGAATATTTCATGTCAGGTGTTATGGCGAGCGTTGATCAACGTACTCAACTAGCGGGAAGAAACCGCCTGGAATTATTAATGTTCAGGTTATCGGGTCCCCAGTTGTATGGCATCAATGTTTTTAAAGTCAAGGAGGTTCTGCAGTGCCCTGCATTATCCAATGTTCCCCAGTCTCATCCGGTGGTCAGGGGGATTTCCAATATTCGTGGTCATACCATCAGTATCATGGATTTAAGCATGGCTATAGGGGGCAGGCCTATTGCCGATATTGAAAATGCCTTTATTATTATTTCTGAATATAACCGGAATGTTCAGGGTTTTCTGGTCAAGGAAGTAGATAGAATTGTTAATTTGAACTGGAAGGATATGTTGCCTCCTCCTTCAGGTGCTGCCGGAGCGAGCTATTTAACGGCAGTTACTTATGTCAATGATAAAATGGTTGAAGTGATTGATGTAGAACGTGTCCTGGCTGAAGTTATGGGCGTTAAAGAGGGTGTGTCCAGGAATATACTGGATAATGCGAATCTTGATGAAAGCTCTACAAAAGATCTTATTCTGGTCTCCGATGATTCTCTGGTGGCAAGAAAACAGGTTTGCAGGACAATTGAAAATGAGCTCAACCTGAAAACAATTACCACCAAAGATGGTAAAGAAGCTATCGATTTATTGAAATCCTGGGCAGATACCAATGATCCTCAACTTGATCGTCTGGCTATGGTGATTTCGGATATAGAAATGCCTGAAATGGATGGCTATACTTTCACAACAGAAGTTAGAAGCGATGAAAGGTTAAAGCATTTATTTATTATTTTGCATACTTCTATGAGTGGCGTTTTTAACCAGTCAATGGTTGACAGAGTAGGTGCGAATAAATTCATTGCTAAATTTGAACCTGATATTCTTGCCCAGGCAGTTATTGATGCGTTGAATGAGATATAGACCAGTAGTTTGCTGGATTAAGACAATCCTGGCGGGCGAAAGTTATTTGTTCTCAAAAGGGCAGGCTAACTCTGCTGTGCCTCTTTATCTCCACTGCTAATTCATCTGACTCCTGTTTGATACTTGTATACAAATCAATTTACCCACAATCTTACCTGTCAAAAGGTGGCAAATTCAATCCTGAACAGGTTGCCACCTTGCCGCTGCCGACTTTATTCTTAGACCCTGTAATATGCTAACTAATTGAAAATTAGTGAAAAAACCCTTTTTGGCATTATCTCTGCTGTACATACAGTAATTCTAAAAAGGTGCTTACTATGTCCATAATCGATAGAGCTTTTTCAATCCATGATGATGCCATGATGTTACGTTCACGTCGTAGCAGTATTCTGGCCTCTAATATTGCGAATGCCGACACACCTGATTATAAAGCCCGCGATATGGATTTTTCTGCCATGATGAAACAGGTCAGGTCCGGGCAGGATAGCAACATTAAAATGGCGCGTACTAATGATCGACATATCTCAGCGAATACGCAACAGGTAAATCCTGATATCAAATTTAGAAATCCATTACATGCCGCTCTGGATGGTAATACTGTCGATATGCATGCGGAACAGGCGCGATTTTCGCAAAATGCAGTTGAATATCAGAGCAGTTTGACTTTATTAAATGGGAAAATTAGTGGTTTGAAATTAGCCATTAGAGGTCAGTAATCATGGGTTTATTAGCAAATTTTCAAATATCCGGTAGTGCTATTAGCGCGCAATCCATGCGTCTTAATACGACAGCCAGTAATATGGCTAATGCCGAAACGGTAGCTTCCAGTGAAAAGGAAGCCTATCGAGCCAGGGAGACAGTATTTCAAAGTTATCTTTATGATAAAAATCGGCCTGCTGAAGCCGGGGTGAAAATGTTGGGTGTGGTTGAATCTTCGGCACCTGTGCGCAGTATGTACGATCCAGAAAATCCTTTGGCTAATGAGAACGGTTATGTATTTACCAGTAATGTTGATAACGTGGAAGAAATGGTCAATATGTTATCCTCTTCTCGCTCCTACCAAAATAATGTAGAAGTGTTGAATACATCTAAAGAATTGATGATCCGAACTTTATCTTTGGGTAACTAACAGGGGTACTGGTTGAGAAATGTATAGAGGACTAAGTCATGACAGAAATCGATAGCAAACAACTCTACACTGATCTGGGTTTGAATAAGACTCAATCAGCGGATTCAAAAGCCAATGATGAACTTGGGCAGGCTGAATTTCTCGAATTAATGACGGCCCAGCTAAGATTTCAGGATCCTCTTGAACCAATGGAAAATGGTGATTTTATCGGTCAAATGGCCCAGTTTGGAACAGTCAGCGGTATCGGTGATTTAAATACTGCTTTCAATCAAATGAGTACTGCCTTCCAGTCTAACCAGGCCTTGCAGGCTTCTACCATGGTAGGTCGTAGTGTGCTGGTACCGGGAGATCAGCTGAGCATGGGAACATCCGGGGATATGCAGTTATCTGTTGACCTTGATCGTCCTGCCAACGATTTGATACTGAATATTACCGATGAACACGGTCAACTGGTGCATAGAATGGATCTGGGGAGTCAACCGGCAGGCTTTTTGAATATACAGTGGAATGGTCTGAATAGTGATGGCAATCGGGTAAATCCAGGCCGTTATAAAGTATCCGCCGAAGTACACCAGGGTGATGAAGTTTCTGCCGCAGAAACGTTGATTCCTGTTCAGGTGGAGTCAGTAACACTTGGCCAGGCCGGTCAAGATTTAACTTTAACTGTTTCAGAACTGGGCGATATAAGTATGAGCCTGATTCGAAAAATAATGTAACAACGCTAGAGGTAAAATAAGATGTCATTCAACACAGCTTTAAGTGGTCTACAGGCCGCATCCATTGATTTAAGTACCACCAGTAATAATATAGCCAATGTGGCGACTACGGGGTTTAAATATTCTCGCGCTGAATTTGGTGATATTTTTGCTTTGTCGCCTTTTGGGAATTCTCCTACAGCAATTGGTAGTGGTGTTCAGGTGGATAATGTCAGCCAGCAATTTTCGCAGGGAAATTTGAAATTTACCGATGCCAGCCTGGATATGGCGATTAGTGGGCAGGGTTATTTTGTTATCAGTCAGGATGAAATCGGTAGCAATTTATCTTATTCACGGGCAGGAGAATTTCGGGTAAACGCCGATGGTTTTATTGTGAATAATGATAGCCAGTATTTACAGACTTTTCCGGTAGATAATGAAGGTAATGTCACTTCCACCAGCCTGAATACCACGGTTGCTTTACAGTTACCCAGCTCAACCGGTTCTCCACAGGCAACTAATGAAATTGAAATAGGATTAAATTTAACCGCCAGTGCTACCGGTCTTGAACCTACGTCCTTTGACCCGACGGAAAGCACTTCCTTTGCCAACTCTACCTCCTCAACCGTTTTTGACTCACTGGGTGAGTCACATGTTTTGAGTTACTATTTTGTAAAAGATGCGCAGGGTTCAACTACCAACGGTACGTTAGGGGATGCGACATCTGGTGATCCGAATCAATGGCAGGTTTTTACTTATATGGACGGGTCTCCGGTAGATGTAAATGCAGGTGCTGCGATTACGCACAACAGTGGTACTCTGGGCTCCATATCACAACAATCTGCACAATTAAATTTTCTACCAGATGGCAGTTTTTCTTCTTCGACTCCCGCGATACTCAGCAGTTCTTCTATTCCATTGTCTAATGGAGCCAATAATCTGTTGATTAATTACGATTTTGCGAATAATGGTACTACGCAGTATGCTGCGAATTTTTCGGTGAATACACTGAACCCGAATGGTTTTTCAACCGGACGTTTAACCGGCCTGGATGTTTCAGAAGAAGGGTTGGTTCGTGCCTCTTATACCAATGGCACATCCATACCTCTTGGAAAAATAGCGATGGCCGATTTTCCTAACAGTCAGGGATTGGCAAATGTGGGAAGTGCTTCCTGGACAGAAACGATAGATTCGGGATCGGTTTTAACGGGTGAAGCTGGTAGTGGACGCTTCGGTTTGATTCAGTCGGGTGCGCTTGAGACTTCTAATGTCGATTTAACTCAACAACTGGTTAACCTGATTACGGCACAACGGAATTTTCAGGCGAATGCTCGTTCGATTGAAACAGCGAACACATTAACCCAAACCATAATTCAAATTCGATAATAGTGAATTAAGCTGAGATAAGCTCATGGACCGTTTCCTATACCTTGCAATGAATGGCGCTAAAAATGCGCTACATGCCCAGCAGACAAATGCGAATAACCTGGCAAATGCCAGTACGGTTGGGTTTAAATCGCAACTGGATCATTTTCAATCACAGGCGGTTTATGGTCCAGGGCATGCAACCCGAGCATATGCCAGTGATGAAACTGCAGGTATTGATTTTAAACACGGCCCGGTTATGACCACCGGGCGCGAACTGGACGTAACAATTAATGGTGATGGCTGGTTTGCCGTGCAGGCGGAAGATGGCTCACAGGCTTATTCCCGTCGTGGTGATTTTCGTACAGACCCTACCGGTCTTTTGCTGAATGGAGCAAATCAAATCGTTATGGGCGAGGGTGGTCCTATAACAATTCCTGATTTCGAAAGTCTGGTCATAGGGCGCGATGGAACCATCAGCATTCGAGCAAAAGGACAGGCGGCGAATACACTGGTTGTGGTCGATCGATTGAAAATGGTTAAACCACAACAAAATAACCTGGAAAGAGGGAATGATGGATTATTCCGTACCAAAGATGGAAGTGAAGTACCCCTGGATGCAACAGTCACCATAACAAACGGTGCGCTCGAAGCCAGTAACGTAAACACGGTCGATGCGATGGTGAAAATGATGGAATATGCCCGCTTCTATGAAACCCAGGTTAAATTAATGAGTGTGGCAGAAGAAAATGATGCTTCCAGCGCACGTTTGATGAGGCTATCTGGTTAATATATGTATTTAAGAGCAACCTGAAGGTCAGGGTATACCGGGGCATTGATGAGATACGGGCGTACTTATCGATAATGGTATTACCCTGACCTTTCTATTTCGACTATAAATACCCATCCCCCCCCAAAGTTTTCCTGTTAATTTAACTCCTTTGATCTAAGTCATCTATAGCCGATTTGACGTCTGGTGGCTTGATATTCGTCAAGCGATAATATCGTTTACCTTGTTACTTTATGGGTTCCAGAACGATGACGAATATGACTTTTTCAAACAGCAAGCGAAATTTAATTTTTGGCAGTAATTCAGATCCCACGCCTTTACGCCCCCCCTGGGCGATAGCAGAACATGATTTTATCGAAACCTGTACCCGTTGTGGAGAATGTGTAAAGCAATGTCCGGTGAACGTAATTAAACTTTCTGATGGTGGTTTCCCGGAAATGAACTTTTCAAAATCTGGTTGCGAGTTTTGTGAAGTCTGCGTTGCGGTATGTCTACCGGGAGCATTAAAGCTCTTAGAAACGGATCCGTTTGATGCAATCGCCACAATCAGCGATGAGTGTTTTTCTGAACGAGGAGTGATCTGTCGATCCTGTGCAGAAGTCTGTGAAAATCGGGCAATTCGTTTTCATCAGGTTGTGGGTGGTATTACGCATGTATTGATGAACACAGAAAGTTGTAACGGTTGCGGGGAGTGCGTCAGTATCTGTCCCGCCAATGCGATCACCATTCAACCTGGGCAATTAATTTTAGGTTATCAACCAGAGAGAGCTGTATGAGCGAATACAACATATGTGGCGTAGTAATTCATGCTGCGGCTAATTAAGAAAAAGTCGATCCAGAACATTCAGGCCGGATTGTCATGTACCAAAACCCTGGATTTACAAAATATTACGCAAGAATCAGGCATCAAATGAACTTTACCACAAAATGATGGGCACTATTGATACGCCTGAAAAATTCGAAGAAAACCGTCTGGAACTGGCCCAACATGTGTGGCAGGCAATGAAAGAAACAGATTCCAGAGAATGTCGTAATTGTCACGATTATGAATCTATGGATTACACAAAGCAGCAGAGAAGGGCCGTTCCTCAACACATTACAGGCTTCGAGGAAGGTAAAACCTGTATCGATTGTAAAGGCATAGCACATCAACTTCCTGCTTATTATGAAATGGATCCTAGTGCGGTTACCGGAACTGCCGGTCAGTAAAAATCGTAACAGCTAAATCAAGGTTTATGATTATATTAACTGGGAAGCTATTGGTACCAATACTGATCGTTGACGTCCCGGGTCTGGGCAACTGCTCCTGCGTTGCTCAACCTGCATACGCTCATGTATTAGTCTCGGCTTAAACTTTTCCAGGCGCAAAAAAACAGGCATGAACGATTTTAGTCATGCCTGTTTATAAGTGTTGAAATCAACCAGGATTATTCACATTCTGGTTCTTCTTCATCTCCTTTTTTCTTTTTCTTCTTCTTTTCCTTCGCAGCTTTAGCTTCTTTAGCGGTCATTTGAGCCTGTTCTGCTGTATCGGTAGTTTTCGCACCGTTGCCTGCAGCATAACTGGTTGAATTAAAGCCCATTACGGAAAGGGCCAATACTAATAATGTTAACAGTTTACTCATTTATATCTCTACCATTGCGTTGTGAAAATAAAACTATTTTAAAACAGTTAACTGAACTGTAAATGAATACAATTTTAAATTTTACTTTATATCAAATTTACTTAAATTAAATTGATGTAGCGAGGGCTTTGTTTAATAAGTTTATTACCAATAAAGTCTTTCAGTTTCATTCTGCTTTTTGATAATGCAATTTCCTTATCCCATTATCTGAATTTAATTCGCATGGGCTCTGAAGATGAACCTGTCACCCGATATCATATGTTAATCTCCAAAGCGGTTATTAGAAACCCTCTAATGTTTAAAAGTGTTAAAGTGAACCTTGGAGAAAAGCCTGTTTTCAGTTACTCTAAGCTTATATTCAACGCTATTAATAATTCGCTTTAATTCTGCTAACTTTTAGAGATAGCAGGCTAAAACCCCGCCCTAAATTTTATACGGGTAGTGGCCCCGATAAATATTAAGCCCTTGAACAGATCTATGTTTTATACAAAGTACCGATTATAATTCTTACAGAACTGAAACAGGCTGTTATGTACACGAAGCATTTCGATTTAACCGAAGAACCATTTTCAATTGCAGCTAACCCTCGATTTCTGTATATGAGCGCGCGTCATCGAGAGGCATTAGCGCTTTTACTATACGGAATTCGTAGTGATAGTGGCTTTGTAATGCTGACCGGTGAAGTTGGCACCGGTAAAACAACAGTTTGTCGAAGCCTTATGGGGCAATTGCCAGCGCAATCCAACGTTGCGTTCATTCTAAATCCCAAAGTTACCGTAAACGAATTACTCAGCAGTATCTGCGATGAATTCGGAATTGACTATGCGCAAACCGGATCCAGTGTCAAAACGTATGTCGATGCAATTAATCACTATCTTCTCGAACAGCACGCAGTTGGTCGAAATACCGTGGTTATTATTGACGAGGCTCAGAATCTTAGCTTCGACGTACTCGAGCAGTTACGTCTGCTGACTAATCTCGAAACCAATGAGCGTAAGTTATTACGTATAATTTTACTCGACCAACCCGAGCTCGAAACCATGCTGTCCCGACCTGAGTTTAAACAGGTTGAGCAACGTATAACTGCCCGCTATACCCTGCATCGTCTGGACCGACACGAAGTTCAGGCTTACGTGTCACACCGGCTGGCGGTCGCCGGATGCAGGGAACCTGTATTTTCATCACGGGTGATCAACAAACTGTATGCAAAAACTCAGGGTGTTCCCAGGTTAATTAACATCGTATGTGATCGTGCCATGTTAGGAGCCTACGTTAACTCGCAGCACAGGGTAAGTCTCAAAATACTGAATAAAGCCGTTAAGGAAGTTCAGGGGCGATCGCATCAACAGCAGTGGTTTACAGCAGGTTCCTTTGTGCTGACTTCTTTGCTAATTGTGGTCGTTGCCCTGGCAGCCTTGATTTACACCAACAAAGGTGAAGTTTCGATGTTGCAGGTTAAACTGTCAGATGCACCGTCAACAGATAAAATATCCGCAATGGCAGTAACTGAAAGTCAGTCTATTCCTGCAGTGGTGATGATAGATGAGATAAAACGGGAATCTGAAAGTGTAAATTCAGAATGGCCAGATACCATGTCTTCAGCAGCTGATGATACAAATGCACTGGCTCATGCCATGCTATTCAGGCAATGGAATAAAGTCATCGAAAAAAGTATTGTAGATCCCTGCGCTCTGGCGTTGACATGGGGTTTGCGCTGCTACTCGGGTACCGGCAATATAGGTACTCTTGTTAATAATGACCGCCCGGTAATTCTGACCTTGCTGGATAAAGAAGGCCGACAATACCAGGCAACATTACTTTCTCTTGAAAATGAATTGGCGAGTGTGGCTTTTGCGCATGGTATCGAGACGGTGGCTTTGCGCGACCTGGAAGCACGCTGGCATGGTCAGTACAAGTTATTATGGCAGATGACACCACAGGGGTTGTCAATTATTAAGCCTGGAGAACATGGGTCAATGGTGAGATGGTTGACTCAGAGCCTGATTGACACGGGTAACAGGTCTTTACCGGTTAAGGAACTCTATGATGCAGACGTCACAGAGGCTGTAAAAGAATTTCAACGCGGCCGTGGTCTGCTAGTGGATGGTGTTACCGGTAGACAAACCTTAATTCATTTGAACTCGGTAAACGACAAAACGATTCCTCGGCTCAGTAGTCAGGGAGAAGGTTAAGATGTCCTTTATTCTAGATGCCATTGCGAAATCAGAGCGTGAACGCCAACAGCAGGAAATACCTGATGCGCGTATATTTGCTATGCCTGTCGTTGACAGTCAGCGACCTCGACGAAATTTACCCTATTACGTGGCGGGCGCATTGTTACTGAGTATTATAGTGCTGCTGATCTGGATGCAATCCGGCCAACCTCCTTTCCATCGGTTTCTGCAATCAGAAAATGCAAGCAATGAGCCAGCCGTAACACCGCAGTTCGCAGCGCACAATGTTAACTCATTGAATGAGATTTCAAATGTAGAGATTAGTGCTCCTGTTGCCCGTATAACCCAGTTTGCTGATGTTACCAGTGCAGCGCCCCAGACAGCCGGGACTGGATCCTCAATCAAGAACACGGGCTCAATGCTGGCTCCGCCAGACAGAAACACTGTGTTTGATCAATGGCCTATAAAGACAAAAGATAATGCTCCTGCTCTGGTAGAAAATAATCAAGGGGATTTAGTGGTCAAATTAGAAAATGAGCCATCTTTAAAAACTACTGAGAAGAGGAATGGCAACAGTATGAATCCCATTCTTATTGAGGTGAATAGCGGGTCAGACGTTAACTCCCGTGTAGTAGACAAAAATCAAACAGAGCTGGACCCCG
>ERZ890953.726-NODE-726-length-18069-cov-28.193794_pt1 | contig 18069 bp, 16 predicted proteins | sample MGYA00521264_ERZ890953 | MGnify/ENA primary metagenome ERZ890953 (study PRJEB32303, sample SAMEA104408629) | aquatic metagenome | biome: Brackish water; feature: Chemocline; material: water | place: Baltic Sea | collected 2014-10-26T21:54:00 | depth 200 m ...
AATCGCGCGAGGTGGTGCTGGACGCTGCCGTGACCCATTGTTCTTCCGTACGCGGGGTCGCCACGGCCGTGATGGTTCGGGCCTTGGTCCAGCTCAGGCGGCCGTCATCCAGAGCGGCCCGTGTGACCGGCAGATCGTCGAGAGCGCGGGCAAGGCGTAGGAACTGACGGGTCATCGCGAGCGAGAGGCCGAGGCCTTCGGTGCCGTAGAGCTCCATGGAGGCGTAACCGAGTGGTTTATGGAGTTCGTCGCGGAGAACACGGGCGAAGAGTGTGACGGCTGACTGTTCGGTGCAGCGGAGGCGATCGAGGGCGTTCACGAGGTCTGCGTGAATGCGGTAGGCGTTCGTCGGCATGGTCGATAACCGTTCCGGGAGGGAGCGTTCAGTCAATGTAGTTGATTAACGCACTTGTATCAAGTAATATTCTTGATCTCCGTGTGATCGCAGGACATCGACACGTCACCTCCCATCGCGCACGGTGATCTGATAAGATGCGCATCCAGGGAAGCGAACCCCGACCCAGCCCGAGAAAGGCCCCCATGACCGGCTCGATCATCATCGTCTCCGCCATCGCCCTGCTGACCGGCCTCACGATCGGCTGGCTCGTCGCCTCCGCCCGCGGCCGCGCCGAGGCCGCCCGTCTGCACGCCGAGCTCGATGCCGAACGCCGCGTCGCCGCCGAGAAGATCGCTGCCGTCGAGAAGGCGGCCTCCGACTCCCGCGACATCTTCAAGTCCGTCGCCGCCGATGCTTTGAAGGACAACAGCGCCGCCTTCCTGCAGCTGGCCCGCAGCGAGTTCTCGAAGGAACAGGCCACGGCCAAGGGCGAGCTCGAGAAGCGGGAGCAGGCTGTCGAAAACCTGGTCAAGCCCATCAGCAAAACCCTCGACGAGCTGCGCGAGCACGTGACCGCGGTGGAGAAGGAACGCAAGGAAAGCACAGGCGGGCTCAACCAGCTCCTCACTTCGCTGCGCGAGGATCAGGCGCGGCTGCAGGGGGAGACCAAGAACCTCGTCAACGCCCTGCGCAAACCGAGCGTGCGGGGCCAGTGGGGCGAGATGACCCTCAAGCGCATCGTGGAGCTGGCCGGCCTGAAGGAGCACTGCGATTTCACGACCCAGGCCCATGTGAGCGGGGAGGATCAGGCCTACCGTCCGGACCTGGTGGTCCACCTGCCGGCCGGCAAGCAGCTCGTCGTCGACGCCAAGACGCCGCTGGACGCCTACCTCGACGCCCTGCAGACCGACTCGGAGGCCGAGGCCGCGGCCCACCTGCAGCGGCACGCCCGTCATGTGCGCGACCACATCAACGTGCTGGGTCTGAAGTCCTACTGGGAGCAGTTCCCCAACACGCCCGAGTTCGTGGTCATGTTCCTGCAGAACGAGGCGTTCCTCTATGCGGCCCTCGAGGTGGACCACACGCTGACCGATTACGCGGCCGAAAAGAAGGTGATCATCGCCACGCCCACGACCCTGATCGCCATCCTCAAGAGCGTGATGTACGGCTGGCGCCAGGAAGCCCTGGCCGAGAACGCGAAGAAGGTGAGCGAGCTGGGGGCGGAGATGCATCGCCGCATCTCCGCGTTCCTGGGGCACATGACGCGCGTGGGCAAGGGGATCGACGGTGCGCGGGAAGCCTACGACAAGGCGGTCGGGGCGTTGGAGCGGCGCGTGCTGCCCCAGGCCCGCAAGTTCAGTGAGCTCGGCGTATCGGTGAAGAGCGAACTCGAGGCGCCCAAGGAGATCAACGCCACGGTCCGCAGCCTCGATGTTCCCGAGCTGATCGAGGAGAGCGAAGAGGCCTGAGTCCCCGGCAGGCAAAGCGACGGCGGCGCCCCTCCCGGGAGCGCCGCCGTTCTGTTTCCCCGCCGAACCCTTGTCAGGAGATGATCTGGAGGATATCCAGAGCCGCTGTCGTCTCGGCCATGATCTCTTCCTTATGCATCAAGGTCTTTTCGATGGTGATGTTCAGCTCGCGCAGGGCGGCGGGGTCGCAATCCGCCGACACCATGCTGGCCGGAGCGCCCATCCCGAACTGGTAGGCCAGGTAGTTGGACAGGTTGATCAGGGCCACCATGTCCGGATACGAGGCGCCCGGGCTCATGGTGTGATGGAACTGGACCGCCTCGACCAGGTTGGGCGGGAAGTTCCAGCTGCGCAGCACGGCCTTGGCCAGGGTGCTGTGATTCACACCGAGCAGCTTTTCTTCGGCTGCGCTCCAGGTGACGCCGTTGTCGAGGGCGTAGCTGCAGACCTCGTTGAAGTCGTTCTCGAAGTACTTCTTCATGATCAGCTTGCCGACGTCGTGGAGCAGCCCGCATACGAACGTTTCTTCCTGCTGCTTGATGCCGACCTTGTGCCCCAGGACCTTCGCCGCACTGGCGGTGCACAGGCTGTGTTTCCAGAATTCTTCGATGGGGAATTTGTTGTCGTCGGTGCAACCCGACACGTAGTCGAACACGCTGATGGCCAGCGCCGCATTGCGCACCGTCCGGAAGCCCAGGATGACCATGGCGCGGCTGATGGTGGTGATCTCCTTCTTGTAGCCGTAGAAGGCGGAGTTCACCAGCTTCAGGATCTTGATGGCCAGGGACTGATCCTTCGAGACGATCTCGGCCAGCTGTGGTACCGAGACGTTGGGATTGCTCATTTTGCTGAAGAGCTGCTGGTAGACGATCGGAAGCGTAGGTACTTCCTTCACGACCAGCTTGAGGTCCCTCGGGTTGATGTTCTTCAAAGACAGCGTAGAGGTCGACAAGGGGTTTCCTCCTGAAACATGATTCCAGATCGACGCCGTTGCGACCGTTCCTCCATGAGCCGGCGTCCATACCCTGTATCGGCGATGATATTGGTGTCTTGAGAGTCGAATGCTGGAAATTATCGAATGATCAGATGGGGTTCACCGGGGGAGTGCTCGTGCACCGATCCGATGTGGGCGGCGCAAGAGGCCCCGAGTTCGAGGGCCAGGTCCCTGAATTCCTCGATTCGGTCGACGGGGACCGCGATGAGCAGTCCACCGCTGGTCTGCGGATCGTTGAGCAAACCACGGGAGGCGTCGTCGAGGGACTCATCGTAGGCGATGCGGTCGCGGGTGTAGCCGTGGTTGGATTTGGTGCCGCCGCAGGTATGGCCTTCGCCGCAAAGACTTACTGCGTCGGGCAGCAGGGGCAGGGCGGCCATCTCGACCTCGAGGCGGACACCGCTGCCGGTGGCCATCTCAAGGGCGTGGCCCGTAAAACCGAATCCGGTGACGTCAGTGGCGGCATGGGCCCCGGCGGCGGCCAAGGCGGGCCCGCACGAGTTCAAGGCTCGCATGGTGGCGATCAGGGCCCGGGCATGTTCGCCGTCGGCGGGCAGGGCGCCTTTTTTGAGAGCGGCGGCCAGGGCGCCGGTACCCAGGGGTTTGGTCAGCAGCAGGGCGTCGCCGGGACGGGCCGTGCAGTTGCGCAGCATCAGCGCGGGGTCGACCAGACCCGTCACAGCGAGACCGAACTTCACTTCGGCGTCGCGAACGGTGTGGCCGCCGGCCATCGCGACGCCGGCTTGGCGGCACACCTCGGCGGCGCCGCGAAGGATCTCACCGATGACCTCGGTCGGCAGTTCGTTCTCGGGGAAGCCGCAGAGGTTGAGGGCCATGATCGGTCGGCCGCCCATGGCGTACACGTCGCTCAGGGAGTTGGCCGCGGCCACGGCGCCGAAGTCACAGGGGTCGTCGACGACCGGCGTGATGAAGTCGACTGTGGAGACGATGGCCTGACCGTCGGGAAGCAGGTAGACGGCGGCATCGTCCGCCGTTTCCCAGCCCACAAGGAGCTCGGGCCCGCGGGTGACGGGCAGCGTCTTGAGAATTGAGTCCAGACCCTCCGGACTGAGCTTGGCCGCTCAGCCGGCGCTCTTGGCGAAGCGGGTCAGGTAGATCTTCTCGCCGGGCAGCATGTCACCTCCTTCCCTCGCGTCAGAAATTGAACGAGTCCATGAACACGAAGGCCGTACGGTCTTCGTCCGTGCGGGCCGCCTCGAAGCGGAACACATGGTCGGAAATGCCCAGATGAATGCCGGCACCGAAATCGTGACGGGTGACGCCGGTGATTTCGTCGAAATCGGCCGCGCCCATATCGCCGAAGATGTGCAGACCGATGGCGACCACCTTGCCGTCGGCCGAGATGGGCATCAGGAAGAGAGGCCAGCGATATTCGGCCGACAGCAGCCAGCCTTCTTCGGCTTCGAGCTGGGCGTATCGATATCCCCGCAGATTTTCAGGGCCGCCCCAGAAGAGCATGTCTTCCGGCGGCACATGACCGTTCACTTCACGGCCCCAGGCATGGACGGCGATCACGTGCTCCCATGGCAGCGATATGAATTGGCTCAGATCGGCGACGAGTTCCGTGAATGAGGGAAAATCGTCGCTGTCGTGATGCGTCGCGGTGAGGCGGTGGTAGCCGCCTGCGGTGGGGTACCAGGAGATATCCCGAGTGTCCAGACCCAGGGTCCCCGAAGTGGACCAACGATTGCGCGTGCCGGCGGCCCAGGTGATCGGGGCGCCGTCGAACAGACCTTTCTGTTCGAACGATCCGCGTGCGACGCCGACCTCGACGAAGGCCGCACCGCGCGGAGCCCAGCGCAGCCTGAGGCCCGTGTTCCAGTTTCGATGGTCAAAGTCGCGGTAGACGAAGGGCGCGTTTTCCCAGCGGGCGTCGACTCCCAGCGAGAGCCCCTTGACGGTGAAGAGCCAAGGGTGGACCCAAGAAAATTCATAGCGGTGGGAGCGGTGCCAGATGCCGGAGAAGGATACCTTTTCACCTCGGCCTCCCAGGTTGATGTCGTAGGCGCGGAGGCCGAGCAGGATGTCGTAGCGACGGTCGTAGTCGATGATCGGATAGCCGCGAGTGGTGCTGTCCTCCTCGACAGTCAAGGTGACGGGCACCACGTCCAGCGAGTCGTCCATGGAGATGTCGACGAAAGCGAACCAACCGAGGTCCTCGAGATGCTCCCAGGTGGCGTCGACCTGATCGAAGTCGAGAGGGTCGCCTTCGTGAAAGAACATCTCCAGGAGGATGAGGCTGGTGGCGGTGGAGGAGTTGCCTTCGATGGTGATGGGTCCGATGACCTGGTCGGAAAAGAAATCGTCGTGGTCCGCGGCGACGGCCGGCGTGGACAACAGCAAGAGCATCACGATCGACAGGCAGCGGTTCATTCCTCGACGTCCCCCCATGATGGCCGTAGTGCAGAGGCTCCGGAGCGGACCGGAGCCTCAGGCTGGGACAATCTAGCATGGGGGTTGCGGAGGGGGCAAGGCGAGGGGTCAGGTGTTCATGCGAAAGGTGTGACCGGTGCCGGTTCATCCTCGGAGATGTTGGCGATGCTCCAGGTCACGCAGCGCAGGCCGTAGGGCGAGATGTCTTCGTCGAGACAGTTGCGGGGAAGCTGTGCGGCCCGCTCGGCAAGGGAGTCGGGGCCGGCTCCGTTTTCGTCGACCGTAGGCGTGGTGGTCGTCATCCGGATGGCGAGGAACGTGGGCAACAGGTGTGCGAGCGCATCGAGACAAATATCCTCTCCGGTTCCGTCACGATCGCGCAGGAAGGCATCGTAGAAAAGTGTGGGGTAGGTGACCAGCACCTCGAATACGCCGCTGGCCAGACGGGGCCCCGGGGCGAAACCGGTGGCCGGGCGGATCGGGATGTACTGATGCCAGGGAACCGACAGCGTGCGGTCGAGATGAAGGAAATACAGCATGCTTTCGATAGGGAGGCCGTTCTGACCACCGACATCGAGGGGATGAAAACCGGGCCAGAGACAGCGACTGAGTTCACCTCGTACGGACAGCAGGGCGATCTGGCCCTCGTCGAGGACAAGATCCATCCCCGTACCCGCCAGGAATGCCAGGTCGAGCGGCCCCTGGACCACACCCCCTTCGGGCGCAACCGACCACGGCGTGCGGTTGTTCGGAGTGGGTTTCGTCTCCCAACAGTGGGGATTCCGGTACATCATACTCACACTCAAATGTCCTCTTCGTTGGACTCGATGTGCGAGTCGAAACCCCTGAACTCAGATTCCCAGCCCAGGCCGAGCTGATTGTTTCGGTTTTCGGCCAGATCGAGGAAGTGGGCCAAGCAGGCGGCCATGGTGGCTGCTGTTCTGTCGAAATGTTCCTGGTCGCCACAGAACATGCTCGAAGTGCACATCCACATGTGCTCGAGAAGCATGATGAGCTGCCGGTCTAGATCGTTGAGCAGAGGAATGCAGACGTCGGGCTCGTCGACCAGGCGGATCACACCGGTGCGGTTGAGCAGCCTGAGGATGGTGGACAGGTCGTCCGTCATCAGATCGATGATCTGATGCTGCTCCTGAGTCAACAGGTGCGGTCGCTGTTCAGAGCCGTCGAGAAGCCGCTGTCCCATGGATTCGAGTTGTCGCCCAAGGGCGAGGCGGAACGATGTTTCGTCGGCGTTGGCGGCGTGCCGTTTGAAGTAGGTGTAGTAGTGGGGCATGGAGGCGTAGAGGTTCACCATTCCCATGTGCGTGATCGTGGCGGCCTGGACCATCGATACCCCTCCCTGCTGGGGTCCGCCGAAGTGGTGAGGGCGAACCCGCGGTTGTGCGGCCCCGTTGCAGGGGCCGTTCCGTCGTCGTCCTGTATATCGGCAGTAGAGGGGGGTGCTTGAGGGGCTGTCTGGCGAGAAATCGTCGTTGTCAGACTGCGATCACCGGATTGGTGAGGGTGCCGATGCCTTCGATGGAGACTTCGACAACGTCGCCCGGCTGCAGGAAGCGCGGCGGATCGCGGAACACGCCCACGCCCGCGGGCGTGCCGGTGGAGATGATGTCGCCGGGCAGCAGGGTCATGTGCCGGCTGATGTGGGCGATCAGTTCGTCGATGGGGAAGATGAGCTGGTCTGTGTTGCTGTGCTGGAGTATCTCGTCGCCGATCGAACCGGTGATCTGGAGGCCGTGGGCCAGGGGCGGCAGTTCGTCGGGCGTGACGATCCAGGGCCCGCAGGGGCCGCCGGTGTCGATGCTTTTGCCGCGGAAGAACTGCTTATCTGCGTATTGGGCCTCGCGGTCGGAGACATCGTTCATGCACATGTAGCCTGCGATGTGACTCTCGGCGTCGTCGCGGTCGATGCGGCGCCCGGCCTTGCCGATGACGACGGCCAGTTCCGCTTCGGCATCGACCTGGGTCAGGTCGTCGTCCAGGGCAATGGGTCCGAGGTGTGCTTGGAGGCAGGTCATGGCCTTGCTGAAGAACATGGGCGCCGCCGGCGGCGTCTTGTTCTGTTCTTCGGCATGGTCGCGGTAGTTGAGTCCGACGGCCATGATCTTCGGTGGGGAGACGATGGGCGGCAACAGGGGGTACTTGCCCATGCGGAACATGGGCACGCCGTCGATGATGCCTGAGGGTTCGTGCCAGCGATCGGCAAGTTCGTAGATGTGTTCCATGTGGCCGAACAAGTCGTTCCACAGGCGGGGCAGCGACGGATCGGCGGCGATCAGGTCGAGGCAGATCGTCTCGGTCAGGGCGACGCCGGGGCGCGGCCCTTCCGGGTGTCGGAAGGTGATGAGTTTCATGGTGGCCATATGGTAGGAAAAGGTCGGGACGATGTCCCGACCTTTTCCGTGTGGGTGTGTGAAATCCGTTGGCCGACTTGCGCTACTTGACTTCGACCCGGCGGGCCACGGCCGTCTCGTTCTTTGGCAAGGTGAGCACGAGCAGACCGTCGTTCAGAACGGCGCTCACGTTCTCGCGGTCGATACCACGCCCGATCTGGAAGGTGCGCCGGTAGTTAGCCTTCTCTCCGCGTTCACCGCGCAGGAGGCGGTAACCCTCGGCCGCCGAGTCGCTGCGCTTGGCGCTCACCGAGAGAGCCTCGCCGTCGATTTCAATCTCGAGATCCTCGCGGTTGACCCCGGGGAGATCCATCCTGATGATGTAGTCTCGTTCGCCTTCGAGTATGTCGGCGCGAGGAGTGAAGCGTGGTGCGGCATGCTCGTTACGGACGGAACAGGCGGCGGGGGCGAACAGGCTGTCCATGAGATGGCTGAAGGGCATCACGGCGGTGGTCATGGTGTTTTCCTCCTGGTCGATCGTAGTCTCTTGGTCGAGGCCGTCAGTGCGACGGCGCGTTGATCCCTTGGTCGCTCCCCTTAATCCAAGGTCCGTGCCAGGTGCACGATGGTCGGCGTCGGTTGCCGAAGATGGTTGTATTCAATGGAGATACAGAGTACTCTGGCCAGGAGCAGATCGATTGCGACGCACTGATACTGACAATACTGTCATGACGATAAGGCGGCTAATCTGACATGGATTTCATTTTTCGGACACGATGGCGGTGGGCTGTTGTTGCGGTCGCAATCGTTGCTGCCGGTCCGTCTACGGCGACAGACCCGATCCTTCCCCTTCATATTGGTGAAATCAAGATTGTCATGACCGACCTATATGGTGAAGCCGACCTGCAGGAAGCAGGAAAGCTGGTCGGGATGATCTATCGGACCATGAACACCCTCCATCCAGGAACCAGAGGCCATGTCGTGCGACGGGAGCTGCTGGTGAGCGAAGGGGATGTCTATGATCCCGCTCTTCTGGAAGAGACCGAACGCAATCTGCGCTCTCTGGGTTTTTTGACCAACGTGAGCGTGGCTGCCGTCGACACGCTGGACGACGGTTCGGTGTCGGTAGAGGTGAGGGTGCAGGAGACGTGGTCGCTGTCCACGCACCTTTCCTACTCCCGCTCCTCCACATCCGACCGTTGGACCGCCCTGCTGAGCGATCGCAATTTCATGGGATATGGGGTGAAGCTCGAGGCCGGGCTCGGTCAAGACGAAGACAGGGACTGGCAGCATCTCGGCTTCCAGAACCGGCGTCTGCTGGGAATGCCTCTCGAACTGGCCGTGGCCTCCATCGATCTGAGTGACGGCTATACGCGCCGGGTGCAACTTTCCCGTCCCCAATACGCCCAGGATGACCGCTGGAGCTGGACCATGTTGGCCTGGGACAACGTGTTCGCGCCGCGCTACTATCTGAGCCGCGGCTCAGCAGCGGCGGCGAACCTGGCGCGGCTTTACGCATCGCCCTCCATCCTCCGCGAAGGAGTATCCGCCTCCTGGCTGATCCGCCTTTCCCCGGAGGGCCGGGGGCGACTTTGGCGGGCCGGAGTGGGAGCAATGACCGAACGGGTCGACTTCGATCTCGACGGACCCATATCTTCCTCGGACGAGTTCGACCTCGCTCCCGATGCTTTCCAGGCCGCCGCCGGACGCCCCTTGCTTCGAGAATCGGGGCGGACTGCTCAGGTCTATCTGCAGTTCGAAACCCTGGGTCGGAACTGGACCAAGGATCGGTACGTGTTGCGTTATGGTGTCGAGGAGGACATTCTGCTCGATCCCTATCTCTGGCTGAGGGCCGGCCCCGCGCTGGGGGCTCTCGGCAGCGATCACGAACGGCTGATCCTCGAGATGGCCGGCCAGGACTGGTCGCAGCTCGCGGGCGGATGGTTGTTCACGAAGTTTGCGGGCCAAGGAGCCGTGGGCGGTCCGTCCGTAAGCTGGCACGTCGTGGACCTGGCGTCGGGCTGGCATCGCAAGGGTTTGGGGGGATTGAATCGCATGTGGGTGGAGGGCGCCGTAGGGCGGGACATCTTTGGAACGAAGGTGCCGGTCCTTGGTTTGACACGCGGCCTGAGGACTCTGGAGTATGACGGCATGGCTGGAGATCGCCTGCTGCGCTGGAACGTCGAGCACGCACACTTGGTGTCCAATGAACTGTTGGGCTTCTATCACCTGGCGGTGGCAGGATTCTATTCCGGTGGCGCCGCCTGGTGGACCGATGAACCCGCGTCGCGCCGTCAAGTGCGGCAGGAAGCCGGGGTCGGTCTGAGATTCGGTCCGACCCGCTCCTCCCGTGCCGAAGTTTCAAGGCTCGACTTGGCCTGGCCCCTCGACGGATCCAGCGGTCCGCGTCTGACCGCCGCCACTGGCGGACATTTCTAGAGAACGGAGTCGACCCTGCCGTGAAAGCCTCTCGCTTCGTGGTCAAGAACACGGCCTTGTTGTCCATCGGACTTTTCTCCGGACGACTTCTGGGCTTCTTCATCTACAGGCGCCTGACCGGTCTCGAAGGGGCGGCGGGAACGGGCATCTGGGCCGCCGCCGTAGACATCACCAGCATCCTCATCGTGGTGTCGAACTTCGGGCTGGGGACGTTGATCACCCGTGAGATCGTCAAGGCCAGGGAGCGGACTGCGGATCTGTTCTGGGCGGCGTTGAAAATCCGGCTGACCTTCGGCATGGCAGCGTACGGGCTGATTCTGGTCTATGTCTACGCTACCGGCTTCGAATCCCTGATCCGCGGCGCCGTGCTGGTGATGGCTTTGGGAGTTTTCATCGAGTCGGCGGCCATGGCCTGCGACTCGGTGCTCCAGGCCCACGAGAAGGTGCAGTACCAGACCTACAGCCAGCTGCTCAGCGCTGTCGTGTACTTCGGCCTGGCCTGGCTCTGGCTCGATCAGGGCCATGGCGTGATGGGAGTGCTTTGGGCCAACGTTGCGAGTCGCATGGCGCGACTGCTGCTCATCGCGCCGCTGATGGCCCGGACGACCGACAATTGGCGCGGTACCGGCAGCGCCGACGTGAGCACGCGTTGGCTGATGAAGCTGGCGCTGCCGGTGTTCCTGGGCACGACCTTCGGCCAGATCGCCTACAAGATCGACACAGTGATGTTGATCGAGATGCTCGGCGAGTCGGCCACGGGGATTTACAACGCGGGCCATCGGGCCCTCGATCTGTTGATCATGGTGCCCGCCCTGTTCGCAACGGCCTTGTTTCCCGCCCTGCAGCGGTATCGTGAGACCGGAGAAAAACCTCTTGAAGACGTTGCGCGCATGGCGTCGCGGGCGATGCGGTATCTGCATCTGGTGATCTTTCCGATCACCGTCGTCTGTGTGCTGGGAGCCGTGCCCTTGGTGCGGTTGCTGGCCAAGGGCGACGAATTCGCGCCGGCAGCCGGCGTGTTCCGCATCGTGATCCTGGGGCTGGTGCTCAACGCCGCCAACACCGTCTACAACCGGGTGCTGCTGGCTATGGGGCGCGAGAAGACCTTCATCCGGCTGGCGGCCACGGTGATGGTGGTCAACGTGGGTCTCAACCTGCTGTTGATCCCATGGCTGAAGTGGAACGGGGCGGCCATCGCCACCCTCGCCAGCCAGATCGTGAGCCACATTCTGCATCGTCGCTACATCCACTTCACCGGGATCTACATTCCCTGGATGCGGGGGCATCTGGGTGGATCGGCGGCCCTGCTGTCGGCCTGGGCGGTCAGCGTACCGCTGCTGAATGCCGCGGTGCCCGGTTGGGACGTGACCTGGACCCATCTGCCTCAGAACAATTGGGCGGAGTTCGTGGGCGCCCTGGCGGTGACGGGTGTGATCTATGTGGGAGCGCTCTTTGCGTTGAAAGTGCTAGGGCGTGAGGATTTGCAGATGATCAGGGAGTTGCGCAACGGCGGCTGATCCGGAAGCCGCCGCCGTTGATGATGAGCGTGATCCTCGATATCACTGGCATACCGGACATACTTGGTATTTAATGTTCAGGTTCCCCGCAATCAGATCAATGAGGCAGAGGAGGGCAGCGCATGAGCGCACCGTTCGAGATCCTGGGCACCGACCATGTGGGCTTCATCGTCGGCAACGCCAAGCAGGCGGCCGTCTATTATCAAGAGCGCTTCGGCTTCGAACCGGTGGCCTATAAGGGCCTCGAAACCGGCAGCCGCGACCGCACGTGCTGGGTTTTGCGGCAAGGCAAGATCACCCTTGTGCTGCAGACGCCCATGACCCGGGACCACGCCGACATCGCCCACCTCGCCAAGCACGGTGACGCCGTGCGCGATCTGGCCTTTCTCGTGGACGACGTCCGCAAGGCCTGGGAAACCACCACGGCCCGCGGCGCCGTATCGGTGATGGAGCCCACCGTGCTCGAGGACGAACACGGCAAGGTCGTGCTGGCGACCATCGCCACCTACGGCGACACCCATCACAGCTTCGTCCAGCGTGACGGCTACCGTGGCGCATTCATGCCGGGGTACGAGTCCTATACGGCGAACAAGCCGGCCGTATCGGCGGGCCTGGAGTTCATCGACCACGTCGTGGGCAACCAGGGCGACGGCGAGATGGAGCAGGTCGCCACCTGGTATGAAAACGTGTTCGGCTTCCACCGCATCTGGACCATCGACGACAAGGATGTGTCGACCGCCCATACATCGTTGCGCAGCGTCGTGGTGGCCAACGAGAACGAATACGTGAAGATGCCCATCAACGAGCCCGCCGACGGCCTCAAGAAATCGCAGATCCAGGAGTACGTGGAGGCCAACTACGGCGCCGGCGTGCAGCACGTGGCCATGTATACCCACGACATCGTCGCAACCATCTCCAAGCTCTCGGCCAACGGCGTGGAATTCCTGCAGGTGCCCGACACCTATTACGAGGATCTTCTGGACCGCGTGGGCGACATCGAGGAAGACATCAAGGAGCTGCAGAAGTACGGCATCCTCGTCGATCGCGACGACCAGGGCTACCTGCTGCAGCTGTTCAGCAAGCCGGTGCAGGACCGCCCGACCCTCTTCTACGAGGTCATCGAGCGCAAGGGCGCACGCAGCTTCGGCAAGGGCAACTTCAAGGCCCTGTTCGAGAGCATCGAGCGGGAGCAGGAGCGACGGGGGAACCTGTAAATGAAGATCTGTTCCTTCACCTGGAAGGACGGCGACTACGCGCGCCTCGGCCTCGTGCGCGGCGATCGTGTGGTTGACGTGTACGTGGCCGCGTCGTGCCTGAACGTTCAGAGCGGCGTGCGCGACTGGGCGGGAGTGCCGCGGACTCTGATGGAGGCTCTTGACGACTGGGGTCATTGGGAGCCGCTGCTGCGCACCATGGTCGGGGCCAGCCGCATGCTCGGCGCCGACGCCCGCGAAGGCGACCGGCCGGCGTCGCTGCCGTTGTCGGACGTGACCCTGCTGCCGCCGGTGCCGCGTCCGCCCTCGTTCCGCGATTTCTACGCCTTCGAGGCCCACGTGCGCACCGCCCGCGGCCATCGCGGCCTGGAGATGGTGCCCGAGTGGTATGAGATCCCGGTGTTCTACTTCTCGAATCCGTCGGTGATGTGTGGTCCCGACGCCGCCGTGCCCGTGCCGCCGGGATGCGAGTGGCTGGATTATGAGCTGGAAGTGGGGGCCGTGATCGGCCGCGCGGGCCGCGACCTCGATGCAGCGACCGCCGAAGCGCACATCGCAGGCTATTGCGTGCTCAACGACTGGTCCGCCCGCGATCTGCAGCGCGCCGAGATGAAGGTGGGTCTCGGTCCCGCCAAGGGAAAGGACTTCGCCACAGGCCTGGGGCCCTGGCTCGTCACTCCCGACGAACTCGCCGACTCGCGCGCCGCCAAGGGCTACGACCTGACCATGACCTGCCGCCGCAACGGCGTGGAGCTGAGCCGCGGCAACTGGAAGGACGTGCACTGGAGCTTCGGCGAGATGCTCGCCCACGCCTCGAGGGGCGTCACGCTGCATCCGGGCGAGGTGATCGGCTCGGGCACGGTGGGCACCGGCTGCATCCTGGAGCTGACCCCCGAGGCCGCCGGCGGCTGGCTGCAGCCCGGCGATGTACTGGAACTGGAGATCGAGCGTCTGGGTGTGCTGCGGCAGTCCGTCGCGGAACCCGCCTGAGAGGACCGTCATGCCGTTCTACGTGAAGCAGGGAGCGCTGCCCGAAAAGCGCCATGTGGTGTTCAAGCCCCGCGGTGGACACACCTACGAGGAGCTGGTGAGCCGGCAGGGGTTCTCCGACATCTACAGCAACGTGTACCACCTCTACCCCCCGACCACCGTCACGGCAGTGGGAGAGACCGAAGCTCTGCCTGTGATCCCACTGGCCGACGCCGTCCACCGCAACCGCCACCTGAAGACCTTCGCCTTGTCCGCCGGCGGCGACTGGGTGCGCGGACGACGCGTTCTCGCCTACAACGCCGACGTGACGGTGGCGACCGTCGAGCCCGCCGAGTCGACGGACTGGTTCTACCGCAACGCCCGCGCCGATGAGCTGGTGTTCGTCCACCATGGCGGCGGCGTGCTCGAGACCATGTTCGGCGACCTGACGGTGCGATCGGGCGACTACGTGGTGATCCCCCGCGGCGTGATCCACCGCTGGCGTTTCGACGACGGCCGCGTGAAGCTGCTGATCACCGAGACGGCCGGTCCGGTCGAGACTCCCAAACACTTCCGCAACCAGTGGGGTCAGCTCCTCGAGCACGCTCCCTACTGCGAGCGCGATCTGCGCACGCCCGTGCTGAACCCCCCGGTGGATGAGCGCGGAGAGTTCACCCTGAAGGTCAAGCTCGGCGACAAGCTGCAGACCGTGGTGCTGGGTCATCACCCCTTCGATCTCATCGGCTGGGACGGGTTCTACTACCCCTGGGCCTTCAACATCGAGGACTTCATGCCCGTGGTGGGGAAGGTGCACTTGCCGCCTCCGGTCCACGTGACGTTCACCGGCCCGGGCTTCGTGATCTGCTCCTTCGTGCCGCGTCTGTTCGACTTCCATCAGGACGCCATTCCCATTCCGTACGCCCACAGCAATGTGGACAGCGACGAGATCCTCTACTACGTGGCCGGCAACTTCATGAGCCGCAAGGGGATCGAGAGCGAGTCGTTGACGCTGCATCCGATGGGCTATCCCCACGGACCGCAGCCGGGGCTGCTGGAGCCGTCGCTGGGCGTGAAGGAAACCGTAGAACTGGCTGTGATGATCGACACCTTCGCACCGCTGACCGTGGCCGCCGACGCCGGTCCGGCCGACGATCCCGACTACCCCCTGAGCTGGGCCACCGGAGACGACCAATGATCATCGATCCTTCCAAGCAAGACCTGCGCGCCAACTACAAGCTGCTGATCGGCGCGGTACTGCCGCGTCCCATCGCCTTCGTCTCGACGGTCGATGCCGACGGCAATCCCAACCTGGCGCCGTTCTCGTTCTTCACCGGCGCCACGCCCGCGCCGCCGACGGTGGTCTTCGCGCCGTTGCGCCGGTTCAGCGACGGGCAGGAGAAGGACACGCTGTGCAACATCCGCGCGACCGGCGAGTTCGTGGTCAATGTGGTGACCGAGGACATCGTGGAGCTCGCCAACGACACGGCCATGGAGTTCGCGCCGGGCGTGAGCGAGTTCGCAGAGACGGGGCTGACGCCGGTGCCGTGCGAAGTCGTCAAGGCGCCGCGGGTGGGCGAGTCGCCCATCAGCATGGAGTGCAAGCTGATTCAGGTGGTTGATCTCGGTCCGGAAGCCGCCGGCGGCGGGTCGCTGGTGATCGGCGAGGTGCTGCGCTTCCACGTGCGGGACGACCTGATCGAGGACGGGCGCATCGACACCGGGGCCCTACACCCCGTTGGGAGGTTGGCGGGGGCCGAGTACACCACGTTGGGGCGGCGGTTCACGTTGGAGCGGAAGCGCTGAGAGGGTTTGGGGCTCCGGGTCTGTGTTTAATCCCTATGATTATGACCCATATAGCAGTCATAATAATGCCATATCCAATATAAAGACTGTTAATAAGGTCATTATTGTAGATAATGAATTATATGCCTATAGTGACTGGTTCATGGGTCGTTAATATGATATTGTGTATGCTGTGATCGATAAGGAGGTCGTTATGGACTTCATGGATATGAGTCACGAAGCAGTCCTCTCCGAGCTTGGAGGGCGTCTGCGTCGGCTCCGCTTGAACCGCAACGTCACCCAGGCGGAAGTCGCGTCTCAGGCGGGAATCTCGCGTTCGGTGGTCCAGAACATCGAAGGGGGAGCGGACTGCACCCTCGGCAGTTTCGTGCGCGTGCTGCGGGCTCTCGATGCGCTCGACCAGCTCGACGGCGTGCTGCCCGACCCGGGCGTGAGCCCCGTCCAGCTCGCCAGGCAGCAGGGGCGTCTGCGTCACCGGGCGACGGGGACCCGCGGCGACGGCGGCAAGGGCGGTAACTGAGATGGCGACCGACGGCAGGCTGACCACGGCCGTGGTGCGGCTCTGGGACCGGGATGTGGGCGCGGTCGCCTGGGATCCGCAGCGCGGCTGCGCTTCGTTCCAGTACATGCCCGAATTCGCGCGGCGGGGTCCGGCGGTGGCACCGTTGACGATGCCCCTCGACGCGGCGCGGATCTACAGCTTTCCGACCCTGAACAGGGACACGTACCGCGGCCTGCCCGGACTGCTGGCCGACGCTCTGCCCGACCGGTACGGCAACGCCCTGATCGATCTCTGGCTACGACGTCAGGGGCGGGATGTGGGTGACTTCAACCCAGTGGAACGGCTCTGCTACATGAGCACGAGAGGCATGGGCGCCCTGGAGTTCAAGCCGAGCATCGGCCCCCGCTATCGCACGGCGGTGCCGGTGGAGATCTCGCGCCTGGTCGAACTGGCGGGAAGCGTCCTGAAGGAGCGCGAGGCGCTGGCCGTGCGGCTGGATCGGGGTGAAGAAGAGGCGCTCAAGACCGTCATCCGCGTGGGCACCTCGGCGGGCGGGGCGCGGGCGAAGGCGGTGATCGCCTGGAACCAGGAGACAGGCGAAGTGAGGTCGGGCCAGGTGCCGGCCCCGGCGGGCTTCGAGCCGTGGCTGCTGAAGTTCGACGGCGCGAGTGAAGACGCCCTGGGCGATCCCAAGGGCTTCGGCAGGGTCGAGTACGCATACCATCTGATGGCCGGGGCGGCGGGCGTCGTCATGAGCCGCTGCTGGCTGCTCGAGGAAGGCGGACGCGCCCACTTCATGACCCGGCGCTTCGACCGCACGGCGGACGGGGAGAAAATCCATGTGCAGTCGCTCTGCGCCCTCGGCCATTACGACTTCAATGCGCCGGGCGCCTACGGCTACGAGCACGCCCTGGGCCTGATCCGCAAACTGAACCTGGGGCATCCCGCCCTGCAGCAGATGTTCCGTCGCATGGTGTTCAACGTCGCGGCCCGCAACCAGGACGACCACACGCGCAACATCGCGTTTTCGATGGATCGCGCCGGGACATGGGCGCTGGCCCCCGCCTTCGACGTGATCTGGTCCTACAACCCGGACGGCCGGTGGACCGACCGGCACCAGATGAGCGTGAACGGCAAGCGGGACGGGTTCGCCTTGGACGATCTGCTGGTGGTCGCGCGGCAGTTCGATTTGAACGGCGCAGAGTCGATCGTCGAAGAGGTTTGCGACGCCGTGGGCCGCTGGCCGGAGTTCGCGCGCGAGGCAGGTGTCGAGCCCGCGATGATGGAGCGGATCGCGGCGACGCATCGAAAGTTTCGATCTCATCCCTGAGACCCGACGGAGAGCCATGACCGCAGACCATGCCGATCTTATCGCCGCCGCCAGGACCCGCCCCGACGCGGCCGACGTCGCCGACTTCCGCGACTTCGCCACCATCCCCGCGATGCTGGCCGCCCGCCTCGCCGACCGTCCCGACCAGGAGGCCCTGGTCCACCTCGACGAGCACGACGGCCGCGAGGCCTGGACCTACGCCGAACTCGCCGACCGCACGGCCCGGGTCGCCGGCTTCCTGAGCGACGCCGGCGTGGCGCGCGGCGACCGCATCGCGACGGTCGCCCACAACCATCCCGACACCGTCGTGCAGTACCTGGCCGCCTGGAGCCTGGGCGCGGTGGTGGTGCCGGTGAACGTGGGGGAGGACGACGAGCGCATCGTCTACATCCTCGACAACAGCCGGGTGAAGCTGGCCTTCGTGCGCGGCGAGTATCTCGAGCGGGTGGCCGGATTGCGCGATCAGCTGCCCGGGCTCGTGGCGGTGGTCGGGTGCGGTGCGACGAGCGACGGGCATCCCTCGTTCGCCGACGCCCTGGCCCACGCTCCCGCCCCCGATCTCGCCGCCGACCCCGAGGACGAGGCCCTGATCGTCTACACCAGCGGCACCACCGGCCATCCCAAGGGCGTGGTGCTGACCCAGTCGAACCTGCTGGTCGACGCCGCCGGGATCGCCCGCTGGCACGGCCTGGCCCCGGGCGAACGCATGATGTGCGTGCTGCCGATCCACCACGTCAACGGCACCGTCGT
>ERZ890953.729-NODE-729-length-18013-cov-5.714501_pt1 | contig 18013 bp, 15 predicted proteins | sample MGYA00521264_ERZ890953 | MGnify/ENA primary metagenome ERZ890953 (study PRJEB32303, sample SAMEA104408629) | aquatic metagenome | biome: Brackish water; feature: Chemocline; material: water | place: Baltic Sea | collected 2014-10-26T21:54:00 | depth 200 m ...
GTTTGTTCAGTGAGCTTTAAGCGAGACCCCGCTTTTACGCTGAGCAGTTACAATATTTCTTCTAAATCGGAAGCATTTCCCATACCTGGATCAGGGTAGCGGCCAGCCCAATAAACAAAGTGAGTTAGAGCTCTTAGTATAGCTTTTTCTTTTTTACTTAGATTAGGAACAAAAATAGCTAATTCTTGTAGCCTATGATGTCTTATCTTTTTCTCTGATTTTATAAAACTATCAATGCCATCTTTCATAATTATCATCGACTTAAGGCTAATCTCTAAACTATAACCAACTAGCATTAAACCTACGGCGCAATATTGGCTATCACAAGCTGCTCTTATTGGATTTGGCATAACACTTAAATCAGGATTGTTTTGAATAATGATTTTGGCTGATTGTGCTAACGCATGAGCATGAGATAACCACAATATAGGGTTTTTAAGGTCTTCAGTTGTTGCAGGTTTTGATATATCAACTGGGAAGCCTGCCATTGTCTTAGCTAGACCAAATTTAACCCATGCTGAGGCACTATAACCTAAGGGATCACTTTCAAAAAGTTTGCGGTTTGGCTCTGAATGTGTGCTGAACTTACTCATATTGAATATTGAAAAATCTATCCCTAAAGCTAACGCCGCGCTTTGCGGAGAGCGAGCGCAGCGAGTGATTCCGACAACAGCGCATTGTTAGAAATTGATTTTTTCAATGCCATCTATTGTCCAACCGTTAAATACGTGACCATCATCAGTTAAACACATGTTGTCATATGGAACAAAAGGAACTATACCAATCATAATTCTTTTTGTTAATGCATCACGAAGTTCATCGGTTAGTGACTCCCACCAGACTGGAGATATGTAGATATTTTCGGATACGGTAAAAAGGAACCTTAACAGAGCATTGAAAACATTACTGAATTCTTGATTAATTAAAGTTTCAATAAAACTAGTAATTATAAGAGAGTTTTTTAACCAGCTAAAAATGACGTAACCATTACCATCACTAGAAAATGAATTGAAAATCACACCTTCAGGAGTAACTTTTAGATTTGATAAATCTTGAATAGTTTTTCCTTCAAAATCAACATGAGGAGCCAAAATTGACGAAACGGATACTGGACAAGGTGTGTTTGATGAAACTATGACATGACACATATCTATCCCTGTATTATTGACCAAACTTTCATCCAATAATGCTTTAAAGTCACTAAGCTCTTTTAATGCAGTATCAGTACCCAAACTAAAACCAGCAGCCATTTCTTGAATAGCTACTTGGTTTATTATGTCTTTACCTTTATCTGCACTTTTTAGTAACTCCGAAATTTCAGTGCCTGAATTTTTTGCATATAATTCTTTGCAAACAGCTCTATACATTAAAGCGAACAATTGTTCATTTGTTTTAGAAAACTCTTCATCTTCGATGCATGCAAACAAAGACTTATCATGATACGAACAGAAACCTTTAAAAGTAGACGCTTGATTAATACCAATTTTTTCTGGAAGGATCACACCATCGTTCTTTGTAAATGTGGACATGCTGACCTTTAAACCTAATACATGGTTAGTATTATCTGCTATTTCCTTTAGGCTGCTGCTTTTAGAAACAGTATGTGCATTAATAATTTTATTTGTGCACTTGTCTTTAAGAGCATTAGGGACAGAACAATACCTGTTTGATTTTAGGTCTTTAGTAGCTTTAAGAGCTTCGCCTATACCAATCGGTTTCTGCTGACCACGAAGTAAATGGCATTTCTTTAATTTTTTACCGGAACCACACCAGCACGGCTTATTTCTTCCTAACTTCATTCCAAGAACTGCTCCTTCAATTTCTAACATCATGATTAACGAGACCCACGGGTCTCATTATCATATTTTAGTTGGTTTGCGATTTTTCCTGAGAATGCCATTCCAATCAAGAACATACGAATTTTCTGTCACGTTATCATTGAAAGTATAACGTGACAAGATCAATATCTTTGTCAAGATCAGAGGTCCACATATGCGGTAACAGTACAGAACTTCAATCAGATTTTATTGTGGCTTATTACTACGGAAGGTCAGCGTCTGCTTTGGCGCTTCTTGTGAGTTCACTTTGCACTACAATGACTGCTTCACGGCATAGTGCTGCCGATGCCTACAATCTATCAGGAAAAGCTTCAACAGGTCGATTCCAGAGATAGCGAAGGCCGAAGAGATTGACCGCTTCTTTGACTAACGAGACTACCAGGGTCTGGCACCTTAAAAATATTTTAATTTTTTTCACCTAATCTCTGCTGTGTTGATAAAGCAGTCATTGTATTGTGAGATGCATTAGGCAAGTTCGTGCCATTACCGGCTATTGAAAATTTCAATACTTCTTTTTGTAATTGGTTATTTTTAAAAATAATCATGGCTCTGGATATTGGTTGACCTATTCCTTTGACAAGATGTATCCTTAGTTGGAGAGCTAATAATCAAAAAAATAAGAAGGAATAATAATTACTTATGGATAATCAACTAGATAACCTGAAGACTTCGTTCAATAATCAGATACTTTCTTCGACTCAACTTTTAAACCTCATTTTTTTACCATCTTCCAAGTCGAGGTTGTTATCAACTATACCTAGATCGAATTTTTTTGGGATTGACAGTTTCTTCCTATCTGGATCAACAGAGAAACTGTCTATTTAACTGTTAGTTGCTTCAGGAGTAGGCATGAGAAATATACTTACACTAATCTGTGTTTTTGCGCTTTATTCTTCCGCATCAATGGCTGACTGGAAGTTGTACGAAGAAACCTATGTGAAAGGATCAATCAGTGGGTCAATAATAAAAGACACTATCATTAAAATGAAGTCTGGCTCAATTTACCAAGTATACGAGCGTATAAGAATGAGAGTTAGAGAGAGAAATCCTGACGCTCTTATTTTACGTGATGGTAAATATTACAAATTAATCATCGATGGATTCGATGAGCCACTAGTTTGTATTCAGCTAGTTGAACCAAGAAAATCGAACAGATCAAAATCTACTGAAGCTAGTCCTGATGTTATTAATACTTATATCTATGGCGATTTTGAAGGGTGGGAAGGAGAAACAATATTTAGATTGGATAACGGTCAAATATGGCAACAATCTAGTTACGCCTATATGTACCATTATGCTTATCACCCTGAAGTCATGCTTATAAAAATTAGTGGTTCTTGGAAAATGAAAGTAGAAGGTGTGGACGAAATGATTGATGTAGTCCGGTTAAAATAATGCAACTAACAAGGCATTGCACCGGACTCCGCATACTGTCGCGCTTTTTGCAAAAAATCGCGCCAACATGCTCAGCCGGTGAATGCGGCGTTAGGCACAAATTATGTTCTTCCATGTAGATGAATCAGGGAATACTGGTAATAACTTATTTGATTCCTCGCAACCTCGTTTAAGTTACGGGGTGCTTTCAAGTACCCTAAATGTAGACGCACTATGCGTCAATGTTCATAAAAAAATTCAAAAGAAAATAGGAAAGAATCAAATTCATGCCAATCATTTAGGAATAAGAGGTCTTGTTGACATATCTCCTTACTTGATTGAAATACAGAAAATAATGAAATTTGATTTTGATTACTATTTCATTGAAAAACCTGATTATGCACTCGTGCAATTTTTTGATTCAGTATTTGATGCTGGGCTTAATGAAGCTGTAAAGTGGGATACTTATTGGACTCCTTTGAGGTACATAATAATACATAAGTTGTCTATCCTGTTTGATGAGGCACTACTCAAAGAATCATGGAGGCTTTGCATCGAAAAGAAGATTGACCAATGTCATAAAGATATCGTACAGCTATTGTCTGAGATTAAGGTGAGAGTGGAGATCTCTGATCTTGACGCAAGATCAATCGAAGTGATTTCTGATGCCCTTGACTTTGGAATTGAAAACCCATTATCACTAGACTTTGGGTATCCAGATCAAAAAATGGTTTCACCTAATGCGGTTGGATTTCAGTTTGTTATTTCATGTGTCGCGCGTCGGCTTAGAAAGAAAAAAAGAAAAAATGCATCATCAATCATTATCGACAGGCAGCATCAATTTAATAAGGCCCAAATTGAAACTCATTACAACCATTCAAGGGTTGCTGAGGGTATAAAGAAATCTTCACAAGAAGATAGAAACTATTACTTGAATCATCCTTTATACGTCACGATGGATAAGGATGATATTATCCACAAAGGATTGCCGGATAGAGAGCTAACTATTTCCAAAAGTGCTGATTCGATTGGGTTGCAGATAGTTGATGTTTACCTGTGGATTGCTAACAAATTAATTTCAGGCGAGAAGCTCCCAATAGAACTTGGCTACTTATGGTCGTTGTTTGCTAAGCGAATTACCATTGATGGTATTTCGCTGGAAGGAATGGGAAAAAGGTTTTTAGAATACGAGAAGATGTTGCCAAAATATGAAGACTTAACTGAAGAGCAGATGAATATGGCCCAGGAATTTGTACAAAAACACCGTGACAAAGTCCGAAACCTATAAAGTGCCTTACAAAGCCATAAACTCGGAAGTCAAAAAGCTGCGTTCCTCGCTCTGCAGCTTTTTGCCTCCGGTTATGGCGAGCGTTGGGCGTAAAAGGCACATGAAATAATGGACTCTTTGCTATCAATTCTAGGATCAATAGCTTCAATTGGAGGTGCGTATTATGCGTATCGTCAAGCGCGACGATCACGAAAATACGCAACAGAAGCGCAGAATTTGAGAGATGAACTCATAAACAGAAGGAAGCTGATAGAAGTATCTCAAGTCCACTCCGAAACAAATCGTATTTTAAAAGTTGTCTCAAAGGTTGGGCCTACCAGTACAGTCACTTCAATTAAGGGTATAAATGTTACGAGTATTTCTCAAGATGTCGAAGAGTACTCACGTTATTTAAACTCCCAACATTCTCACTTTAGTGAGTTGTTCAGAAATCGTGCTGCAAAGCTATGCAAATCACTAAATCCAGATATTGAAAAATTATCTGAATCAATGGAATTTGAAGACATTAAATCAGCAGGTAAAAGCATTTATTACAAAATCAATGACTTTCTGCCGTTGGTGAAATCCCTTACAGATGAAAAGAAAGAACAAAGTTCAACATTTCAGGACTAGAGGCGAGGAATTATGAAAATCACTGATGGCGAAAAGCTTATATTATTAATGCTCAGTGAGCTTTATGGGCAGCGAGAAGTTGAAGGGGAAATAGACCCTGAATTCATAAAATCTGCGATATTTAGTGAAAATCTTTGGGGTATTCCATGGAAATACTCTGGAATACCTTTTGAAAGTCAAGAATCTCCGCCGTTGGTCAAGGAGGTTGTAGATATTTTGGATATGTGGAGTTTCATTGAATACGCTTATGAGAAATTGTCAGAGGAAGAAAAAAGAAAGCTGGAGAAAGGCGCAGAGCCATTTGGAAAGAACCCAAGGTTCTCCGGTTTTGATGGAAATAACGAAACGGAGCATATGAGCATTGCACGTTTTTTGATAAACGATTTAGATCGATTTCAAGAGTTTAAAGATCGTAGCTTGAACGCACATATGCCTACCCTTGATACTCACCATCGAATGTTGTCTGTATTTGAGGGCATTCGTAGCACGCTAATTTCTGGATCGTTATCTTTAGAGCAATTAACGGCAGTACTAAGAGAACAGACTCATTCTGAGTACAGAAATGCGCCCAATTAGGCTGTTAGAAGCCAAAGTAAATTATGGGAAGTCATCGAGAAATGGGAGCATTAGTGAATGATCTTACCCAGTCATTAAATTCACGCAATAACGACTATCTTGGTTACTGGGCAACAGGTCAGCTATATAAACTGGCCAAAGACAATGGTGTGCTGCATGTAAAAATCGATGTGCTAAGTGGGGAACTTGAACCTTATTCAGAACACATGAAAAACTTAGTCGATACATATCGTGATAAATTGAATAAGCAACTGGAAGCTAGAAAAATTAATAATGACAAAATTTCTTCATTCATTTTGGATTTTGACTTTGAACAGGAACACGATCCAATTTTGCATCGATGGGTTATTCCAGGAAATCCGTATACCCTATCTGTTTCAATCACATCGAAACTCGGGCATATTTATTATGGTAAGGCTGGTGGTTACTGCAAACCACATGATAAAAATAAGGAGCATAGAAGAAGTGGTTTCTAAAACATGATAATGCAACCCGTGGGGCTCTTTAATCATGCTGTTAAAAGGCTGCTATCAGGAATCGTTTAAAGCTGCTATTTTTCGCTGCCGGGAACGTCCGCTTATTTGACAGAGCCGTCAAACTGAGTCTGAAATATTAAAAAAATTAATTTCATTGCACTGAATACCTGCTGTGTTGATAAAGCGGTCGTAGCCGATAATTTAGCGTATGCCTCCGGTGTTACAAATAGCTGCCGTTCACGGTTGACCCTGTGACAGGCAGATCCATGGACAAACCGGTCGTTCGAGGAATTAGCCTGCGTGGTAGACAAATAGAGAACATTATGAGAATATCTGTCTCTCCATGCAAAGGAGAGTCACATGCTCCCTGCAGCGATCAAGGACCGTTCACCACTCAGCCCGCCATACCAACGTCACGACCGGAACGGACACTTCTTTACCAATTTATCGAACGACACTAACTCGGAGTTCAGGGATGTCATGGCAATGCAGGGCAAGGCCTTGCCCCTGCATGTACAGCAGGAATTTGCTGATTACCTCCAATGCGGTCGCCTCGAACACTGTTAAACTGCATGCAAAACTTACCAGATATTGGGGAAGAGAACAGGTCGTGCCAACACAATGAATGACTGTAGCGCATCTATTCTGAATTGGGCACATCGTCAGGCTTCACATGTGAAAAACTTCACCATTGCTTTCACATTGAAATTTTCAAGAGTCATTGTCACTAAAATATTCAATCTTAATTTCACACTAAAGCTATCAGCTAATAGACCCGGTTAATAATATTCAGATTGCTACATAGAAAAAAAACTGAATTTTCTGTTTTTATAGTCTATTTTTAAAACAGGATTTAGTTTTTCACTCAATAAAACAGGGTAAATAACATGCTTTCTCATAATAAATATCTCGGGCTATGCCTATCAGGTCTGATTGTGCTATTTGGATTAAATATACAGGCAGGTTTTGCGGCAGCTCCCACTTCTGCGGAATATGGAGTAGTTCTTAACCTGTCGGGTAAACAACGTGTGTTGTCGCAGAAAATGAGTAAAGAAGTCATGCTGGTAGCATTAGGTATAGAACTGGATAAAAATGTAAGCAACTTGCAGACTACTTCGGCACTATTTGATAAAACGCTCAAGGGATTACGCAACGGTAATGCTGAGCTACGCCTGCCCCCCACCAGTAGCAAAAGAATTCTTCGACAACTGGGAAAAATTGATACCCTGTGGGCTCAGTTCTATCCCAATATTAAAGAGATTATTTCGGCAAAAAAAGTAACTGCTGAGCAGGTAAAAGCTATTGCAACGACTAATTTACCTTTATTGAAAGAGATGAATAAAGCAGTCGGTTTATACGAAAAGGATGCCAAGAAGGGAGGTTTAAAAGCCGACCCGGGTCTTGCGGCTACGCTAAATCTTTCAGGTAAACAGAGAATGCTGACACAAAAAATGAGTAAAGAGTTTTTGCTGCTCGCGTACGGACACGAAGTTGAGGCTAACCGACTCAGTCTGCTTGAGACCTACACCTTGTTTGAGCGTACACTAAAGGGCTTACTGGATGGGGACGAAACACTCGGACTACCCGGTACAAAGCCACAGGCCATTCGAAATCAACTGGCTGTGGCGGACAAACTGTGGACAGACTTTAAACCAATCGTTGTGTCAGCCGTGGAAAAGCAGGATAAAATTCAAACGCCAGAAATAATGAAACTGGCCAGTAGTAACCTTCCACTCCTGAAACAAATGAATAAAGCCGTAGGCATGTACGAGAATGAAGCCGCGAAATAGCTGAGCAAGGAGCATTAAAATGAGTATACAACAAAAGTTGCTGGCAACTGGCGGTGTGGTAGCATTCATGCTGACCATGGTTCTGTTACTGGCTCTCAACACCTTTTCAAATCTTACAGATGGATTTACCGAAATTGTTGAGAAATCAAAAGTTGGTGTCAATAATGCTCAGCTCAGTAATTCCCAGGTCACGCAATCATCAGAAAATCTGAACAATCTCACCACGGGAATGAGTGATTTATCGGCCGAGATTGTACGGACCAATATGAACGTACAGATAGTCTCTAAAAAAATAGAACAGATTTCAACTGAGCTTGATGCTTTAACTAATTCATCAGAAAACTTACTGGAAGAAATCCCTGAAAGTGAGCTGTTATATGAGCTAGAGGATTTAATGTCTTCCCTGGGCGATATAAAAGAACTGATGCGCAGAGAAGCACTGATTAGCCTGAATAGTACCACCATTAAAATGAAGCAATTCACCGGTGAGCTGAATAACCAGGTCAAATCCATTCAACAGGTCACTGCCGATTTGAACCAGGTCCAGGAGCTTAGCGAAGGTGTTGTCGAGGTGAATGAGAACGTCGTTCTGGTATCAGATGAGTTTCAAAACTCGATTTCAGACTCAAGTACTTTTATTACTTTAACGATTGCCATAGCAGCTATCATTACTTTGCTGCTAAATATAATACTTTCAAGACACATAACATCTCGTATAAAGGACGCGGTGAATAAACTGTTTGATATAGCTGAAGGTGAAGGTGATCTTACACAAAGATTGCAGACTGCCGGCAGAGATGAAATCTCTGACCTTGGCAAAGGTTTTAATTTATTTGCCAGTAAAATTGAAGAAATGGTCAAACATATTGCAGATTCAACACTTAGACTGACTCAGACCATTAATCGGGTTTCGCTAATCACTGCTGAGACTACCAGTTCTGCAAACCAGCAATTACAGGAAAGTGAAGCCGTGGTAACAGCTATTCAGGATATGTCGACCTCAGTGAATGCGGTCGCTAATAATGCGGTGAATGCTGCTGAGTCAGCACTCCTTGCTGAAAAACTGGTCCAGTCTGGTGGGCTAACAGTGAGTGATAACCGTGCAGCTATTCAGTCGCTTTCAGAAGAAGTTGTTAAAGCCGCTGCCGTTATCCATGAACTGCAACAGGAAAGTATCGGTGTCAGCAGTATTCTGGATACGATAAAAGGGATTTCAGAACAAACTAATTTACTCGCACTTAACGCTGCAATAGAGGCAGCACGTGCAGGTGAAAATGGCAGAGGATTTGCGGTTGTAGCGGACGAAGTTCGAACCCTTGCCCAGCAATCGAGAAAATCTGCTGATGAGATTTATGGATTAATCACCTCTTTGCAGGACAAGGCTCAAAATGCCGTTAGCGTTATGGAAAGTGGCCAGATACAGGCTAGTCAAAGTGTAGAATATGCCTTAAAAGTCGGAAATGACCTCGGAAATATCTCTGACTCAATAAGCAATATCGTACAGATTAATCAGCAGATAGCCAATGCCACAGAAAATCAGTCTAGCGTTACCAGAGAAATGACCAGTAACCTGAGTACTATTGATAATATCACTGCTGTCACCGCACGGGGCGCTGAAAATATTGATTCAGCACTAGAAGAATTAAATGATCAGGTGACTCGAATGAGTGAACTGGTGTTACAGTTTAAGGTTAGCCCGAACAAAACATAGCTGCGCCCCATAGTTTTTATTTTCGACCTATAAAAATGGCGGCATTATTTTAACCATTTTGATATCTCTAAAAATCCACTTTATAGCCCATCCAGAAGCTCAAAAACCATAGCGCTGGAAAGCAGCGGCGATGACCAGTCCCTGTATCGTGGAAAATTTTGAATTTATTGTAAACGTCTCGCCAATAGCACCGACCAAAGTCATTCTGTCTCTCTAAGCTTTTCCGGGTTTAAACCTGGATAGAACAATGATAACCCGTAAACGCCGTAGTGATTCAGAATGGAAAAGCTTGATAGATCAACAACGAAAAAGTGGGCTGAGCGCCTTTGTATTTTGCCAACAGCAAAATCTGTCGTGTAAAACGTTTTATAAACGACGCCAGAAGCTTCAACAGAGAACCTCATTACCCGTTACAAGATGATAAGAAAGTGTTTAGAGCGGAGCTTTTTTAAACCAGATCGGTTAAAGTAAAATGTAAAAAATATTCACATTATGATCAAAAATCGATTCGATTCAACGAAGCAGGCTTTCGAGAAGTCACTTCATATTATTACTCTAATGCGATTTTAACCATTGAATTGCTGGCTCTTTTTCAGAGAAATGTTTTACCACATATTGATTAGTAAAAGTGTAAATACATAGTAGATTTGAATCTTGATTTATAAGATGCGGTTTACACCAGAAAGCCAAAAATAATTTAGTAAGCCCTATATTCTCCATTAATTTGCTTAGTTCCATTATTTTCATAAAATCAATATTCCTATTTTCAACACTTCTCTCATATAAAATAATTTATTTAGTTTTTGAATAGAGCACTCTCGTGCAATTTAAGTCAATATTTCCTGTGCGCGATCAAAGGTAATTAACTTGTCATCAATGGTTACAAGTAAAATGTCTTCTTGAGTTGAAAATTCTATTTTCTCATTCACTTTTATATAGTACCAATTTAGCGAGTGGGTCGCTATGTTAAACAGAATGCATAACTTACCAGATATTCGGGAAAAACTGCATCCAAAAGTTCCCAACCTTAGTTATTTAGCAGCCTAAAATTGTTGGGGAAAGCATTAGCTCTACCGCTTGATTCTTTAAATTATCCAGTCCTACCGGCTTGAAGTAGAGACTATCTGGATGCAAGAAGGTGGAGACTTTTGGATGCTAGTAGACAGTTTTTTATTGAAGGTTTATGCGCACTTTATGTCGTTGAATTGCACATTAATTCATTAAAGGGATAGTGAAAATCTCTGCATTTTTATGAATACCTATTATGCTTATAGGATGTTGCTTTTTTGTGTTACTCAATCATCTGATTTGTTTGGGTTTTAAAAAGAGTTTAGGCGTATTTATTATGTACAGATATTATCGATTTGGAATCCTGATACTGGTTAGTTCAGCTATGTTGCTGGTCGGTTGGTTACTGGTCAATGCAGAATACAATGAGCGCATTACTGATATTGTATCTACAGATGAAGTAACCGTGGGCGTTACTTCTGAACGCATATCAGGCTTCCTGTCTGAACCAGCCTATATGCTTGTGAATTTAATCAATGACCCCTCAATACTAACTAGCCTGGATGATCCTGTTAATGAGAAACAGTTATCGGCATCACTCTTATCATTAGCAAGCCGGGATTTCAGTTTTGTTCAGGTACGCTGGATTGATGAAACGGGCATGGAGAGAATTCGTGTCAATCGCTATGGAGATAAAATTGACATGGTAGACAGCCAGTTTCTGCAAAACAAAAAAGACCGCTATTATTTTCAGGACAGCGTATCGCTTGAAACAGGCAAGGTTTATGTGTCGCCACTGGATTTGAACATAGAGCACAAAACAGTTGAAGTTCCTTATCGACCTACTATTCGTATTGCCGTACCGCTGGTAAATTCCACAGGCCAGAACAAAGGTATTTTCATCATCAATAGAGATGCAGCAGAGGTGATTAGCCTGGTTGATGCAGCATCAGGTCAGGGCCAGTTTTTACTGACAAACCAGCAGGGGTACTGGATTAGGGGATTTACCCGGGGTGAAGAATGGGGATTTATGTTTAACCGGGATGACCGCGTTCAACGACTATCACCACAGGCCTGGCAAGCAATTTCTGCTAAACCAATCGGTGATATCATGTTGCCAGAAGGCATCTGGACCTGGGCAACCATTTCACCGCTAGGCTCGGCACGGCTCAACCAGCCCGAACTCAGTGGTAAAACAGAGTTCTATAAAATTATTTCTTTTATATCAAATGATAATCTTAGTCAGATTTATAATGGGATCTGGGAAAAATTCCTGTTGCCGCTTGCCAGTGGCATTCTGTTATTTGGATTTTTGTTAATTAAATTAATTAACTTGTATGAATCCGGGCGAGAAGCCGTACTGAGATTAAACAGGTCTGAGCAATTGCGGGTGGCTGAAAGCAGAGCCCTGCAGGCAGAGATTGAATCGAGACTGCTTATTGAATCCAGTTTAAACGGCATACTCACAGTCGATGAAGCGGGCCGGATTATTATGACCAATCCAAGGTTGAACCTGTTATTTGGTTATCAGAAAGACGAACTACTCGGATTGCCGGTTGAGGTACTGGTTCCTGACGTATTGAAAGAAAAGCATAGTACTTTGAAATTCGACTATCTATCTCACTATAGGCAGCAAAATATGCAATCAGAGAGTCGAGTGGTACATGGACGACGAAAAGATGGCGTTGAGATTCCGGTTGAAATCAGTCTTAGCCCTATACTAGGCGCAGAAAAGCCGAAGGTTTCAGCGACTGTCGTAGATATTAGTCTCCGCGTGGAGGCGGAAAAAAGACTCAGATTAATGGCTCAGGTATTTGAAAATACAGCTGATGGAATCATGATTACTGATGCACAGTCGAATATCATCGAAGTGAACCAGGCTTTTACAAATATCACCGGTTTTCATGAAGACGAAGTTAAAGGTCTTAACCCACGGTTTCTTCAATCAAATCGTCATGATGAGCAGTTCTATCAAGACATGAGAGAAGCATTGAAAACTCGCGGGAACTGGAGCGGTGAAATCTGGAACAGGATGAAAAGTGGAAAAATTCACCCTGAATGGTTAACCTTGAATCAGATTGTTGATGAAAATGGAGAGGTGCAAAATTACATAGCGGTATACACCGATATCAGCCAGATCAAAAAGGTCCAGCAGCAATTGGATCATCTGGCCCATCATGATCCGTTGTCCGGTCTGCCGAATAGGCTTTTATTAATGGAACGACTGGATCATGCAATCAAGCAATCCAAAAGACATCAGAAGCGACTGGCGGTGATGTTTATTGATCTTGATTTTTTCAAGAATATTAATGATAGTTTCGGACATCAGGTTGGTGATAAGTTGTTAGTTCAGGTCACCAAAAGGTTGAACAGAATCATTCGGGATGAGGATGTTCTATCACGAATAGGAGGTGACGAGTTTATTGTATTACTGGAAAATATTGTCAGTGAAAGCAATGCCATAAAAATTGCTGAAAAAATCATAGCTACATTTGCAGGGGCTTTCGCGATTGGTGAACGTGAAATTAGTATTTCCTCCAGTATCGGTATCAGTCTTTTTCCGCAAGATGGAAAAGATTCCAATACATTGTTACAACATGCTGATACTGCCATGTATCGAGCTAAAGAGGCTGGCAGAAATAACTTTCAGTTTTATACTAAAGAACTCACCTATAAGGCCATGGAGCGTGTTCATTTGGAAAATGAATTGCGTACCGCATTGGAAAGAGGTGAGCTGTATCTGCTATATCAGCCGCAGATTAATCTAAAGACGGGTAAGCTAATTGGTATGGAGGCGCTGGTGCGATGGCAGCATGCGGAAATGGGCCTGATTTCACCGGTCAAATTTATCCCTGTGGCTGAAGAAAGCGGACTGATTCTGTCACTGGGCGAGTGGGTACTGAGAACTGCCTGTCAGCAGGGTAGCTTATGGCTTTCCCAGGGTTGGGATTTTGGTCGTATATCGGTAAATGTAGCCGGGCCTCAGCTAAAACGGGAGCTATTGGTGGATACTATCGTCAGGGTGTTAGATGAAACAGCTTTTCCGGAGAACAGGCTAGAGCTGGAAATTACCGAAAGCTACATTATGGAGCATGGTGACCAGGCGATTGAACAGCTAGATGCCATTCGAAAGTTAGGGATAAGACTGTCAATTGATGACTTTGGTACGGGGTACTCTTCCCTGGCCCATCTCAAGGAATTGCCCATACATAAACTCAAGATAGACCAGTCGTTTATTCGCGATATTCCCAGGGATGTTGATGATATGGCAATTACCCAGGCTATTATTGTCATGGGTAAGGCACTCAACCTGGATATTATTGCTGAAGGTGTTGAGACTATTGATCAGGTCCAGTTTTTAATCGAGCATGGTTGCCAGAAAGCTCAGGGCTTTTTTTATTCCCGTCCTATCAGTGCACAGAATCTTGAGAAAAAATACTGTAAGCGCACAGAATCTAGTCTAAAGCTGGTTACTCTGCCACCTAAAACAAAAGATGATAGAAATTGACATTGTGTTGTCACTCGAGTTTAGCTCCACCACCCATAGCCGGTGTTAAAACGGGTGTGTAGATTTGAAGAACCCCTAACCTAACTGCTGGATGAGTGTTACTGCAAGTTTGCGCCGATTTATGAGTCAGCCTGGTACTTTTGAATGTGATGGATTGTTAAACAGTACGCAAATTTTTTCTGATATTCGATTGAAACTGCATTAAGGGTATCCACCCGGTGTTACTCTATAACCAATATTTGTTGAGAGGCATTCGTTCCAATGCCATATTCTTTGGTATCATAAAATACTACTATTGAGTTCGAGCTTTTTGAATGTGAGGCGGTGTGAAATATTGGACGATGTTTAAACATAGCTTTTGTTCTTTTCATCGTATGTGTGTCATATTCTGATGGATCAAGACCGGTATCTTTTACTCAATTCTCCACAATTATGGAATATTGTCGGGTTGAAAGATGTGTTGATGACTTGAAGTAAAAATTACCCACTAGGATAATTTAAATAACCAAATAATTTTTAAGCTATATTGTACTTATTAGTCGTTGATTGAATCTATTTGACAATAGTTTAAACTTTGTAAGTATGGTCAAGAACGAGTGTTTATTACTCTTTCCAGTTTGTTCATTGAATGTCTATCAAGTGTAGTTGTAAATGATTAACACCAAAATAAATTGTTCAATAGAACGAGTCTGCAGAGTTCTTATTATTGAAGATAATAGAATTGATAATATGGTTTTACAGCAAATTCTGGATTGTAAAAATATTGCTACCACTATTTGTGATGATGGGGTTGAAGCATGGAATCTTATCAATACAATTTCTGTACCTGACCTTGTTTTTCTAGAGTTATTAATACCCGGGATCAAAGGGTTTCAACTACTGGAACATATTCGCTCAAAAAAAGCCTGGAATAAAGTTCCCATTATAGTGATTTCTAAACTGGGTGATTTAGATAGCGTAAAGAATTCAATTAAGCTCGGAGTAACTGCGTACATTCATAAACCCTATAATGCTGTAAGATTACGTAGTGAGATTGACAATTTTTTAAATATATAGCTATCTAATCAAACCAGATAAGATTTGAGTTGTTTCAACAGCTAAATCCGGTGGACAGTTTACCCATTTATTTGTGCTATTTATTTATTTACTGTCTGCAGGTCAACGACTGCTTTCGCCACTAGCCAGTCCATACAGCATGTCATGACCGTCCGCTATAGGGTCTTGAAGAGCCACCAATTCAATCACTCTCAGCTTTGACCGCTTATTTGACAAACCTGCTATTGCCTACAGCCTGTCAGGAATGGCTCTTGTGGGTCGATAGCACTAGTTCACTTGGTGAATCTCAATGGCTGCTCCTGCTAGCTGTCGTTGGAAACAATCCTGTAGTGCCGTAATTTGTCATTGTTTAGCAGTAATATAAAAACCTCAATTGAGGGTTTTTTATTGGGCGACGATAAACAAAAATGGCTAAAATTTTAGCCTTCGTCATCGTATTTGGATTTTCCTTTTAGCTGATTTAACAGGCTTTCAGGAATGGCATTAACGATGAGACGTTTGTTAGCGGCATCAAACTCAATACCTTCGCCCATTAAATTAACCGAAAAGCTAATGCTTAAATCTTTGTTTCTTCCGCTGTAACGAATAAATCCACGCAGTTGTTTACGATCAGGAATGAGTTCGGCTTTTATCGCTTCCGCCTCTTCAATCATGGCTGAGCCCTGGGCGTCTAGTTGCTCGGGGCTTAAGCCTGAATTGTCGCGCTGCTGTTGGCGAGTTTCTTTTTTCTTCTCGATGATGAAGTGCGTAAACGCTTCGGCAGGCTGCGATTCGGTTTCGGCGGCCAAGTGGTCTGCGAGCTCATCAAATACAACGGGGTCGCCACGTAGATCGTGTTCCATGCAGTAATCGACTACTTTGGCCTTGTACTCATAGCGTTGTTCTTCGGGCAGTGTTTGGCTGAACTGATCAACAATGGATAAAAATTCTTCAGTTTCGGCCTGGGTGTTTAAGGTATCGGTAAAACCTATGCTGGTTGCCATGTGGTTTTGCAGAGGTTTATCACCCCGACCAAACGAGAAGGTAATGTACTTGCTGTCGCTGTCTTGTTGCCAATCCGTTAGGTTAATGCATACACCAAAGCCTGTATTGGAGAAGTCGATGTAGCGAGTTTCCGTTAAGCTCATGTCGGCCCCCACGCTCACACTCTCTTTATGGCGCAGGTGAAAGACATAAAGTTTATCGTGGTCGACCAGGGTTTCGTAAAAATAGGCAAGGTAGCCGTCCATCTCAAATTCGCTTCTATCGAGCGTCGAGCTTAGGTGTTCAGTTAAGCGTTTAGAAAAACTTTGGAACGACATCTCATCGCGTTGCCAATCTTTTATCAGGCCGCGCACGATCGGTTGCTCATCTGAGAACACGCCATAACACTTGCCGCTGCGCTGCATCAGTATGCCTTTAAGCTGGGACGTGGCTTGCTGGTAGTACGGGGCGAGGGCACCGTCGTCGGCGTTGCCTTCGAGTACGCTACAGTTGAGTTTCGCGGCAGGGTCGTTGCTTGCTTTTGCAATCTGGTGGGTAATAAAAAAACGTAATGCCATGATGAACGTGTCGAATCTGAGAGCTGGCTATGATAACACGGCAACATGCTCTGATACCGTTATGGAGGTGGCATTTCATGTTTTGATTTCGAGCATTTCACGTCCGAGAGCGTTACCCAGGTGTCTTTATATAAACTACTTTTAGCCTTTGAAGATTTGAGGCTCAGGTCTAGCTTTTATACTTCCAAATTTAGAGAGGTCAATGACTCCGAATATCAAGGGTGTCTGATAACAGCATAAGTGGCAATGGAAGCAAAATGACGTGGTCTAATTGATTTGTACAACTCAGTTAAGGATAATTTACTTAACTGAGGAAATGAAATGACCATAAGAAAGCAATATTCAAAAGAAATGAAAGAAGCCGCTTAACTTGGTTGTACTAAAATGCTTGACCACATCAGTATGTACTGTATTAATGTATATGTAGGATTACTGTGTGTTAAAGGAGTACTGATAGCGAAGAACTGAATATGAAAATCAGTTATGTTAGTTTTTCGCACATTGCGAAAAGTATTACGGTTGTGTTATTTATAAGTCTTCTCGGGTCTTACAAAATTGTAAGACCCTTAATCATTAAAATGAATTTAATATAGAACTATTTTCTGTATTAAAGGCTCTGGTTCAATCTAAAAGAGTCCTGGACGGTTTCTACAACTAACTGGATATTCACTGTACTCTTTTCCGTTCAACAGGCGACCGCTTTTGCCATCCCACTGTTTGAACAGGAAGGGAACGCCTTGCTCTTCGCACTGTTTTTTGATATTCATCACCCACTGCTTCTTCATTACGCGAATCTTCGATTTATGACCACTTTCTCCGCCTACAATAACCCAGTCAATACCGGTTAAATCGAGAGTGCCTAAATCTTCGAGTAAAGGCTCAATAGACAAAAAACGAATTGCGGCAGGAGTGTTTCTTAAAATATCAATTCTGCGCAAACCATGTTTTCTATTTTCTACTGTTACACCTAGCCAAACATTATCCCATCCATTACGCCAATCATGGGGTAAATATTTTTTAATGTTTGGAGCGCGTTTAGTTAACAACAACCAGTTTAAATTAGGAGTATTAAAAATTACATCCCGGTAGGTGTCAAGTAAGTTGTCGCACAAGATTGTTACGCTTGTGCTATTTCATGCTGCCTCCTTATTCACATTCTGAGGATTCAGAGAAATGGATCCGACAGGATTCCAGTTACGGGTTTTACCAGACCATCGTAGCGGATTTTTTTCACG
>ERZ890953.730-NODE-730-length-18007-cov-11.244430_pt1 | contig 18007 bp, 19 predicted proteins | sample MGYA00521264_ERZ890953 | MGnify/ENA primary metagenome ERZ890953 (study PRJEB32303, sample SAMEA104408629) | aquatic metagenome | biome: Brackish water; feature: Chemocline; material: water | place: Baltic Sea | collected 2014-10-26T21:54:00 | depth 200 m ...
GATTCAAACCCACCTGTAGAACCAAAAAATTTTGAAGAATCTGCCAAAATCGCCATAAAGCGTCTTGAAACAGGTGTAATGGATAGTATTTGGTCAATACCTTATGAACTTTCAGTGCTCAATGCTAAACATAAAAAACAATTCCTTTATTTTAGTTCTAAAGAAATTGAGGGGATGTTGTATGAAGAATATAGTGAAATTATAAATTCAAATGAAGTTGATGCTGTTTTTGAAACAATCAAAAGTATAGGTGGTTCTACTGGATATTACTCTCCTCGTTGGTTATGGGAAGTACGTGGTATTATAGATAGATTGCTTGGCGGTACTGGACTTGTTCCATATAAACGCAACAGTAGTCTTTTGCGTGTTGGAACCAGAATAGACTTCTGGGTTGTAACATTTTATAAAAACAAACATAATGAAAAAATCTTGCGTTTAAAAGCTAATATGTTGACACCAGGTAGTGCCTGGCTTCAATTTGTGATTAAACACCCAGATGCAGATGACAAAGCAGTATTTACTCTTCGTGCCTATTTTGAACCATCAGGTGTCTGGGGTTATCTATATTGGTATAGTCTTTATTTTATTCATAAGTTTATTTTTAAAGAGATGGTTAAAAATATATTAAAAGAAGTACGACAAAAAGGCTTAAAAGTATAATCTCTTTAAGCATAGTAGTGAGCATATTTACTCACTATTTTCACTTGTAGGTTTCGCAGCAGCTTTTGAACTTTTTAGTTTAATATCTTCATCTAAATTATATGCTTGAAGTAGTTTAATTGAAATATCTCCACGAGTTTTTGAAGCCTTTTTGTAATGTGTTTTGTAAGATATAAGACCTATAACACCAGTTTTTAAATTATTTAATGTAAAAGTAATCGTATTACTAATTGCTAAACTAGATAACAATGCTTCAGTTAACTTTTCAATATGTTCAAAGTCATTATCTATATTAAATTCAAATTCGATTAAATCATTTATCAGACCATCTTTTTTACGAGAGTAGTTATAAAAAACTTTTGTAAAAACATAACTATTTGGTATATAGATTGTTCTTCCGACATTTTTGACCTCTTTCAAATTGCTATAATCTTCAATTTCATTGAGTTTAATCTTCATAAGAGATATATCCAATATATCACCGATAGTATGTTTTGTTTCAAATTGAACCATTATTCTATCACCAACTCGTATCATATTACTAAAAAAGATGTAGATAGAAGCTACTATATTTAAAATCACTTCACGTAAGGCTATTGTAAGAGCAGCAGCAACAACACTTAAAAAGGTTATTACAAAGATAAAATCCTCCATATACCTTACCACTAAAGATATAAGTACAAGAGCATAAAACAGAAGCGATATGATTTTTCTATAGACTCCATTACTCTCTTTGTTTAGCTTGTTTTCTACAGTTACATAAATTAACAATATAAGTCTATACAAAAAATAAAATAAAACAAGTGTAACTAAGGTCACAATATGTTTTTGTAGTTTTTCTTGATAATAATCATCATACTTTTTAGATAGTTCATCTCTTGTTTCGATTAAATTGAGATATGTTTTATTTATATTTTCTACAAATTCTTCAAAATACTTTATATCATCTAAAGAAACTAAACCACTCTTGTTCTTGTTGTAGTTGTTATTTAGCAGAGAATGGGCCATATGGAACTCATTTTTCATATATATTAAGCTCTCTAACTTTTTGTTTAATTTTTTCAAAGAATCTTCAGATAAATAATCATAAGCTGTTATTATAGGTATATCAAATTTATAAGGAAGTAGTACTCTGTCAAAATTTTTATTTTGTTCATAGAGTGTTAGCCTAGATTTATAAATTTCAAGTTTTCTATTGAGAGAGTCTAAAACTTTGGCATTATTTTTGTTTTTCTTTATTTTTTGTTCAGTCCTTACGATGTTGTTAATTATCGTATAGTAGTTTTTATTATTGACATATGTTTTAATCCAGATATTTTTCTCATCCCAGATATTTTTAGAGTGATGTGATTTTACAGAACTATTTACATCAATTTTACTAGAAAAAATCAATGGAGATAGTAGAAGTAAAAGTAGTATAGATTTTATTATCATTCTATGGCCTCTTTGTCATTAAAATCTATAAATTCACAATCTTCAATGGCATCTTCACAAAAGTAACCTATTTTTTTATTTGCAATTTTAAGTTTTTTAAAATTTGCGATATGAAATACAGCATCACCCTCTTGAATTAGAGGCATTTCTGACTTACCTATGATAATCCCAGCATAAGGAGCAAGTATCTCATAAACACTATCATCAAGTGGTTCATTAATATAAGCAATTATGTCACCTTTTTTTACTGTATCACCTAAACTTTTTATTGTTCTGATTATACCACTTTCTGTGGAACGTAACCAGGCACTATTTCGAACAATAACTGGAAATTTTTTACTGTTTCTATTTGAGATATTGGATATCATGCCATTTTCTTGAAGTACATTAACAATGCCCTTAACACCTATACGTATACTCTGTTCATCAAAACGCAGTGCTTCACCCGCTTCATAAAGTAAGATAGGAACACCATGCTCTTCGGCAACTGCACGAAGAGAACCATCGCGCAGTTCTGAATGGAGAATGACTGGTGCTTCAAAAGCTTTTGCAAGTCTCAAAACATACGGGTTATCTATATTTGTTCTGATTTGAGGTAGATTGGACTTATGAATAGAAGCCGTGTGTAAGTCTATACCTAAATTGCTTTTTTTGACTATTTCCTTAAAAAAAATATTTGCGATTCTTGAAGCCAAAGAGCCTTTTTTAGTTCCTGGAAAATTTCTATTTAAATCTCTTCTATCTGGCAAATATCTTGATAAATTCATTACACCGTAAATATTTACTATAGGAACTAAGATTATTGTTCCTTTGAGATTTTTTAGAATAGGGAGTGTTCTAAACCTTCTGATAATCTCTATACCATTAAGTTCATCACCGTGTATAGCAGCACTGATAAATACAGTTGGACCATCTTCTTTACCGCGAATTACTCTAACGGGTAATTGTGTAGGTGTATTATAAAGCTTTGGTAATTCAATATTTATCGTCACTGTAGTGCCTTTTAAAACTTCCACACCACCTATAATGATTTTTTTATCAATCGACTGTGCTAGTAACCATGAGGATAAAAAAATAAAGAGTATGATAGCTTTCATCGTTTACTCTATAATATCTTCATTATTAAGTTCATGAAACTCACTCTGCTCAATCATATTTTCATTAAAATGTTCTATTTTACCTTCCGCAACTTCAAGATTACCAAATTTAGCTATATGAAAAATAGCATCACCTTCTTGAACTAAAGGTATTTCAGATTTTCCTATGATGACACCATCAAAGGGAGATAAAATTTCAAAACAGTCACTATCTAGTGGTTCATCTATAAATGCTATAATTTCATCTTTCTCTACAGTATCTCCAAGTGCTTTAATAGTTCTTAACATTCCACTTTCAGTTGCCCTTATCCACTTACTACTTTTAGTGATGATTGGAGTCTTTCTCGCTGTTTTTCTTACAATTTTGGGAAGCATTGCATTTTCTCTAAGTACATTAACCAAACCTTGCACCCCAATTCGAATAGATGTCTCATCAAAACGCAGTGCCTCACCAGCTTCGTAAAGCAATATCGGTACACCTTCCTCTTGTGCAACAGCACGAAGAGAACCATCTCTTAACTCTGAATGTAAAACAACTGGAGCACCAAAAGCTTTTGCAAGTCTAAAGGTATACTCGTTATCAGTGTTTGTTCTTACTTGGGGAAGATTAGATTTGTGAATGGCCGCAGTATGTAAGTCTATTCCTAAATCACATTTTTTTACAATTTCATCAAAGAAGATTTTGGCAACTCGTCCAGCCAAAGAGCCTTTTGAACTTCCGGGGAAACTTCTATTTAAATCTCTTCTATCAGGTAAATAACGCGAGAGTGTCATAATCCCGTATACATTTACGATAGGAACTAGAATAATAGTTCCTTTTATCTTTTTGAGTATATTTAATTTTCTAAATCTTCTAATGATTTCAATGCCATTAAGCTCATCACCATGGATAGCAGCACTTACAAAGATAGTTGGACCAGCTCTCCTGCCACGAATTACTCTCACTGGAAGTTGAGTAGGTGTGTTATATAACTTAGGTAAATTAATATTTACAGTTACATTGACACCCCTTGGGATTTCAACACCACCCAAAATAAAATTAGAACTAGGCATTTATGCTCCTATACTATCTCTTTTGAGTCTTCTTTTTTTTGTATTTACCTCAGCAGGAGTTACATTTTTTTCAATATAATCCATAATTTTCCCAGCTATATCTAATTGAGTAGATTTTTCAATTCCTTCTAATCCTGGAGATGAATTAACTTCCATAACAAGTGGACCACGAGCTGATGGAATCATATCTACACCACACACACCAAGTCCCATGGCTTTTGCCGCAGCCAGTGCCGTTGCTTTTTCTTTACGTGTGAGTTTATGAGCAGTTGCCCTTCCTCCTTGATGCAAGTTTGATCTAAAGTCACCTTCAGCTCCTTGTCTTCTCATCGCTCCTACTACTTCACCACCAACAACAAGAGCACGAATATCAGCACCACCAGCTTCTTCTATAAACTCTTGTACAAGTAAGTTTACATCCATTCCATAAAAAGCATCTAAAACGGATTTTGCAGCTTTTTCTGTATCTACTAAAACAACACCTACACCTTGTGTCCCTTCGAGGATTTTGAGAACAAGAGGAGTTCCACCACTAAGTGCTATAACATCTTTTGCACTTGACTTGTTTGAAGCAAATACAGTTTTTGGCATGTCTACATTATGTTTTGAAAGCACCTGAAGACTTCTGAGTTTATCTCTACTTCTTGCAATAGCTAAGTTACCAGAAGTACTAAAAACATCCATCACCTCAAAGTGTCTCACCATAGCCGTACCATAAAAAGTTCTACTAGCCCCAATTCTAGGGATAATAGCATCAGGTGCAGGTAGTTTCTTGCCTAAATAATTAATATTTAGTTCACCTTTCATAATTTCAATCGAACATTTTAAGTAGTCTATAACCTGAATATCCCAACCCTTTTGTATACCTGCTTCTACTAATCTTTTGGTTGAATACAGCTCTTTATTTCTTGATAATATATAGACTCTCATTTTACTTCCTCTTTTGCAATATACTCTTGTGACACATCAACTAAAAACTTACCACTTAAAAATTTTCTACCTATTAACATCGGGTACTTCATATCAGCACGATTCGTTAAAGATACAACAGTTTTATACTTTTTTCCAAAAAATTCTACTGTCACTTGGATAGATGGTCTTTGTTGCAGTATCCCATTTGAACTTCTGATTTTTTTCACTCTATGTAGTGGTAGTCTTATTTTTTTTCCATGATATGAGGCATGAACCTCATCAAGTAATGTAAAACTCACAAAACCATCTTCATCAACAGAAATATCATCACAATGCAAAGCATTTGAATCAGCTCCTGTATCAATTTTAGCATCAAGGTTAAACAAATCTAAATCAATAATTGAAATCAACTCTTTTTTACCAATAATTTTTTTGTTATTCATATCTAATTTACTCCATAGTTTATAGTCTATTATATCACTAAAAACATATAAACAAGGAAAGTTTAGACCTTTCCTTGTTTAATCATAGAAAGAACATAAGAGAGGTTTATACCGTCATTATGAAAGCCTTCATCTTGACAAGATTCACATTTATCACCCATAGGACAGATATCATTTTCTAAAAGTTCTTCAAGAGTTGTGAAGTTGTTCTCTTTTGCACAATCTGCTATATCCTTAAGTGTTAAACTATTGCAAACACATATTTCTGTATCTAAATCTACCATCACTTGTTCCTTATAATTATGTGAATTAAATTATACAAATAACATCTTAATATAGAATAAATAGAGAAATAATTAAACTTAAAGAAGATGAAGAGGGTGTTTAGCATATTGCAAATACTTCTATTGTTTAATGATAAATCCTATATAATAATAGAAAAAATAACTAAAAGAGAATAAATGACACCTATACAAAGAGTCCTTGAAGCCATAGACGAGATTAAAAAAGGCAACATGGTTATCATGATTGACGATGAAGATAGAGAGAATGAGGGTGATTTAGTATATGCAGCTGCATTTAGCTCCGCACAACATGTAAACTTTATGGCAACTCATGCCAGAGGGCTTATCTGTGTAGCTTTAAGTAAGTCAATCGCAACAAAACTCGACCTAAACCCAATGGTGAGTTCTAACACGTCTTCTTATGAGACTGCATTTACTGTTTCTGTTGATGCTAAAGATGCTCTTACGGGTATCTCTGCAAGTGAGAGAGACGATACTATTAAAATTTTGGCAAATCCTATCTCAAAAGCAACTGAACTTGTAAAACCGGGGCATATTTTTCCTCTTATCGCTAAAGATGGTGGTACGCTTATTCGAACAGGGCATACTGAAGGCTCTGTAGATATTTGTCGTTTAGCAGGGCTTAGTGAAGCAGGTGTTATCTGTGAAATTATCAAAGAAGATGGGACAATGGCTCGTCGTGATGATTTAGATGTGTTTGGTGAAAAACACAATCTAAAAACTGTTTTTATCTCCGACATAGTTGAGTACAGACTTGCAAATGAGTCTCTGATAACGGCAAAGAAAGTTGATGAGGTGGAGTTTTTTGGTGTAAAAGTAAAACAACACACTTTTAGTGACCATGATGGTATAGAACATACTGCAATAGAGTTTTACTCTGCAGGCACAGTAGCAAATGTTCGTGTACATAATGTAATCCCTGATATAGACCTACTTTTAAACCAAAAAAAGTATAACAATCTGGTAGCATCTATAGAGTATCTTAAACAAAATAGTGGTTTGTTGGTTTTTATCAACAAAACACAGCATCAAGACAACTCTGCACCAAAAGAGTTTGGTATTGGTGCACAAATCATAAAATCATTCGGTGTTTCAAAAATGAACTTAATTACTTCTCTCAAAGAGACCGACTTTGTTGGTTTAGGTGGATTTGGTTTAGAGGTTAATGAAGTTATAAAAGTGTAAAAATGCATCATTTTATCCTTCTGTTTGCATTACTTTTAAGTGCTTATGCACAAGAAGTGACAAGAACAAAGGTGATGATGGGTACTTTTGTGACTCTTTCTTTACCCTCACAAAACAAGCAACATATTAAGCCTTTATTTGAGATTATTAAAGCAGTAGATAACTCTTTATCCTCTTTTAAAACTAACTCTCCTATCTATAAACTCAATCAAAATAAATATGCCAAACTAGATACTTATAGTTATGAAGCACTGCGTTTAAGTGCTTTGTATTATAAAAAAACTGGTGGGTATTTTAATGTAGCTATTGGGAGTATAACCAAAGGTTTATATGATTTTGGAGGGAATGAAACAGTACCAAAAAATGTACAGCTTCAAAAAAGTAATATCTCTTTTAATAGCTTACAGTTTGATGCAAAAAAAGCAGAAATATCAGACAATATTAAAATAGATTTAGGTGGAATGGGGAAGGGGTTTGCAGTAGATAAAACTGTGAAGTATCTTGTGAAACATAACATAAAAAAGGCGAAAGTGGCGGCTAGTGGGGATATACGATGTATTGAAACTTGTAAAATAGAAGTGAAAAACCCCTTTGCTAAAGAAGCTCTTGTTACATTTAGAACAAAACAAGCAAGCTTAGGTGTAAGTACAAGCGGAAATTATGAACATTTTGTAAAAAACAAAAACAACAATCATCTTATAAACCCTAAAACAAAACACCCACAACATAACTTTACATCTATTACACTTATTTCTGTTTTACCAAGTAGTGATTTGGATGCTTATACAACTGCTGTAAGTGTGATGCCAAAAGAAAAAGCTTTTGGATTTTTAAAAAGTTTGGATGTTGCATTTGTGATTTTAGATAGTGAAAAAAAACTTTATGTCAGTGAAAATATCAACAAATTTGTAACAGATTTAATCATAAACGATACTTTTAAAAAGTATCCAAAATACATAAAGCATTAAAAACTCAAAGAGAAAAAATACAGCGATTTTTACATAAGCAAAAAAGACAAAACCTTGAATGATGAGTAGGGGAGTAAAAAGTTCTAATAGTCCTAAAATAAAAGCACCATAGATGATAAAATGAAAAACCTGAGAATTTCGGCTCTTTGTAAAAACTTTAAAATGTAAAATCACCATGATGAAAAGCCCAAATACAAAGATATGCGGGAGGATGATTTTTAAGATGCCACTTGTACTTTTTGCGGTGATAAATTTATCTTCATTGCCTTGATAATACTCTAAAACACTTTGTACAGAAAATCCAATCTTCTCGTTAAAAATCAAAATACTACTCGCAAGAAGCATCAAACTAAAAAGCAAAAAGTAAAGTATGGAAAATTTATATGCTTTTTGCAAAGTTTAAACTCCATAAAGAGCAAGTAGCCATATAAAAAGCTAAAATATGCCAGAAAAAAAAAGTGACAACATATAGGTTAATAAGAAGTGGACTAGAGTAATAAGAAAAAGCCAATGCGATAAGTGATACTAAAGAGTTAAGAAGCACTGCATTTATAATCCATAAAGAGAAAGATTTTTTGTGAGATACTCTTGCATAAACAGCACTCAATGTGAGTAAAATCATCATAATAAAAAAAATTTCCGTATGAATAAATTCTAAAAAAGAGGCTTGACTAAGCGGTTCTATAAACTGTTCTTCGTCACCAAACAGTGTAAGTTTTATAGTGGAGTTAAAAAGACCAAAAGAGTTTGATTTTACTAAAATATCAACAGCCAGATATAAAAGTGTAAAGATGAGTAAACCACTTACAATAGGCCTCATACTTTTGTCTTGCTTTAAATCTTTTATAAGTGTGAAACGCAACTACTTATCCTTTAAGAGCTGATTATAAAGAGCAAATGCAACACGAGAAGCATCTGTCACACTTCTTGCACTGAGGGTAGCTCCTGAGATACTAGGAATGTCACGAGAGAGTTTAAGCATCTTATCTGTGGGAATATTATGAAACTGGTCATTCCACTTTTTTGTTGGAAGGTACTCACGTGGCTCATTAAACGCAATGATTTCTATATCTTCTAAAATATTTTTGGAGATAAAATAAAGTACAACTGCATTTTTAGAACGGACTTTACGGTTTATAAGAATACCAAAGCCTAAAATTTTCTCATCAGCTTTTGCCGTATAGATTCTAAAAATTTTCGTGTTTAGTTTTACTTTTGCACTCTGTTCAATGGCAGTGAAATTTTTTTGATTAAGGAGAATATTTTTTTTACTGATGATGGCTTCTAGAGCATAATGCTCCTTCATAGCCTCAACAGGGGACACCAAAACAGTTGCACCAACAAAACTACTATATAGTAAACTATATAATAAAAACACTTTTTTCATCATAAATCTTCCTTAAAAAATAAATCCCATAGAGAGACTTGTGATTTTATCTGTTAAACTCTTTTTTGTTGATAAAACATAGTCAGATTTTAACACAATTTGCGGATGTGGAAAAAAGTTAAGACCGACAGAAAGGTTTGTTGTGTCATCCCCTGAAGTGCCATCTGCTCTTTTATCTTGTGGATTGTAGTTTTCATACTGTGCAAATATAGGTAGTTTCATATTGCTACTAGTTAGAGAAAGTAAGTCAAAACTTGCATTGACATAACCACCATAAGAGTCAGTTACTTGAGTAGTTCCAGCTGTTGTACCTGAACGAGATGTTTGTGCATAAGTACCATAAAGTCTAGCTCCGCCCTTTTTATAATCAACATGAGTATCCCACAAAGTTATATCTTTATCTACATAAACAGAAGCACCAAGTAAAAGACCATTCATTCCTGTATAATCAACTCTTGCAACTGTTGCTAAACCGACATTGTTTGTAATAGTTGAACTACCACGACCAACTCTAAACCATTTGTCTCCAGCAGTATCATCAGGTTGTATAGCAGACACAGCAGCAACTTTATACTCTAAACCCTCAAAGATGTCACCATAAGCCATAACTCCACTTTCATTCCAAGTGGTTGGGATGATTAATGTAGCAGTAGTTGGTCTTTGCACACTAGTATAAAGTGTTGGTTCATGTTGTTCGTTTATAAGACCTATTGGCATAAGCATATTACCAACTCGTGCATTAAAGTTGTTGTTTAGTAAAAAATCAAGATACATAAACTCTACACCAACTACATCCCCACCACCAGCTGCAGTAACCCCACCACCTTCGTACTCTATCTCAGCATTTAAGATAATATTATCTGTAAATTTATATCCAAAGTAAGTAATAAATCTTTTTACTTCAGTAGCATCGGTATTAGCTCCCACTTCTTTGTTCGTGTTTGTATAGTACATTTCACCATACCCACCAATACTTAGCGGTGATTTTGAATAGTAAACCTTTGAAGCCGCACTTCCTAGTCCACTATAAGATTTTTCAGTATCAGCAGTTGTATACTCAAAACCTGTTTTCATATCGCTTGTCTCATCAACTAGTGTTTGCATTTGCTCTTGCAGTGCTTTTATCTGCTCTTTAAGCATGGCTATATCTTCTTTATCTCCAGCATAAAGAGTACTTGACACAAGAAGAGCAGAACTAAGAGCTAATTTTATTTTATTTTTCATTTTTATAATCCTTTTTTAACTTTATGATTACGATAAGTATTATCATAATCAGTTTGTTTTGTGGAATTGTAGTAATTTTTTTTAATTATGTCAATAGTATTGATAGTTAATATCAAAATATATAGTTTTACTAAGTTTGTTAATATCAAGAGAGTAAGTTTATGTTATAATTTACTTCTAAAATAGAGGAAAATTATAGATGACAACACAAGAACTTGATAAACAATATATTCTCCCAACATACGGGCGTGGTGATGTTGAGTTTGTGAGTGCTAAAAATGCAACACTTACAGACATTAATGATAAAAAATACATAGATTTTACTTCTGGGATTGGTGTGGTGAGTGTTGGACATGCTAACGAGAGAGTAAACGCAGCTATCTGTGCGCAACTCTCTAAGGTTACACATACTTCAAACCTTTACTACATAGCTCCTCAAGCGAGAGCTGCACAAAAGGTTGTAGAGGCAAGTGGCTATGATATGCAGTGTTTTTTTGGAAACAGTGGCGCAGAAGCTAATGAAGGCGCTATTAAAATCGCTCGTAAACATGGCGAACGCGATGGTGAGATAAAACGTTACAAAATCATAACTTTACAACACTCTTTTCATGGTCGTACCATTACAACGGTTAAAGCAACGGGACAAGAGTCCATGCATAACTATTTTGGTCCTTTTCCTGATGGTTTTGTGTATGCAAACGGGATTGATGAGATAGAGAGTTTACTTGATGACCATACTGCCGGTGTAATGATAGAGTTAATTCAAGGAGAGGGTGGAGTTGAGCCACAAGATAAGGTAAAAGTTCAAGCCTTAGCAAAACTGCTTAAAGAAAAAGAGATTCCACTCATTGTTGATGAAGTGCAAACTGGAGCTTATAGAACGGGTGCTTTTACAGCTTCTCAAGTTTATGAGATAGAACCTGAGATAATTACTCTTGCTAAAGGTGTTGGCGGTGGTGTTCCTGTTGGCATCGTGATGACAACTCTTAAAAATGTTTTAAGTGCTGGTGATCATGGTTCTACTTTTGGTGGAAACTACCTAAGTACAAGAGCTGTTTGTGAAGTTGTAGACATTTTAGAAGAGTTAAACAAAAAAGGTGAGCTTAAAGCAACATCTCAGTACTTTAATACAGCTTTAGAGACTTTTTATCAAGCACATACAGATAATTTCACTCAAAAAGTGGGTATTGGTATGATGTGTGGATTGCGTACAAAAGATGCAGATACTTTAGCTTCTATTATTAAACAAGCTAGAGAGAGTGGGGTGATGGTACTTAAAGCAGGTAGAAATACACTGCGTTTTTTACCACCACTCACAATAACAAAAGAGGAAATAGATGAAGGCTTTAAAGCTCTTAATTCTGCTATGTCTCACATATAATTTCGCTGCGTTTGCAAATGAGAAGAGAAGTGACTTAGATAAGTATCTCTCAGATAATAAGCAACAAGAGTTTAATTTTGATTATAGTAAAAATGAGGCAGAAGCTTCAAAACTTCATGATTCTTGGATAGCTCCTATTCAGCTGAACTATAATTACTCTCGTAGTAAGCTTTATGAAAATGAACAGTATAGTGAGAGTGCAGCCATAAAAATGACACAGCCTATCTTTAAAAGTGGTGGTATTTACTATGGTATCAAGTATGCAAATGCGAGTAAAGCCTATAGTGATTTGAGTGTAGATGTTGCTAAACGCAAGATGATAAAAGATACTATATCTTTACTCATGCAGATAGAGCAAACAACACTTAAAGTTGAGAAGCAAAAGCTACAGATAAAAAACTCTGACATTAACCTCCTGCAAAAAAAAGAGCAATACCTAAGTGGACAACTTGATTCTGGTTTTTTAGATGATGCTATTATCCAGCGAAATATTGTAAAACAGGCTCTTTATGATATACAAACAGCTAAAGAAAAGCTTATTACACAGTTTGAAACTATTAGCGATTTGGATTACAGAAAATTAACAGTTCCTCATTTGGAGTACATAACAAATGATAAGTTTATTCAAAACAATATTGTCTTAGATAAAAGCAAATCAGAGATAGAAAAAAATAAATACTATAAAAATGTAACCATAGCAAAATATCTTCCGACTCTGAATTTTACAGCTGGGTATAACTGGACAAAAACAGCAGGACAAGGTTTTGTAACAAATGGAAACTTTATAGATACTTCTAACGAACTCAATTATTATGATTATGGATTGAGTGCAAATTGGGCACTTGATATTAATACTTTTAGAGATATAGAGTCTACAAAAATTGATTATTTGAAGTCACAAGTTGTAGCAAAAGATAAAGAGCGTGAGCTTAAATCTTTGTTTGAACAAGTGATGCATAACATAGAAAATTTTGATAAAAAGATAGCTTTAAGTCAGGAAAATGCAACACTGTATGCAAAGCTTTTAGAAGATACAAGAGATTTATATCAAGCAGGTTACAAAACAGAGTACGATGTAAAAATTTTAAGTAATTCTTTGGAAATCCAAATAATAGACTCAAAAATATTTGGTATTGATAAACAAATAGAACTCTTATCTTTGTATGAAATGTATGCAAATAATGGAAAATAGATGAAGTTTAGTGAATATATGACGGAGTGGTTATATGGTGAAGATGGTTACTATGCAACTTATAAAAACATTGGAAAAAGTGGTGATTTTTATACAGCGGTAAGTACAAGTAAATTTTTTGGTGGCACTATTGCAAAGCATATTATCTCTTTAGTCGATGAAGGTTTTTTAGACGAAGATGGAGTGATATGTGAGATCGGTGCGCATCATGGTTATTTCTTAGCAGATGTGTGTGAGTTTATTTATACACTTAGACCTAAACTACTTTCATCTTTAAAATTTGTGATTATTGAACGGTTTGATGATTTGCAAATACATCAGAAAAATTATTTTGCAGACTCATTTGGCGATGCCGTTTCTTTATCGCATTATAAATCACTGAGTGAACTACGATGCGATAATGCTTTTTTTATAGCCAATGAAATTTTTGATGCATTTCCTTGTGAACTCTATTTTAAAGGTGATACTGTACGAGTTGATGGACACAATGTAAAGTTTGATGTGCAAAATGAGTGGGTAAAAGAAAAAGCCCAAAAGTACTTCAAAGATAGAGGTGAGATAGCTGTAGGGTATGAGGAGTTTGCAAAAGAGATGGCAGAATCTGCAAAAATTTTTGAGTTTATGACTTTTGATTATGGTGAAATGCAGGCTCGACCTGACTTTTCCTTGCGAGTTTATGCCAAACATGAAGTGATACCATTTTTTGATGAAAACATTAAAAGAGAGGAACTTTTTGCTAAAAGCGACATTACTTATGATGTAACCTTTGCTCATGTAAAAGATGCTTACGAAGAGGCGGGAGTTACATTTGTAGAACTTAAAACGCAGATGGTAGCTCTCATAGACATGGGAATAGTTGAACTTTTAGAGACGTTAAAAGAAAAAGTGGATGAAAAAATATATAAACAAGAGCTTGAAAAAGTGAAAATGCTTATACTTCCCGACTTTTTGGGTGAGCGTTTTAAGATGGTAAAGTTTAGGAAAACTAAGTAATGATAGAAACTGAGATTTTAATAGTAGGTGGTGGCCCCGCTGGCGCTACCGCTGCAAAGTATCTATCCATTGGTGGCGTTGACAACGTTCTTGTTCAAAGAAATTTGAGTTTTAAAAAACCTTGTGGCGGAGGGATTCGCATTGATGGTTTTGATGAGTTTGAAATCAGTAAAGAACTTATCAAAAAAAGAGTTAACGAGTTAGAGTTAGTATATAAAAAGAGCCGAATTTCTATAGATATTTCTAAAACGCCAATCGCTATTGTCGATAGAGTTGAGTTTGATACCGCTCTTAGAGATGAAGCGCAAAAGCAAGGCACTACTCTTTATGAAGCAACTTTTGTAAGTCTGGAAATTTTTGACGATTACGTTATCTCAAAAATAAAAAAAGATAATGAATATATGGAAGTTAAATCAAAGTACGTCATTGCAGCCGATGGCGTTAACTCAAGATTACGTAAACAAGTCAATGGCGATGAAGTTTCTTCGTTTATGACGCACTATTGCGATATAACGTCTAAACAGTATACTAGTTGTACTTTTCACGTTGGAGAGAAAGTTGCAAAGCAAAACTATGCGTGGGCGTTTCCTCACGCTGATGGCTCAAACATAGGGACTGTCGCAGATACAGGGTGTTTAGAACAGCTAAAAATTGACTTAAATATAGATGAAACAACAAGAGACTTAGGTTATAAGATACCAACGTATCACAATACGGTTTTTTATAAAGAACGAGTTTTCTTTGTAGGAGATAGCGCTTCTCAGGTTTTACCTTTTACTTATGAAGGTATTTATTATGCGATGGGGGCTGCAAAAATACTTGCAAAAGTCATTGTCAACGCAGATGAGCCGACTGTTTATGAAGAGCGATGGAACGGTAAGTACAAAAAAAAGTTTGATACGCTTTTAAAACTGCAAAAACTCTTTTTGCGTAATAACTTTATGATAATCGTAATGATGAAACTGTACCAAAGTAAATATATTCAAAATCAAATGGTCGAAATGTGGCTTGGAGATAGAGAACTGGAAGTTAACGCCGCGTTTGCGTTAAGAGTAATAAAACGATTAATAAAAAGGAAAGATAAATGATAAAAAAAATGACGCTAATGGCATTGCTAATGAGTATAAGCTTATCTGCCGGTTTGATAGAAGATGGCATCACACAGGCAAGAAAAGGCAATAACTCAGAAGCTTTGGCACTTTTTGAAAAATCGTGTAATGAAACAAAAACAGCACAAGGGTGTTACTATTCAGCACAAGCTTATGGTAAAGGAACAGTAGTTCCAAAAGATAATACGAAAGCTTTTGATTACTACCAAAAAAGTTGTGATTTTGGGTATACAGATGGCTGTATGGTAGTAGGTAGTGCTTATTATTATGGTCGTGGAGTGCAACAAGATTATGTTAAAGCAGAAAAAATTTTAGCACAAGCTTGTGATGAAGGTGATACGAATGGTTGTTTTTTAGTAGCAAGCATATATGACCTAGGTCAAGGGGTGACAAGAGACACGACTAAAGCCTTGTCATATTATACGAAGGCTTGTGATTATGGTTCTAAAAAAGGCTGTGAATACAAACAACAGATGTTAGCAAACTAAGGAGAAAAAAGATGAATATAAAATTAGTAAAAAATGGTGTAGAAAAATCAGCTAAGAATTTAGCTGTTGTATTTATGACTGAAGAGGAGTTAAAAGCCCACAAAAATTATAAGATGCTATTAAGAGCAGGTTTTAAAGCAGAACAAGATACAACTTGTTTTTTATATGGCAAAAACACTCTCTTTTGTGGTGTTGAAGATAAAGCAGTTGATAATGTAAGAAGTGCTTGTAGTGCAGCGATTCAAGCGATTAAAATGACAAACTACAAATCAGCTACTTTTGATGTAAGTGATATAACTTTAAAAGCTATTGTTGAGGGTGTAGTTCTTGGTGGATATGAATATACTAAATACAAATCAGTTAAGAAAAAAACAAAACTAAAAAATGTTTATCTCGTAAGTGAAGATATTGAAGCTTTAAGTGTTGCATTTGAAGAAGCGGTTATTATTGCAGAAGCGACTAATTTTACTCGTGATATAGTAAATCAGACTCCAGAAGATTTAAACCCACCATCTTTTGCAAAATTAGCAAAAAAATTAGCAAAAGAGAACGGACTTGAGTGTGAAATACTTGGTGAAAAAGAGTTAAAAGCCCAAAAAATGGAAAGTATGTTAGCTGTTGGTCGTGCTTCAAGACATGATAGTAAGTTAATTCACCTTTCGTATAAGCCAGAAAATCCAAAAAGAGTAGTTTCTCTCATCGGAAAGGGTTTAACATACGATAGTGGTGGACTTAGTTTAAAACCTGCTATAACTATGGTAACGATGAAGATGGATAAAGCAGGAGCTTGTGCAACACTTGGGATGATAAAAGCGGCAAGTGAACTTAAAATAGACTCTGAAGTACATGTATTTATCGGTGCAGTTGAAAATATGATAGGTGGTGATGCTTATAAGCCTGATGATGTTTTAGTAACAAGAAGTGGAAAAACTGTAGAAGTTCGCAATACTGATGCAGAAGGGCGTCTTGTTTTAGCAGATGTTTTAGATTATGCACAAGATGCTGTAAAAGCGGATTATATGTTTGACTTCGCAACACTGACAGGTGCTTGTATGATAGCTCTTGGACAGTATACAACAGGTGTTATGGGACACTCTAATAGACTTAAGCATAATCTTTCAAAATCAGCAAGTGCAGCAGGAGAATTGACAAGTCCACTCCCATTTAATAAACACTTAAAAACACTTTTAAAAAGTGGTATAGCTGACATCTCAAATGTTGCATCAAAGCCTTATGGTGGAGCTATAACTGCAGGACTATTTTTAGATAACTTTATTAGAGAAGAAAATAAAGATAAGTGGTTACATTTTGATATAGCAGGAAGTGCTTACACTGAAACTCCATGGGATTGTAATGTATATGGCGGAACAGGGGCAGGTGTTAGAATGATAAGTGAATTTTTAAAGAGTTTTAAAAAGTAGAATTTAATATACTCTCGTCTTCTATACGAGAATAAGAGTGCTTTCTTGTCTCTTCTAAAATTTGAAAAAGTTTATTAACAACCATTTTTGGAGTGTTGGTTATATCTAATGCTTCGATGGCAATATAAGAACTTCTTTTATTAAAATGGTTGTCAAGTTCTAAAAGAAGATTTTGTGCAGCTTTAAAAGTATTTTCTAGTGATGTAAAGGCAAAATTTATAAAGTAAGTATGTTCATCTATTTTTAAAAATTTATCCGAAACTCGAAGATATTGTGCGAGTGTTTCAACTTCTAAATCATCTTCATGATGTAGCAAAACAAATGTAGAAACTTTTTTATACCTTTGAAATGAATAGTGTGCTCTTTTGATTTCGATTTCAAATCTATTGAAAATATAGTCTCTCATTGTATTTCCTGATGGTTAAAAAGATGAACATAAGATTATATCATAAGAAATTTTTTTTTCTCAAGTTTGTCGTACAAGTTTAGCATATTTTGATAATCTTGATGTAATGAGACATTGATAAAAGTCTCGTCGCCATCTAAAATTTTGAGAGCTTTGAGAACTTTTTCTTTGCTGAAGACATTGTATAAGGCTTCTTCGTATTCTGAAAAATCCAACTCTAACTCTTCCATACGAGCAAGTTCGACGATAAGACGACCTAGTTTGTTATCTGAATATTCAAAAATCTCAAGAGCCTCATCGACTTCACCAAGCTCTAAATAAATCTGTGCCTTAAACTCTAAAAGATTAA
>ERZ890953.731-NODE-731-length-18002-cov-4.928846_pt1 | contig 18002 bp, 17 predicted proteins | sample MGYA00521264_ERZ890953 | MGnify/ENA primary metagenome ERZ890953 (study PRJEB32303, sample SAMEA104408629) | aquatic metagenome | biome: Brackish water; feature: Chemocline; material: water | place: Baltic Sea | collected 2014-10-26T21:54:00 | depth 200 m ...
GGTCACTGCTAGCCAGGAAGATAATCGTCAAAGAGTGAATGTGCGTATTAGCTGGCAAGTTGAAAGTAAAATAAAAAGTAACAAAAAGAAATTGACGGTATCTTCCTGATATTTTTTGATGAATCCGGTTTACTGTATATATATTGTAAACCGGATTCTATTTTCAAGGTTCATTTAGCAAAAAGATTACTTTTTTCCTTTTTTTGATTTTTTCATTTTACTATTTTTTTTGTCCTTTTTGTCCTTTTTGTCCTTTTTGTCCTTTTTGTCCTTTTTGTCCTTTTTAGATTCTTTTTTTGATTTATCTTTTTTAGTCTTCTTCTTTTTATCTTTATTTTTAACTTCAGCTTCAGCTTCAGAGTCACTAGCTGACTCTATGTTTTGATCATCTGTTTCCGTGTTTTCAATAACAGCAGCAGGTTTAGTAACAGCTTTTTTTCTTACTGCTTTTTTTACGGCAGCTTTTTTAGTAGTGCTGGCGTTAAATAGCTCCATGCCAATTTTTTTAAACCGGTTGATCATATAACTAACCTGTCCAGCGGTCAGACCTGATTTTTCAGCAGCTACACTGTTACTATCTCCATTGTTAAGCGCTAAAAGTGCTTTGGCTCGTTTTCCCTGAAGATCTGCTTTTTCGGCTAGTTTTTCGCATTGCTGAATTGAAGCAGCGTCTAGTAAGGTATTAACAATTGTATCAGTAGTCATAATTGTTCCACTTTTTATTTTAATATTGAGGTTGATAATAATAATTTATGGTTGCGCTAATAGCTTTATATAATTGGCCATTTAGAAAATTTACCATATTATTCATGTTGAAAACAGATGAAATTAATTTTTTTAATATTTGAAAATCTACAATAATATTAGGGTTGTTGATAATACTTTTTTTAAATAACTAATGAATTATTTTATAAAACTTTGAACCCTGTGAATTTCATGCTAGAGGGGTCAAGAGCATATTTTTATTTGGCCAGCAGCTTCAAAGCTTAAGTCTTTCACCTGGCCTTGACGACAATCAGACAATAAATGCTAATTGAACATGATTAGTCTGCAGCCAACAAAGCTTTAGTTGCTTAACGTATATTCCCAGCATAAATTTACAGCAACTATATAGAGGTCGAATAGAAACCCCGACCTCAAAGTGTAGTAAATAGATTTAACCAGAGATTAGGACTTTACTGGTTTGGCTAACTTTACCGACTCTTTTGCTGATTGGACAGGTTTTACAGCACTGCCAGAATCCTCTGATTTTTCCGACTTTTGCTTACTTGCAACAGTCGCAGGTAACCCGCTAACTGAATCTGTAGGAACTGCTTTAGTACCCATAGGACCCTGAGGTCCCATCGGTCCAGCCGGTCCTGGTTCACCCTGAGGCCCAAATGGTCCCTGTGGACCTGGATCACCCTGGGGTCCTCGTGCACCCTGTGGTCCGGCTGGGCCAGTTTTACCATCACTTCCTATAGCACCTCTTTGTCCAATCGGTCCCTGAGGTCCCACAGGGCCTCCAGGGTCACCTTTCGGTCCCTCAACTCCTGCCACCCCTTTTTCACCTTGCGAGCCGGTTGCCCCTGTAGGTCCAACCGGACCTGCTATGCCCTTAGCACCAGTAGCCCCTTTCAGACCTGCAGGTCCAGCAATGCCTTGAGCGCCAGTAGCCCCTTTCGGTCCTGCAGGCCCAGCAACGCCCTGAGAGCCAGTGGCACCTTTCGGGCCAGCCGGTCCCTGAGGACCCGGAACTAATTCAATGCTGCTGATTTTTGACTCCAGGGATTCCACCTTTACTGCAAGTTGCTGCAGGATTTCCTTGAGTTCATCAATTTCCTTGTCTTCTGCTCTGGATTCAGCCTGTTTTGATTTTTTAGATGACATAGTCTTATCCTCTCATTCGCGGTTTATCATTATATAAGTTATCTCAGCCCATCATCAGATGACGATGGTTGAACAGGAGCACTACATACGATGTTCCTGAATATTGGTGTTCATAAATCCAACAGTTTGTGTTAGCTATAACAAGTCTTGCAAACGTTTTATACTGGTTGCCAGTTCTGGCCATTCCACTAGTGATTGCGCTCGCTTAGTGGATACTACAATGCGTTTACGTTGTTTTTTTTCCGGCCAATCGGCGGATAAGGGGTTATTTACACGCATAAGGTATAAAGTTAACTCCGCCTTTTCCCCGTGGCTCATAATTTTAAAACAAAACTTTAAATCCTTATTAAGCTTACCGGTCAAACCGGCTTCTTCATAGGCTTCCTGCAAAGCAGATTCTCGTTTTGTTTTATTAGGTACTCTATTACCTTTCGGCACAATCCACTGATGACTGATTCGACTGGTGATTAGAATAATTTTTATTTTGCCTGATTGATAAAAATAAGGTAGCACACCATATTGTTTTATTAGAACACCCATTAGCTAGCGCCCTATGAACAGGGTAATTGCTAGTTCAGTTAGTTTGTCTACGCTCATGGACCGGGTTAACACTCTTGACTTTGAAGTGGCCGTTGCCTGCGAGGTGCGCCTTGTTGTGCAATATAACGGAGCACTGAATCCGGCGTTATCATTTTGAAAGGACACTAGTTTTAATATCTTGAGGGTTCATCGCCAAAGCTTTGTTTTTATAACATTTATCAACCGTCACTTCACGACCAAACCAGTCTGCCGGTGCAAAATTATCGGCTTCTTCTAAAGACGAAAATTCCACCTCAACCAGCATTAAAGATTCAAGCGCTCCTAAAAAAACATCCAGTTCATAAGTTTGCTGCGTTTCCAGCTTGCCTTCCCAGCGATTTTTTTCAATCCGTTTACCCTGGGTTTCCGGCCATAAGGTATCAAATTGATGCTGGTCAATAGACGTTTCACGTTCAGCCCGGACCATACCAGAGCCAGATTTTACGGTGATGAAATATTGATCATCTTTGCGTCTTAACCTCACTTCAATCGAATCGTTTGAATCAGTAAGGTAACCTTGATGAATATACATTTTTTGAGCATTACCCAGGTCCGGCAAGGTTTTTACCAGGAACTTACGCTCGATTTCTATATGCTGATCAGTCATTATCGTAGTGTGGTTTAAAGCCTTGCCTGAAGTTCATTCCATAGTGAGTGATACGCCTTTGCTGCCGGCTTGTTCCGAGAAAATGTCGTTACCGGTGCTCGATGTATTCCCATTTTTTCGACATCACTGGAAAAAGGTACAGTTGTCTCAAGGAATGTTTTTTTGTATCGGCTATGTAATTGATCCATGGTATCTGTATGGAGTTTTTTCTGGCGCTGAACCATAGAGAAAAAGGGAATCAATTTTTTCTTGCCCAGTTTGTGTTGTTTGAAAAAATCGAGTAACTGCTCAAAAGTTCGAACAGTTAAGGTAGAAGGTATTACTGGAATCACGATGTGATCGGCTGCCTTGAAGACGCTTTCAGACAGGGAAGAAATATTAGGTGGACAGTCCAGTAAAATTACATCGTAGTCATTATCCACCAATTTCAATGCTTTTTTAAGCCTTGATCGACTGTTTTTCATGCGCGATAAAAAAATATCGAAATCACGAAATGTCATATTAGCCGGCAGAATATCAAGATTTTCATAATCACTGCCTCTTATAGCCTGGGTGAAACGTTTGACGTCGTTAAAAAAAGTTTCGTTTTTAAGTTTTTTAGAGGGTTTGACTCTAAAGTAAAATCCGGATGCGCCCTGCGGATCAAGATCACATAACAGAGTGCGATGGCCTGCCTGGGCCAGTTCATAAGCAAGGTTTACTGAAGTAGCTGTTTTACCTACGCCACCCTTGTTGCTGTAACAAGCTATAATTTTCATTTTCGGCCCTCAAGTATTAAATAATTTCTGGAATTGCTGTTGTGTTGTCAGGCTGTCAAAAAGTTCAAAATTTGAAATAACCTTAGCACGTTCTGCGAGCTGTTTCTGATACAACATGGCAATCAGAGCGCCAACACTTTTAGCAATGCTCAGATTCTGTTTGCTGTCTTTGGAAGTATGCTCTGTTATAAATGTCTGCAGAGATTCTTGCTGGACCGAATAATCATTAAATAAACCTAAATTATCCTGCAGCACTTTTAATGCCTTGATTAAATCTTTAATGGTTTTGGCGGGAAACATGGGGCTGAAAAACTCCATTAGATATCGTAATTTTTTACAGTGGATGCGCAGCTCGTGCACTTCTGTATCTGGAGTTGTCGAGTCTATAGCTCGAGCGATTTTACAAACCTTACGGTAACGCTTCCAGATTAATTCACGGGCATAAAGATAAGCGGTACGATCGGCATTAGGGCCTTCCTGTAAATCAGCTGTTCCACTAAACAGGATCAATAAACTGTTAATAGATTTGTTATAAGCAGCACTTTTTAAGTGTTTTGATATCTTTTTAACCTGATCATTGCGTTCTTTTTCAAATAAATTGAACATAATGGTCAGGCCATCGTGTAAAGATTCAGGTAACAGCCCAAAGAAATTATCCCGATCCAGTAAATACACATCCAGGTCTCTTAATCGACCTGTAGGAGACATTAACTCTGAAAAAGCACTCTTTAGTGTTTGTGTTTGTTCATCATTATAAATTCCTTTAAACAGACTGATAACAGATCTTACCTTGCGTAATAAAACTCGGTAGTCATGCAGGAATTCAGTGTCTTCATCACTAATAATACCAGGCTCATTCAAACGGGCTATTTCGATATGGATTCGAATAATGTCATTTGCTACCTGGAAAGCCAGTTCGTCCTGCGTTATGTCGATGACGGGTTTGGCGGTATACGGCTGATAGTCAGGTATGAGTCGTGTATACATACTGGTAATATCATGCTCTTCTTTATAACCCAGCTCGATTATTTTGTGCTTCAATAACTCAAATGCACTATCGTAACCACGCAAAGCCTGTAATGTCGCCTGTGTCATTCCGCTATCTGTCGCATTAACCCGAAAGGTTCGCAAATGAACCCTGGCATGAGTTTTTTTCTCGCTGTCCACAGCGTTAACCAGAGTATCACTAAATGTTCCGTGACCTACAACCCGGATGCGGCGTAGTGGAGAAACACAGCTTAATGCTTCTTTTACCGTCCCTGCGCTTTGCTCAGCAAGAAACCCATCAGCTTTGACGGCTGGTTGACTAAGCATGGTTCCATCTGCCTGTAATAGTAACAGCTCTTTATCGGTATAAATTAACGCCTGTCCTGACTGACGAATCGACTGGTCGAAACAGTCAAGTAATTGAAACGGGGTAGTGTTTTCAGACTGATGGTATTCAAGTGTAAGGTTACCCAGTTTTTCTCCCAAACTGTTATCCGGTATGTCGCCTTCAAGGGTAAAATTCATGTTTTCTGGTTTGCTCATTTGGTTTTTATTTTTGCCTCATCTAAGTATTTCCTGACCAGTTCTTCAATGATTTTCTGGACGCTGGTATCATTCTCTATTGCAATAATTTTCAGTGCTTTTAGCGTTTTATTATCGAGCCGAAGAGAGGTGTTTTTTTTACCAGTTTTACCTGCCCCGAGAGGATTGTCATTTTGTTTTGACATGAAATTGAACGCTCATGAATGATATTATGACGTCATTATGTCATGCTATCATGTGTGGTTCAAGTAGTCAGTCTTACCAGCAACTATAAAAAGGTTCCAGGTTGATGCGAGGGCAAACTTATATAAGTTATATAACTTATATAAGTTTGGTTATATTTTTAAATTCTTTTTCTCAATTTTTGTGCGATTCAGCTCCTTTTAAATTAGAAAATTTGACCTGCATTTCCTGTAACCTTTATAAATACATGATTTGTCTATCTTTTATCGTACATTTCAAGAGCTTATGCAGCTCTCGAAACAACTTCTATTTCCAATTTCTTAAGTTTATTTTGATAAAATCAACAACGTTAATTGATTCAAGTCATGACTTGTAAAGTCAATTTCAGTTAGAGTCTTCATATTGTAATAAACCTGAAACAAATTATAAAAATAAACCATGAGTTTTATTTGTGAGTCTTATCATTTCCTCTCGATTTCCATCTCTTTTCCACCAACAAAATTATTTCAATTAAAAAAATAGGAAGGTATGAAAATGTCAATGTTTAGCTTTTTTCAAGAAATGGAGGATGCCGCGGAATCCTCCAGTAAGGCGGACTTTATCAAATTTGGTATCGTCATCATATTCATGATAGCGGTAATGATTCTAAGTTTTAACTCTATGGGGGAGTTACCAACTAATATATTCCTGGTTGTAGCCGCTCTTTTTGGTGCCTATATGGCAATGAATATTGGTGCAAATGATGTTGCCAACAATGTTGGCCCGGCAGTCGGTTCTAAAGCCCTGACACTGGGTGGTGCAATCGTTATCGCGGGTATATTTGAGGCTGGTGGTGCTTTTATCGCTGGTGGTGATGTTGTTGGTACTATCAAAAAAGGCATTATAGATATTAATGCTTTCCATGGTGATGCTAATAGTTTTATATGGGCAATGATGGCTGCACTGCTTGCTGCAGGTTTATGGTTAAACCTGGCAACAAAATTTAAAGCCCCTGTTTCTACTACTCATGCCATAGTAGGTGGCGTAATGGGCGCCGGTATTGCGGCAGGCGGATTTGCTATCGTTTCCTGGGGAACGATGGGTAAAATCGCTTCTTCATGGGTTATATCTCCTGTATTGGGCGGAATAATTGCTGCACTATTTTTATATTCTATTAAGAAATCCATGGTTTTTAAGGACGATAAAGTAAGCGCGGGTAAATTCTGGGTACCAGTTTATGTTGCTATAATGACCTGGGCATTTGCGACTTATCTCACCTTAAAAGGTCTTAAAAAAATATGGCCGCAAATTGTAGATATTCTGCCATTTTTGCCAGATGAGAAGAAACCGAGTTTTATGGTCGCTTCTATTATTGGTTTGGTACTTGCGGTGATAGTTTTTGTGGTGGTTAAAAATAGTGTGTCAAAAAGGCAAAATTTAAGTAATGATAGAGCCAGTATCAATACTTTATTTACTGTGCCACTTATCTTTGCTGCTGCACTGCTGAGTTTCGCACATGGCGCAAATGATGTCGCCAATGCGATTGGGCCGTTGGCTGCGATTAGTGATGCCGTCAACTCCGGTGGTATTTCAACGAAGGCTTCTATTCCGATTTGGGTTATGGCTGTAGGTGCACTGGGTATTGTTGTTGGTCTTGCCTTATATGGTCCAAAGTTGATTAAAACTGTTGGTTCTGAAATAACAGAACTTGATCAGATGAGAGCCTTTTCTATCGCTATGGCTGCTGCTATCACGGTTATTATTGCCAGTCAGTTAGGTTTGCCGGTTAGTTCAACTCATATTGCCATTGGTGGTATCTTTGGTGTTGGTTTCTTACGGGAATACTTACAGGATCATAAAGAAGTTATCAAACTGGATGAAGAAGAAAAGAAACTGGTTAAGGAAGAAAACAAGCTGGAACAATACAAGGAAAATCTTCAGGAGTTATTAGACCTGGATGAAGAAAAGAAAGATAAAAAAGTTTATAAGCAAATCGGTAAGCTTTATGAAATGGTCGAGAGTGAAGAGAAAATTCTGGAAGAAGAAGCTCGTATTGTTGAATCGTTACATCGTAAACAATATGTAAAAAGAGATGCGTTTAAAAAGATAATAATGGCATGGATTATTACTGTACCCGTTGCAGCTATTCTTTCTGCGAGTATTTATTACATGATTCGAGGTATGATGCTTTAATCTTTAAGTCACACCAGACTTTTTAAATCAGGGAGCGTTACCCATTTTGACAGGGTATCGCTCTTTGGTTATTTCTTACAAATAAGATATTTCTGACTGCTATTCATACCACTGTAGTTTCAGACTTTCACTCCGCTTACAAATGACAAGCTACAGGCAATATGCCGTACAGTCGATAAATCCATTCTTTACATCCTGCAATTTTGTACTGTTTTAATTTGTTCTTTCGCCATACAGAACAATTGATATACGACATTTTTAGTACGGAATAAAATGGCTGCTTATGTAATTCCGGACGGGTATTAAAACGATAATTGTTTTTTTACTTCCTTATAAGCTATATGACGGACATCTTTTCCATGCTTTAGAAATAGAACATATTCACAGATATTGATTGCGTGATCACCGACTCGTTCCAGTGCTCTGGCACACCAGGATACACGTAAGGCATTTTTAATAGTTCTGGGGTCTTCCATCATCAGGGTAATTAACTGTCGCATCAGAGCTTCGTATTCGTCATTCACTTTTTTATTCTTTTTAATTGTCTTTAAAGCGACTGCGTCATCAAGCCTGGCAAAGGAGTTCAACGCATTGCCCAGCATCTTACTCACCAGCTTTCCAAGGTGTTCTAATTTGGCATACTGAGTTGAGGTTGAACCCTCATCTATTAACTCGAGTTCAAAACGTCCCAGCTTTTCAGCCTGGTCACCGATGCGCTCCAGGTCCGTGATGGTTTTTATTATAGCTACAATCAGACGTAGATCGCTGGCTGCGGGCTGACGGCGAGCTAGAATTTCAACACATTGACTATCAATCTCGACTTCCATGGCATTAATCTTGTAATCTTCACTGGAAACCTGTTGAGCAATCGCAGAGTCAGATTCCATTAATGCCAATATGCCATTATTTAACTGGGTTTCCACCAGTCCACCCATGGTTAGCACCTTGTTTCTAATATCTTCCAGTTCGTTATCAAATCGTTTTGATATGTGACCGCCTAACGGTGTTTCATTATTCATCATGCATGTCCAATAAAAAATTCCATAAGTATTACAAATTTTAGCCGAATTTACCGGTAATGTAGTTTTCAGTGAGTTGATGACGAGGGTTAGTAAATATCTGGCTGGTTTCACCCACTTCGATGATCTTTCCTAAATGAAAATAGGCGGTGCGTTGAGAGACACGCGCCGCCTGTTGCATCGAATGCGTGACAATAGCAATGGTGAAATTTTCACGTAATTCATCAATCAACTCTTCGATGATGGCTGTTGCGATAGGATCCAGTGCCGAGGCAGGTTCATCCATTAGAATAACTTCTGGGCTGACGGCAATAGTTCGAGCAATACAGAGCCTCTGTTGCTGGCCACCTGAGAGGCCGGTTCCCGGTTCGTTAAGACGATCTTTGACCTCTTTAAAAAGACCGGCTTTTTCCAGGCTGGTGATAACTATTTCATCAAGCTCTGAATTAGTTCTGGCTAAACCGTGCAGACGGGGTCCATAGGCGACATTGTCATATATCGATTTGGGGAACGGGTTGGGTTTCTGGAATACCATACCAACTCTGGCCCGTAATAAAACAGGATCCATTTTTTTACTGTAAATGTCTTCATTATCCAGTAAAAAGTCACCAGTAACACGACAGTTAGAAATGGTGTCATTCATTCGATTGAGGGTCCTCAGATAGGTAGATTTTCCACATCCGGAGGGGCCAATTAATGCAATTACTTCGTTATGATCTATATCCAGCGATACATCAAAAATAGCCTGTTTTTCACCGTAATAAACATTTACATTTCGGGTAGTAAACTTGGCGTTTTCAAGAATATTTTCGCCTATTGTGATGTGCTGGCTGTGTTCGCTACTTTCACTGGTAGCATCGTTTGTAATATCTTCTTGCATGGAATTCGGTTTCGCTCGAAAAGACTGTGAGAGTGTTGCAGTAGTATTGGTTGACATAACAATTACCAGCGTCTTTCAAAATGTTTACGTAAAAAGATAGCCAGTGTGTTCATAATAGCCAAAAAGGCTAATAAAACCAGAATTGTCGCAGCTGTTAAGGCTGTGAACGCACGTTCCGGGCTATCGGACCAGAGATAAATTTGAACTGGTAAAACGGTCGCTGAATCGACAACACCACCAGGTACATCGACAATAAAAGCTACCATACCGATCATCAGCAGCGGTGCTGTTTCACCTAAAGCCTGGGCCATACCGATTATAGTGCCGGTTAAAATTCCCGGCATCGCCAGTGGCAATACATGGTGAAATACCGTTTGCATGTGAGATGCTCCAATACCTAAAGCGGCTTCCTTGATGGAAGGTGGAACTGACTTTATGGCTGCACGGCTGGAAATGATAATTGTCGGTAGAGTCATTAACGATAAAACCAGGCCACCAACCAGAGGAACAGAACGTGGCATACCAAAGAAATTAATAAAAACGGACAGTCCTAACAAACCAAATACGATGGAAGGGACGGCTGCCAGGTTATTGATGTTGATCTCAATAAAGTCAGTGATTTTATTTTGCGGTGCAAATTCTTCAAGATAAACGGCTGCGCCTATGCCCACAGGCAGCGAGATTAACAGTGTGACCAATAGAGTCCAGAAAGAACCTAGCAGGGCACCTTTGATACCAGCCTGTTCGGGTTCTCTTGAATCACTTGCAGTAAAAAAGGTGGTATTAAAGCTGGTTCGAATACGTTGCTGCTGAATTAGAGAATCTATAAACTCTACTTGCCTGTCGCTGACTCGACTAATTTTAGTTTGCAGTTTATAAAAAGTATCGATGTCATCATCGGCTTTTAACCAGATTGACAGTACTGGAATTTCCGAATTAGAACTTATTAACTCGGGATTCTTCATTATGTATTCACGCAGAGAAAATTCTGCACCACTGGATACCAGTTTATATAATTGCTTCCTGTCGTTGCGTTTGCTCACCTGTGGATATAGCTGGCTTAGTGATTTTTTGATCAATCCGTCATAATTAATCGCTGACAAAGTGTCTTTATTAATGGTCGCGTCAGTGGATAGTTCCAGAGTTTCTCTATCGAGAGGTATATCCAGTAAGATTTGTGTACTTTGAAAGGCTGGCATCGCTTTAATGATGATATCCAGCAATAGTAGGGTCAGGAATACAAAGCCGGTTAAAACAGCCAGTCTACCGTACCACTGGAAACGTTTTTCCTTCGCGTAACGTTTTTTCAATCCGTGTTTAACGATGTCTGTATTATTCATATTGTTCCCGGTATTTTCTAACGATATGCAGTGCAATGACATTGAGAATCAATGTGGTGAGGAAGAGCATTAAACCCAGTGCAAAAGCAGCGAGGGTCTTAGGGCTGTCGAATTCCTGATCTCCAGTCAACAGGGTGACTATCTGAACGGTTACTGTGGTTACTGCATCTAGCGGATTTGCAGTCATTTTAGCGGCCATGCCGGCGGCCATAACCACTATCATCGTTTCACCAATCGCTCTGGATGCTGCTAATAACACGCCACCGACTATGCCGGGTAAAGCTGCAGGTATAATGACCTGCTTGATGGTTTCTGATTTGGTAGCTCCGAGACCCAGTGAGCCATCTCGCATAGACTGCGGGACAGCGGTAATAACATCATCTGAAAGTGATGACACAAACGGAATAATCATGACTCCCATGACTATACCAGCTGCCAGTGCAGATTCTGAAGCGACGCTAAGTCCAATCGATTCACCAACATTACGAATAAACGGTGCAACGCTGAGAGCAGCAAAAAAACCGTAAACGACTGTTGGAATGCCTGCCAGCAATTCCAGTGCTGGTTTAGCAATGGAGCGGAATCTTGCGCTGGCATATTCGGATAAATAAATAGCTGACAGTAATCCAATGGGAACGGCAATTAACATGGCGATAGCTGATATCAGCATGGTGCCGACAAATAAGGGTATTGCGCCAAACGAACCGGATGATCCAACCTGGTCGGAACGGATAGCTGTTTGTGGGCTCCAGCTAGTACCAAACATAAAATCAGTAAATGGAATAGACTCGAAAAAGCGTAAAGCTTCAAAAAGTACTGATAAAACTATCCCCACGGTGGTAAATATCGCGACAGCAGAGCACAGTGCAAGAAAACCCTTAACAACTTTTTCAACACCGACCCTGGCGTGGCTGTTGAGCAATTTTTTTGTTAGACCAAAAATGATGCCGGACAGACTGAGTAATAAAACCAGGATGGTAAGAATTATGCGGCTTTTTTTCTCGGCGTCATTAAAGCTAAGTATTGCTTTTTGTATGACCGGGTCATCACTGGCTTCTCCGTTGGCGATAGCCAGGTCGATAGTATTGATATATAGACTGAGAGAATCTTCGCCCTTGATAGTAATGGATTCTGGCAGACTTTGTATAATCTGTTGATGTAAATAGGCTGGTTGAAAAATCATCCATGACAGGATTAACACTAACGCGGGAATACCACTCCAGAGAGCGGTTAATACACCGTAATGTTTAGGCAGAGATTTCAGCTTTGAACTCGCCCCATGGATATAAGCACGCTGCCTGGCGGTAATAAATGCGATCACGCTGAGACCTGTAATCAGCAGAAGTAGGGCAGAACTATTCATTTAGACAAAAAACTCTAAGTTTTAAATGGAAAGAATGTTAACGGTATACATAAGTTTAAACCAGAAAAACTCCCGCAATCACCGGGAGTTCTGGTTTTATGGTTGTAAAAATTGAGTTACATCGTAAACTTTTTACCCTTTATGATGCTCTGACGTAATGCTGAACGATCTGTAGCAGATAATGGAATTAGACCTTTGTCCAGCAGATAACCGTCATCACCCATAGCTTCTTCGTCTGTAAACTCTTGCAGATATTCCTTCATACCAGGAATTGAACTGATGTGAGCATTCTTTACATAGAAGAATAAAGGGCGTGAAATCGGATAAGATCCATCAGAGATCGTTGCAAATTCTGGTGACTTTCCTTCAACCAGTGAGCCCTGTACTTTGTCGTCGTTCTGTTCGAGGAATGAAAATCCAAAAATACCGAGGGCATTAGGGTTTTTTTCCAGCTTTTGGACGATCAGGTTATCATTTTCACCTGCTTCAATATAAGGGCCGTCTTCGCGAACTGTATGACAAACGGTTTTATAAGCTTTTTTGTCTGTTTTCTTCATGGCTTTAATCCAGTTGAACTCCTTACAACCGCCTTCCATTGCCAGTTCTGCAAATGCATCACGTGTACCTGATGTAGGAGGTGGTCCTATGACTTCAATTTCCATATCAGGTAACGAACTGTTAACCTGTTTCCATGTTTTATAAGGGTTTTCTAGCAGAGTTTTACTGCCATCAGGGTTAGGCACTTTTTTTGCCAGAGCCAGGAATAAATCCTTACGAGTCAGTGAAAAATTTTGAGCTTTGATCGAGTTTGCAATGGCAATTCCATCGTAACCGATCTGTACTTCGGTAATATCGGTGACGCCGTTTTTCTGACAGGTATCATATTCAGATTTCTTTATGGCACGTGATGCATTGGTTATATCAGGAGTATCCAGACCAACGCCAGCGCAGAATAATTTCATACCACCACCAGAACCGGTAGATTCAATTTTAGGTGTATTGAAGTTTGTTTTTTTACCGAATTTTTCTGCTACGACGGTAGCAAAAGGATATACCGTTGAAGAACCAACGATATTGATGGTATCTCTACCGGCTGCCTGAGACTGTAAAGTCATTAAGCTGGTAGTTATGGCAGCTGCCAATACTAATTTTTTCATAATTACTCCTCAGAGTGTTTAACGTCACATAAAATAATTAGACGTAGTATGAAGTTGATGTATGACATATGTATTACAAAAATAGATATCACTAACTGGAGCAAAACCGAGCTTATAAACGTTGCGAGAGTTACCGTAGGGATGGTTAACCGGCAACTTAATGAAAAAAATCGTCAGGTATTATTTTGAACAGTAAAGCTGGTGTAAGGGGCGAATATCAGTGATGAGACGTTTAGCAAAAATATCATACTATTAGATTCTGTACTTATTAACAGGTTTAAGATATATCGACATTTCTTTTTTATGGCGATCCATTCTGGGATCAGCAATTGATTCAATCTGTGAAATGCTATGAATATACTGTTGTGGAAAATTATTTTCCATAGCTCCCCTCATGACATGTTCTTTGTACCAGTGAAAAGGTTGTATAGAGGGGTCTGTATCAGTGGCAAAATATGTGAAGGCCTGTATGGCGTTATTGTCCCCAGTATTAACTGTAACCGTTTTCTGCTCATAACCGTGATGTAAGCCTTCCACACGATCAAGAACGATTTTTTCAGAGTCAGAGATATTATACACCACCCCGGTTACTATATTGTCCCTATAGCCTGTTTCAAAAGCATCACATTTACCGGTGCCATCTTTGCTTCCGACTTTATGGAATTTTAATTGATGATTTGACAGGGTGGCTACAGTAATAAACTTTGCGGCAGGGACTCGACTCAATATCCTTTTACTGGACATGTTTGAGCCGTAGGAGAAATAGAACATTTTTTATGCTTCGGGTGATGTGAAGCAGGTATCCAGATCTTTTAAAATTCCGTTTTCAACGCTATAAATCCAGCCGTGAATAGAAAGATCTTTTCCCTGTTTCCAGGCGTTCTGCACGATGGTTGTGTTACAGATGTTCTGAACCTGTTCTTTTACATTTAATTCGCACAGTAAATTTAACTGCTGGTCATGATCCAGTCCCTGAAACTTTGGCTCATTGAATCGATAAACATCTTTGACATGGCGTAACCAGTTATCAATTAACCCGTGTTCATGATTTTCTAATGCTGCAGTTATACCGCCACAGCCATAATGGCCGCACACAATGATATGTTTTACTTCAAGGATATCAACGGCGTACTGAATAACTGACAGGCAATTGAGATCGGTATGTACGACCACATTGGCAATATTTCTATGTACAAATACTTCACCCGGTTGCAGGTTGGTAATCTGGTTGGCCGGAACCCTGCTATCTGAGCATCCAATCCATAAATATTCGGGAGCCTGCTGGTTAGATAACCTTGAAAAAAATTCAGGGTCCTTATCCGTCATGGAAGTTGCCCAGGCTATATTACTTTTTAATATTTGTTTTAAGGTTTTCAAATTTTACATGTCCACACGATGATTTTGGCATAGTAAGACCAAAATCATCGGGAAACAAGGCACAGCTGACTTTAATTATGGATACCAGTATTGATATATTTTATTCATTGTTTTACCGGTTTAACGAACTTTTACTTTGACCAGTTCTTCCCCGTCAGGATCAGTCACATGCACGGCGCAGGCTATGCAGGGGTCATAGCTGTGTATAGTGCGTAATATCTCTATTGGCTGTTTCGGGTCATGTAACTGATGGTTATCCATTAGAGCTGCCTCATAAGGACCGTTATTGCCTTCTGCATCTCTGGGTCCGGCATTCCATGTGGAGGGGACAACGGCCTGATAGTTGTCAATTTTTTTATCTTTAATAACAATGTAATGAGCTAATGCACCCCGTGGTGCTTCCATAAATCCGACACCTCGTGCTTCGGATGGCCAGCTGGATGGATCCCATTTTTCATTGTTATGTACACTTAAATCACCGGCCTTTATATTAATCATCAGGTTATCCAGCCAAGTGTGCATTTGATCTCCGATTAATTTCGTCTCCAGTGTGCGGGCCGCTGTTCTGCCCAGTGTGGAAAACAGGGCTTCCAGTGGAACATCCAGTTTAGCCAGTACCGAATTGGTCAGTTCCTTAGTGGGTTCATGGCCAGTGGCATATAACATCAATACGCGGGCCAGAGGTCCGACTTCCATCGGTTGCCCTTTCCAACGCGGAGATTTCATCCATGAATAACTCTTATCGACATCGAGATAATCATAAGGCGGTTTGGGGCCGGAGTAATTCAGGTTGGTTTCACCGTCATATGGATGCAGTCCGGATTCTTTACCCGTACTGTAGTCATACCATGAATGTGAGATAAATTCCTTGATCTGTTCCGGATCATTTAAATCCACAGGGTGGATTTTGCTCAGATCTCTATCGAGAATAGCTCCACTGGGAATAAAATAACTTGACGGGTCATCCATGCCTTTTTCCGGCATATCACCAAAAGTCATAAAGTTCCTGACTCCTGCGCCTCGTTTGAACCAGTCTTTGTAAAATCCAGCAATAGCTATGGTGTCAGGCACATATACATTATCTACAAAGTCCATCATTTTGGTGATGGTACTACGGATTTCCTGTAATCCCAGAATGTTAAGGGCGGTAGCGCCCATATCACTGCCGATGCCACTGATAGGAGAGGGTGAACCACCCACCAGAAAGTTGGGGTGCGGGTTTTTACCGCCAAAAATGGTATGAATTTTAACCACATCGCGTTGCCAGGATAAGGCTTCAAGATAATGGGCCACTGCCATCAGGTTAGCTTCAGGAGGTAGTTTATACGCCGGGTGCCCCCAGTATCCATTGGTAAAAATACCCAGCTGCCCGGAATCGACAAAGCTTTTAATTTTCTTTTTGACATCGGCAAAATAACCGGGTGAAGATTTCGGCCATTTAGATAAAGATTGTGCCAGTTCGGAAGTCGCTTTCGGGTCGGCATTGAGTGCAGAGACAACATCGACCCAGTCGAGCGCATGCAGGTGATAAAAATGCATCACATGATCATGCACATACTGGGCGGCAATCATTAGATTTCGAATAAGCTGTGCATTCGGTGGGATTTTATAGTCCAGTGCGTTTTCCACACTACGTACCGAAGCGATACCGTGTACCAGTGTACAAACTCCACAGATGCGTTGTGCATACGCCCAGGCATCACGAGGATCACGACCTTTCAGGATGGTTTCTATACCACGTACCATGGTGCCGGCACTGGAAGCTCCGATGATATTACCATTCGCATCAGTTTCAGCTTCGATACGTAAGTGACCCTCAATGCGGGTAATAGGGTCAACAACTACACGTTCGCTCATGATTTTTTCTCCTTCAACAGATGGTTGGCTACCAGTTCGGTGAGGCCTACTACTTCGACGTTCATATTATTGTTTTCAATGCCTTCTTCCAGAGTATTACGACAGGTTGCACACATGGTGACTACAGTCGTGACGTCAAGCTCTTCGATCTGGGTACGTTTACGGTTAAAAACTTTCGCCATTAGCGGTTCAGCTTTTTCGATGGTATTCATACCGCCACCGCCTCCGCAACACCAGTTACAGGCCATACTGTCTTTCATTTCAATAAAATTGGAAGACACCATGTTTAACAGGTTACGTTGTGGCTGGTTGACACCGCCACGCCGTGCAGCCTGACAGGGGTCATGGAAGGTAATTCGCTCTGATTCACAACCGGTAGTTTTCAGCTTGCCCTGTTCGCGCAGTTGATCCAGCACTTCAATAATATGAAATACCTTGAACGGGTAGGGACGACCAATGACATTCGGGCCTTCCCAGCGAATCGCCATGTAGGCATGACCACATTCCGGACTGATAACGTTCTTAATATTCAGTTCTTCTGCCGCCTGTACAATTCGATTAATCATCTGTGCTTCAATATCCGAGGCACCCATATGCATACCGGGATTTCCGGCCTCATGCGCCAACGTGCTGAAAGTCCATGTGACTCCAGCTTCCTTGAAGATGATCGCTAAAGAGGCAATGATTTCATTAAACTGCATAACTTCAGCCGACGATAATAACAACAGATAATCCACATCGGGTTTGTCGATATTGATGTCGATGCCGGTTTCTTTTTCTGCGGCTTTGACCATAGCTTCCAGTGTTTTCATCGGGAATCCCATGACACTGCCTTTTTCCAGGGTGCGAACTGCTGCTTCCTGCAATGATTTTGGAGCAAGTCCGGCAGCTGTTAATCCTTCCCGCATACGCCTGATCATATACACAATATCATTACCTACCGGGCACACCATACTACAGCGACCACAGGTAGTGCAGCTTTCAAAAGCCAGTTCCACGCAGTCTTCGAGGTCCTGTTGGGTGACCGGTTTACTCAGGCCGAGTGCCTTTTTGACTTTGCCAACCAGGGTGTATTCCTGTTCCCAGATTCTGCGCATCGGTTCAACACGTCTGATCGGGGTATATTTCGGATCACCGGTTTCGGTATGAAAAATACAGGCCTGTGCACAGATACCACAGTTGGTACAGCTGGAAAAATAAGCGGCGATGGGTGCATCGATGACTTCTTTTAAAGTATTAATGCCATTTTCAAATGATGTGCTCATGAGTGTATCCCCTTACGGCCGTTATTTGATCCGGTGTAGTAACGGG
>ERZ890953.733-NODE-733-length-17995-cov-7.477592_pt1 | contig 17995 bp, 19 predicted proteins | sample MGYA00521264_ERZ890953 | MGnify/ENA primary metagenome ERZ890953 (study PRJEB32303, sample SAMEA104408629) | aquatic metagenome | biome: Brackish water; feature: Chemocline; material: water | place: Baltic Sea | collected 2014-10-26T21:54:00 | depth 200 m ...
TTGTTAAAATTAAGAAACTTTTTATCATAAAGTATGGTACTATTACTATTAAGTAGTAAAGCTTAAATGAGTCCAATTTATTTAGCTCTAAAATTACTACAAAAATAACAATTAACTTACTGTATGGAAAAAAATTATGAGTATTAAAATAAGAAATGCTAATGTAGACGATGCACCTTTTATAGCAAAGATGATACTACAAAGCTCGAGAGCCGGCAAAAAAAATGGGATGTTTGATCTTGTATTTGAAGTGCATGGCGATGCTATGATACTAGATAAATTACAAACCTTAACTACGACAACAGCCAAAAGTTACTGTCACTACAGTAATTTTCTTATTGCAGAATCAGATGGTAAAAATGTAGGTACATTATGTACTTATGAGCCACGGATTTCTACTAAAGAGGAGTTTATAAAAGCTCTTGAAGAAGTTGGCTGTAGTGAACAAGTCAATGATAGACTAGAAACTTTTTATGCATGTGATTTTAACCTCAACAAAAGAACACTAATGTTTGACTTTATGGAAGAAGAAGAAGACTTTACCGATGTGGGTGTTTTAAAAGCACTGATGCAAAAAAGTCTTTTAACTGCAAGACTTAAAGGGTATAGAATTGCTCAAACTATTATAGAAATTGGTTCACTTGAATCAGAACTCTTTTATAAAAAACTTGGATTTCATATTGTGAAACAACAAGAGTGCGAAGAGTATCAAGAAAAATTTGGACGCTTAGGTTTAATGCTTTTAGCTATTGAGTTCTAGGACTATTTTATAGAACTCTCCGCTCTCTCCCTCGTCCCCTCTCTTTTAGCAATCGCTTTAGCACTCTACTCAAAAAATGTTCTTCTCTCCCTTTTTGGAGGGATACTTCTTGGTCTTTTTATTCTTAACAATTTTGCTTTTGTTGATTCACTAGAGGCTTTGTATCAGATTTTTCTTACTCAGCTTTCTCAGTTGTGGATTTTAAAAACCCTAGGATTTGCTATTTTAGTAGGAAGTGTTATGGAGCTTATTCAAAAGAGTGGTGGTATAGAGGGATTTATACATTTTATACATAAAAAATCTTTAGTAAAATCAGGAAGAGGAGCTTTGCTTCTTAGCTATTTTATAGGTGTCGTGATATTTATAGAATCCTCAATCACTTCACTTATTGCAGGTGCTGTTGGAAAGCCTTTGTGTGATAAATATCATGTAGAACATGCCAAACTTGCTTTTGTATGTGATTCAACCTCAGCACCTATTAGTTCACTTATAGTTCTTAATGGCTGGGGAGCACTTTTACTAGGCCTTATAGCCACACAAATTACTCAAGGGATGATAAGTGGTGATAGTGTAAATATTCTACTTCATTCAGTCCTATATAATTTTTATGCCATGAGTGCATTAGCAGTTACATTTATTGCTGTTTGGTTTAATATCGACTTAGGTTATATGAAAAATGCCACACAAAATCCTCAAACACAAGTGCAAAATATGCTACATGATAATTCAAGTATGTTTTACATGATAATTCCAATCTTTTTAATGATTATTGCTGTTTTTTTCTTTTTATATCTTACAGGAGAGGGAAATATACTCAAAGGAAGTGGTTCAAGCTCAATTTTTTACACAATGTTAATTACTCTTGTTTTTATGCTCTTTTATTATGTAGCAACTAAAAACATGTCACTCTCAACTTATGCAAAAACATCTTTCATTGGAGCAAAAAAACTCTTTCCTATCGCCATGATTTTACTTTTTGCTTTTACTATTGGTAAAGTGACAACAGAGCTCAAAACCGGACTTTATTTAGCATCCCTTGCAAGTGAAAATTTAAATGTCATCTTCCTTGCAGCTACTATTTTCTTACTTGCTTCACTTATCTCTTTTTCAACAGGTACAAGTTGGGGGACATTTTCTATTATGATTCCTATTGCTGTTCCTATGGCAGTTACAATGGATGCCAATATCTCTTTAGTTATCGGTGCTGTTATTAGTGGTGGTATATTTGGTGATCACTGCTCACCTATCTCAGACACAACAATAATATCGGCTATGGCAAGTGAATGTGAAGTCGTTGAACATGTTAAAACACAACTCCCTTATGCTCTTATTAGTGGTCTCATTGCTCTTAGTTTATTTATTGTATTTTCCATATAATCAAGATTACTTAAAGATAAAAAGAATATAATATTTTTATATTTAGCTTCTTAGGCAAAAGGTAATATTATGACTTTTAGTGACCTTTCAAATCAGGCTTCACAATTTACTCTACTGTATATAGAAGATGATTTACAGCTTCAAGAGAGTATGAAAATATTTTTTGAACAGTTTTTTAAAAGTGTTACACTTGCATCTAATGGACAAGAGGGCTTAGATAGGTACAAAGAAACTCCTTATGACCTTATTGTAACAGATATAAAAATGCCTATTTTAGATGGCATTGAGATGACAAAACAGATTAAAAAAATCAACCCCAAACAATCCATTATTATTTTTACTGCTTTTGATAATACTGAAATATATCTTGATATTATCAAACTCAATGTTGATGGTTTTATTCTCAAACCTTTTGCTATAGAGCAGATGAAAGAGACACTTAATAAAGTTTTACAAAACCTTGTTTTAGAAAATGAGCGCAATGCTTATGAAGAAAAATTAAAACAAGAAGTTGCACAGAAGACAAAAGAGCTTCAAAAACAAAAAGATGAACTTGAAATTATTTTCAACACTTCTAAAGATGGTATAGCAATTTTAGATTTACAAAGTAACTTTCTTAACTTTAACGATGCCTATTTAAAAATGACAGGTTTTACAAGAGAAGAACTTTTAAAAAAAAGCTGTATGGAGCTGAGTATACTAGAGGATTTACCACGAGCAAAAGCTGTTTTTGAAGAAACACTTAGAGTAGGTTTTTATGAGAACTTTATTCGCAGTTGCAAAGTTAAAGGTGGGAGAGTAATTACTACTAATATTTCAATGGCACTACTCCCAAATAAAACACAATTCATAATCTCTACTAAAGATATTACTCAAGCAAAAATCAATGAACAAAAGCTCAAAGATCATGCACTCCTTATTGATAAAAATATCATTACATCAACAACAGATTTAGATGGTATCATGACCGAAGTTTCTGATGCTTTTTGCAAAGCAAGCGGTTATACCAAAGAGGAATTAATTGGTCAAAATCACAGCATAATGAGACATCCAGATATGAGTGATGAACTATTTAAAAAACTTTGGGAAACTATCTCTCAAGATAAAATATTTAAAGCTGAGATAAAAAACAAAAAGAAAAATGGTAGTTTATATTGGACTGACTCTTCGATATTTCCTATCTATGATACAGGAAAAAAGGTGGGTTACACCACAATTAGACAATTAATTACAGATAAAAAACTCATTGAAGAAATTTCTATAACCGATGGACTTACCAATATCTTCAATCGAAGACATTTTAATACTCTCTTTCCAAACATAATCAATAAATCCAAAAGGAACAATGAACTACTCTGCTTTTTAATGCTTGATATTGATTTTTTCAAGCGCTACAACGACACTTATGGACATCAAAAAGGAGATGAAACACTCAAAAGGGTTGCATCTGCTATCGAGCAAACTCTTCAAAGGGCTGATGATTACTGTTTTAGACTTGGAGGTGAAGAGTTTGGTATCATCTTTAGAGTAAAACAAAAAAAAGATGCTCTTTTATTTGCTAACAAAATCAGACAAAATATTCAAGATTTGCGAATAGAGCATGAAAAAAATTCTATTAAAAATGTCGTTACTGTCTCTATTGGATTAGTATCTAAATATGTCACAACAGAGGATAATCAGGACAACCTATACAAAGAAGCAGACACTAAGCTCTATCAGGCAAAAGAGAGAGGCAGAAATAGAGTCGTTAATTAATAAATGAATAAAAATTAATTATAACTTTAAAAAAATATGCTATAATTTTTAAATAATAATTAAGAGGCATAATGAATACTAATATCAAGCACTTACAATCATTGTCAAAAAGTGAACTTGTAAACATCATAATCTCCAATACTCAAAAGACGAACAGCATTAAAAACTTACTTGACACTATCAATGGTGTTAGTTGGGTTTATGACATACAGGAAAATAGATTTTATCAAGTTTCTGAAACATCAAAAAAAATACTTGGATACAAACCCAGCGAATGGGTAGATTATAATTCATGGCTTTCTATGGTACATCCCCAAGATAGGGAAGAAACGGCTTTATACTGCGCTAAGAAAACAGAATCTAATGAAGATCACTTGATGGAGTACAGAATGCTCAAAAAAAATGGTGATTTTATTTGGGTTTTAGATATTGTCACGCTTAGTAAAGATGAAAATGGTACAGCTACAAAACTTTTTGGATTTATTATTGACATTACAGAAAAGAAACAAGTCCAATTAGAACTAGAAAAAGAGCATAAATTCATGCAGACTATTTTAGACTCGATTAATAATCCCATGATGATTATTAGTCGTGACTATAGTGTTTCTATGATGAATATGGCTCGTACAAAAGATATACAAGGGCAAACCTTTATAGATAACAACTCTCCAAAATGTTATGAAATTTCACACCAAAGAGATACTCCTTGCGATGGGACTCAGCACGCTTGTCCGCTACATGACGTATTAGAAAGTAAAAAACCTTCAACAGCTATACATAATCACAAAGATAGAGAGGGAAGTGACCGTTTTTTTGAACTCCATGCGTCTCCTATCTTTGATGATGATAATAATTGCACGGGTATTATAGAAACAGCAGTGGATATAACAAGCCATATCCATTTAAGAAATCAACTCCAAGATAGTAATCAAAGCTTAACGCATACTGCAAATCATGATTTTTTAACCGGTTTGCCTAATCGTGCTCTTTTTATGGACAGGCTAGAGCAAACTATAAAAGACGCCAAAAGAAACCACACAAAAGCAGCTCTATTTTTTATGGACCTAGATCATTTTAAAGAGATAAATGATGAATATGGTCATGAAACAGGAGATAAAGTTCTACAAACAGTTGCACAAAGGTTTTCAGAGTGCATCCGCGAAAATGATACACTTTCACGTTTAGGTGGAGATGAATTTACTCTTATCATGAAAGATTTTAAAACAAAAGAGGATATTATATTTCTTGCTAATAGAATGGTTACTAAAATACAAAAGCCAATAATGATAAATAATATCACTCTTCACTTATCTACAAGTATTGGAATCGGTATAACCCCAACTGATGCTAGCACAGCAGAAGAGTTACTCCATTTGGCAGATACTTCAATGTATGGAGCAAAAAATAGTGGCAAGAATCAGTTTCTTTTTCACGATAATATTTAATGAGTTATTACTCGCATTAAAAAAATCTCACTTTTTATATTACTAAATAATTTCGCGTTTTTATTATTCTATTATAGTAAATACAAGTGCCAATATAAGTGCCAAACATTTACTCCAACTAAGTATAATTTCGCACAAAACTATCACTAGGATTATAAATGAGTAATATGATTATACTTGCACTTTTAGGTGCTGTTTTTTACTATATATTTAAAAGTTATAACAAATATGAAAACTATTCTAAAGAGGCATTTAAAAATTTCTCTGTATCACATGAATCACTCAAGAAGAGTGAATTAGGGCTTTTTGTAGCACTTGTAGCAAAAGTTGCAAAAGCTGATGGAAGAGTTGATGCTCTTGAAGCACAACTTATAGGCATTATGTTTGATGATATTTCAGCTGTCTTTCCAGAGCCAGAAAAAACAAAAGGCATCCTCAAAGATATTTTTAACGAAGAAAAAGATAGAAGTGATGACCTAGAAGCTATCGCTCATGCTTTGGGAGAAGCCACTCATTCAGACAAAGCAAAACAACAACAGTTTATGGGGTTTTTAATTCAACTAGCCTTTATAGATGGTGAAGTCAGTAAAGAAGAGGATGAAGCACTCCAAGATATTGCAGCAGCAATGAACTTTAATCCAAAAAATTATCATGCAATTTTTGAGCAGTTTGAAAAAATGATGCAAAACATCACCCCTAAAGCAAACATCAATGATGCCTATAAACTTCTTGAAGTAAGTCAAAGTGATGACATGAGTGTAATTAAAAAAGCATATAGAAAACTAGTTCGTCAATACCATCCAGATATTATTAAATCACAAGGAAAAAGTGAAGCCTACATGCAAGAAGCAACACAAAAAACCCAAGAGATTAATCAAGCTTACGAGATGATAAAAGAGGCTAGGAAAAACGGGTGAAAAAAATTTCACTGCTTTCACTTGTGATTTTAAACTTGCAAGCAGGTAATTATGGTTCTTTGCTACTACAAGGCAACTGCATCACCTGTCATCACGAGACAAAAGCAATCTCGGCTCCATCTCTACATGATATTCGGAAAAATTATCTCAATGCTTATGCAAAAAAAAGTGATTTTATACAAGCAATGTCACAATGGGTCTTAGCACCTGATGCTCAAACTTCTATAATGACACAAGCTGTAAAAAAGTATGAGCTGATGCCTCAACTCAATTTTCAAAAAGATGTTTTAGAAGATATAAGTGCTTATATTTATGAAACCGATTTTAAATAGAGTCAATCTATTTTAAAATCCCTTTCCCAAAAAAAATCCATCCACTCATTTGCCTCATTTATCCAAAAATGAGGCTGATATACCGAAGTTCTTTTGTAAAAAAGAGTTGCCGACTTGAACTCTGAATGAGGATATTTACTTTTTAAGTGTTTCATAATAGCTTCTAGTGTTTCTCCGCTATCTGCAATATCATCCACTACCAAAATCTTCTCATTGTTTTTAAATAAGCAGGTATCAAAAACACTCAGTGCATTACGCTTGCAACTGCCATCGTAGAGTTCTGTTCTTAATGTTTGAACTTCTCGTATCTTTAAGCCCTCAGCCATCGCATGAGCCAAAGTCAAACCACCACGAGCTATTCCTACAATCACACTAGGATTAAAAGCTTGTACTTCTTGTATTAAACTATTGGTGTCTTTTTTAAAATCTTCATATGCATAGTATTTCATAACCGACATTATATCAACTCCATTATAAATATCTATTAAGATAAGTTTTGTATAATACTGTTACAAATAATTTAAGGACATAAATATGAAAAAAAGACTTTCATCTCTTGTATTTGCAGGTTTAGCTGCAACTATTATCTCTGGTTGTGGAGAAACACCAGAGCCACCTAAAGCAGCCGACCCAGATTTTCGTTGTCACCAAGAGAATGTACTTGCTCCAAAATGGACTTGTATCCCTATGGTTGAAGGTGCTTATGCTGGTGTAGGAATAGCTCAAAAAAGTGCTGCTGGAATGGGTATGATGCGTAGAGTTGCTCTGGCTAATGGTCGTTCTGATTTAGCACAACAAATTAGCTCACAAGTAAAAGATAAGGTTGAAACTTTTACTCGTACTACAGGAAATGGCGACAGAGAAACAGTTGACCAAGTAGCAACTTCTGTTTCAAAACAACTTGCAAAAGTTGACTTAAAAGGTTCAAAAGGCATCGATGCATGGAATGCTCCCTCAGGTGCTCTTTATTTACTAGTAACTGTGCCAGAAGAATCAGTTAATAAAGGAGTCAAAGAAGCTGTACAAACAAGTTTTAAAAACAATGAAGCTCTTTGGCAACAATTTCAATCTAAAAATGCTTTAGAAGCACTTGATAAAGAATTTCCAACGGATTAATGAAAAAACTTTTACCTTTTCTTCTTTTAATACTTGTCCTTTTTGTAGGTTGCCAAAAGCAACCTACTCCACAATTATCAAGTATGCAAAAACCATCATGGGTTTTAAACCCAAACCAAAATGGAAAAATAGGTGCAGTTGGTATAGCTGGTATTACTTATGACCAAAAACCCTCTTCGCAAAGAAACCTAGCTATTACTCGTGCTCTTAATGAGCTTTCACTTCAAAAAGGTGTAAAAGTAGAATTGCGACTCCACAAACAAGAAACTCTCTCTCACAATCAAAGCAATACTCAAATCAATGAAAAAAGTAACTACACATCTTCATCAAATATAAAAGCACATATAGAAAAAGTTTGGAAAAACAGACTCAGCAATGAACTCTATATTTGGATGGTTATAGACTAAAATTTAGCTATAATTTCATCAACAAACAACTTCTCTCTAAAGTCATAAGGTATATTCATGAAAAAAATCGCCATTATTGGTCGTCCAAATGTTGGAAAAAGCTCTCTTTTTAATCGTCTAATCAAAAAACGCGATGCTATCACATCTGATATAGCAGGAACAACACGTGATGTAAAACGTAGAACTGCCATTATTATGAATAAAGAAGCACAACTCTTAGATACAGGTGGACTAGATAAAGGGTGTGAACTTTTTGATAAAATTAAAGAGATGTCACTCAAGGCCGCTTACAAAGCCGACATTATTCTTTATATGGTTGATGGAAAAAGTTTACCTGAAGATGAGGATAAAAAACTCTTTTATGAACTCCAAACTATGGGCAAAGATATGGCTCTTGTTGTTAACAAAATAGATAATGACAAGATGAAAGAGAAACTTTGGGACTATTATGAATTTGGTACTGGTGATATTTTTGGAATTAGTGTCTCACATAATCGTAATACCGTTGAACTTTTAGAGTGGATTGCTAGCAAACTACCAGAGAGTGATACAGTCAAAGAGGAAGAAGAAGAGATTCAAATTATCCAGCCAGAAGAAGTAAGCGATGAAGATTTTTTTGCAAATGTAGAGACTCACAATGAAGATGATGATTACACATATTGGGATGAGGATGAGCTTGATGGAGTTATTGAAGATGATACTATCTTTGGAAACAATGACCGCATCAAAGAGTTTAATGAAGAAGATATAAACCATATTAAAATCGCTATCATAGGTCGTACCAATGTTGGTAAATCTTCACTACTCAATGCTCTTTTGGGTGAGGAACGCTCAGTTGTAAGTAGTGTTGCAGGTACTACTATTGACCCTATTGATGAGACAATTGAGTATAAAGATAAGCAGATTACTTTTGTAGATACAGCAGGACTTCGTCGTCGTGGTAAAATTCTAGGGATTGAGAAATATGCACTCATGAGAACAACAGAAATGCTTGAAAATTCAAATATGGCACTTGTTGTTTTAGATGGAAGTGCACCATTTTTAGATCTTGATGAAAAAATAGCAGGTCTTGTTGATAGTAACCGATTATCATGTATTATTGTTTTAAACAAATGGGACATCGCTAAACGAGAAGAGCACGATAAAATTATTAAAGAAGTTCGTGAAAGATTCAAGTTTCTTTCTTATGCACCTATCCTAACACTTTCTGCACAAACACATTTACGAGTAGATAAACTACATGATATGATTTTAGAGATAAATGAAAACTACTCACAACGTATTGCTACTTCTAAAATCAATGAAGTAGTTGAGCGAGCGCTACGTCGTCATACTCTTCCAAGTGTAAGTGGACAAGTCATCCGTATTTACTACGGTACACAGTATGAAACAAGACCACCAAAGATAGCAATTATTATGAATAAACCTAGTGGATTGCACTTTACATATAGACGTTATTTAGTAAATAAGATGAGAGAAGCTTTTAACTTTACAGGTACTCCAGTACTTTTTAAAGCTAAAAAGCGTGGAGAAAAATAGTACCCTCTTGGGTACTTTAAGTATCAAACTATTAAATACCTTTGGGTATTTGTTTTGTCACTCTATAAATTACAAAAGCACCGAGTGCTAAAGTTATAAGTGTAAAAGCAATAGAAAATGTTTTAGTAACTACATAACCCACAATTAATAATGATAATACGGTTGGCACTTCATTGTAAGCTCTAAAAAAGTTGCCACTTTTAGAATAGTTTTCTTGCTCAAGCTGCACTCTATAATATTCTAGAGAAAATGAATAAGCCATAAGTACAATAACTACTAAAATCTTAGCATACATCCATATATCACCTTGTAATAAATCTGGTCTAAGATATAACATCCAAACGCCACTAATTACTGACGCCCACATTGCAGGGAGTCCTATATATTTGTACATTTTATACTCTTGAATCTTTACAATATCTACAAAATCTTTTTTATTTTTATGTTCTGTATGATACACATACAATCTTGGTTGATAAAAAAGCATTGCCATCCATGACAAAACTGCCATAATATGAAATGTAACAATCCATAGATAATAATCCATAATATTCATCGAAACTCCTTTTTTTATCTACTTATTTTTAAAAGTTTTTTTCTAAATAAATGCTGTTGTAGTTTGAACCACCACCATCAACATTGTTAATAAGCCCAAAAATTCCTGAGCGATGTTTCAACAATATACCAAAATAAGTCTCGTACATTGGTTTATAATTGATAAGTTTTCCAATATCAAAATCTAAACTAATATCTAAATAATTTAGATATTTTGAAGTAGTACCATTTTCTAATAAAGCCTCATCATGTTCCGCTTCTAAAACACTACTCACATAAGAGCCACCCTCTCCAAGACCAAAACGAACTCTATTATCTAAAAAATCAAAATTATAATAAGCTTTAATATAAATGAGTGTTTCTAAGACATTATCATGTAAATCTTCATTAAAATAAGAGAGCCCTGCTTTTGCATAAATATCAATCGGCAGGTCAAATAAATCTTTGTTTAAAAGATATCCGCCCTCAATTGCACTCATACTTAAATCTTTAGGATGAGAGCCCAATTGCCCAGAGATAATTGTACCTAAATTGTTTTGAGAGGCTTTTCCATAGGCAAGACGAGCGGAGTAATTATTTTGTGCATACATTACTGTATTTAAAAAGAAAAACAAGAAAACGAGAATTTTCAAGAAATTTTCCTAAAAAAGGAGAGAATAACTATATGCCCACTAACGAGCATATAGTTTTTATTAAGCATCAAGGGTTTCTAAATCTTTAACACTTTGAGCTTTATGAGAAACCATTTTCTCGTGTAAACGACGAAGAGCTTTTGTCGCTCTATCAATAGCTAAATCAATCGCTGCATCAAGATCGTCATCTGTTTGAGAAATAACTACCGGTTGAGCATGTGCAATATGAATGTCGAATTCAACAACAACACCTTTTTTAGCTGCAGCTACAGAACAGTTTATTGCTGTAATATCAAGCGAATATTTTCTAAAAGCTTCAACAGCAGAGCCGATATGAGCTTTAGTTGCATCTGTTAATGTAACATCTTTTGAACGAATTTGTAAGTTCATCATAAATCCTTTTGTTAAGAGTCTTGTTACTCTTATTTCTGATAATATGTTAACTAAATAAAGCTGAAATTGCTATAATATCGCTAAAAATTCTAGGAAATTATGCACATGAGAGTATTAACAGGTATTCAACCCTCTGGAGAATTACATATTGGGAACTATTTTGGTTCAATCAAACAGATGGTAGATGCTCAAAAAAACAGTGAAACATTTGCTTTTATAGCAAACTACCATGCTATGAGTAGTGGCAATGGAGGAGAGCAATTAGCTAAACTTACTATGCAAACAGCAACAGATTTTTTAAGTCTTGGCATAGACCCAGATAAATCAACTTTTTGGGTACAATCAGATGTAAAAGAGGTTTTAGAACTATACTGGATACTCTCTGCATTTACTCCAATGGGTTTACTTGAACGTGCTCATAGCTACAAAGATAAGACAGCCAAAGGTATCAATGCAAATCACTCTCTCTTTTCTTATCCTGTTTTAATGGCTGCTGATATTTTACTCTACTCTCCAGATATTGTTCCTGTTGGAAAAGATCAAATTCAGCATGTAGAAATTGCTCGCGATATAGCTATAAAATTTAACAACGAATATGGTGATGTTTTAAAAATTCCTGATTTTAAAGTCGAAGAAAATGTAGCGACAGTTCCAGGAACTGATGGGCAGAAAATGTCTAAAAGTTATAAAAACACTGTTAATATTTTTGGTGAAGAGAAAAAACAACTCAAAAGCATTAAAAAAATAGTTACTGAGCAAGTAAGCCTTGAAGAGCCTAAAGAGTATGAAGATTGTAATGTCTACAATATGGCAAAACTTTTTCTACATGATAATGGACTCGTAGAACTTCAAAACAGATACAAAAAAGGTGGCGAAGGACATGGCCATTTTAAAATTTATCTTGCAGAAGTTATGTGGGAGTATTTTAAAGAGTATAGAGAAAAACGAGAATACTTTATGCAAAATCAAGATGAAGTAAGAGCAATATTAAATGCAGGTGCAAACAAAGCACATGCAATTGCTGAGCCTATGATGGAGAAGATTAGAATGGTTACTGGAGTTAGATACTAATCTAGCCCCTTTGCTTATCCAACCAAACCATGAGCCCTTTTTGAGCATGAAGTCTATTTTCGGCTTCATCAAAAACGATTTTTGCATGACCCTCTAAAACTGATTCACTTACTTCTTGTTCACGATAAGCTGGTAAACAGTGTAAAAACTGAGCATCTTTAGCTGCTATGCACATCATCAAGTCATCAACCATAAAACCTTTAAAGTCTTTGATACGTTGCTCTTTTTCATCCTCTTGTCCCATAGATGCCCATGTGTCTGTCGTTACTATAGTAGCACCTTTTACAGACTCTTTAGGGTCATTACAAACACGGATAATTGCTCCGCTCTCTTTAGCTAGTTTCATAGCTTCTTCTAAAACTTTAGAATCAACTTCATAACCCTTTGGTGTTGCAATTCTTAACTCAAATCCGAGTTTTGCAGCGAGCATAAGCCAAGAGTGTGTCATATTATTTCCATCGCCAATATAAGCGACAATAGCATCTTCACTCACTCCATACTCTACCATTGTCATGTAGTCTGCTAGAAGCTGAATTGGATGATAAGAGTCTGTTAAACCATTGATAACGGGTACCTTCGAGTACTCTGCAAACTCTTCAATCATACTATGAGCAAAAGTACGTATCATAACCATATCGCACATACTACTAATCACACGAGCAGTATCTTTTACAGGTTCACCACGACCTAAGTGAATATCACGGTTACTTAAAAAAAGTGCATGACCACCAAGTTGAAACATACCCGTTTCAAAACTAACTCGTGTTCTTGTTGAACTTTTTTCAAATATCATCGCTAAGGTTTTGTTTTCTAGTTCTTTATTGTAAATACCAGCTTTTAAATCTTTTTTGATTTTTAAACCAATATCTATAATCTCTAAAATCTCTTCTTTTGTAAAATCTTTAAGTGTTAAAAAATGTCTCATTCATCTATCCCTATCTTTTAAGTAACTTTGCAACTTCTTTAGCATGGTAAGAGATAATAATATCCGCTCCAGCACGTTTAAACGAAATCATAGTTTCCATCACAACTCTATCATAATCAATTAACGAGTTCATTCCAGCATACTTTAGCATTGCATACTCACCACTAACATTATAAACAGCCATTGGTAAAGAAGTAGCATCTTTAATCTCACGCACTAAATCCAGATAAGCCAAAGCCGGTTTTACCATCAAGATATCTGCTCCTTGCATCTCATCACTTACAGATTCTGCAATAGCTTCACGACGGTTAGCTGGATCCATTTGGTACGTTGCACGGTCGCCAAAACTAGGAGTTGACTCCGCTACATCACGAAATGGTCCATAATAACCACTTGCAAACTTAGTAGAGTAAGACATAATTGGCAAGTTCTCATACCCTGCTCCATCAAGTGCCTCTCTTAAAGTCTCAATAATTCCATCCATCATTCCAGATGGTGCAATCATATCTGCTCCTGCTTTTGCATGAATAATAGCCTGTTGCCCTGAAATAGTAAGTGTTGCATCGTTGTCAACTGTTTCATGCACCTCATCTATAATCCCACAATGTCCATGGTCAGTGTACTCACAAAAACATAAATCTGTTACTACAAACATATCAGGATGTGCCTTTTTAATTGCACGAATAGAATCGGCAATAATACCATGCTCACATAAAGCATCACTTCCAATAGAATCTTTTACATCAGGTATACCAAATAAAATAATAGCGTAAATGCCTAGACTCTTGAGTTCATCACACTCTTTAATCACTTCATCTATACTCATTTGAAAAACACCAGGCATTGATGAAACTTCTGTTTTAATGCCCTCACCACTTCTGATAAAAAGAGGATATATAAAATCCTCTACTGTGACATTTGTCTCACGAACAAGTGAACGAAGATGTTTATTTAGACGAGTTCTACGAAATCTTTGGAACATTTTTAACCTTTTTTAGTGTCATTTTTGATATAATCGTTTTTAAGAAAACATTTTACCCTTTTAAAGATTAAATTAATGAATATTGAAATATCTAATGTAGCAAATTTACCATCAAGATTTGGTGATTTTAAAGTAAAAGCCTTCAAACAAGGTCACAAAGAACATTTGGTTATATATAAAGAAATGCTTGATGAAACTCCTATTGTAAGGGTACATTCTGAGTGTTTAACTGGTGATGCTATTGGCAGTTTAAAGTGTGATTGTAGAGATCAGCTTGAGTATGCTCTAAAAATGGCACAAGAGACAAATGGAATGGTCATATACCTACGTCAAGAGGGAAGAAATATTGGTCTTTTAAATAAAATCAATGCCTATGCCCTCCAAGATAAGGGTGCAAATACCATAGAAGCCAATCACCAACTTGGGTTTAGGGCAGATGAGCGAACTTATGAAATTGTAACAACTATCTTACACCATTTCAACATTCATAAAATTAAGCTTTTAACGAACAACCCCGATAAAGTAAACTCAATTAGTGATATTGAAATTGTTGAGAGAATCCCCATTATTATGCAAACAAATGAGTACAATACCGATTATTTAGATGTAAAGCGCGATGAAATGGGTCACCTGCTATAAACTTTTAGCGAAACCAGTCATATTTATGATAGATTTTATTAATCTCTTTTAACTCTTTTTTTGGGACAAAAACCTTAGCTGTGGAGTGGACTAAATTCGTTTTTGTTTCTATAATTCGAGAATTAATTATCATTCCCTCTTTAAAGTTTGTAAAAGTCGATATAAGAACACAATCATAAGGTTCTTTATCACTTTTAACAATTTTATACCCTCTTACAAATAAATCATGGATGAGATTTTCATTTATTTTAATTCCAGCAATCGAAGTGAGGGTATTATCATGTAGATTTTTCATAGGCAATATTTTAAGTTCTACATCGCCAATATTTTTAAAATCACTGTTTACATAAAGCTGTTGTGCGATATCTTCACTAATATTATTAATAGTTTGTGCATGTAAACTAAGAGAAAAAACCCATACAAAAAAAAATGTTTTAAAATTCATATTACAAGCATCGACTATTCTACATAAATCTTTAATCTATATTTCATATTTTTTTACCTATAATAAATAACTTTAAATAATAAGAGATACACATGCCAATAAATTTACAACATGATAATTTAGAACTAGCTCTTAAAAAGTTAAAAGCAAAAGAGAACACTTTTGAATTACTTGAGAGTATTAACAAACTTGGAAGTTGGGAAGTTGACTTAAACACCCACCTCACAATCTGGTCTAAACAGAGTTATCTTAATTATGGTTATGAACCTTTTAGTATAGAACCATCTCTTGAACTCTTTTTATCTCATATCGTTCCTGAAGATTTAAAAAAAACCAAAGAGGCTCTCAATCAAATTATTACAACAGGAGCGGTAGATACATATCAATGTAAAGCAAGAGATAAATCTGGTAAAATTATTGATATTCTTATGCATGGGCAAGTCATCTATGATGAAGAGAACAAACCCTGTAAAGTTATTGGGACAACACAAGATATTACTGAACTTATAAATCTTAAACAACAAAAATCTGAGCTTTTACAATTAATCGAGTACTCTTCAAATGAAATTTATATAGTGGATATAAACAACTATAACTATTTATATGTTAATGAAGGAGCTTGTAAGGCACTTGGTTACAGCAAAGCTGAACTTTTAAACATGTCAATTTATGATATCAACCCAGATTTGAGTAAAGAGACTGTTGCTAACTTACGTAAAAAATTGATTTTTACAAAACATTTGATTAATAGAACAATACATAGAAGAAAAGATGGCTCAAGCTATTATGCTCAAGCTTATATTCATCTTATAACATACAAAAACAGTGATGCTTATGTAATCTTTGACACTGATATTTCAGAAACCATTGAGAGAGAGACTTTACTAGAAGAGAAAAGTGAACAACTACTTCACCTAGCTCATCATGACCACCTTACAGGATTACCAAATAGAACTCTTTTTAAAGATAGACTTTCTCAAGCTATCATTGCGAGTAAAAGGCATGAAAAAGAGTTTGCACTTTTATTTATTGATTTAGACAAGTTTAAAACAATAAATGACTCTCTGGGTCATAATGTTGGAGATAAAGTACTTGTAGAAGCTTCTTCAAGACTTAAAAGATGTGTAAGAGATGAAGATACCATTGCTAGACTTGGTGGTGATGAGTTTACTATTATTCTTCAAGGTGTCAAAAACATACATGATATCTCAAATATCTCTCAAAAAATAGTCAATGAAATGAGAGAGCCTGTTATTGTAAAAGAGCATTCCCTATATATCTCCGCGAGTATTGGGATTAGCCTTTTTCCAAAAGATGCAAGTTCAAGTGATGAGCTGATTAAATATGCAGATACCGCTATGTATAAAGCAAAAGAAGAGGGAAGAGACAACTACCAATATTATGCTTCACAAATGACGGCGTACGCTTTTGAAAAAGTAGTTATGGATACTAGTCTGAGAATTGCTATCAAAGAGGAGCAATTTGTTGTCTATTATCAACCCCAAATTGATGTGAAAACTGAGAAAATTATCGGGATGGAAGCACTTGTTAGATGGAGACACCCGACATTAGGTCTTGTTCCGCCTGGAAAGTTCATTCCTCTGGCTGAAGAGAGTGGTCTGATTATTGATATTGACAAACAAGTGCGTCGTGATGCGATGAAACAGTTCGCTCTTTGGTATAAAGAGGGGCTTAATCCTGGAAAACTCTCTGTCAACTTAGCTATGAAACAATTAAATGAGAAAGATTTTTTAATACAACTCTCCAATATTATGGAAGAACTTGGGTTTAACTCAGACTGGCTTGAACTAGAAGTAACAGAGGGACAAGTTATGAATAATCCTGAATTATCTATAGAAAAACTAAAAACAATCCATGCCAAAGGCATTGATTTAGCAATTGATGATTTTGGTACAGGGTATTCTTCACTTTCATATCTTAAAAAATTACCGCTCACAAAACTTAAAATTGATCAGTCTTTTGTCAGAGACATCCCCCAAGATGAAGATGATGTTGCCATCACAAAGGCGATTATTGCTTTAGGAAAAAGTTTGAAACTAAAACTTATAGCTGAAGGAGTAGAAGAGGAGAGTCAAAAACAATTTTTAATTGAAAATGGCTGTGACTTTATACAAGGTTACCTCTACTCTAAACCAATTGAAGCAGATGAAATGACACAAATGCTAAAGGCTAGTGAAAACGGTTTTCACTCATAGCATGTACTCTTCGTTGTGAAGAAGCAAGTGAGGCAAGCAGTTCTTTTGTAGTTTGCTCTAACTCTGTGTAGTAAAGTTTTGCCTTATCTAACTCCATATCATCCACTTTATGTGCCCCCATAAGAGAAGAGAAAAAACCTTTCTTCTTGTCGCTGTAAAAAATTTTATGGATTTTATAATAATTTATATGCCATTCGGTATGTATTTTTTCAAGATTATGATAAAACTGATCCCCTAAAATTTCCATAACATGATTGTTTTGAGAATAAAGCCACTCACCAAATTCACATTGATGTTTAGAAATAGGTACCGGTTCTTCAATTTCTCGTCCCTTTACTAAATTTCCAATATCAAACATTCGTTGTTCGTGGTAGTGTCTAATATGTTCCATAGCTTCAAGTGTTTCTTCTTTAGTCATTTTACTCCACCTTTGTAAAAATAGTTCAATATTATTGCATAAATTAAATAAATATATTATATAATCATAGT
>ERZ890953.734-NODE-734-length-17991-cov-8.700379_pt1 | contig 17991 bp, 14 predicted proteins | sample MGYA00521264_ERZ890953 | MGnify/ENA primary metagenome ERZ890953 (study PRJEB32303, sample SAMEA104408629) | aquatic metagenome | biome: Brackish water; feature: Chemocline; material: water | place: Baltic Sea | collected 2014-10-26T21:54:00 | depth 200 m ...
TCCAGCTCCACGCGGTCTGGGTCCAGCTCCAGCAGCCCCAGCACCTCCTCGAGCGGCTCCAGCTCCACGCGGTCTGGGTCCAGCTCCAGCAGCCCCAGCACCTCCTCGAGCGGTTCCAGCTCCACGCGGTCCGGGTCCAGCTCCAGCAGCCCCAGCACCTCCTCGAGCGGCTCCAGTTCCAGCTCCTCGAGCAGCAGCCGGCAGCCCACCTCGAGCAGCACCAGCTCCTCGAGCAGCTCTGGCCAGAAGACCATCCCCACCACGGTCATCGACATCCAGATCCGGAACAACAAGAACATCAAGGCCTGCTTCCTGGCCCACAAGAAGAGCACGGGCGAGCTGCCTTCGGTCACCCTGCGCTTCACCCTCGAGCCCAACGGCTCGGTGTCCGCGGCTTCCATCCGAGAGCCCGCCTACCAGGGCACCGCCCTCGAGTCCTGCCTGTCCGGCTCCGTGAAGATGATCGACTTCCAGGACTTCGACGGGCCGGCGTATACGCTGAACTATCCGTTCCGGTTCTAGCAGCCCTCGGGAAGTCCATGCCTACTGCGGCCCAGTGGTCGCTGCGGCTGGGTTCCTCCGCCTCACGGCGGAGCTTCCCGACGCCTGCCAGGGTCGGCGCGCGGCATGGGGCGGATGGCGGGCTGTCGGCCTGCCCTCACCCCTCGCGCCAGGTTCGTCGGTGGCTGCGGTTGAGCCCGACACCGCTCCCGCTGCTGGCTTTCCAGCGCTGGCATGGCTAAACAGCGCACCCGCCGTGGAGCCATGCCATGACAAGTCCCAAGGTCTCCTTCCTCGACCAGCTCCGCTCGCCGAAGATGATCATCTTCACCGTGGTGAGCCTGCTGTTCATCGTCGCCGATCAGGCCTCCAAGCAGTGGATCGTCGACAACGTGCGCTACCTGCGCGAGACCATCGACGTCATCCCGGGCTTCCTGTCCATCGTCCACACCAAGAACCCCGGCGCCGCTATCGGCCTGTTTGGCGACCTGCCCACCGCCGTCCGCCTCAGCATCTTCGGTGTGTTCACCGTCATCGCCGTGGGCGTGATCATCAGCTTCCTGTGGCAGCTCCCGCGCAGCGACAAGTTCCAGTCCCTCACCCTGGGCCTGATCTTCTCCGGCGCCCTGGGCAACGCCATCGACCGCGCCTTCCGCGACAAGCACATGGTGGTGGACTTCATCCGCGTCTACACCGATCATCCCGGGCTCTCGAAGTGGCTCGAGTCCAAGTTCGGCACCAACGAGTACCCCACCTTCAACATCGCGGATGCCGCCATCGTGGTGGGCGTGGGCCTGTTCCTGGTGCGCTACCTGTTCCTGGACGACACCGACGAGGCCGACGAGGACGCCGAGGAAGCCGCCGAGCTGGTGGGCGCCGACGACCCCACCGAGCTGTCCGACAAGGACCAGGCGTAGGCCCCCCGCACCGGGACCTCCCACCGCCGCCAGCCTTCACCGGGGAGCCAGCTGCGCAGGGAGAGCTCCAGCCCGTCGCTGCGCAGCTCCACTGTGCCGTGCTGGTCCGTGCGCAGCAGCAGGCTGTCGCGATAGCGCGCGACCACGCTGGCGTGAGGGTGCCCGAAGCTGTTGTCGCGGCCGCAGGAGATCACCGCCACCCGCGGCCGCAGCGCCTGGACGAAGGCCTCGCTCGAGGAGCTCCGGCTGCCGTGGTGGGGAACACCCAGTACGTCCACTGGCCCCAGGGAGGGTGACAAGCTGGCCTCGGCCTGCTCCTCGATGTCGCCGGTGAGCAGCACCGAGTGCCTGCCATAGGCCAGCAGCAGCACCAGGCTCTCCTCGTTGGCCGAGCGTCCCTTGGCCCTCCAGCCCGAGACGGGGTGCAAGGCCGGCACAGCCGGATCGCCCGGCGATCGCACCGTGGCGCCTGCGGCCTGGGCCGCGCCCACCAGGGCAGCGTAGGCTTCCTCCCCAGGCTCGGGCGGGCGCGGCAGCCAGAGGGCGCCCGGGTGCAGAGCATCCACCACCGCCTGCAGCCCACCGATGTGATCGGGGTGAGGATGGGTGGCCACCACCGCGTCCAGCGACCGCACGCCCCGGCGCCTGAGGTGGCGCAGCACCGCGTCGGGGCTGGGGCCTCCGTCCACCAGCCAGCGACGGCCGTCGGGCCACTCCACCAGCACCGCGCTGCCCTGACCCACGGCCAGGAAGCTCACCAGCAGCCCGGCGGTGGGCCGCAGCCGCAGCCCCAGGGCCACCATGGCGGCCAACCCAGCCAGGAACGGGCGGCGGGCGAGCAGGGGCAGGGTCACCAGCAGCAGGGCGCACAGGGGGCCCACCGCGGGATGCAGGCTGGGGCCGCGCAGCAGCTGCAGCCAGCCCAGCGCCAGATCCAGCGCCGCGCAGGCCACCGCGGCAGCGAGCTCACCCGCCCAGCCCGGCAGCGCCACCGACAGCAAGGCCCCCGGCGTGGCCACCAAGCCCACCAGGGGCAGGGCCGCCAGGTTGGCAGGGACGGCGGTGACCGCCAGCTCCTGGAACCACCACGCCGCAGCGGGCAGGGTCCCGACAGTGGCTGCCACCGTGGCCGCCCCACCCCGCAGGCAGCGATCGAGCACAGGGTCCAGGTCCGGCGGCAGGGCCCGCACCAGCCGAGGCCCCAGCAGGATCAGCCCCAGCAGCGCCCCGAAGGACAGCTGCCAGCTGGCCGTGGCCGCCAGGGCGGGCTCGCCGAGCACGGTGGCGAAGGCCGCCAGCCCCAGCAGCTGCCGGGGTTCCCGGCCCCGCCCCAAGGCCAGGGCCAGCCCCACGCCCGCCAGCATCAACGCCGCGCGCACCGCGCTGACGGGCCAGCCCGCCAGCTGCCCGTAGGCCCAGGCCCCCGCCACCATGCACAGCGCCCCCAACACCCAGGCTCGGCCGCGGGGCCGCCCTGGCCAGAGGGCGCGGGCCAGGCGAGTGCCCGCCCAGCCCAGCATACCGGCCACCAGGCCCAGGTGGAGCCCGCTGATGGCCAGCAGGTGGCTCGTGCCCGTGGCCCGCAGCAGCTCCGGCAGGCCCTCGGGAAGCTCGGAGCGATCCCCCAGCGCCAGGGCGCGCAGCATGCCCCGGTGACGGCAGGGCGGAGGCTCGGGGCGAGGGGGTGGCGACGGACCGAGGCTGCGCCAGCGGGTGGCCCCCAGGCGCGTGCGAGCGCCCGCCAGCCAGGCCACGCGGCCCGAGTCAGGAGCCCCAGGGAGCAGCTCCGGGCGTGGCGGGCGGGCCTGCCCCCAGACCAGCACACGGGCTCCCGCGACGGGCTCCGCCTCCCCGAAGTCCACCAGCAAGCGCCCGCGGGCGGGCTCCCAGGGAGCGCCCTCCCGGGTGAAGGCCTCGACAGCCACCAGCTGGGCCCCGCCGGCCCGCAGGGGTAGCACCCGGGCTCTCAGGGAGCAGCGGCCCACCAGGGCCGGCCCCACCGGGGCCATCGAAGGCGCAGCCCAGCCCAACAGCAGGACCGCTGTTGCCAGCGCGGGTGCGGCGGTGCGGGCGCGAGGCCAAGCCAGGAGCGCGCAGAGGGCCGCGGCCACGAGGGCACCGAGGAATGACACGGGCAGCCAGCAGCCGAGCAGCAAGCCCAGCAGCAGAGGTAGGGACAGCCAGAACAGAGGAGCGCGCATGGTGCTGGACTGCTCTACAAGGATCGTGCCGACCTCGGCCCGCAGCGCAAATTGGTCGATTCCCTGCTTTTGTGTCCTGGAATCTCCATATCGACCGTGAGGCAGGATCGTCGAAGTGTCGAACTCGGTTCGACGATCTTCGACACCCTTCGTCACCCCGGCTCACGAAACGCGGCGAAGGGCCGGCGGCTCTGCCAGGCAAGGACCGCAGCCCGGGTTACACCCAGCCAAGAACACGCACGAAAGCGCGGGTTTCCCTCCCAGTCAGGAGCGAAGGTGCTGCCCTTCTTGATGGTCCTCCTCATGGCTGTCTTCCCAGCCATGGGACAGCAGATCCACCTGCTCGAGCTCGACGGCGCCGTCGGCCCGGGCACCGCCAGCTACATCGTCTCAGGCATCCAAGAGGCCGAGGCGGCCGGTGTGTCCGCTGTGGTCATCGTCATCGACACGCCGGGTGGGCTGCTGGACAGCACCCGCGACATCGTCAAGGCCGAGCTGGGCTCCAAGGTGCCGGTCATCGCCTACGTCACGCCCGCGGGGGCGCGGGCGGGATCGGCGGGGGTGTTCATCACCATGGCCGCCCACATCGCGGTCATGGCTCCAGGCACCACCATCGGCGCGGCCCACCCGGTCTCCGCCTTCGGGGGCGACGAGTCCACCGACCCCGACGAGACCATCATGGGCGAGAAGGTGATGAACGACACCCTCGCCTGGGCGCGGGCCATCGCCGAGCAGCGCGACCGTCCCATGGACTGGTCCGAAGACTCAGTGCGGGACAGCAAGGCCGTCACCAGCAGCGAGGCCCTCGAGGCCGGCATCATCGACCTGGTGGCCGACGATCTCGACGACCTGCTCGACCAGGTCCACGGCATGGAGGTCTCCACCCCCGGCGGCACCGTGGTGCTCGACACCCGCGGCGCCACCCAGCTGTCCCTCGAGATGGAGCTGAAGGAAAAGGCACTGCACTTCCTGGGCGATCCCAACGTGCTGTACGCCTTGATCGCCCTGGGTCTGCTGGCGTTGTACGTCGAGTTCCACAACCCCGGGCTGGTGGTGCCCGGCGTGCTGGGGGTCACCCTGCTGGTGGCCGCGGGCGTGGGGCTCTCCATTGTGCCCTTCAACATCGGCGGGCTGCTGCTGGTGGTGCTGGGCTTCTTCCTGTTCGCTCTGGAGCTATGGATCCCAGCCTACGGCACCCTCACCGCCGGCGGCGTGCTGGCGGTGGTGGCCGGCGGTGTCCTGCTCTTCAGCGTCGACGACCCCATGTTCGATCTGCGCGTGGCCGCCTCCACCCTCGCCGCCGTGGCCCTCACCGTGGGCGGCCTGGCGTTCGGGGTGGGCCTGCTGGTGATCAAGGCCCAGCGCGGCCGCGTAGCCGTGGGGGCCGAGGGCCTGCCCGGCGAGACCGCCACCGTCACCGAGGGCGGCCAGGGCGAAGGCTGGGTGCTGGTGGACGGCGCCATCTGGAAGGCCTCCTGGCCAGGCGCCGTGGCCAAGGGCGCCACGGTCAAGGTGCTGCGGGTCGACTCCCTGCGCCTGATCTGCGAGCCTCTCGCCATCGTCGACGAACCCCCTACGGAATCTGCCTGAACCCGGCCTGCGGGCCGCAGTCGTCCTGCCTGGAGAACCCCATGGAACCCGTCATCATCGTAGCTGTCATCCTGCTCTTCGTGGTCCTCTCGGCCGTCAAGGTCATCAAGGAGTACGAGCGGGCCGTCGTCTTCCGCCTCGGCCGCATCATCCCGGCCAAGGGGCCCGGCATCATCGTCCTGATCCCCGGCGTGGACCGGATGCACAAGGTCTCCCTGCGGGTGATCGTGCTCGACGTCGAGAAGCAGGACGTCATCACCCGGGACAACGTCTCCGTGGCCGTCAACGCCGTGGTCTACTTCAAGGTGGTCGACCCCGTGAAGGCCCTGCTGTCGGTCGAAGACTACTTCTTCGCCACCGCCCAGCTGGCCCAGACCACCCTGCGCTCGGTGGCCGGCGAGGCCGAGCTCGACGAGCTGCTCTCCCAGCGCGACGAGATCAACCACAAGCTCCAGGAGATCCTCGATCGCCACACCGATCCTTGGGGCATCAAGGTCACCCAGGTCGAGGTCAAGCACATCGACCTGCCCCAGGAGATGCAGCGGGCCATGGCCAAGCAGGCCGAGGCCGAGCGCGAGCGCCGCGCCAAGATCATCGCCGCCGAGGGCGAGCAGCAAGCCGCCGCCAAGCTGGTCGAGGCCGCCAAGATGATGGACGCCACCCCCACCGCCTTGCAGCTGCGCTACCTCCAGACCCTCAGCGAGATCGCGGTGGAGAACAACAGCACCACCATCTTCCCCATCCCCATGGATCTGTTCGAAGCCTTCCGGCCCAAGACCCAGATCCACAAGAAGGACGCGTAGCCGGCCGAGGGCCCCTTGACCCACTCCTACGACTTCGACCACTTCACCGACAAGCGCCGGAGAGCCGAGATCCAGCGGCTGCACCAGCAGGCCAATGTCATGCTGGGGCGTGAGCTGCGGCTGCTGCGCACCCTTGGCTTGGCCCCGCAGCACCACTTCCTCGAGGTGGGCTGTGGGCCCGGCTTCCTCACCGGAGCCGTGGCCACCCTGATCCCCCAGGGCCGGGCCGTGGGGCTCGATCTCAGCAGCGAGATGATGGCGGTGGCCCGCGCCGTGGTGGCGCCCGAGCACCCCAACCTGGGCTTCGAGCAGGGCAGCGCCTATGAGCTCCCCTTCCCCGACGACAGCTTCGACTTCCTGTACAGCCGCCTGGTGTACCAGCACCTGGCCGACCCCCTGGCCGCCCTGGCCGAGGCGAGACGGGTGGTCAAGCCGGGCGGCCGCGTGGTCGTGCTGGACATCGACGACGGCTGGCTCTCACTCCATCCCCGCTGCCCCACCTTCGACACCTTCAACGAGCGCATCATCCAGTCCAAGACCCAGCAGGGCGGCGACCGCCACGTGGGGCGCAAGCTGGCCTGGATGATGAGGCACAGCGGCTTCTCCCAGGTCCAGCAGAAGGTAGAGGCCTTCACCAGCCTCGACGTAGGCCTCGAGGCCTTCCTGCAGCTCACCACCTGCTTCAAGGCTGGGCTGCTGGACCAGGCCACCGCCGCCGACATGATCCGGGCCATCCGCTCCGAGCTCGCCAGCACCGACGATCCCGTCGGCCTGGCCGGCATCTTCATCGCCATCGGCACCGTCTAGGAGCCCAGCGCCCCATGCTCATCCAGTGGCTGATGGGTCTCGAGAAGGTCCTGCGGGCCGAGACCCTCCAAGAGCGGGAGGCCATCTACCGCTTCCGCTACCGCGTCTATGTCGAGGAGCTCAAGAAGGGCTTCCTGGACGTGGACCACGAAAACAAGATGATCCGGGACGACGACGACGAGTCACCGGGCGCGGTGCTGTTCTACACGGCCTCCAAGGGCGAGGTCACCGGCACCGTCCGCGCCGTGATCTGGCGCGGTGGCCAGGCGCCCGCCGAGATCCACCAGCGCTTCTCCTTCCCGCTGTTTGCCGCCATCGACACCCTGATCACCGCCGAGACCTCCCGCCTGCTCATCGACCGCTCGGTGCGCGGCAGCCTGATCCTGCCCGCGCTGGCCCGCGCCATGTACGAGCACATGATCGAGCAGGACGTCTCGCTGGTCTTCGCCTACTGCGCCCCGGGCCTGGTGCGCGCCTACCGCAAGCTCGGGTATCGCCCCTACTCGGGCGAGCTGGTCTGCAACCAGGATGGCGTGCGCGTACCCCTTGTGGGAGTCCTGTCCGACCTGGACTACCTGCAGCGGGTGGGGTCGCCCGTGGCTCCGCTGGTCAAGCAGCACTTCGGCCCCGGCAAGCGCCCGTTCCTGGATCTCGCCCCCTACCGCGAAGTGCTCGACCCTGGGCCGCTACCCTTCGAGGTCGAGCCCGAGGTGGTCTGGAACCACCTGCAGGAACAGCTGCTCACCGAAGAGGACGACGAGAACCGCGCCAAGACCCTGCTGGACACCCTGCCCGAAGCGGCCATCCGCAAGCTGGCTGGCAAGGGCTTCATCATGGACATCCCTGCCGAGCGCACCGTGGTGCGCCAAGACCTGATCGAGAAAGAGATGTTCTTCATCCTCGAGGGTGCCTTCGTCGTCGAGGCTGGCGGGCGGGTGCTCGCCCACCTGCACCGGGGGGATGTCTTTGGCGAGATCGCGCTGCTGGTGGACGAGGGTCGCCGCACCGCAACCATCCGATCCGTCACCGATGGGCGGGTGCTGGTGCTGCGCAGGCGCTTCCTCGAAGAGCTGATGCGGGACGACCCCACCCTGTCCTCGCGCATCCTGTTCAACCTCAGTCGCATCCTCGCGGAGCGCATGGCTGGTATGCTTAGCGAGGTCTGACCCGCGAGCGTTCCATGTCCCCCCTCAGCGCCAACTTCGACCCCGACTACACCGGGCGCGAAGACCGCGTGTTCCAGGCGGCCCTGCTGGCCCCGAACCTGCGCTTCATCCGCAAGTTCTACGGACCCGAGGTCGAGGAACGCCTCTACGAGGTCTGGGGCGTCACCCGCGAGGAAGCCGCGGACGGCACCCGCTGGCTGACCTACGACCAGGCCCTGGCCCTGAGCAAGGCCATGGTCATCGTCACCGGCGACGCAGACGTCACCTACAAGGCCGGCCTGATGCACGCCGAGACGTCGGAGGTGGGCGCGCTGTTCTACGTGGCCAAGCTGCTGGCCACCCCCAGGGCCGTGTACAGCCGGCTGCCCGGCTGGGGCAAGGACCTGAGCAAGATCACCGCCTACGAGCTGCACGAGATCCGCGAAGGGGAGGCCCTGCTCGAGTTCCGCATGAAGGACGGCTACCCGGACCACCCCCTGCTGGACGCCAAGCGACGGGGAACCCTGGCCGCCATCCCCATGAGCTTCGGCCTGCCCACCGCCGAGGTGGTCGAAGAAGCCTGCATGAACCGCGGGGACCCCACCTGCATCTACCGGGTCACCTGGAAGACCCCAGGCTCCAAGTACACCATCGGCGCGCTGCTGATGGCCCTGGGGGCCGTGGCCGGCTTCGTGCTTGGCCTGCTCATCGAAGGCCACCCCGTGTGGTGGGCGGGCGCAGGCCTGCTGGGGGGCCTGCTCGCCGGCGCCATGCGCCGGGGCGTGCGCCGCCTGCGCCTGGCCCAGGACAAGATGCGCATCCAGGAAGGCCAGATCGGCACCCTCGAGGAGCTGGGCAAAGAGCAGCGCGACCAGGCCTCGCGCCTCGAGGTGCTGCGAGAGATCTCGAACCTGCTGCACCGCATCACCGACGAGCGCGAGCTGGTGATGACCGCCACCGAGCTCATCAGCGATCAGCTGGACTTCCCCCGGGTGCTGTACTGGAAGGTCGACGGCGACCGGCTGGTGCCCGCCGGGGGCGCCGGCTTGGACGAGCGCCTGGCCGGGGGCATGAAGGGCCTGTGGCTGCCCCTGTACCCCGATCTCGACGGCCGCCCGCCCGACCTGCCCCTGTTCGGCCTGGTGCTGCAGACCATGAAGGGCCACCGGGTGGCCAACGTGCCCGCGTTCCGCGCCAAGCTCACCCCCCGGGGCCAGGTTCTGCTGGATCAGCTGGACCCAGGCCCCTTCGTGGTGGTGCCGGTGCGGGCCGAGGGCGAAGGCGTGGGGGTGCTCGCCGCCGAGCGCGCCAGGAACGGCACCGTCAGCGACGCCGACCAGAGCATGCTGCAGCAGGTGGCCAACCAGCTGGGCCTGGCCATGGACAACGCCCGCATGGTCCAGGACCTGCAGCGCCAGAAGAAGGAGCTCGAGGCCGCGCTGCTGCTGTCCCAGAAGTACTCCCAGTACCTGCCCGCGCCGGTCGTGGACCGCCTGCGCGAAGATCCCACCCACGCCCTCGAGCTAGGTGGCAAGCCCATCCGGGCCACGGTGCTGTTCTCGGACATCAAGGGCTTCACCCAGTGGGCCAAGGAGCGGGATCCCGAGACCGTGGTGGCTCGCCTGAACCGCTACTTTGGCGCCATGGACGAAGTGATCGCTGCCACTGGCGGCATCCTGGACAAGCGCATGGGCGACGGCCTGATGGTGGTGTTCCTGCACCCCGAGGGCATCACCACGGACTTCTTCGACCTGCTGGACGACGAGGACGACGACAGCGCCCCCCCGGCCAACCAGCCCCCACGGCACCCCGCCGAGCGCGCCCTGGACTGTGCCCTGCATATGCAGCGCGAGGCGGTCCGCCTGGCCTCGGCGGACGAGGACCAGGGCTTCCCCGGCCTGCGCATCCGCATCGGCGTGGCCCACGGCGACCTTGTGGCCGGCAACATCGGCTCGCGCCACCGGCTCGAGTACACGGTCATCGGCGACGTGGTGAACGTGGCCAGCCGCCTCGAGGCCCTCTGCCCTCCAGGCGGCGTGCTCACCACTCGGATCACCCTGCACCACGCCGGTCCCAGCCGCTATCCAGCCACCCCTCAGGGCAAGCGGGAGCTCCCAGGCCGCGAGGGCGCGGTGGAGGTCATGCGGCTGCTCAGCGAAGCCGAGCTCGAGGCCCACAGCCAGGGCGTGCAGGGCTGACGCTCCAGGGGGTCACAGGGCGACGGTCCACCCCTGCCAGGCGGGGTGGAACTCCGTGGCGAAGACGGCGCCCAGCTCGTCGCCCAGCAGCAGCGTGGCCGTGACCTCACAGCGCTTCTGCAAGGCCTCGAAGATCGGGGCCTCCTCGTGGGGACGGATAGCGCCCAGGGCGAGCTGCAGTCGGTTGTCCCCGTACTTGCTGACGTGGGCGCTCAACACCCCCGACATGATGTCCGCTTGCTCGGGCGAGACCCCATGGCGCGCCACGAACTCCTGCAGCCAGCTGTCCGCCTGCTCCTGCAACATCCGCAGATCCGCCACCGAGAGGCCCAGGTCATCGGGGCTGAGCAGCAGCAGCAGCTCACCGGGCTTGTCGCCCATGCCAAGGTCGATCAAGCCCTGGGCGTCGTCCAGACGCCTCACCAAGCCGTCCAGCTGCAGCTGCACGCGGATCAGCACCAGGCCTTCGGCCAGCACGACCAGGGCGAGGGTGGCCACCACGAGCCTCATCAGGGACAGGCGCGAGTGCCACGGTGGGCGCGAACGGGACGGCAGGGGGGGCGCAGTGCTCACGAGAGCCTCCAACCTGGGGATAACCCTATGGGAGGGTTCCGTACCAGGATGGTAGACTCCAGGAATCATGCCTCACCTCCCCCCCCTCCTCACCTTGATGCTGATGGTAGCCTGCTCGACGCCCGACCAGGGTGCGCCAGCCCTGAGCGCCGAGCGCCAGCAGCTCCGGGCCGAAGGGGTCGCCCTGTACGATCGGGTGTCCTGGACCTACCAGAACCGCAACGCTGCGGCCCTGGCCCGGCAGCTCACCCAGCGCCACAGCGACCCGGATCAGGTCATGGGCCTGCTCCCCCTCGAGCCCGGCGACAGGGTGGCCGATATCGGCTCCGGCGTGGGCTTTTTCACCTTCCGCCTGGCCAAGGCCGCCGGGCCCGAGGGGCGAGTGCTGGCCCTGGACATCCAGCCCGAGTCGATCGAGGTGCTGCGAGCGCGGGGCAAAGACCGCGTGCTCAACCCCTACGACAACGTCGAGTCGAGGCTCACCGCCGTGGACGACTGTCAGCTCGAGCCTCGCAGCCTGGACATGCTCTTCATGTCTCACCTGGGCTTCTACCTGCACTCAGAGCTGATGAACGAGAACGTCACCATGCTGGCCTGCCTGCCCGGGGCCCTCGGGCCCGACGGTCACCTGGTGGTGCTCGAGTACATCCCTCCCGGCCTGACCGTCGACTATCTGGTGCCCAACTTCGAAGCCGCCGGCTTCCAGCTTCACAGCTCCCAGTACTTCGAGAAGCACCAGTCCTGGCTCTTCGTCTTCCGCCCGACGGGGAAAGAGGCAGGGGAGTAGGCCCATCTTGGGGGTGGGGACTCTGGGTGACAGGAGGGGTCCCGAGGGGCCTGCTATCGCCCACGACCCAAGCCCGCGGCGGTGGTGCGGGACTCGAGGAAGACTCCCCAGCGCTGCTGGAGCTCGTCCACGAAGGTGTCTCCGTAGCCATGACCCAGCTGCGCGGAGACACAGCTGCCGGCGACCTGGCGCCCATTCTCCGTCTGGTCGAAGCGCACCTGGTTGGCGCCCATGCTGACCTCGTCCAGGACGTAGACGTAGTCCACCATGCAGATCCGCAGGCCCGACGAAGCATCCGCGGGCAGGCCGCGTCGGCGAAGCCAGGTGTCCAGCCAGGCGTCGCCCCACTCGGCCAGGGCCTCGTCGGCACGGACGCTCTGGGAGCTCGCGCCGTCTCGCTCCAGGAAAGTCTCCACCCGGCCCAGCTGGAACGCCGCGCGCGCCAGCGTGGCGCCCACCATCAGCACCGCCACCCCCACGGCTGCACTGAGCAACCAGAAGCCACGCAAACGAGGGGTCATGACGGGACGGGCTGACGAGCTCACGTTCGCTCCATGCGAAGGCGAGACTACCACGCGGCCTGTCAAGATTGCATCATTTCTCTGTTATGGATGCATCAACTCAGACGGCGAGCCCATGCCCCGGCGTCCCGTCACCACGAACGCCACCGCGATGAGCAGCCCCACCAGGCCCACGGGCCACAGCCCACTCCCGGGCTCACCCGCCGAGGCCGCGTCCACCAGGACGCCCATCACGGGGGCCAGGATCATGGTGGCCAGGCTCTTGGCCTGGTTCTCGATGGACAGCACCGTGGCCCCCCAGCGCTCCGACCCCCAAGAGTCGAAGCGGCTTATCAGCACCGGACGCCAGAGGTTCTGCACGGCGTGGAGCGCGAGGAACGCTGCGATGGCTGCCGCGAACCAGCCCAGCAGCAGGGCCGCCAGGAGCACCCCATACAGCCCCGCGGACAGACCCCAGCTCACCCGCGCGGCCCGTTCCTCCCCGCCCACCAGGGAGACCAGTCCGTGGGCGCGGCGGCTGGCAAAAGCCGACAGCAGGTGGAGCAGCAGGTAGACAGGCCCCACCAGCAAGGCCGCCTGCCGAGCGGCGTCCGCGGGGCCCGTCAGCCCATCTCCGCTCAGGGCCAGGCCGCCGATCCAGGCCAGCGCCGCGGCCTGCAGCAGGGGCTGGAGGTAGTCCTTGCCCGCGTGGAAGCAGCCCTCGAAGCCCATGGACTCGGCCAGCAGGCGCCGCAGGGGGCGGTGCTGGAAGCACGCCTTCAGCACCATCCACAGCCTGCGGGCCACCGCGCCCACAGAGGCGCCCTCGCTGCGCTCGCCGTCCAGCCAGGCCGGGTAGCCCATGAAGTTCACCAGCCCCAGCAGGTAGGGCACGATGGACAGCCAGAACACCCACACGTAGCCGCCTCCTACGAAGACCAGCACCGCGGCGATCACCCCGGACAGAGCCGAGCCCAGCTTGCTCCACGAGCGGGTGAAGCCGTACACCCGGGTGCGCTCCTCGGTGCGCCCCTCACGCCGCAGCCAGGCAAAGATCATGGCCTTGTGGGTGCCGGTGCGGAAGGCGTCCCCCACCGCGAACAGGGCCATGGCCGCGAACAGCGGGACCAGCCCGTCGGCCAGGCCGAAGAACACGAAGCTGGCGATGTAGGCCACGAACGAGGTCATCATGGAGCGGCGACGCCCGTACAGATCCGCCACCACCCCCGAGGGCACCTCCATCAGGTTGACGCACAGCTCCCGGAACGCGATGAGCAGCCCGATCTGGAAGAAGCTCAGCCCCTTCTCGAGGAAGGCCAGCACCAGGAAGGGCTCGAAGTAGCGCTGGTTCTTCAAGAACCCGTACAGGCTGAAGCGCAGCAGCATGCGCTAGTCCACCACCACCGGCGCCCCGCCCTTGCGGGGGTCGCTGGCGCCCACCAGGCGGCCGTCGGGCAGCCGCTGCACGACCTGGACCGCGCTGCCCGGCGGGGGCCCGCCCACCTTGTGTCCGCAGGCCTCGAGGGCCTGGACCGTGGGGACCGGGAAGTCCGCATCCACCCTCACCAGGGCGGGCATCCACTGGTGGTGGAAGCGCGGCAGGGCCACGGCCTGCTGCACGCTCTGGCCGCCCTCGAGCACGGCCAGCAGCACCTGCAGGGTGCCGGTGATGATGCGCGGACCGCCGCTGGCGCCCACCGCGAGCACCGGCCGCCCCGCGCCGTCGAGCACCACGGTGGGGCTCATGCTGGACAGGGGCCGCTTGCCGGGGGCGATGCCGTTGCGCTCGTTGCCCACCAGCCCGAAGAAGTTGGGCACGCCGGGGGCGGCCACGAAGTCGTCCATTTCGTCGTTGAGCAGCACCCCGGAGCCAGGGTCCACCACCCCGCTGCCGAAGCTGGTGTTGATGGTGGTGGTCAGGGCCACGGCCATGCCGCCGCCGTCCAGTACGCTGATGTGGTGGGTGCCATGGTCTTCGCCGGGGTCCAGGGGCAGCCCGTAGGCTTCGCTGGGCAGCGTGGAGCAGGCCGGAGGCTCGCCCACGTCCCGCAGGGCCTGGCGCACGGCCTGGACGCGCTCGTCCGAGAGCAGCCGCTCCACAGGTACGTCCACGAAGTCGGGGTCCCCCATCCAGCGAGCGCGATCCGCGAAGGCATGCTCGAGGGCCTCCACCGTGCGCTGCACCACCGCCGGCTCGAGCAGCGCCGCCCCGGCGGCCGGCCAGGCCTCGAGCACCCGCAGGACCTGCAGGATGACCAGCCCGCCAGAGGAGGGGGGCGGCATCGTCACGATGCGCCAGTCTCGGTAACGACCCTGCAGCGGAGCCCGGGTCACCGGCTGGTAGGCGGCCAGATCCTCTGCCCGGATCAGGCCTCCAGCGGCTCCCAGGTTCCGGGCCAGGGCCTCGGCCCGGGGGCCCTCGTTCAGGGCCTGGCCGTCGCTGGAGGCCCAAGCCTCGAGGGTGTCGGCCAGGGCCGTGCGGGTCACCAACGCCCCCTGGATCGGCGGACCCTGCTGGCCGTCGAAGAGCAGGGGGAAGAGGGCGTCGCCGCGCTCGTGGGACCAGGCCGCCGAGGCGCCAGCCAAGGCGACGCCCACAGGGAAACCGTCGCGCGCCAGCCGAATGGCGGGCGACGCCACCTGCTGTGCGGACAGGCTGCCGTGGCTGTGAAGCAGCGCCGCCAGCCCGCGAGGCTCACCCGGGACCGCCACCGCCAGGGGGCCGTGATCGCTCAGCCCCGGAATCACCGCGCCGTCGGGACCCAGGAACATGTCCGCGGACGCCCCAGCAGGCGCGCGCTCGCGAAAGTCCAGGGCCGCCGGGTCTCGGCCTGGCCCCACCACCACCGCGAAGCCGCCCCCCCCGAGGCCGCTCGAGTGGGGCTGCACCACCCCCCCCGCCAAGGCGGCAGCCACAGCGGCATCCACGGCGTTGCCCCCCGCCCGGAGCATGGCGGCCCCCGCTTCGCTGGCGAGGGGGTGGTCCGCGGCGACCACACCCGGCGTGGCGCTGGGTACGGTCGGAGGAGGCAGGGGCTCGCCGCAGCCCAGCTGGCCGACCAGGATCAGGGCGAGGGAGATGGAGCGACCGAAGGGCCCAAGCATGACGGGATCCTGCCTCGAAGACCTGCAACCTGTAGCCTGTTGTCGGCTTTCGGTATGATGCCTGGAGACGAGCCCAGGGAGCGCGCGTGTACATTCGTGTCCAGCAGGCCATCGAGCCCAGCGACCGGGAGGAGGTCTTCCGCTTCCGCTACCGCGTCCAGGCGGCCGAGCTGGGCCTGGCCCCCGGAGACGTCGACCGCCTGCGGGGCTGGATCCGTGACGACCAGGACGAACACGCCCGCATCCTGGTGGCGGTGGACGACAGCAGCGGCGCCATCCTGGGCACCCTGCGGGCCTTGCTGGGCAAGGACACTCCATTCTCGGCCGAGCTGGCGGACAGCCACGACCTGAGCTCCATGATCGTGGCGTTCGGCGACGAGCAGCTCTGCCTCTCGGGCATGTTCATGGTGGACCCGGCCTACCGGGGCCAGACCGTGGCCTCCCAGCTGGTGGCGGGCCTGGTGCGCACCATGCTCGACGAGGGCGTGGAGATCGACGTCTGCCGCGTGGAGATGGCCCAAGCCCGCAGCTGGTTCCAGCTCGGCTACCGACCCTACGGCCCCATCTCCCAGGCCTCCGAGCGCGGTGAGCTCGAGGTCCCCCTGGCCCTGGTGCTGCGGGACCGCGCCTACCTCGGGCGAACCGGCAGCCCCCTGATCCACCTGCTCGAGCCCAGCGCGCCGGATCGCGCCGGCATGGCCCAGCGCCTGCGGGAGCTCTACCCCCACTTCGAAGACCAGCTGGTCACCCCCCAGCGGCTGGGAGCCTTCTGGGCATCGGTGGCCCACACCACGGGCTCGGTGCGCACGGCATCCATCTTCGACGGCATCGATCAGCACCACCTGGACCCCATCCTGCGGGAGCTGCCCACGGTGCGTCTGGCGGCAGATCGCCCCGTGCCCCGCGACGGAGAGTACGAGGAGGGCCTGGGCTTGATCCTGCGCGGTCGCCTGGGGCTGACCATGGAGGAAGGCGAGCGGCCTTTCTTCGCCAGCGTGCTGCAACCCGGCGAGGTCTTCGGTGCCCTCGAGGGCATCCCCACCAGCCCCCCGGGCGCCCGGCTGTTGGCCCTCGAGGCCACCGAGCTGCTGATCCTCCCCGACGCCCTGCTGGCGCGGCTGGACCTGCAGGCTCCGGAGACCGCCCGGCGGCTGCGCCACAACCTCGGGAGCATCCTGGCCGGACGCCTGGACGCCACGAATCGCCAGGTCGCTGGGTTCATGCGCGGCAGCCCCGAGCGCATCCCCGTGACCCACCCCGACCAGGGCGCCGCCAGCCCCCACGCCACGCGGGCCGAGCCCAGCCAGGACGCGGGATCCTCCATCGAGCAGATCGAGCTGGACCTGCTCGGGCGGGCGGGCTTGCCCCAGGCGGGCACCCTCCTGGCCCCCAGCTCCGGCGACGGCCAGGGCACCTTCCTGCTGGCCAGGCTGCACCCCCAGGCGCGGGTGGTGGGCGTGGAGCCCGATCCCGAACGCCGCGCCACAGCCGAGGCACAGGCCCAGGTCCTGGGGCTGGCCGACCACTGCACCTACCTGGCGGGTGAAGCCGCCCGCTCACCCCTCGAGCGCGGCACCGTAGACGGGGTCTACCTTCGCCTGGCGCTGCACCGCCACGCCGATCCCCTGGCCGTCCTGCGCGAAGCGGGCCGGGTGGTCCGGCCCGGGGGCAGGATCGCCGTGCTCGACATCGACGACGGCGGGCTGCTGGTCCACCCCGAGCCCCCCGGGTTCCTCCAGCTCCAGCAACGTCTGGACCAGATCCAGCGCCAACTGGGCGGCGATCGCCGCGTGGGCAGGCGCCTGCAGGATCTGCTCCAGCAGGCTGGACTCGGGCTGCTCGGCTGCACCGTGCTCCCCCTCAGCCCCTCCGATCTGTCCCTGGATCAGCTGGTGGAGCTGGTCTTCCAGCCCCGCGCCCAGCTGCTCGCCAGCGCAGGGGTGCTGGACCCCCGGATCGAGGCCACCCTGGCCGAGCTCTTCGCCCTGCCCACGATCCCCGGGGCCTGGCTGTGCGCACCCGTGGTGCTGGCCTGGGCGGAGGCGCCAGCGCCGGATCTGCGCTTCTGATCCGCGCTCAGGTCACCCCACCGGCCATCACCACCAGCGGGAAGAGCGGCCGCGGCTGTCCATCGGCGCTGGGCTGGCCCACGTCCTCCCGCGCGGCGTCCATCACCTTCACCAGGACCTCGTAGGGCACACGCTCCTCCGGCAGCAGGATCAGGCTGCTCTCGTCGGGGTGGTCGTCCTTGATGCGAGCCAGGGCGTCGGTCAAGCCGCGGTAGTCGTAGTCATCGACGGCACAGGGTTGCTGGACGCAGGGCAGGTCCAGGTCCTGGCTCAGCTCCAAGCCTCCCGCGACGCTCTTCAAGCCCAGGCCCTGATCGGTGATGGCCACGGTGAGCTGCAGGCCAGGCTCGGAGGGCGAGTCATCGTCACCGACGATGCGGGGCAGTGAGGTGTCGATGACCGAGAGGTTCACCACCGTGGCGCCCATCAGGAGCATGGGGATCAGGATGGTCACCAGGTTCATCACGGGCATCAGCTCGAGATCGGGGATGGCGGGGACGGGCTTGCGCATGGGAGATCCTCGGGTGGGCGGGGCTGCGGCGGCACTCCTCCCGACCCGCGGTGTGAACTCCGGTTCGTTCCCCAGGGACGCTTGACATCTTCCTGACACACGGGCGCCCAGGACTGCGACGGGCTGCTCGTGCTACCCTCCCGGGGTTCGCATCCCCGAGGTCCCCGTGCGCGCAGCCCCGCTAACGCTGCTCTTCATGGCCCTGGCCTGCCACCCTCCCTTCCCGGACAGTGGCGGACCTGAGGGCGACACCGACACCGACACCGACACCGACACCGACGCCG
>ERZ890953.736-NODE-736-length-17960-cov-8.036861_pt1 | contig 17960 bp, 11 predicted proteins | sample MGYA00521264_ERZ890953 | MGnify/ENA primary metagenome ERZ890953 (study PRJEB32303, sample SAMEA104408629) | aquatic metagenome | biome: Brackish water; feature: Chemocline; material: water | place: Baltic Sea | collected 2014-10-26T21:54:00 | depth 200 m ...
GCCGCATCACCTCCGCCTTCGAGGCGCCGGACGGCTCGCTGTGGCTCACCACCTTCAGCGCCGGGCTGTTGCGCGTCCGCCCGTCGAGCTTCGCCCTCGTGCGCGGTGATGGCGTGGATCAGCAGGTCTCGGCGGTCATGGTGGGCCCCGCGGGTCGCCTGTGGCTCAGGGGAATGGAGGCCTGGTGGACCATGGAGTCAGGGGAAGCCGAATCCCTCGTCTCCGATGAGCGTGCCCGCATCGGCTACCTCTTCGGAGAGCGCGGTGCGTTGATGATGGCCAACGGCGGGGGCATGTGGCAGATCTCGAGCGAGCCCCCGGGGGATCGCCGTCCGCTGCACGTGGCGGCGCAGGTCTTCGAGCACACCATGTCCAGCCACGCGGACCCCGAGGGCCGGCTGTGGCTGGGGGACCGCCAGGGCCTGTTCGTGCGCGAAGGAGCCACCTGGTCCGAGCGGCGCACATCGGATGGCGCCTCGATCCGCGAGGTGCGCGACATCGAGGAACACCCCTCCGGGGGGCTGCTGCTGGCCAGCGCCGGGCGGGGCCTGCTGTGGCTCGACGCCGCCGGCGCGCTGGCTCGGCTGGACCGGGACAGCGGGGTGTTGAGCGACAACATCCGTCACATCCGGCTGGACAGTGAGCGGCTCTGGCTCAGCACCGAGGACGCCGGGCTGTGCACCGTACCGCTGGCCGAGGTCGCGACGCGGCCCTGGCGCTGCGTGGACGAAGGGGCCGGGCTACCGGCCCCCGGCGCCCACGTCAGCGTCCCCGACGGGCTCGGCCGGGTCTGGGTCAGCACCAACTACGGTATCGCCGTGGCCCGCGTCGAGGAGCTCGACGCCTTCGCCCGCGGCGAGCTCGACGAGGTGGGCTTCCTGGTGTTGGACCGCCGGCACGGCATGGCCAGCTCCGAGGCCAACGGCGGCAACGACCAGGCCTTCGCCCGCGACGACGACGGGGTGCTCTGGTTCCCCACCCAGCGCGGCGCGGCCGGGATCCGGCCCGTGGACTTCGACTTCCCCGCGGCGCCCTCGGTGCGGATCGACCGGCTGCTGGTGGGGAACGAGGTGGTCTCCAGCGACGCGCTGTCCCTGGCCTCGGACCACGCCCCCCTGAAGCTGCGCTGGACGGTGGCGGAGTCCATCTGGGCGGATCAGGTCTCGGTGCGCTGGCGCGTCGGCAGCGGCCCGTGGTCACACCCGGAGCGTGAGCGAGAGCTGAGCCTCTCTTCGCTGCCCACTGGGGACTTCCGCATCGAGCTGCAGGCAGGCCTGGCCGGGGCCTGGGGGCCTGGGGTCTCCGTAGTGGGCCGCCGCGCGCCCCGGCTCGAGGAGCGGCGCAGCTTCTACCTGTTCGTCATCCTGATCGGCGCCGCCTTCACAGGCGCCATCTTCCGGCTGCGGGAGTTCGCCCGTCGCGCCCGGGAGCGGCAGCTCGAGGCCCTGGTCGAGGCCCGCACGGCGCAGCTGGCCGAGAGCACCCGTGTGCTCGAGCAGCAGAAGGACCAGCTCGGCGCCCAGGCCGAGCGCCTCGAGCAGCTCGACGAGCTGCGCACCCGGATGATCGTCAACCTCAACCACGAGCTGCGCACCCCGGTCTCCCTGGTGATCGGCCCCCTCGACGAGCTGTTGAGCCATGAAGACACCAGCGACGACGCCCGACGCTGCGGCGAGCTGGCCCTGCGCAACGCCCAGGAGCTCGACAAGCTGGTGGACCAGCTGTCCGACATCGCGCGCTTGGAGGCCGGGGAGCTGCCCATGCGCGTCCGTCGGATCGAGGTCGAAGCCCTCGTCCGCCGCACCCTGGATCGGCTGGAGCACATGGCCGAGCAGAAGCGCATCGCGCTGAGTGGGCCCAGCGAGGGTGCCACCGTCCTGTGGTGCGATCCAGCGCTGATCGACAAAGCCTTGGGCAACCTGGTCCACAACGCGCTCAAGTTCACCCCCGAAGGCGGCGCCATCACCGTGGCCCTGGAGCGCGACAGCGACTGGGTTCGGATCACCGTGCTCGACGACGGCCCGGGGCTCGACGCTTCGGATCGGGAGCGGGTCTTCGAGCGCCTGTTCCAGGTGGACCGGAGCGACCGCCGGCAGCACGGCGGCACCGGGCTCGGGCTCTCCCTGGCGAAGGAGGTGGTGGAGCTGCACGGGGGCCGCATCGGGGTGGACCCCCGGTCCGAGGGCGGTAGCGCATTCTGGTTCACGCTGCCGGTGGAGGACGCCCCACACACTGTGGACGAGGTCGAGCTGGAGTCGGCGCCCGACGACCTTGCGCCGCAGGTCGTCTCAGAGCCCGTTCCCCAGGGCGAAGGCCCCCTGGCCCTGGTGGTCGAGGATCACCCCGACATGCGCGCCTTCCTCGCTGCGCAGCTCAGCGCCTGCTGCCGGGTGCTGACCGCGGCCGGGGGCCAGGAGGCGCTGGCCCTGGCCCGCACCGAGCGCCCCGCGATCGTGGTCAGCGACGTGATGATGCCGGGCATGACCGGGCTGGAGCTGGCCCGGACGCTGCGGGCGGACGCGGCGCTGTCCTCGGTGCCCATCCTGCTGGTGTCGGCCAAGGCCGCGGTCGAGGACCGGGTCGCCGGGCTCGAGGTGGCCGACGACTACCTGGTCAAGCCCTTCCGCGTCGCCGAGCTGCGGGCGCGGGTGCGCAGGCTGGTGGGGCGCGGCTCCGAGGATGCCCCTGCCGGCGAGCAGGACACCCTCCCCGAGGCCGACCGCGCCACGCTCGAGCGCCTGCAGCGCGCGGTCAGCGAGCGCCTCTCCGATCCCGACTTCGGGGTGGTCCAGCTCGCCCGCGCCTGCGCCATGAGCGAGCGCACCCTCCGCCGCGAGCTGCACCGCCTCGCGGGGATGCCGCCCGCCACCTGGCTACGCGAGCAGCGCTTGATCCATGCCAGGGGTTTGATCGAGGCCGGGAGCCACCGCACCGTGGGAGAGCTGGCGGCAGCGGTGGGGATGAGCCGCAGCTATTTAAGCCGTGCCTACACGGCCTGGGCGGGCCAGGCGCCTGGAGCGCTGCTCCGTTGAGAGCGCGCGGATGCCGTAGACTGGACGCCATGCTCCCCAGCCTCATCCTCGTCGCCCTGTGCGCCTCCCCCGCGGGCGCCCTCAGCCTGTCTCTGCAGGCGGAGTCCGAGCCCCACCCCGGCGTCACGCTGCGGGAGTACCGCGCCTCGAGCCCCTCCACCGACGTCTGGGTCCTGCTGGTGGATCTCTGCGAAGGCCGCGTGCACGTCGACGCCACCAAGGCCCCCTCGGGCTACGCCAGCACGGGCTCCTGGGCCGCGGATCGCGGGGTTCAGGCCGCCACCAACGGCGACTTCTACACCAGCGGTCCCCAGGTCTACGGCGACGCGGTGGGCGAGGGCGTGCCCTGGCCCGCGGATCAGACCGGCCTCTGCGCCGACTGCAGCGGCGACTGGTACTACCAGGACTACGGCTGGATCGCGTTCTTGCACGACGGGGTGGAGTTCACCCACAGCAAGTGGGTCAAGCAGAACATGGCCGTCAGCGAAGGTTGGGAGCCGGGCACCGTGGCCCCTGCGCCCCCGCCGGGCACCATCGCCCTGGTCAGCGGCTTCCCCGAGCTGGTGATCGAGGGCGAGCCCTTCACCTGCTCGAGCCCCACCGACGACGACTGTTTCCCGGACCGCAGCGACATGCGCGACCGCCACCCGCGCACGGCCATGGGCATCACACAGGACCGTCAGACCTTCATCCTGGCGACGGTGGATGGCCGCACCTCGTCCAACTCGGGCATGTACGGGGCCGAGCTGGCGGAGCTGATGTCCCAGCTGGGCGCCTGGGTGGCCTTCAACATCGACGGGGGCGGCTCGAGCCAGATGTGGGTCTCGGGTGAGGGCTACGTCAACGACTACAGCGGCAACAACAGCGGCGGGGGCACGCGCTCCGTGGGCAACCACTGGGGGATCTTCGCCGGTGAGGGCACGGGCATGCCCGCCCGGGCGGGGCATTGCGCCGCGGCCGAGCCCTGTGGGACCATCCCCGCTGAGGGAGGCGTCATCGATGACGGCGACGCCTGCTTCCAGCTCTTCGGCAACCCGGACACCTGGCGCCCGGTGGACGAGGGCTACGGCGGCCACCTGTACTGGACCAACGCCTGGAACACCGACCAGCCCGACAACTGGGCCTGGTGGCGCCTGCACCTGGCGCGGGCTGGCAGCTACGAGGTGGAGGTCTGGGCCGAGTCGGCCTACAGCGTCTACGATCAGGCCCGCTACGTGGTGGTGGCCGACGGGGTGGAGCACGAGCTGAGCGTGGACTCGAGCCAGGGCGACGGCTGGCTGAGCCTGGGCAGCTTCGACTTCGCGGCCGGCGGCGAGCAGTGGGTGGCGCTGTACGACGACCACGACGGCGCGGTGGCCTCGGGCCAGAAGATCCCGGCCGACGCCCTGCGCCTCACCCGCCTCGATCCCATCGAGGACACAGGCGCGTCGGAGGACACGGCCACACCCGAGGACAGCGATGCGCCTGACAGCGACGTGGGCGGGCCGCCAGACAGCCGGCACGGCGAGGTCGACGAGGGCTGCGGGGGCTGCCACAGCGGTGGAGGCATCGCCTGGGGTACCTGGTGGGCCCTGCTCGGGCTGTCGCTGCTGCAGCCCAGGCGAAGGATGAGACCATGATCAGACCGCTGTTGCTCACCTGTCCGCTGACGCTGGCCGCCTGCGGGGGGGCAGATCCCGTGCCCCACCCGCCCGGCGATCCGGCCGACACCGACGCGGACGCTGACACGGACGCTGACGCTGACACCGACACCGACGCCGACACCGACGCCGACACCGACACCGACACCGAGCCTGGCGGGATGCAGCGCTACACGGCGGAGCCCTACCCGGACGAGGACCCCTACCTGCTCAAGGGGCTGCAGCCCGACTTCTGGGGCGATCCCGACGAGATCGCGGGCAACCAGACCGGCTCGGTGGCCATGAACCTGGTGTGGGCCTTCTGGCAGCCCGAGCAGCGCACCGCGCCCTGCGACGAGGGTCAGGTGGCCTACGACGGCTGGTGCTTCCAGCCCGACGCCTCGGTGGACGCCGCCATCGCCGACTGGAGCGCCCGGGGGCTGGCGGTCACGGCGGTGGTCTACGGCGTGCCGGAGTGGGCGCGCACCGGTCGGGACTGCTCCCCGGCGGCCGCGGGCTTCGAGATCTTCTGCGCCCCGGACGACGCCGCGGACTACGCCCGCTTCGCGGGCATGGTGGCCCGCCGCTACAACGGCCACAACGGCGTGGGCCGGGTGTCGGACTTCGTGATCCACAACGAGGTCAACAGCAACATCTGGTTCGACATCGGCTGCGGCCAGGGCGACCCCTGCGACAGCGATGAGTGGACCTCCACCTACGCCGAGAACTACACGCTGGCCTTCGACGCCATCCGCGCGGAGCAGAGCCACGCCAAGGTGTTCATCTCCCTGGACCACCACTTCGCCAGCCCCGACTACGACCAGCCTTCGGCCCACGACGCGCTCATCGCCGGCCAGACCGTGGTCCGAGCCGTGGCGGCCTCGGCGGGCAGCCGGGACTGGCGGGTGGCCTACCACCCCTACCCCCCGGATCTGCTCTCCCCCGAGTTCTCCGCCGACGACTGGCCCCGTGTCACCTACGGCAACCTCGGCGCCCTGCCCGGCTGGCTGCACGCCACCTGGCCCGACGGCGCGGCCGCGGGCGACATCCACCTGACCGAGAGCGGGATCAACTCCCTCTCTCCCAGCTCCGAGGCCGCCCAGGCCACCGCGCTGTGCGACAGCTTCGTCAACGTGCTGGGGACCCCCGGGGTGTCCCGCTACATCTACCACCGCATGCAGGACCACCCGGACGAGACCGCCGGCGGCCTGGGGCTGGGCCTGCGGGCCACCGACGGCTCGGCCAAAGCTGCCTGGGCCACCTGGGCCCTGGCCAACCGCGCCGACCTCTCACCCCAGCAGCTCTCCTGCGGCTTCGAGGACCTGCCTTACACCGTGCTCACCCGCTCCCACTCGTCCTCGCGGGGGCACTGGGCCTCCACTCGCATCGCGCCCGATGGCTTCGCGGCGGAGTCCAGCTGGCGGCTGTGGCGCGAGGAGCAGGCCGGCACCACCCAGCTGTACGAGTGCGCGGTGGGCGATCACAACCTGCTGACCCCCGACGCCGACTGCGAGGGGCAGCGCCCCATGGGCCCAGTGGGCTGGATCCACGACCAGCGGGTGTCCGGCAGCGTCGCGCTGTACCGCTGCTACGTCCCCAGCAACGGCGACCACTTCGTGAGCGACGACGCCGGCTGCGAGGGACAGACGGTGGAGCAGCGGCTGGGATGGGCCTTGGAGTGATCCCGGCCCTCAGGCCTCGCGACGCCTGCCGATGAAGGGCAGCAGCACGAGCAGCAACGACATCGCCCCGCGGGGTTGTGGGCCGGCCCCGCAGCCGCAGCCGGTGGGCTCGCCAGCGCTCCGGCGCCCCGGCGGTACATCGTCCGGATCGGCGCTGTCCGCGGGCTCGTCGCCCTGGGTGTCATCGGGATCGTCCGGCCCCCGACAGCTCGTCGACCCGCCGCTCTCCACGCAGCTCTGGTCGGGCTCGCAGGCGCTCTCGCCGTACACGCCCTCTTCGCAGGAGGCCACCGTGGCCTCGTCGAGGCAGAAGGCCGAGTGCGGACCCGCCTCGCAGCGGCTGTCCATGCACGAGCTGCCCTGGCTGTCGCTGCCGCAGACCAGGCCGAAGGCGGCGCAGTCGCCCTCGCTGTAGACCCCGTCGGTGCAGCCGGCGATGTGGGTGGCGTCCAGGCAGACGCTGGCGGTGCCGTCCCCTTCGGGGCAGCGGTAGTCAACGCAGAAGGCCCACTCACCGTCCTCCTGGCAGCTGCAGCCGAAGGCCGCGCAGTCACCGTCGTTGACCAGCGCGTTGCCGTTGCAGGTGCGCAGCTGGGTGCCCTCGCACCAGGCGCCCGCGGCGTAGCGGCACGCGTCGTCTCGGGTATGGGTGTAGACGATGCCGATGTGGTTGGCCACGGTGCGCTCGTAGCCATCGGACGGATCGTTGCGCACGGCGCCGTCCACCCAAAGGGTCGATGAGCCCCCGCCGTCGAGCATGGCGGCGTCCCAGCAGCCCAGGTCCTGGGCCAGGTCGCGGACCTCTCCACAGGTCATGCCCGAGGCGCCGCTGCGGCGGCCGTCCACCACGATGAACCACAGGGTCTCCCCTGCCTCGTCCAGGCAGACCGCGGATCGCGGGTGGCGGCAGGTGTCGCCCTCGCAGCCGTCGTAGCAGCCTTCGAGCCGCGCGCCGTCGTCCAGCAGCAGCAGCCCGTTGGCGCCCACGGCGTTGTAGTAGCGGTAGGGTGCGATGGTGGGCGTGCCGAACCACCAGGCCGTGCTCAGGGGCTCGAGGGCCTCGATGGTGCAGCCGTTGAACACGTCGCAGCCGAAGTAGCTCCAGGTCGCGCCGATGGAGGCGTCGTCGAAGTGGTCGTGCCACTTCCAGCCGTTGCCGATGGCCAGGCCCACCGGGGTGGAGCCGTCGGACCAGTCGCCGTTGATGGCCACCAGGGCATCGACGCTGCGGGCGAAGGTGGAGGTGGTGGTCTGGCGCTCGCTGCCCGAGATGTCCATGGAGGCCCGCAGGCCCACGGCGTCACGGGTCAGATCGATGCGCACAGCGTGGATGTCCTGGGGGGTGCCACCGCTGACGGTGCGGTGCAGCCAGTCCACCCCGCCGCGGACCTCGGTCCAGGTGTCGGTGGCGCGGGCGGGAGGGGCTGCCAGCAGGGCGGCGACCGCGACGGCGATGGTGTGCATGGTGGTGCTCCGTTCAGGGGTCAGCTCGGCCAGGCCACGCAGGCGCAGCACGCGCCCGGATCGGTGCTGCCGGGGGCGGCGCAGTATCCCTCGATCCCGTGGCCCGCCCTGCGGCACGCGTCGGCGCAGTCGGTGGACGGAGCCACGATGCACGCCTCGCAGCCGGCGCTGGGATCGGCGGGGGCGTCCACGCCGGTAGGGTAGACCTGGCCGATGCGGTTGCGACACCAGCAGCTGTCCGAGGCCCCGCCGAAGAGCAGGGCGTCGAAGCTGGAGCCGTCCCGGGTGTGGACGAAGGGCGTGACCTGGCCGAAGGCGTCCCAGCTGGCGCCCGACAGCCCCAGGATGCGGCCCTGGTCACACCAGGTGACGCCGTCGGCCGAGGTGGACGCATAGGTGCCGTCGCCCCCCTCCTCGAGCAGGATCAGCGTGTCACCGACCCGCTCCACGTCCACCGCGCCCGAGTGCAGCACCAGGGGGTTCGAGGCATGCCTGGTGAAGCTGCGACCGTCGCGTGAGGTGGCCAGGCCCACGTGGCGGGCCGAGCCGTCGTTGCCGTCGTACCAGAGGTAGAAGGTGTCAGCCTCGTGCAGCACCGCCGGCCGGCCCACCTTGAGATCGTCCCAGCTGCCCGTGGCGCCGACATCCAGCACCATGCCCTGGGCGGTCCAGCGGTGGCCGTCGGAGGAGGTGGCCAGGTGGACGCGGTCGTCCTCCGCCGAGGCGGCGTCGGTGTAGTACATGTACCAGGTGTTCCCCACCACCACGACCGAGGGGTCGTTGACGTGGTTCGAGCTGCCGTTGTCCAGGACGGGCTCGGGCGCGCCGTGGGAGGGGTAGTGGTGCCAGTGGTGGCAGTCGGTGGAGGTCGCCAGGAAGATGCGGTCGTGGCCGTCACCGCCCTGGCCACCGTAGTACATCAGGCAGAGATCCTCGCTCAGCCGGACCACGTCGGGAGCGTAGATGTTGTCGGCGCCGTGGAAGCTGTCGCTGCTGACCGGCGAGAGCACCGGGTTGGGGTCGTCGTCCACCAGGCTGGGGATGACGCTGGGATCACCGCAGGGATCGGTGTCCGCGTCAGCGTCGGCGTCGGCGTCGGCGTCGGCGTCGGCATCTGTGTCCGTGTCGCTGTCAGCGTCGGCGTCGGTGTCGCTGTCGGGGCTCTGGGTGTCGGGTTCCCGGCTGTCCACGAGGGGAACGGGATCGCTGGCCGTGGAGCAGGCCAGCAGGAACAGCAGCGGGATGGCGACCCTCACAGCCGCCGCCTCCGCACCAGGGGCACCAGCGCCAGCAGCCCGAGCGCCGAGGCGCCTCCACCCACCGCGCCGCAGCCGCAGCCCAGGGGCGTGTCGTCCGCCTGCTGGCCCGGTGGCCTGCTGGGATCGTCGCCCTGGGTGTCGTCGGGGTCGTCGGGGTCGTCGCCCTGGGTGTCGTCGGGGTCGGCCGGCCCCTGGGTGTCGTCGGGGTCGGCCGGCCCCTGGGTGTCCTCCGGGTCGTCGGGACCCTCGCCGGTGTCCTCCGGCTCGTCCTCGGGGGGCAGCTCGGTGGTGGCCAGCTCGAAGATCCACTCGCGCACGGTCTTGCCGGCGATGGTGGCGTCGTAGCGGCCCGGGAAGATGAAGGCGCTGAAGCGCTCGTCCAGCCCCGGCTCGATGCGGAAGCCCCCCAGGGGCGTGAGGTAGCCGTAGCCGCTCCAGGGGTAGTCGGCGCAGTCGATCTCCTTGTACTGCTCGGAGAAGACCGCCAGGGTCAGGCAGTGGGCGGCGCTGGCGTCGCAGGCGCTGACCCAGTGCTCGGTGATGGTGACATCGACGCTGCCGTGGGGGTAGGGCTCGCGCCCGACGATCCCCAGCAGCGGGCCGTTGCTGGCCCCGATGGAGCTGGTGACCGCGCTGCTGGCGTCGGTGTAGGGGCTGGACCCCGTGTAGTAGTGGTAGCTGTGGTTCATCCCCTCGCCCGGGAAGACGGCGGGGATCTCCTGGGGGTGCTCGCTGAGGGTGTAGGGCCCCGTGTAGGTGATGCGGTAGTCGAGCTCCACATAGGCGTCGTGCAGGGTGGTGCTCTGCTCGAAGACCATGCCGGAGAAGGAGCTGGACTTGGTGAAGTGGTAGGGGCCGCTCTTGCGGGTGGTGACGGTGCTGCCGCTGACGGTCAGCGAGTCCACGTCGTTGCTGCTCGAGTCCCAGCCGCAGTCCCGGGCCTGGGCCTGGATGGGGTTGAAGGGCGCTCCGGCGCCCCAGTCCACGCAGCTGTCCACGCTGGCGCAGTTGGCCACGTGGGCGCCCTCGTCGCAGCACCACAGCCGGCAGGCGCTGTGGCCCGCCGCCTGACAGGCGGCCTCGCTGCTGTAGGAGCGGGGGTCGCAGACGCCGTCGCCATAAGCGAACCAGCCGTCCGAACCCTGCTCCTCGTAGCCCCAGACCGATAGCTGCACCGCTCCGCCGCCGTGCTCGGCCAGCAGGTTGAAGCTGTGATCGGCCCCGTACAGCTCGAGGATGGCGCCGCCGTAGGAGCCGTTCACCCCCACCCTGATCTGGTCGTTGTAGAGGTACTCGGTGTCCGCAGCGCGATCCTCGTAGTAGGCGGGCACCCCGTTGCACCAGGTCAGGGCGGGCTCGGCCGCGCCGGCGCAGCTGCCCGTGAAGCTGGTGGGCGAGCCGCTCAGGTCCGGGTTGACCCCGTCGGGGGTGCCGCTCGAGTCCACTCCGATGGCGTAGACGTTCACCTGGTGATCACCGGCCCCCAAGAAGGGCGGGGTCCAGGTGTAGCCATGGTTCTGGTCCGAGTAGGGCAGATCCGAGCGCAGGGCGTCGGCCACCATGGCGTGGGCGATCTCGCCGTCGATGTAGATGTGCACGGCGATGGGCCCGGTGTTGTCGGGATCCCGGGCCCACCCGCCGATGATGCTGGAGGTGGCGCTGTCCAGGTAGCCTTCGGCCTGGGCGGCCAGGGCGCTGGAGGGGACGAGTAAACAGAGAGACAGCAGCAGTGCACGCATGATGGAGCCCTATCCGGTGACATCCCCGCGATCGGCGTTGCTGCGCTTCTCGTGGAACTTCTTGGCCTTCTTGCTCTTCTCGTACAGGGAGCCCCGGTCGTTGCCGGTGATCCGGTTGCCGGTGCTGTTGCCCTCGCCCTCGTTGGCGTTGTACCACTCGGAGACGAAGGCCTTGGCGCCGGGTTTCTTCTGGCCACAGGCCTCTCCGCAGGAGGTGACGTTGCTGAGGTCGGTCACGATGGGGGTGACCCCCACCAGGTCGCAGGGGGCGGCCAGCAGGGTCTGGGTGGCGAGGATCAGCGCGGCGATCAGCATGGATGGGCTCCTTGGGGGCGCCTTCGTCGGGCAAAGCGTTTCAAGATCCGGGCCAAACTCCGAGAGGCTGAAATTGCAGCGTTTTCCTCCCACGACAGCATGTGAGCCCGTTCTTTGCGACAAAGATGCCGCAGGCTCTCGCGACGGAGAGGTCCTCGACTCCGCGGAACCTCCGGTCCTGCTCCGAGCCAAGCCATCAGTCGAGTGGACGCGGTCCGGGCTCCAGCTACCGACACTCGATGGGCCCCAGCGGCAGGCTCTGGTCCACGGCGAAGCCCAGGGTGAGGGCGCTGCCGTGGCCGCTGCCCAGGTAGGCGTGGGCCTCCTCGGTCACGCCGCCGATGTAGTCCAGGTCGCCCGGGCCGGTCTCGTAGCCGGCGGCCACCACCACCGCGCGGCCCTCGTCGTTCATGAGGATCATCCGGGTGCCCTCGTCGGGGCGGTCCCGCCAGTACATGTTGACGCACCAGTGCTCGTCCTCGACCGGCAGCGGGTGTCCGCAGGCGCTCTGGCCGTACTCGCAGCTCTCCTGGGGGCACCACGGCTGGTCGCGCACCATCACGAAGCCCGTAGTCTCCTGGCTCATGGCCCAGTGCTCCTCCACGCCGTCGGTGCCACTACGGGGCCATGACCCGCCGAAGTCGTCGCCGACGGTGACCAGGTGGGCCTCCAGCGCCATCATCCCCGTGGCGGGCAGGCGCAGCGGATCTCCTCCGTCGCCCACCCGATCCATCCAGCCGCTCTCCATGCTGCAGTCCCCCTGGGTCAGGGAGCTTACGCCCATGGTGAGGGTGTAGGGCCCGGACAGCTCCTCGCCTTCGGCGACGTAGGTGTCGGCCACCACCCAGGCATAGCCGGGCTCGAGCGGCGCGTGGGCGTCGTCGTTGCCGCGATCCATGCAGGCCTCGGCGTCCCGCTCCGAGAGGATGTGGGCGTCGATGTCCACCCCGGCAGTACTGTCGTCGATGGCCACTCCGAGCACCCCGCGCGCGGGGATGGCGACCCGGTAGATCAGCTCGGGGCCGGACTCGTCGGTGCCGGGGGAGCAGCTGTAGCGGTCGAGCTCGCGGCTGCCGCTGGTGGATGTGTCGCCCCGGTGCTCGAAGGGCAAGCTGTCCACGCAGATCACGCCCTCGGGGCAGGGATCGCCCGTGTCGGTGTCCGCGTCGGCGTCGCTGTCGCTGTCGGCGTCGGTGTCCGCGTCTCCTTCGGGCCGCGCGCTGGTGTCGTCGGGCAGATCGCTGCGCTGGTGGCCAGCGGGATCGCAGGCCACGATCGCCAACGGTATCAAGAGCGGGAGCAGGCGCATCGCTCAGCCCTCCACGGTCTGCAGCACGAGCAGGTACTCGCCGGACAGCTCCCGGCCCGAGCTGACGTAGCTGTCGAGCACCAGATGGTAGCGGCCCGCATCGAGGGTGGTCTCGAGGTCGGAGTCGTCCCGCAGCAGGCAGTCCTCGCCCGCGAGGCCCTCGCCCAGCAGGTGCAGATCGATGTCCACCTCCCCCCGGTCGAAGACCAGGGCGCGGATGGTGCGCCGCGCACTCAGCTCGAAGGTATAGAACAGCTCGGGCCCGGACTCGTCGGCCGAGGAGCCGCAGCCCGGGTAGCTGTCGATGTCGCGCACGCCCTCGAGGCTGGTGTCGCGCAGGTCGGTGAAGGGCAGGCCGTCGATGACGAAGGGATCCGCGGCCAGGCCGCTGCCCGCCAGGGACTCGCCGTCCTCGTCGAAGGTCTCGCCGTCGAGCGCGGCGCGGCGCAGCCGGTCCAGGCCGTCCAGCACAAGCAGGTTGCGCATGTTGCAGCCGTACTCGAGGCCCTGCTCGGTGAGCTCGCAGGCGCCCTGGGACCAGGGCTCGAGGTGCACGCCGTCGCCGTACAGCCCGTAGCCGTCGAGGGGGCGCAGCCCCAGCTCCAGGTCCACCAGCGGAACCTGCCGGCCCTGGGCGATGCCGCGCACCACCGCGTTGTAGGTGGGCACCCAGGCGTCCACCGCCGCGCTGTCGGCCCTCGGTGGGATGGTGACCAGCAGGGGGATCACGCCCTGGTCGAGCAGCAGATCCGTGAGGTCCAGCATGGACTCGCCGAAGGGCTGGATGGCGCTGAGGTAGGTGGACCCCATGTGGATGTCGTTGGTGCCGTACTGCACCACCGCGAAGGCCGGGGAGAGGGCGTCCAGCTCCTGCTCCACCGGGGCCGGGCTCCCGCTGAGCGCCCATGCGGCGGTCTGGCCGATCTCGGCCGCCAGGCTGTCTCGATCCCAGAGGGTGCCACTGCCTGCCTGGCCCTCGAGGAAGTGTGTGATGGTGGGCTGCAGGTCGGAGCGCTCACCCAGGTCCACCCGGGAGCCGGCGAAGCAACCCAGGGCGTTGTCGTCCACGGTGATGCTGTCCCCGACCTTCATGAACACATCGTCGTGAAGCCCGGGGGCCCCATCGCGCAGCGCCACGAGCCGGTCGCGCACCCAGGGCGTGATGGGGGACTGCAGGCGATCCGCGGGGTAGCGTGCTGGGAAGGAGCCAGGGGCGCCCCCGCCGCTGTCGCCGGTGTCACCCCCGGCGGTGTCTGTGGGCCCGCTGTCGGGGGGGGCGGAGTCGCCGGGCTGGATGCCGGGGCCGTGACGATCCGCCAGGCCGTCGGGACAGGCACAGGCAGCCAACAGGGAGAACAGCAGCGAAGGGGCCATGGGACCTCGGAGGCGGCGGACGGCATCGGTCTTGCAAGACTCGCTCCCTGCGCTGCTACGATATCGGCCGCACTGCCGGAGGCGCTGGCCCGCTCATGCCCGAACGCACCTTACTTCCATCGTTCCTGCTGTTCACCACCCTCGTCTCGGGCTGCTGCCCCTGCGGGGACCAGAACACGCGCCATCTACCCGGCTGGGGCGAAGAGGTCCCAGCACCGGACGACAGCGGGGCTCGAGGGGACACGAACGCCCCAGACGACTCCGGCGACACCACCGCGAGCGACGACACCCGGGTGGTCACCGCCGCCGACTGGCTGAACCTGCGGGACCAGCCCTCGTCGGGGGGCGCGGTGATCCGGGCGTTGCCCTGCGGCACCGAGGTGACCCTGCGGGGAGACAGCCAGGACGGATGGGCTCCGGTCACCGGCCAGGGCGAGGAGGGCTGGGTCAGCGCCAGCTACCTGGCGCTGCCCGACGCCGTCGGTGACGATCTCTGCCCCGGGCCGGCGACATGGACCGGTGACGCTCCCGGGAGCCTCGTGGACACCCTCGACGTCCCACCCTACGTCGAGCAGAGCTGCAGCGACACCACCTGGGACGGCTGGCCCTTCGAGGCCCAGCGCTGCACCTACAACGGCGGGCTGCGCGTGACCGTGGCGGACCCCTCGGCCGAGCTGGTCGCCTACTGGATCGCCGACGCCGCCCAGATGATCCCGGCTCTGGCAGCGCTCGAGGAGCGGGACCGCGGCGCCTGGAAGCAGGGCCTCGAGGCCATCGCCTGGCACACCCTCTACCAGTCCTCGCGCATCTTCCCCCTCGAGGGCGAGGTGGACGAGGGCTACGTCTACGACTTCGACCGCGGCGTGACCGAGGGCTGCAGCACGGGCTGCTACTGCCGGATCAACTCGACCACCCGCCAGCAGTGGTGCGACTACGCCGACGCGGTGCTGGGCATCGTGGACGAGCAGGCCTGCCTCTCGGAGTACAGCACCACCACCTGGACCGACGCCTGGGCCGAGCACTGCCTGGACAACCACCGCGCGGCCTGGACCGGGATCCACCACCACTACCGGGCCATGGCCTACTGGGCGAACAAGACCGTCTCTCAGAGCTTCCCCGATCCCGACTCCGCCGATCCCGACCGGGTGGTGGACCTCATCGAGGCCCTGTACTGATGCGATCCGCGCTGGCGTTGGCGCTGCTGCTGCCTGCCTGCCTCGGACGCTGCGGTGATGAGCAACGCAGCAGACCCCTGCCCAGGGATGACAGCGGGCCCCCCGCAGACAGCTCAGCCGGAGACACCTCATCGAGCACCGGCGACACAGACGAGACCGCCGGGAGCGACGACACCGCCCCGGCACCGGAGCGCGCGCCCCTGGATCCCGAGCGCCCCGGGGGCTGGCGACACTCGACCTTCGTCTTCGCCCAGGCCCGGATGAACGCGGACATGCAGAACGACGACTGGGTCCGGATCGGCTGGATCGAGCTGGACGAGGACGAGCAGGTGGAGGCCTGCGGCGGCACCGGGCCCAGGGCCCTGCGCACCTTCCACCACTGGGACCACGACGGCGACTACCCCGTGGGTGACTGCGACGAGGACGTGAAGGACGGCGTGGACTTCGCCCGCTGGGACCACACCGAGGTATACGTGGACGACTGCCCCGGCGCCGGGGCCTGGGTGAACGAGGATGGCAGCCCCACGAGCCGCGCCTTCCTGCACGACTGCCCCGCCCACGTCACCGCCGGCTTCGGGGACGAGGCCGAGCGCACCACCTGGGAGGGCCACTACCTCTACGACGCCGACGCCCGCACCCTCACCCTGCGCTACAGCGTCAACGGCAACTGCAAGAAGGAGTACTACCGGGACCTGACCCACGACACCGACGGCGCGCTGCTGGCTATGGTCCTGGACGGGGACCGCACGGGTGACACCTCCTCGACCAACCGGGGCACCGGCGCGACCCACGGCTACGCCTACGGCTCATCTCACGGGCTCACCGAAGCCGCAGCCTTCGACGGGGCCCTCGAGGCCGTACACGACCGGGAGATCCTGCAAGACGCCTGGCGCATTCGCGAGGATCGGGGGGGCGACCCGCCCCTCGAGCACTACCAGGACGACGACGAGCTGGGCTTCGCGCCTGTCGCCTGTGGTGCCGCCGCCGGCTACGACCACTCCTGCCACGACGCCGAGGGCGACGCCCCCTATCTGGCGGAGTGCGCGGCTATGGACCCGATGGAGACCGCGTATCTGCGCTTCCTGGTGGACCCCTTCCCCGACCGGGACTCGCGGGAGCACCTGTTCTGGGCCTGGCACGCGGCCCACGATCCCAACTGGACCGGCTGCTACCACCGGGGCTCCCACTCCATGCCCATGCTGCAGGTGCTGGACGCTACCGGCGCCTTCCGTGGCTACGTGGGCATCGAGATCCAGCGCTCGGCCCAGACCGATGGGGACGGCGGCGTGCCCGCCGATACCTGGCAGCAGACGGACTACAAGGTCTTCCGTTGGATCGAGCGCGGCTACGAGGAGCTGCCCCCCTGATCCGCGATGAGGCCCCGGGAGCGCTCACTCCCGTAGCGCCTCAGCGAGCTGGCGGGTCAGGACGAAGTCGTCCGTGTCGCCCCCCAGCTCCCAGAACATGGCGCCACCCAGCTCGTTGGCGCGGATGTAGTCGAGCTTGTGGCCGATGGACTCGGGGTCGTCGTAGCTGATCACGATCCCCCCACGCGCGCGGTAGAGCCAGGGCGCCAGCGCCTCGTCGTGGAAGTGGCGCTCGTAGGAGCTGTCGTCGAGCAGATCATCCACGATGGCCCAGTAGTCGTAGTAGCCCGAGCCCTGGCTGCCCTCGGGCACGCCGGTGGCGGACTGGAACAGCCCGTCGTTGTCGCTGCTCACCCCCGACCAGCCTCGGCCGTAGAAGGGGATGCCCAGGGTGAGCTGCTCCGGGGGCACCCCGCCGTCGAGGTAGGCCTGGACCGTGCCGTCACCGAAAGCCTGGCCAGCCGCGGTGTCGGGGTTGTCCGAGGCCCGGTACAGCGCGGCGTGCAGCCCGGCGTAGCGCAGATCCCAGAAGCCATAGAAGTCGTAGGTCATCAGGTTGAACCAGTCGAGCTGCTCGGCCAGCCCGGGCAGGTCCAGGTTCTCGACGTAGGAAGGGCTCGCTGTGGTCGCGGCGGTCAGGGGGTGCTCGCCCTCCAACGCGTCGAGCTGTTGGCGCAGTTCGGCCATCAGCAGTGTGAAATTCTCCCTGTCCTGGGGGCGCCCGTTCTCTCCCCCCTCGACCGGGTACTCCCAGTCGATATCGATGCCGTCGAAGCCGTGCTCCTGCATGAAGGCTACGCAGGCGGAAGCGAAGCGCTCTCGACGTTCCTGGGTCAGGGCGATGTCCGAAAAGGCCGCCGATCCGGACCAGCCCCCCACGGACATCAGGATCATCAACTCGGGGTGCTCGGCCTTCAGCCGCACCAGCTTGGCGTAGTTGCCGCCACCGCGGGACAGCGCAGCCCAAGTGTCCGAGACCTCGCAGCCCTCCTCCAGCGATGGTTCGATGAAGGCGTAGTTCACGTGGGTCAACAGATCGGCCGGGATGTCCTCGACCTGCAGGTCGCGGTCGTAGACCGACCACTCGGTGTAGTAGGCGACCACGCGGCGCTCCTGGCCGGTTTCGGTGTCGCTGTCGCTGTCTGTGTCCGCATCGGTGTCGGTGTCCGCGTCCCCCTCGAACCCGATGTCGCCAGGGTGCCTGGTGGGTTCGGAGCAGCAGCATTGGAGCAGGGCCGTCAGGACGAGCAGCGTCAGGGTTCTCATCAGGGCTCCTGTGATCCTCTGCGCAAGGTAGCGCGAACAGGGCTGACCGAGCATCTGGCTTCGACGGAGAGGGGGGCAGGTGCCCAGTCCGGAGACTGAACTTCGGTCTTGCCGGAGCATCGCCCGAGCTCAAGGTTGTGGGCGCTGGGCTCGGATACCCCTGTTTGACTGGAGATTCGAGTGGAGGTGGGACAGGACCTCGTCAGGGGTCCCTACCTGGCAGTCCTCCTCACCCCTACCTCCACGTACCCCACCTTTCGCTCCCCACCCCCCAACGGCGGGCCGTACGGATCATGGATGTGATATCCACCGAGCCCGTAGCGGATCGTCACCCCGCCCGGTGACAGCCGCACCTCGCT
>ERZ890953.738-NODE-738-length-17916-cov-7.725715_pt1 | contig 17916 bp, 17 predicted proteins | sample MGYA00521264_ERZ890953 | MGnify/ENA primary metagenome ERZ890953 (study PRJEB32303, sample SAMEA104408629) | aquatic metagenome | biome: Brackish water; feature: Chemocline; material: water | place: Baltic Sea | collected 2014-10-26T21:54:00 | depth 200 m ...
GGCCCCGAGGTGCCGGTGGGGTCCACGCAGTCCTCCGCGATGGGCCAGCCGTGGACGGTCTGGTAGTAGCAGCTCGTGGCGCTGAGCCAGGAGTCGAAGTCGGCCTCGGTGTCCTCTGCCACGGGGAGGAGCTCGAGCACGGGGCCATCCGCCTGGGTGTAGGCGCTGGGCACGGCCGCCTCCGCGCTGGCTTGCCGGAAGGGCAGGCGCACCAGCAGGAAGGGCTCGAGCAGGGCCAGCAGCACCAGCAGGCGTGCGACGCGGCCGACGCGGGCCTCCAGGGCGGTGCCGGCCAGGGCGGCCACCACCCCGCCGCAGGCCAAAAAGCCCCAGCTCAGGCGGGCAGGGAAGCGCAGGAAGGCGCCCAGCGGGGTCTGCCAGAGCAGGGCGGTGGGCAGGGGGAACAGCGGCTCCACGGGGCTGGCATGAAGCCAAGGCCCCAGCGCCAGCAGCAGGCTTACCAGGCCCGCTCCCAGCACGACGCGCCACACCCCGCGGCGCTCGAGCAGCGCCGGGGCTGCCACCAGCAGGGCCAGCATCACGCCCGAGAGGCACAGGGCCATCGAGTGTTCGCTCCGGTCGACCTCGGGCGCTGCGCCGGCCAGGCTCGCCAGGTTGGCCGCGCCCAACCCCAGGGAGCCCGGTGCGGCCTCGGCGTCGGCGAACAGCTCCCCGCGGGTGAAGAGCCAGAGGTACAGCGCCCCCACCCCCAGCGCGATGAGCACCGCGGGCCAGGTGCGGCTCAGCAGCGGGCCCGGCCGGGCGGGGAACGCGGCAGGGAGCAGGCAGAGGGCCAGGGCCGCGGCGGTGACGCCCAGGTAGCCGCTGGTGAGCAGGGTGGCGGCGAAGGCCAGGCCCGCCAGCACGCTGTGCCCGGCGCGCCCCTGCTTGCTCAGGGTGCGCAGCCAGGCCCAGAGGAACAGGGGGAGCCAGGGCGTGGCCACCTGGTAGACGTGGCCCTCGAGCAGGGCCGTGGCCGCCAGGCCGGAGAAGGCGTAGCCCAGCCCGGCCAACAGGCTCCATGGAGCGCGGGCTCCCAGGGCCACGGCCGCTCGCTCGCTCGCCCAGGCCCCGGTGGCCACGCCACCCACCTGCAGCAGGCCGTGCAGGGCGCCGGAGGGGAGGAGGGGAGTCAGCCAGGCCAGGGCCAGCAAGGTGTAGCTGTCCAGGCGGGTGTAGTCGGCGCCGAGGGGGAACGCTGTGTGGGCGTCCTGCAGGCCGTGCAGCAGCAGGCGCGGCACGCTGGCCAGGGTCCAGGCTGTGCCGGACAGGTCGAAGTGCAGGCCCACCAGCAGGCTGTCGCCGGCCAGCACCGCCGGCCAGGTCCACAGGACGGCCAGGGGGATCCACAGCGCCAGCGAGGCGGCGGGGTGGGTGGGCCAGGGGCGGCCGTTCGTCCCGCTCGAGCGGCGCAGCAGGGCCATCACCCCCAGCAGGACGCCGCAGATCCAGGCCAGGTGCGCACCCGAGGCCAGGCGGGCGGCGTTGTCCGTGCCCAGCAGGGCCTCGGTGCGAGTCATGGGGACCAGCCTGGGGCTGGCGTCGTCCACCCAGCCCAGGCGCAGGGTGCGGCCGCGCGCGGGCAGGCGCTCGATGGAGCGGAACAGGGGCGGGGCGGTCTCTGCCGTCCCCAGATCGCGGATCTCCAGGGGCAGCCAGCGGGAGTCCACGCCCGGCAGATCCACGCAGATCCAGCCGCCGTCGTCACCAGCGCCCACGGCGGTGGTGTGGACCTCCCCGTTCCAGCGGTAGATCAGCGCCAGCGCGGGCGCGTCGGCCCGACGCTCCACCAGGACCTTCACCCCCTCCTGCGCCTCGAGTCCGCACCCCGTGGCCAGGACGGTCCACAGGGTCAGCAGCATCCCCAGGCCCCAGCAGCGGAGCCTGCGGGTGGAGCGAGCGGGCCGGGTCAGGATCGATCTCCGCGGTTGGCCTGGTCTCGTCGCTGGGCGGTCTTGGACCAGGCCAGCAGGTTTTCGAAGAGGGCGCGCGCCCGGGCAGGGTCCATTCCCAGGGTCTCCGCCAGTCGCTCCCGCTCCACCAGCAGGGTCGCCTCGCGCTCGGGCTGCGTGACCGCCATGCCCCGCTCAATCTTGAGCTTCCCGATGGTGCGGGCAACGTCCAGGCGAGCCGCCAGCAGGGCCAGCAGCTGGTGGTCCAAGGCGTCGATCTCGGCTCGCAGGGCGTCCAGGTCGTCGATGGGCATGACCGGAGCCTAGCCCAGGTCCCTCGCGGCCGTCCAGTGGCACGCATCTTGCGACCTCTCCGGGCATGTCTCCGCGCCCAACCCGTGCCTGTCCCTCCCCGCTCGCGCTGCTGCTGATCCTGGCGCTGCTGCTCTGTCTGGCCGGGGGCCCGACGGTGCGCGCCAGCCTCGAGGGCGCCGTGGCGTCGCGGTCCGTACCCCTGGATCTGGTCATCACCTACACCGCCATGCACCCCCTGCACGGGGGCGCCATCGTGGAGATATTCGGCGACGGCGCGGTGGTGCGCACCACCCGTCGGCGGGGCGACCTGCAGGCCTCCATTCGTCAGACCGAGCTGGGCACGGACGATCTACTCGGCCTGGTGGATCTGCTGGTGGAGCTGGAGGCCTGGGAGCAGCGGGTGCCCGAGCGCCCGCCGGTACCGGACGAGGGTCGGGCCTCGATCCACATCGAGATCGCGGGGCGGGAGGCAGGCTTCTGGGAGTGGTACAACGACCTGGGAGAGCACGATCGGCTGCTGCGCATCAGCGAGCTGATGACGGACCTGGCGCTGCGATGATCTTGGCGCTCTGGGCGTTGTTGTTGTCCTTGGGGGCTGGGCCTGCCCGCGCCGCGGGGCCGTGCGCGGCCGCGGATGGTGGGCTGGGCTCCCTGGTGGGAGGCCTGGCCGGGCTGCTCGATGCCCACGCCGCGGGCGCGGCGCCGGACAGCGACTGCGACGGGATCGAGGACGCCCTCGATGACCGCTTCGACGGCCCCGTGAGCGTGGAGATCGAGCACCCCTGGACCGACGGGATCTACAGCTGGACCGCCGCCTTCACCCTCGCCACCACCGGTGAGGGGCAGCACCGGGCCACCCTGCGCGTCCACCTGGACGGTCCCCGGGACGCCGCCCGGGAGCAGGGCTGGGAGCGAGCCGTCGAGGACACCTGGAGCCGCGAGGGGCTGGTGCTCGATCTGGTCTTCGTGGATCGAGCCGCCGACGCCCACAGCACGGTGCAGGTCCGCCATGGCGAGGGCTGGGCCAACGCAGGGACCTGGTTCACCGAGGACGATGGCTTGGTGGTGGCCCATGAGGTGGGGCACCAGCTGGGCCTGTTGGACGAGTACCCCGACCCCGATCTGCCCCAGCGACCCGTGGGCCCCGTCGACAGCATCATGCGGTCCGCCCGGGCCGCCCACCGGCCCCGCAGCTACCCGTGGCACCAGGCCGGCATCCGCGCGCTTCTCCACTGCCCCTGACCCCGGGTGGGGAGTTCGGGTCGCACCGAGGCGGCAGGGGGGCCCCAACCGGCGCCGTGGGGACGCTCCGAGGGCGCGTTTTGGTCCTTCTCGCTTGGCCCGTTTTTTGCGTTCTTCACGGTCCGAGGTGAAACCATGAAGATCCTGATCCTGTTCCCCCTGGCCCTCTTCCCCCCTGCGCGCGCCGACGGTGACTGCGGCGCAGTGGACGCCGACGGCGGCCTGAGCTCCGACCTGCAGAGCGTGGTGTCCACGGCCCAGCCCGGCCGGGGCAACGGCAGGGTCCCCAAGGTCTTCCACGGCACAGAGCGGCCCAGCGCCGTGCCTCTGACCGACGGGCAGATCATGGCCGTGGGCAGCTGGGGCAGCTGCAGCGGCACGGTCATCGCCGACCGCTGGGTGCTCACCGCCAACCACTGCCGCATCTACGAGGGGCAGCGCTTCTGCATCGGGCAACAAGCCGAAGATCCCATCGCCTGCCTGGTGGCCGAGCGGGTGGAGCGCAACCCAGACGCCGACATGACCCTGGTCTACCTGGACGCCTCCACCACCGCGGCGGCGCCGGGCCTCGAGCCCATCCCCCTCTTCACCGATGCGCTGGACGAAGACTGGATCGGCGTGATGGCCGAGGCCGCGGGCTACGGTCAGCAGGAGGATGGCGGCTACGGCGAGCGGGAGTTCACCGCTGAGCCCATCGTGGACCTCGAGGGCCACGAGCTGACCATCGACGGCCAGGGCCGCCGGGGTGTGTGCTTCGGCGACTCGGGCGGGCCCGTCATGGTCCAGGATGCGGACGGGGCCGTGGGCGTCGCTGGGACCCTGAGCTGGGGTGATCCGGACTGCCTGGGCAAGGATCGGTATACCCGTGTGGACACCAACCTCGGCTGGCTCGCGGGAATCCTGGGTCCGCTGGATGAGCTGGACATGGGGGGCGGCGAGGCCGTGGACCCGGGGGACACGGGCGAGGCCTTGCCCGACTACACCACCGGCGAGGGCTGGTGGGAGCCCATCGAGTGGCGATAGCTTGACTCGTGGTCATTGAAAATGCCATGCTTTCCATGACCATGCGGCCCTGTCGGGGCGATAGGAGACCCGCGGTCAGGCTATGATGGTGTGTCCAGGAGCGGAATCCCATGGGCCGCAAGGCGCAGAGCGACGCGGAAAGACAAGCTAAGCGGCTGGAGATCGTCGAGGTCGCGGCCCGCCTGTTCCAGGATCTGCCCTACCCCAGCATCACCATGGCCATGATCGCCCGGGAGGCGGGGGTGGCCAAGGGCACGGTCTACCTGTACTTCCGCACCAAGGAGGAGCTCTTCCTGCAGCTGCTCCTGGACCGACTGCAGGGCTGGTTCGCCGAGTACGCGCCGGTGCTGCTCGCCCTGTCCGGGCCCATGCACCCCCGGGACCTCGCCGCCATCCTGGCCAAGGCCGCGACCACCCGGCCCGACCTCATCCGCCTCATCGCCCTGCTCCACGCGGTGCTCGAGCAGAACATCTCCGTGGACCAAGCGCGGGAGTTCAAGCGTCGACTGCTCGCGTTCTCCTTGGGCTTCGGGGGAGAGCTAGAGCGGGTGTTCCCCGTGTTCCGGCCCGGCGACGGCCTGCACTTCTGCCTGTACTACTACAGCATCGTGGTGGGGCTGCACCAGATGTCCACCCCGGCCCCCGATGTGGTCGAGGCCCTGGACACCCCGGAGCTTCGGGTGATGCTCATCGACTTCGAGAGCCACCTGGCCGGCATCCTCACGGGGCTGCTGGGGGGCTGGTGGGTCGGCGCGGCTCCCCATGTGCCAAACATGGCCTTTTTACAGGATCTGGACGGAGTTTCGCAGAAGCCGATTGACGGCTGACCCTGGGTCATCTAATTGATGACTGATGGTCATTCAATCGGAGCTCACCATGACGAGCTGGACGCCTTCCCGCCTCCTCGCCACCGGCCGACACATCAACATCGCCCCGGACAGGCCGGGTGGTGATGACTTGGATCTGGGCGAGCCGGAGCTGCTGGTCCTCGATGGCGACGAGCTGTCCATCGACGACCTCGAGCCGCCCGAGCCCGAGTGTGTGCCCTTCATGGCCAGCCGTGCGCTCTTCTTGCCCCTCGCCTCGGGCCAGGCCTTGCGGCGGGTGCGCTTCCTGGCGCTGCCGCTACAGATGCTGCGCCGTTAGCTCGGCCCCGAAGCCCTGGTCCACCGCCGCCCGCCACAGGGACGCCTCGCCCCGGACCTCGAAGAGCAGCTCGAGCAGGGCCATGGCCTTGGCCTGGCTGAGGGGGTAGCCGGCCCGCTCCAGCAGGGAGAAGCCTCGCTGGGCGGTGTCGAGGGCGCGGGCCACCACCCGGCCGATGCTGGCCTGGCACACCGATCGGTAGGTGTCGCTGAGCAGGCCCGAGCGCATGGCCTCGAGGTGGGTCCGCTCGTCCTCGCTGCCGTGGTGGGCGATGACCGACTGCAGCAGGTTGTGGCCCCGGGCGGTCACGTCGATCTCGAGGTCAGTCACGTCGTCCACATGCTGCAGGGCCAGCCCGATGGCGTGGATGCCGTCGGCCATGGTGCGGGCGCGCTGCGCTCGCAGATCGTCCTCGAGCACCAGCAGGGGCACCACCCAGGCCAGGCCCAGCAGGTTGCCTCCCTTGTGCTCGTGGATGCGGGTGACCACCTCGTCCGGGGGGATGATGTCGGAGACTCCAGCCTCTTCCTCGGCCTCTACGGCCCCCACCTCGATGAGCAGGGCGAGCAGGCGCTCCACGGCCACCGGGACCTGTTCGGGCTGCAGGCTGCCGTGCTCCACGCCCCGGGCCACCACGCGCTCGAGGGCAGCGCTCCAGGCCAGCAGCCCCAGGCAGGACCGGAAGCGCGCGGCCCCCGGCGGGAAGGCCAGGGCCAGCACGGGCTTGTCCTCGCCGTCCAGCAGGTTGTCGGCGGCTGTGACGATGCTGCGAACCGTGTGGTTGATGGCTCCGAGCCAGCGGAGCTGATCGTCGTCCATGCCCAGCGCCCGGTAGGAGCTGATGAGCAGCAGGGAGAAGAAGTGGCGCCCGGTGTAGCGCACGGGGTTGAGCTCCCGCGGGTGCTCTCCGCGCCAGCGGTCGGGGATCAGCGCGTCCACCTCCGCCCGGGCCATGGCTACGGCCTCGCGGTGGATCTCGATGCCTTGGTGAAGCTGCCAGAGCTGGGCCAGAGGCTGCATGCTCGCTCCCGTTGCTGTTGGGCTTGTAGCCTGAGCGGGTCACCCGGGTCGGTAGGCCAGGCCACCCATCTCGAAGCCGAGGATGTTCGGTGTGAGTACGGGAGGACGGGGCGCTTTCTTGATAGCTACGCTGCCTGAGGCAGGAGGAAGGCATGGTGGAGCAGGCATCGGGTGCAGGCGGATCTCGCATGTTGTGGGCGCTCTTGGGTGCGCTGGGCTGCCTGGTGGTGACGATCGCGGCCATCGCGGCGGCGCTGTTGGTCTTCCTGTTCGTGCCCCATGAATCCATGGAGGTCTCCCTGGACGAACCTGTGGCGGTCGAGCGCGGCCTGCCCACGGGGGCGCCCGCCGAGCGGGCCTACACCATGACTGTGTGCGCCGACGAGCGGCCCATTCGGGTGCTGGCTCCCAGCGCCTCCCAGGCCGGGGAGTTGGCGTTCTCGGTGATCCCAGGGGCTCGGGTGGGCCTGGTCACCGCGGGCTCGGCCCCGGATCCGGTGGCCCTGGCCGGCTACGGCTGGGTGGCGTCCGACGCCACAGGCGGCATCGTGCGCTGGTGGCAGCCGGACGACTTCGAGGACTTCTCGGACGCCGAGCTCGCGATCCGCAACATCCTGGGCCAGTGCGAGGTCTGCTGCGCCTCTGGCACGGTGGTGGAGCGCGCCGAGGGCGGCCGGACGGTGTGGCTCCAGGATCAGCGCTTCTCCCTTCCCGACGGAGGCCGGGTCGGCGGCTCGTTCGCCGCCGTCCTGGCCCGCGCGCCCGCGGGGGTCACGGTGTACGAGGACGAGATGGACGGGCTGCCCACCATCGACCTCGGGGGAGTGATCGCCCACAGCGAGCCGGAGTCGGATCAGCTCACCATGCTCGTGGTCCAGCTGAGCCAGCCGTGACAGGCCTGCTGGACCCCACGGTGCTGGCTGCGGCGCGCGCGGGGGATGAAGATGGGCTGGCGCCCCTTCGCCGACGGTGGGCTCTGCGTCTGCGTCGTGGGGTTGGACGCTCACAAGCTGGTGATGCTCTGGACCGACCAGTAGCGCGCCGGTGGGCTTTCGCGGTGGTATGCTCGTGACGCGAGGAGGCGCAATGGCACCCAATACGCGCGCTCGGTCCCCCCGCAAGCCGGTCGTGCGCCCTGCGTCTCCTCGTTATCCCTCCCTTCGGGGCGTCAGCCTGGGCCTGTTGGCGGGACTGCTGACGCCGACCGTCATGGCCGACACCGGCGACACCGGCGACACCGGCGACACCGGCGACTCCGGCGACACCGGATACGCGGGCACGATCACCGAGGAGCAGGCCTGGGAAGCCATCCAGCAGCTCTTGCTCAGCACGGCTTCCCCCGCCCAAGACGAGCCCGTGGAGCTGGTGCGCAAGGGCCAGCCTTGGCACAGCGCGCGGGCGCTGCGCGCGGCGGACAGCGGCAAGGTGGTGCTGGTCGCCCTCGAGGAGTCGCCCACCGGTGTGGACACGATGGTGGGCAACACACACCAGTGGGCGGCGGATCACAGCTGCCTGCTGCTCGAGCTCGAGGGGGCCTGCAAGCTGGCCACATGTGGTGCAGACATCGGCCCAGAGCTGCAGGACCAGGCCTGCGGTTTCGTTGGCGTGTTCCCCTACGGCCCCCATAGCCAGGCCGAGGGCGACGCTGTGGTGATCTACGACAGCGCCGTAGACGCCTTCATCGAGTGGGGCCAGGCCCACGAGATGCTCTGGGGTTGGCAGGTCGGCGGCTGCTCCTGCGCTGTCAGCGAGGGCCCTGCCCGCGTGGAGTGGTACGCCATCCTGGCCGCGGTGCTGGGCATGGCGGCGTTGATCCGCAGGCGGGAGCGATAGACATAGCGGCATGACCTCCGCCTTCGAGATCCGTCCCGGCCAGCCCGACGAGGCCCTGGATATCGTCACCCTGAACGTGCGCGCCTGGCGTCATGCCTACCAGGGCGTCATCCCTGACGCCGTTCTCGACGCGCTCGAGCCGCAGGATCGCCTGGTCCGCTGGCGGGATCGCCTGGCCGACCAGGGTGAGCACGGCCAGGTGTGGGTGGTCCGGAGCGGCGGCAGGCTGTGCGGCTTCTGTTGGTTCGGCCCGGCCTGGGAGCACCTCATGCACCCCCCGCCTGCAGACGCCGGGGAGATCTCTGCGTTCTACCTGGACCCTGACCACTTCGGCGGTGGCCTGGCGGACCGCCTGGCCGGGCAGGTCGAGGCCTGGCTGGCGGCCCGCTTCGACCGGTCTGTGTTGTGGGTCCTCGAGGACAACGCTCGCGCCCGGCGTTTCTACACCCGCCGAGGCTGGCTGGCCGACGGCGCCCGCACGCCCTACCCCCGGCCCGGCTGCCGAGGTGTGTACGTGGTGCGGCACCGCTGGGTTCCAGGGCCCGAGGCGCTCACCAGCGCGGCCGGTGCCGGGCACCCTGGTGGTTCGTGAGCGCGCGGCGCGCGGGTCAGCGTCAGGGGCGCGGCATCTTCGAGTCCAGCAGGCGCTCGCGGACCTCGCTGATGTTCTTCCACTGACGCTCGAGCCGCGGGTCGGCGCTGGCCAGATCCAGCAGCTGGAGGGCGAGGTCCACCTTGCCGCTCTGCATCAGCCGGTCCACCAGCCGCTCCAGGGTCTTGGGGTCGACGAAGGCGCCTGAGCGCAGCACGGCGTCGAACTGGGCCTGAACCGCCGCTTGGCTGATCGGGGTGCCGCGGCTCGATGCCGCCCCGGGGATTGGAGTCTTGGCCATGGGGGCTCCGGTGAAGGTGGGCTGTCGAAGCTTATCCTCCCCGGCTCGGTGCCGGTGGCCGGGTGGAGTGCGGCGCGCAGCGCGTCCTCGCCGTGGCGGGCCACCGCGCGGTCGTAGATGGTGGCGAAGGGGGTCATGGCGGGCCTCAGGGACGATGAAGGGGGGCTATCACAGGCTCTTCGAGCCGGCTGTGCCTCAGAGGCTCGCGGTAGGCTGGCCCACGTCGACCTCCTGCGTGGGGTGTGCGTGAGGCGCGCGCCAGCGGGTCACACAGCTTGGCGCCGCGGCCTGCGTGGCTAGCTTGAGCCCGGAGGTGAGCGCCAACCCACGGGAACGTCGCCGGCCCTCGAGCCTGCCCGTCGCACTGGCTGCGCCCTCGCTGTGTGCGGCTGCCTTGGTGCTCCTCATCGGGAGCCTGCTGGCCTATGGAGCAGAGCTGTCGTGGCTGCTCGAGCGCCTGTGCCACCTGCGCTTCCAGCTGGCGCTCGCGGCGCTCGTGCTGCTGCCCCTGGTCCTGGCGGTCCGTCGCTGGCGCTGGGCGCTGCTGCTGGTCGCGGCGCTGGCCATCAACCTGGGCGAGCTGGTCGAGCACTATGGACTGCCGGCCCACCATCAGGAGGCGCGGGCGGTCTCCGTCGCCGAGGCACCGGGCCTGCGCGTCTTCTACGCCAACCTGTTGGCCTCCAACCCCAGCGCAGCCCTGCTGGCGCCCCAGATCCAGGCGTCCCAGGCCGACCTGCTGGTCCTGCTCGAGCTGACCCCGGCCTGGGAGCGGCGCCTCGAGGGAGCGTTGGCGTCCTACTCCCACCGCCTGCTCGAGCGCCGGGAGGACAACTTCGGCCTGGGGATCTACAGCCGGCTACCCCTGCGCCTGCCGGTGCTGCATGCCTCGTCGGTGCAGGGCTTCGATCTCGAGGTGCCCCTTGCCGAGGTCGTGGTGGACGCGCCCTGGGGGCCGGTCCGGATCCTGGCGGCGCATCCCGTGCCGCCGACCTCGTCGGCCGCCATGCGGGCGCGGGATGGGCAGCTCGTGGAGCTGGCGGCCCTGGTGCGGGCTCGCGCGATGGCGACCGCGGTGCTGGGCGACCTCAACACCACCGTGCTCGCGCCCTCCTACGGTGAGCTGGTGGAGCGCAGCGGCTTGCGCAACGGCCTGGACTCCCAGCCCCTGCCGTGGCTCTCGGGCACCTGGCCGGCGGGCTTGCCCGCACCGCTGCGCATCCCCATCGACCACTGCCTGGTCAGCCCCGAGCTGGCCGTGGGGGAGCTCCATGTCGGCAGCATCTTCGGGTCAGATCACCTCCCGCTGGTCCTCGAGCTGCGCGCGATGTCTCCCTGAGCCTTCCCACACCGGCCCCTTCGTGGGAAGCTGGCAGACCGCGCGGGAGGTACGACATGGCGGAGCGAGCAGGCTTGATCGTGGGGATCGATCTGGGGACCACCTTCTCACTCGTGAGCGTGGTGCTGCCGGGCGACCCCAAGGCGGTCCCCATGGTGATCGACAACGCCATGGGGGAGAAGCTCACCCCCTCGGTGGTCGCGCTGGGGGAGGACGGGCGCCTGCTGGTCGGTGCGCCGGCCCAGGCCATGGCCACCACCCACCCCGATCGTGTGCTGCGCTGCTTCAAGCGGGAGATGGGCACCGACAAGACCTGGACCCTGGGCGGGTCCAGCTTCACGCCCCAGGAGCTCAGCGCCATGGTCATCAAGGCCCTGGTGGCCGACGCCGAGGCCGCCCTGGGCCAGCCTGTGACCGAGGCCGTGGTCACCGTGCCTGCCTACTTCGCCGGGGCCCAGCGCCGGGCCACCCGTCAGGCGGCCGAGCTGGCGGGGATTCCCGCCGACCGCATCATCAACGAGCCCACCGCCGCGGCCATGGCCTATGGGCTGCACAACCTGGACAAGGAGCAGCGTGCGGTGGTGCTCGACCTGGGGGGCGGCACCTTCGACGTCACCGTGCTCGAGATCATCGAGGGCGTGGTGGAGGTGCAGGCCTCGGCGGGCGACGCGCGCCTGGGGGGCGAGGACTTCAGCGAGGCCCTCGCGCGCCTGCTGGCGCGCCGCATCGCCAAGGAGCACGGCCGCGACGTCACCGCTCACCCCCACGGCTGGGCCCGCCTGCTCGAGGCTTCGGAGAGGGCCAAGCGGCGGCTGAGCGAGGTCGAGGAGACCCGCCTGGCCCTGCCGCGCCTGCCCCTGGGGCCCCACATGGAGCGCGACGTGGAGCTGGTGATCACCCGCGCCGACGCCGAGGCCTGCTGGCAGCCGCTGCTGGCCCGCATCCGGGACCCCATCTGGCGCGCCCTGCGGGACGGCGGCATCACCCCCAGCGAGCTGGACGAGGTGCTGCTGGTGGGCGGCGCCACCCGTATGCCCGTGTTCGTCAAGGAGGTCGCGGCCCTGTGCCAGCGGATGCCGTCTCGGAACCTGCCCCCGGACGAGGCGGTGGCCATGGGTGCGGCGGTCCAGGCTGCCTTGAAGAGGGGCCACGCGGCCGTGGAAGATCTGGTGGTCACCGACGTGGCCCCCTTCTCCCTCGGCGTGGCGGTGGTCCAGGCCGTGGGGCGTCAGCACTTGGCGGGCTTCTTCGCGCCGGTGCTCGAGCGCGGCACCGTGATCCCGGCCTCGCGGGTCAAGACCTTCCACACCGTCAACGATGGTCAGGACAGGCTGCTCATCCAGGTCTTCGAGGGCGAGCACTCCCTGGTGCGCGAGAACCGCGAGCTGGGCCAGTTCGAGCTCCTCCAGCTCGACCGGGCGCCCGCCGGTCAGCCCGTCCAGGTCCGCTTCACCTACGACCTCAACGGGCTGCTCGAGGTGGAGATGCACGTGCCCCACCAGCAGCGCACCGAGATCCTGATCATCGAGCGAACCCCCGGTCAGCTCAGCCCTGAGGAGCTCGAGCGCGCCCGCGCCGCCATGGCCGAGCTCAAGTTCCATCCCCGCGATGCTCTGCCAAACGCCACCGCACTCAACCGGGCCGAGGCGCTGTACGTCGAGCTCACCGGCACCCCCCGCAGCATCCTTGGCGAGGCCATGGCCGCGTTCCGGCTGGCCCTCGAGGGTCAGGTCGACGCCGAGATCGATCAGGCCCGGGCCATGCTGCTGCACACCGTCGCACACTTCAGCTGAGCCAGGCCTCGCCGTGACCCCCACCGAGGCCCGCGCAGTGCTCGGCGTCGAGCCCGACATCGAGCCCAAGGCCTTGCGCCGGGCCTACCTGCGTCGGCTCAAGGGTCACCGGCCCGACGACGATCCCGAGGCGTTCATGCGGCTGCGGGAGGCCTTCGAGTTGTTGTCCGGCTCGGTTCAGGGCCCGCCTGGCCCCTGGGTAGAGCCTACGCCCGAGGTGGTCCCGCCCCTGGAGCGCGCTGTCTGCGTCGATCTCGACCGGGATCTCCGGGGGCGGCTCGAGGTCTGCCGCGAGGCGCTCGAGGTGGGGGCTGTGGGCGAGGCGACCGAGGGTGCGATCACCCTGCTGGCGCTGTCCCGCCACCAGGGCTTCGTGGAGCCGTGGTTGCCCGCCGAGGTCATGGTCCTGATCCTCGGGCTGCACCGTGCAGGAGCGGTGACGGATGCCTTCAGAGTGCACGACGCCCTGGCCGAGTGGTTCGGGGCGACCGGTGCCATGCTGCGTTGCCTGCTTGGTTTCCTGGCGGTGCGTTGGTCTCTGCTGGTGGAGCTCCGGGCGCTGCCCGCGGACCTGCTGCCCCCCCTGCGCAGCCAGCTGGCCCGTGCGTGCCTGACCTGGGACTGGGCGGACGGCTGGGGAGACCTCGCCGAGCTGGTGCTCACCCAGCCGCAGCGAGTGCTGGAGGCTGGGAGCATCCTGTTCTCCCGGGCTCCCTTGCTCGGGGACCTGTCAGAACCGCTTCACACCATGATCGACTGGCGGTACGGCGTCGGCCTCGGTGATGGTTCGGAGGGCGGGTCGCCCAGCGAGGCTCCCGAGGACCTGGGTCCCGAGACCCGGCGCCGCTTCGCTTGGATCCTCGGCATCTCTCTCCTGATCACCCTGGTCTGTTCTGGGGTGGGGAGGTGCCTGTCCACCCGAGGATACCCAAGCGGCGAAGCGGTGCTTTCCATCCGTTCAGAGCGCTGGACCCAGGCGGGCTTGTCCAAGAGTGACGAGCGGCGGGTGGCGGCCGAGTACTGGAAGGTGTGCCTGCAGCCTGAAGTTGTCGGGAGGCACTACCTCACCTGTGATGCTGCCAAGCGGGGCGTTGTGGCGGCGCTGGAGGGCCGCTGCGACGAGGCCCGCGAGGCCATCGGCGGCATCGACGGCCGAGACGCATCCATCGGTGGCCTCGTGCAGCAGCTGAGCCTCGTGCTCCAGCTGCGCTGCCCGGAGCCCACCCCATGACCCCCACCGAAGCCTGCAGAGTGCTCGGCGTCGAGCCCGACATTGCGCCCAAGCATTTGCGGCGGGCTTACCTGCGTAAGGTCAAGGGCTGCAAGCCGGACCAGGATCCCGAGGGCTTCGCTCGGCTGCGCGAGGCCTACGAGCTGTTGGTGCGGAATGCCAGGTTCTTCACCGGTGGAGACTGGATGCGGGTGGACCTGGACCCCGCGCAGGGGGAGGACGACGGCCCGTGGGAGCAGCCCCCGGTCCCGAGGGCGGGGGAAACGGCCGACCAGGAGCCTTCGTCCGAGCCTGTGCTCCTGCCGGACCCTGTGGACCAGGACCTGATCCGCGTCGTCCTTGCTCGCTGGGGAGAACGGCTCGAGCCCGCCCAGTACGCGATCTTGGCCCAACCTCCCAGCCCCGGTCGGTACCTGGCCGTGGCTCAGCGCCTGCGTCGGGTGGGCGAGCCGGTCGCGGCTGCTCTGCTGGTGGAGCGTGCCCTGGCGCTCGATCCCAGCGGCCCGGTTCTCGAGCCTCTGGTCGTCGATGAGGCCCTCGAGCTGCTGCTGGATCTGCAGCGAGCCCTGGCCCTCGAGGAGGGCGCGCGCCTGCTCGCTGCCCTTCAGGCCGCCTTGGTCCGCTCGGGTTCCGAGCTGGCCTGGATGAAGGACGCGCGGGCGGTGCGCTGGGCCATGGTCCGGGACCTCGCGGCCCTCCCCGACGGCTTCCCCGGCGCGCTGCGCGCCGCCCTGGCCTGGGGGGTTCAGGCCGAGGACTTCACCGCCGCCGGTCGCGAGTTTCTTCGCCTCCAGCGGGCGTCGGCGGACGGTGCAGCGGAGGCTCGTGCCCTGCTCGAGGCGCGGGCTCCGCAGCTCTCTCTGCTCCTCAGGCCCATCTACGAGGCCTTGGATCGGCGGCTCACCCAGCGGGTCTCCCCGTCGCGCGCCGCGCCGAGGCCCAGTGAGGAGTCCGACATCCCTTGGGGTCGTGTGGTCTGGATGGTCATGCTGGTGGCCTTGGCCCTCGGCCGCCTGGCAGGCAGCGACAGCTGCCACAGCGGCTCCGGTGAGCGGCACCCTGGGCCCTACCTGTCGTCGCCCTACACTCCCTCGGTGCCAGATCTGTCCGTCACGCCCCTGGAACCAGAGCCGCTGTCTGCGGACATGATCGTCAACGTCCAGGGCATGTTTTCCGCGGCCTGTGAGGGGGACGCGCCGCGCCTGAGCGCGGAGGCCTGCGCCGAGGCATCTTCGGCGTTCAATGCCATGCTGGGTGGGCGCTGTGCCGAGGCCCAGGTGGAGATCACCACCCTGCAGGAGTGGGGCCTTCGCGCGGATCCCCTGACCCTCGTGTTGCACCACACCATGCTGGTGCGCTGCGGCCTGACCAGCGAAAAACGCTGAAGCGACGAAGCCCACCCCGGAGGGTGGGCTCGAGCCAGGCGCCTGTAGGATCTATGGGGTGCTCAGGCAGAACTCGTAGTCACCGCTGCCGCTGTAGGAGCTGACCACCCAGGTGTACTCGCCGGCGGCGCCGGAGTAGCTGACGGTCTCGTCGGATGTAGCGTCCTCGGAGCTCGCGACCACGCGCCATGAGGCGCTGCGGCGGTTGTACTTGTACAGGTACAGGTCGAAGTCGGTGCCGGAGTCGGCGGACAGCTGGGCCTCGTGGGTGCCGCGACGGGAGATGTAGCTGCCGCCATCGGGCTCGTAGGCCAGGTCGCCCGTGGCTGACAGGGTGCCGGTGTAGGTGTCGTCGTAGCCGCTGCAGCCGGTGGTGCCGCCGCCGCTCGAGGTGCCGGCGTAGGCGGAGATCCAGGCATCGTAGGCGTCGACCCGGGTGCTGACGCCGTACTGGGTGCAGTAGTAGTCACCGTAGGAGGTGACGCCGCCCAGGTAGGTTTCGCTGCCGCGGTAGACGAACATGGGGCCGCCGCTGTCGCCGGAGCAGGGGCCGCCGCCGCTCTGCCGGTACGAGACCTGGGTGCTGGCGTCGCCAGAGGAGGTGCAGCCCGTGACGGCGCAGCCCAGCCCGCCCAGGGTGAGGTCCACCTGCTGCTTCTCACCGTAGGCGCCCGAGCGCGTCTCGCCGAAGCCGGCGAAGTTGATGGTCATGCCGACGTCGGAGCTGGTGAAGCCCTGGGAGCTGGGCAAGGGCTCGACCGGGGTGACCGACTCGGTGATCGGGGCGGCGAGGGTGAGCAGCGCGATGTCGTTGCTGATGCGGCGAGCGTTGTAGCTGGGGTGCTGGGTGACGTCGGTGACGGCGTAGATGTGGGAGGCCAGGTCGGTGTAGGGGTTGTCGCCGACGTAGACCGCGACCTCGGTGGGACGCATCACGCCCCGGCCAGACGCGACGCAGTGCCCGGCCGTGACGATGTGCTGGTCGCTGACCAGGGTGCCCGTGCAGAACGGGTCGGTGTAGACGTAGCCGCCGTAGACCTCGTGCAGGGAGACGACCGCGTCGTGGTACCAAGCATCGGGAGCGGAGCCGCCGTAGATCTTCTGGTTGACGTCGGCGGCGGGGCCCATGCCCTCGACGGCGATCAGGCCTTCAGGGGCGCAGGCGGTGGAGCCGAGGACGAGCAGCAGGGCGGACACGGAGAGGAGGGACGACTTCACGTGTGACTCCAGGGCAGGCTTCCAGACGCAGCGGACCGAACTGAGTTCCGGCCGGGCGCTCCCTGTATGGCCCGCCCAGGCGTGACCGTCTTGTCACGGAATGTCAGAAATGAACGGCCATTCATTTTCTTGATGAGAGTCGGCGTTCTACGGTTCGCCATGTGGTCCCTGGGCCTTCTCGCCCGCAGGGTTTGACCCCAGGTTGACCCCGCGCCGGATCCGGTGCCCCACGGCGCTTTCCCTCGCCTGGACACCTCCTTGACAGGATTCGGCTTTCATCCAGGAGGGCCTACGGTAGAATCTCTGCGCAAACCCAGAATTCTCCCAACGGAGAGGCCCCGGGGTCCCCATGTCACTCTCGCTCATCGCCGCGATCCTGTTTGCTCCTTCCGCGCTGGCTGTCGACTACATCCCGGCTTGGGCGTACAGCGACTACCCCAACCAGTCCGAGATGGCTGGCTACGACGGCTGGGTCTCGGGCTACCGCAGCGATTCTTGGTACGGTCTTCTGGCCGACACCGGACCCTGGTTGCTCCCCCTCACCGACGATCCCGACAGCAGCAACTGGGGCGACTGGGGCGACGGCGGCGCCCACGACAACTGGCTGGTCAACCAGAACCACAGCTTCGGTGACGCGCGCCTCGAGGGGTGCATCTACAACGAAGACGACGACGGCATGGGCGTGGTCATCAACCACAGCGGTGGCAGCTACTACATGTTCTTCGTCACCGGCCACGTGGGCTACTACAGCGGGCGTGTCTCCCAGGGCTCCCACCCCTTCGGCGACCGTGAGGGGTTCTTCTCGGCCATCGTCAAGGTCACCGGCAACAGCGCCACCGTTCTGGCCGAGGTGGACGACAGCATCTACCAGTACGGCTACCACGCGGTGCGCTTCGAGCACGACGACGGACGGCTGGTGGCGCAGCTCTGGGACGAACGGGAGCCCAGTGGCAGCCCGCGCATCGAGCTCGTGGTCGATGATCCCGAGCCCTTGCCCCCCGGTAATGTGGGCTTCTACGCCTGGAACACCGGCTACGCCGACGGTAACACCGCTTGGTTCGACGTCTTCGAGGTCGACCAGGTGGATGAGGACGAAGACGGCCGCCCTGACGACGACGACAACTGCGAGACCGTGGCCAACCCCGACCAGGAAGACGCGGACGGCGACGGCCTCGGCGACGCGTGCGACGACGACCCCATCGACCCGGTGGACACCAGCGATCCCGACGACACCAACGACCCCGACGATCCTGAAGACACCAGCGACCCCGACGACGGCGCCCCCGACACCGGCCTGCCCGTCGCCGGCGGCGGCATGATCTGCGGCTGCTCGGGAGCCGCGGCGCCTACTGGTGCGTTGATGGGGCTGCTGGGGCTGCTGGGGTTGGCGGTGCGACGGCGGCGTTGATCGCCTGAACGCGACAGGCGAGGAGCTCGGCGCAACCCGACCTGACGAGCGCTGATCCCCGACGCTGCAGCGGGGGGTGCGCACTTGCCGGCGCTCTGGCCCTCCAAACCGCCGGTAACCTCAGACGCTGCGGCGCAGGGTGCACACTTGCCGGCGCTCTGGCCCTCCAAACCGCCGG
>ERZ890953.741-NODE-741-length-17884-cov-4.291716_pt1 | contig 17884 bp, 9 predicted proteins | sample MGYA00521264_ERZ890953 | MGnify/ENA primary metagenome ERZ890953 (study PRJEB32303, sample SAMEA104408629) | aquatic metagenome | biome: Brackish water; feature: Chemocline; material: water | place: Baltic Sea | collected 2014-10-26T21:54:00 | depth 200 m ...
CGATCCCAACTGGGGCCGCATCCTCGCCGCCATGGCCAACACCCAGGCAAACTTCGCCGAAGAACGTCTGGCACTCTCCCTGGGAGGAATCAGAGTCTTCATGGATGGCACGCCACTAGTCGTCGAACAGGCCAGCGTCGACAGAGCATTTTCCCAAAAAGAAGTCGCTATCGATCTCGCTCTAGGCGTCGGCGAAGGTCAGGCCGAGATGTACACCACCGACCTTACCCACGACTACGTCACCATTAATTCGCAATACACCACCTGAACCTATGATCCGAGACAACGGCACTGCCGTTGCTATCGGCGACACTTGCACCGCACAGTCAGATAGCCAACCACGCCCGTCGATGCGCTGCGCTTCACCCCACCCACGCCATTGCGGGCATAGCGCGGGGAGAACCACTCGACCATGCCGGTGATGGGTGGTGTGAAACAGGCCACGATGTTAACAGGTGTCCCCCAAACAATGCCTCTTGCTACTGAACTAACGTTCAGTTACCATGATGCCATCAGCGGCGCTGAGGAGGTGGCAATTGGGACCAGTCATAGGCGTGCGAGGTGCACGACAGAACAACCTCAAGAACATTGATCTCGACATCCCCAAAGAGAAACTGGTGGTCATCACCGGGGTCTCTGGCTCAGGCAAGTCGTCACTGGCTTACGACACCATTTTCACCGAAGCGCAACGCCAACTCCTGGAGACTTTCTCCACATACTCAAGGCATCGGATGCCGCGCTACGAGCGTCCTGATGTGGACAAGTTGAGCGGTCTGGGCAGCGCGCTGGTAATCGATCAGAAGCGGGTCGGTCGCACCAGCCGCTCCACCGTCGGGACGTTCACGGAGGCCTGGACCATGTTGCGCCTGCTATTCTCGAGGTGCGGTGAACCGCGCGCCCCCGATAACTCCAACATCTTCTCCTTCAACCGCCCGGAAGGCATGTGCCCGCTATGCAGCGGCGTCGGCTACAGCATCGAGGTAGACGTAGACCGCGTCATGGACTGGAGCCTCAGTTTGAACCAAGGAGCAATTCGGCACCCCGACTTCAAGGTAGGAGGTGCTTACTTCAAGCGGGTCCTGGCTTGCGGAATCGACGTCGATGTACCGACGGGGATGTTAAGTGAAGACGACCGCCAATTTCTCCTTTACGCTGACAAGCACAAGCTCAAGAATCACGATGCCAACCGTTACTTCAACATCACCTTCGAGGGAGTTGTCACCACCATTCGCCGACGCTGGCTCAACCGCGAAGTTGAAGACAACAGCTACTCACAGCAGCGCCTCACCTTCTTCACTCGAGGGCTATGCCCGGAGTGCGATGGCAGCCGGCTCAACAAACGGGCCAGATTGGTCCGGGTGGCCGGACTGACGATTGCAGAAATGGGCGACTTGGAGATTCACCGCCTCAGCGCTCTGCTTGCCAAAGTTCGTGGCAATCTCGCCGACCCCATCGTCCTACGCGCCAGGGAGCGCCTCGACGCCCTGGTCAAGGTCGGCGTCGGCTATCTTTCGCTCAATCGTGCCACCGCTACCTTGTCGGGGGGTGAGTCGCAGCGCGTCAAGATGGCTCGGCAGTTGGGATGTGAATTGGAAGGACTTATCTACATTCTCGACGAACCCACTGTCGGCCTTCATCCTCACGATATCGACAATCTACTCCAGATGCTGCGGAGCATCCGCGATCGCAACAACACGGTGCTGGTTGTCGAACACGACCCTGCGGTGATCCTGGCCTCGGACCACGTCATCGACATGGGCCCTGGCGCGGGAAGACACGGCGGGCAGGTTGTCTTTGCCGGCTCCCCCGCCGAACTCAAGGCGGCGGGCACGGCAACCAGTTTCCACCTGCTCGCCCGTGAACAGCAGCCACCTCAAGAGCGACGCCAAGCCGCAGGAGCCTTCTCCCTGACCAACGTGACGCTACACAATCTTCAGAATCTCTCAGTGGATATTCCCAGAGGCATTCTGGTCTGTGTCACCGGCGTTGCCGGGTCGGGCAAATCGACCCTCGTCGGCAACTACTTCATCAAGCAGCATCCGGACGCAGTTGTCGTTGACCAGGCGCCCATCGGCCGCTCGCGGCGCTCTAACCCGGCCACTTATTCCGGGGCGTTCGACGACATCCGAGCACTCTTCGCTCATGGCCAAGACGTCAACGCCGGCCACTTCTCCTTCAACTCCTCGGGAGCCTGCCCTGAGTGCAAAGGTCGAGGTTCCATTGAGATTGAAATGAAATTCCTTGACCCGGTTCGCACGATTTGTCCAGGTTGCCGGGGCAAACGGTTCAACTCAACAGTTCTCCATTTCCGACACCAGGGACGCAACATTGCTCATGTCCTGGAGATGACCGTGGCCGAGGCGATCCAGTTCTTTGTCCATGACCCGGACATCACGCAATCCCTCCAGCCACTGGTCGACGTCGGACTGGGCTATCTGACCCTGGGACAGGAGCTGACGACCCTGTCAGGCGGGGAGGCGCAACGACTGAAACTGGCCAGTCGCCTGGGTCAGCGTGGGCGAATCTACGTCCTCGATGAGCCCACCACGGGGCTCCATCTCTCCGACATCAGTGTCATGATGGACGTGCTTCACAGGCTCGTGGAAGAGGGCAATTCGGTGATCGTCATTGAGCACAACCTTGACGTCATCTGCCAGGCCGACTGGGTCATTGACCTGGGCCCCGGTGCGGGCCAGGCGGGAGGCAAGGTGGTAGCCGTAGGAACTCCCGAGATTATCGCCGCCAACCCCGCTTCCATCACCGGCCGGTACCTTTCCCAAGTCATCGCCGTCAGGTGAGCCGTAGAGCAGGCCTGCAATCTTCCCCAGCTGAAGCATGAATCGTGGGGACACCTCGCGATTGGCTACCGTCAGCGTTCATCACAGCATCGGGACGAACTCTGACGACCCATCACGTGAGGCCGGGAACAACCCACAACAGCCTGAACCGGTGCTGCGCGTGATGCCCTGCAACGTGTGTTCGGCAATGCTGGCGTAGCCCGGCCGATTATGCCAAAGTCACAGGCTGCCAGATTGGACATTCATCCATAATCCGGGGGTATCAGCTATGGAGTCATTGGTCGAGTGGCTTAGAGAAACGTGGTCAATCAATTACGTGCAGGCGGGGGCAGCGATACTTGTCTCTTTTGTGTTCGCCAAGATTGTGGACTGGCTGGCAACCGGCGTCTTTGCGGCCTTGGTCAGACGCACTCGCACTGGTCTGGATGACAAGGTCCTTCACCTGCTCCACGCACCACTCAGGCAGACCGTGCTCATCATCGGTTTTGGCATCGCCGGCTGGCGGCTTGGGCTGAGTGACAATCTCACCGGCCTGTTGAGCCAGACCTTGTGGTTCGCCACGCTCATAGTGTGGACAATCTTCGCCTTCAGGTCCTCCTCCTTGTTGCTCCGGTCAGCAACCGATCACCCGACCCAATTTCGAGCCCTGGAAGAACGGACCTTCCCTCTCTTCGACAACGTCTTGAAGGTAACCATAGCGGCCACCGCGGCCTATTTCGCCTTCACCATTTGGGAGATCGATGCTACCGGCTGGATCGCCTCCGCAGGCATCGTCGGTATCGCGGTAGGATTCGCCGCAAAAGACACACTCTCAAATCTCTTCGCCGGCGTCTTCATCATCGTCGATGCCCCCTACCGCGTCGGCGACTACATCGTCCTCGACAGTGCCGAGCGGGGACAGGTCGTCCACATCGGCATCCGCTCGACCCGCCTGCTCACCAGGGACGATGTGGAAATCACTATCCCGAATTCGGTGGTTGGCAACGCCAAGGTCACCAATGAAACCGGTGGTGGGTCGACCAGGAAACGCATCAAGGTCAGTGTTGGTGCTGCATATGGCTCAGACGTCGACCGGGTACGGCAAGTGCTCCTCGATGCCGCGAAGGCAGAACCCGGTGCGTGCCGCGAACCCGAACCCCAGGTTCGCTTCGCTGCCTTTGGCGAATCCTCCCTGGACTTCCAACTGCTCTGTTGGGTCGAAAGACCCGAACTCGACGGCCAGATAACCGACGCGCTCAACACCGCCATCTACAAACAGTTCGCCGCCAACGGCATCGAAATCCCCTACCCCAAGCGAGACCTCTACATCAAAGAAGCCGCCCCCGCCTCAGCGTAGTCACGAGTGCGCCCGGCTCGCATCCAGAGGCCCGCACACCCTTTCATAGAACCGAGGGAATGAATGTGACCGGGCCGAGAATCGCGGGCGGCGGATCGCGGGACAAAGAATCGCGGGACAAAGAATCGCGGGACGGGACAAAGAATCGCGGGACGGGGCGTCCGTCGGACGCTGGAGACGGGGCGTAACATAAGCGCATGATAACAGCCCCTTTGCATGCCAAAGTGAAGGAATTGTAGATGCGCGCACCAGCCTCAGGAACATCCCCGACGACATCTCCGACGGTGACCCGTGAGGGAGTGACCGTTGGGGCGAGCGTGGTGCGAGTGTGGGGATGGGCCAGAGTTCCTATTTGATGGTCATGGGGCTACGTGGGGAGACAACCGAGCACGCGGATCCAGGGTTTGCAGATTCCGGACAGACCTGTCCGGCCAATAGTCCTTTGGAGTGCCTTGCAGGAGAGACCCGAGGCGGCTAGCTTTCCTCCAAATGGAGAGGCCGCCCTGGATTCCCCTGCGGAGAGGCTGCGGAGCAACCAACCTCGGTCAGCCTGGCAGCCATCTCTTTGAGCAGCCGGCGCGGGATCTTCCCACGACGCTGCTGGCGCTGCATCGCCTTCATCAGGCGAGTGCGATTGGTCGTGAACTTTCCAGAGCCGATGCCCCAGCCTTCGTCCGCGGCCTTTTCGGCCAGTCGAGCCTGCTTGTCCGCCCAATACTCGTCGCATTGACGGCGATATGCGACCTGCCGGGCTTCTGAAGATTCTCCCAGGTCGAGGTACCACTGTGGCGGCGTCAGGTGCTTGCTCCACTCGTTCTCCTCGCCAAATGCGTAGTACCTGTAGCTCGAGAACTCGTACTTTGACGGATGATCCACGATGCCGGCCTCGACCGGATTCCAGTCGTGGTAGAACATGATTCGCTTAAGCGCGTGAGCATCTTCAGCGACGACAGTCTTGGGTCGGTCCTGCCCGACCGGGCCGCGCCGCTTCAGGATACGGTTGACCTTTTGCGCAAACGAAGAATTCCCAGCCCTCGCCCAGAGGGAGAGGTACCTGGACGCTGCCAGTAACTCCGCAGCCATGTGAAAATGGTTGGACATGACGCAGAAGGAGTAGACGAGGACCTTCCCTCTGGCCCGCTTGAAAAACTTGAAGAAGCTATCCAGGAACATCCTCTTCCGCTGCTTGCTATCCATGAACATCTCACCGTTGATGCACCGCCACATATAGTGGAACGCCGACTTTGCTGGCAGTTGCAGGTATCTGGCAATCCGCATGACTTCCTCCCTTGCTGGCAAGTTGCAGCTCGTTGAGCTTCTACCCTCTATATCGGGAGGAAGAACCCGATTGGCTCAATCTTTCGTAATTCTCCTGTAATTGCAGTCATGACCGAGCCGGCTGTGCGGCCACCCCCTCGCGCGTGAGCGTCCGTAGGACGCCCCGTCCGCTGTTTCCGTCTTTCCGCTGTTTCCGTCTGTCCCGCTGTTTCCGTCTGTCCTCTGTTTCCGTCTCTCAAAGAGGAGTGGACATGGACGTGGACCAAGCTGGGCCAAGCTGGACCAAGCTGGACGTAGACGCGGTGGACGAAGGAGTGGACGCGGGTCCTTGCTGAACGTGGGTTTCACTTGCCACAGTACATGGTTTGCGAGGGTCAGGGGGCCGGGAAGTAGTCATTTATTACCCTTGACATCCGCTCTGACCCGAGTACACCGTGTGGCGAACTGAGGCTCTCGAAGGAGGAGTTCAAATGCCAAAGATACGCAAAATAGATGCGCTGAGATACCACAGCCAGGGGCGGCCGGGCAAGGTTGAGGTGGTGCCCAGCAAGCCGTGTCACACCCAATTTGACCTATCCATGGCTTACACTCCCGGGGTGGCCCATCCTTGCCTGGAGATTGAGGCCCACCCCGGTGACGTATACAAATACACGGCCAAGGGGAACCTCGTTGGGGTGGTGACCAACGGCACTGCGGTGCTTGGCCTGGGCAACATCGGGCCGCTGGCAAGCAAGCCGGTGATGGAAGGCAAGGGGGTCCTCTTTAAGCGATTTGCGGATCTTGATGTCTTTGACATCGAGGTTGATGCCACGGACCCCGACGAGTTCATTCGCGTCGTCCGTGCGATGGCACCGACCTTCGGGGGGATCAACCTTGAGGACATTAAGGCTCCGGAGTGTTTCTACATTGAGGAGAAGCTGAAAGAGCTGCTCGACATCCCAGTCTTCCACGACGATCAGCACGGCACAGCAATTATCTCCGCCGCCGGCATGCTCAACGCGGCCGAACTCGTGGGGAAAGAACTGTCCAGCTTGAAGGTTGTGGTGTGTGGTGCGGGCGCGGCGGGGATTGCCTGTGCGAACCACTACATTGCGTGTGGTGTCAAGCTTGAGAACATCCTTCTCATCGATACCCGGGGCGTCATCTACGAGGGCCGTTCGGAAGGCATGAATTCATACAAACAGAAGTTCGCGCAGAAGACCGAAGCCCGGACTCTGGCTGATGCGATGCAGGGAGCCGACGTATTCGTGGGGCTCTCCACCAAGGGCATGGTCACCAAGGCAATGGTGGCCTCCATGGCCAAGGACCCCATCATTTTCGCCCTGGCGAACCCGGACCCTGAGATCACCTATGCGAAGGCCAAAGCGGTGCGGGACGACCTCATCATGGCGACGGGTCGGTCGGACTGCCCGAACCAGGTCAACAACGTCCTCGGTTTCCCCTTCATCTTCCGGGGGGCCATGGACGTCCGGGCGCGCGTCATCAGCGAGGGGATGAAGATGGCTGCGACCCGTGCCCTGGCTGCGCTGGCCAAGGAGGAGGTACCCGATCAGGTCTCCAAGGCATACGACGGGCTGCGTCTACACTTCGGTCGCGACTACATCATTCCGAAACCCTTTGACTTCCGAGTGCTCACCTGGGCCGCCCCGGCCGTGGCCAAAGCCGCCTGTGACGAGGGGCTGGCCGCACTCCCCATAGATGACTGGGACGCCTACCGTTGGGAGTTGGAGCGGCGCATCTACCCCTTCGCCTATGCGATGCGCAAAGTCTTCGCCGTTGCCAAGGAGAATCCCAAGCGCATCGTCTTCCCCGAGGGCGACAACCCCAAAGTGCTACGAGCGGCGCAGCGCCTGATCGACGAGAGTCTCGCAATGCCGGTGCTCTTGGGCCGCCCCGAACGTATTGCTGAGATTCAGGTGGAAGAGGAGTTGGAACTGCGCGGGGTGGAAATCATCGACCCCATGGAGTCCCCGGACTTCGAGCACTACGCCCAGGCTTACAGGAGCAAGTTTGAGCGTAGCGGCGTCACTGACCAGGTCGCTCACAGCGCCCTGCGTTCCCCCGTCATCTTTGGGCTGATGATGGTGCAGCAGGGGCATGCGGATGGACTTCTGGCCGGGGTATCCATGAGCTACCCCCAGACTATGCGCCCGGCACTTCAGATTATCGGCCCACAAAGCCCCGAAGCGCACGTAATGGGACTCTACATGGTGGTGCTCAAGGACGGGGTTCGGTTCTTCGCCGACACCACCGTCACCATCGACCCCACTGCAGAGCAACTCGCCTGCATCGCTTGCCAGACCGCCCGGTTCGCCAAATCTTTTGGCGTCACCCCCCGCGTTGCCATGCTCTCTTTTTCGAGTTTCGGTGCCAGTCCTTCACCGCGGACAGCCAAGATTCGGCGAGCCAAGCAGATCGTCCAGGGCCTCATGCCCGACCTGATCATCGATGGCGAGATGCAGGTGGACGTAGCGACCGACGCGGAAATTGCTGGAGCCACCTACCCTTTCAGCCGCATCCAGGGTGATGCGAATGTCTTTATATTCCCATCCCTCGAGGCCGCCAACATCGGCTACAAGCTGCTCGGCCGCATCGGCGGTGCCTCGGTCATCGGCCCGGTGCTGCTGGGCATGGCCGGCGCAGTCAATGTCCTCGCACAGAATTGCGAGGTGGAATCCATCGTCGACCTCACCGCGTTCACGGTTCTCAAGGCGCAGCACAAGAAATACGATATCTAGCCGGTCACTCCCAGATAGTCTAGTGAGTCAGAAACCAATTAGTGACAACGTCTGGGGCGGTCTTGAGCCACTCGTGGCCGGCGTTGGCGTCAGTCTCCTGGAGCAACTCAGTGCCCTGCTCAGCTAGCTTTGATGCATAGCTCTGCACAGTGAATATGGGTACGGTGGCGTCCAGTTCGCCGTGGAGAAAGAGCGTTGGCGGATGGTCCGCGGGCAGACTCGGCACGAAGCAGGTCATCCCGGCACAGGTGGCGTAGGATGCGGACTGGATCGCCAGGGCCTTAAAAACCCCGGGATAGGATACAGCCATACGGCTGGTCATATAGCCGCCACTGGAGATGCCTCCAGCGTACAATCGGCCCATATCCACCGGGCCGAACTCACCGCCCGCCAGTGCTGCCAGGATATCGAGAACGAAGAAGTGATCGGGGGCGGTCTCCCAGATGATGGTATATGGGGGAATGTTGGTATCCCAGTAGGTTCCTCCCTCCAGGTGCGCTTCTGGCGTGACTACTGCGAAACCCGACTCCAGCAGGCTCTTCACGAGCAGCACTTGATTCCACATGCCGAAGGGCGCATCGAGAAAAGAAGACCAGAAGAAACCGGCGGGGAGGAACGACCCTTGAAACAGGACTACGGCAGGCCAACCCTGCGCTGGCGGGGAACCCGCAGGAACCTGCCAGTGGACATCCCGAGGAGCCAGCCCGGAGACCCCGGTGAGCAGGGTCGTGGTTTCATGGAGACAGGCCGCGTTCTGGGGTCCCACCAGACAGAGTGGGATAGATGAAATGTCAGCCGATGTATCGGCCACTGTTTCCGGAGTGATGTCTGGGATGTCGGCGACGACATCGTAGACCACTTCGCCGGGAAGTTCAGGGTCAACGACGTCACTCTCATGGACCGCAAGATCAAGGACGACATCGGCCACCTGCCAGGGGCGCGAATCCGGTGTGCGTCCAGCCACCACATCCGCCAACGTTTCGGACTCGGTTCGAGCATCCCTGGCCAGCGACGGACCTGCTCCTCCACCACCGCAGGAGAGTCCGGCTCCAGCAATCAGAGCGAGCAGAACAATGGCCGTTCTTATGCTGCCACGGCAAAGCCAGCTACGCTCTTCCATGATTGTGATCATCCCGGCACCCGCCTTGACACTTGACCATTGCCCGCGCATCGGGCCGCAGTATACTGGGTCGTGACCGGTCCGTCGATGGTTGAAAGCGCTACCGCTTGGTGGCACGGAAGTTGCGAATGTCCTGCTGCGACGGGCAAACAGCCAGGAAGTTGTGCAGAAAGGGACCATGTAGGGGAGATGATGATGAAAATGTACCCGGCAATTCTGTTGTTTCTTGTGGTAGCGGCATGTGGCAGCGGCGAGAGTCCTGCCGTCGGCGTGGACGTTGTCGTGGAACCGGACTGGGGCCACGTCCAGACCAGCCCAGCGGATGAGGAGTTCCTCCAGGAACACCTGGCGTTGCTGATCGCATCGGTGGATATGACGCCGCAGGAATTGATGGCAAAATGGTACCATGAGCCGGGGTTTGGCGACGGGCTTGACTTCGACGTCTGGACGGCTGAATTTGCCGCCGATATTGCGGCAGCATGGGACCTGACGGACAAGGAGAAGGCCGGGATTGGCGAGGAAGGCTTCGGCGTCCTGGACCGCGTCCGCTTTGCCAGCCATGCCCTGGGCTACCAGGACGTCTGGGAACGCGATTTGCCAGTGCTCATCACCACCGACTCCATTCTCTTTGCGTTGCATCGCAGCTTTGACCGCATGCTTAAACAGGTAGAGCAGGAGGTGCTCATCGTTACCCTGCGGTCGATCCTTGAGGATCTGCGCGCGGCGCTGAGCACCGACGGTGCAGCCAGCGACCCATTGCTGCAGGCGGCCCGTGAGGACCTGGACCTTTACTACTGTGTGGCCCTATCCCTGCTCAACGGCAGTTCCGCAGAGGCCATCTTCCCGGGCACCGCCGACAAGCGAGATGACATTCTCTCGTGGGTCGGGAAGCTGCAGCCGCGCCTCATCGAGCTGTTTGGCCGCCCCTACCCTTGTGCGGGCCCGGGATGCGCCTATGACTTCTCCCAGTTCAAGCCCCGTGGCCACTACACCGAGACGCCCGAGCTTGAACAGTACTTCCGAGCGATGATTTGGCTGGGCCGGACGGACATCATGCTGACCCGGTTCCAGCGGGAACTGGTGGTCACTGCCGAGCTGAACCGTCACCTGGCCGCGGAGAGCACCTTCGCCAACTGGCAGGCCGTGGAACAGGTGATCGCGGTCTTCGTGGGAGTCAGCGACAACCTCACGCCGGCGGGATGGCAGGAGTTTCTGGCTCAGGAGGGAACTCCAACTGCCGAGGTTCTGCTGAATCCGGACAGCGCCTCGGCCCTGATGAAAACCCTGGAGGGCAGCGGTTTCGGGAGCCAGATGATCATGAGCCAGATCATGATGGCTGACCCGATGAGCGCCGAGCCGACGGCGTTGCCCCCCTCTTTCAAGCTGTTAGGCCAGCGCTACGTCATCGATAGCCACGTCTTCCACAACGTCACCTTTGACCGGGTCACATGGCAGGGCCAGAAGGTCGATCGCATGCTGCCTAACCCCCTGGACGGGCTCTTTGTGCTGGGGCACCAGGAGGCGCTCACGGTCCTGCTGCCGGAGCTCGACAAGTACCATTACGCGCAGAACCTGCACGTCATGCGCAGCCTCGTCGACGCTCATCCGGCCGAGTTCTGGGGGATGAGCATGTACAACGGCTGGTTGGAGGCCATTCGTGCGCTCGGTGGGCCGACCACTGGGGACGGCTACCCGGCAGCGATGCAAACCCACGCCTACGCCCTGAAGACGATGAACACCGCGCTAGCCTCCTGGGCCGAGCTCCGCCACGACACGATCCTCTACGTGAAGCAATCCTACTCGGGAGTCGCCTGCGACTACCCCGATGGCTATGTCGAGCCACACCCGGAATTCTATAAGAAGATCGGTGACTTTGCGGTCCGGGCACAAGCGCAGTTGTCCGGATTGCCATTCTCCGTCGACGGCAAGGCGAACCACTTCAAACGATTCGCCGAGGCCGCCGCCAGTCTCGAATCCATCGCTATCAAAGAACTGGCCGGGGAACCCCGTAGTCCGGATGAGACCGAGTTCATCAAGACCCTCGTGGTGGAGGATGGCATGTGCGGGGCGCCGCCGGTGGCCGGTTGGTACACCAAGTTGTTCTACGATGCCACGGACATGGACTTCGTCTTCGACCCGACCGTTGCAGACGTCCACACCGACCCCAACGCTGGCGAGATCCTGCATGTGGGTACCGGATACTCCAATCTGATGGTGATGGTGGTCGATACTACCTGCGGAAAACGGGCCTACGCCGGCCCGGTCTCGTCCTACTACGAGCAGATCGAAGGCGATTTCGTCCGCCTCACCGACGAAGACTGGGTGAAGCAGTTCGAGTTGGCACCACCCGTCCGTCCCGCCTGGACAGAGGAATTCGTGCTCTGATATTCCCCCACACAGAGTCTGGTGCCGGGCGCATCCCTGACCTGATTCTCGATTTCCGGTGCCCACACTCGGCAATGTCATCCCGAACGGCGGCCTGCCGCCGGAGGGATCTCTGCGTGGCTTGGAGGGGCCGTAGAAGTGACCGGGTGGTGCCCGGGGGTCTCTCGCCGGCCGTTGGCCGGCCGCGGGATGACGGGTGGAAAATGGGGGCGCTGGTGAATGGATGTCCTTATGTCGCTTCTCGGCCACGGCCCCCAGTCGGCTGAAAATGGCACGATGACACGAGCAGAGCATCCCCCACATTTCCTTTCCTTCCAGACACTTATCTGAGCGGGCCTGACAACGAATATCCGAGGACCGGCACGACGGGCAACCAGGATCAGATCAGGGATGCGCCCCTTGGCTCCGGGCCATTTGCTTCCACTGCGGCTTTCAGGCAGAATCTGGCACATTAGGAAGGAGGCCGAAATGCGTTGGGCCGGATTTGCTCTGTTGCTACTATTGCTGCCGGCTTGCGCCGGGCCATCTAGTGTCATCGATAGCGACGCAGTCGCTCCTGATGGTGTCGGTGAGGAGGTGGTGCTGGCGGATTCCGGCTCTGCCCCGGCCGATCTCGTAACTCCGGAGGGGTTGTTCCCTGAGATGAAGCCCTGGGGCAACGATGCCCAGGATGCCGCAGACCAGACCGGCCCATCCTGCGCCACCGGCGAGGGTTGCTTCCTGGACCCTTGCGACGGGAATAGCGACTGCCAGTCCGGGTGGTGCGTTGAGCATCTGGGGGACCATGTGTGCACCATCGCCTGCCAGGAAGAGTGCCCGGCCGGGTGGAGCTGTCAGCAGGTTGCCGGAACCGCACCAGACCTGGTTTTTGTGTGCGTCTCAGACGTCGCCAATCTGTGTAAGCCTTGCGTCACGGGCGACAACTGCAAGAGCACCGGCGGTGCCGACGCCGTCTGCGTCGATTATGGCGTCGAAGGTAGCTTCTGCGGCGGGGAGTGCCAGGAAGATGAGGATTGCCCGTGGGGGTTCTCCTGTGCGGATGTGGAGACCGTGGATGGCATCGGGGTGCGGCAATGCCTAGCGGATACGGGAAACTGCCCATGCACGAAGACCTCCGTCAAGCTGGCCCTCTTCACCATGTGCGAGCAGGCCAACGAGTGGGGCCAGTGTACGGGAATGCGGGTCTGCTCCGAGGCCGGTCTCACCCCGTGTGATGCGCCGGTTCCGGCACTGGAAATCTGCAATGGTGAAGACGACGACTGCGACGGTGAGAGCGACGAGGCGACCTGCGACGACGACAACGAATGCACCGAGGATTCATGCGCCGGCCAAGCGGGGTGCCAGTTCGTGCCTTTGCTGGGCGAAGAGTGCAAGGACGGCAACCCCTGTACGGTAGCTGATTTCTGCAGTGATGGTGTATGCAGCGGGACGCCAGTGAAGTGCGATGACGGGGATCCCTGCACCGACGATTCCTGTGACGGCGCAGGCGGCTGCGTCTTCACCGCCAATTCTGAGCCATGCGACGACGGCAACCCGTGTACCCTGGGCGACCAGTGCGACGGCGGCGACTGCACCGGAATCATGGTGCCATGCGACTGCCAGGAAGATACTGACTGCGATACTCTGGAGGACGGCGACCTCTGCAATGGAACGCTCATTTGCGACCTCAGCAAGTTCCCCTATCAGTGCCGCGTGGATCAGGCGACCCTGGTCACCTGCCCGGAACCTGCGGGGAATGACGCCCCCTGCCTGGCGGCCATTTGTGACCCGGATTCCGGCAGTTGCTCTCTGGCTGCGGCGCATGAGGGGGCTCCATGCAGCGATGGCGACCCCTGCACTGTGGCAGACAGTTGCCTGGCCGGCGCCTGCGCCGGCGGACCCACTGCCAATTGCAACGATGGCAACCCATGTACGGACGACTCGTGCCAGCCCGGCGTCGGGTGCCAGCATGAGCCGGCAGCCGGACCGTGCAGCGACCTTGATGCCTGCACCCTTGACGACCAGTGCGCAAACGGAGTTTGTGAGCCTGGCCAGGCCGCCGATTGCGAAGACTCCAACCCCTGTACCGACGACTCGTGCAACGCTGCCACAGGCTGCGTGCATGCGAACAATGCGGCCCCCTGCGACGACGGCAACGCCTGCACCTCGGGGGACCACTGCGCAGGCGGCAACTGCCTCTGGTCGAGCCCGGTACAATGCGACGATGCCAACCCCTGCACTGACGATTACTGCGACCCGGCACAGGGCTGCGCCTTTGCGTTGAACCAGGCGGCTTGCAACGACGGGGACCTTTGCACCACCGGCGACTTCTGTCACCTGGGAGAGTGCACTGCGGCGGGAGTTCTCAACTGCAACGACAACAACCTCTGCACCGACGATGGCTGTCTCCCTGCCGCCGGCTGCATCTTCTCGGCCAATAGCGCCGCCTGCGACGACAAGAACGCCTGCACGCTGGGAGACAAGTGCAGCGACGGCTGGTGCACGGCAGGCGCACCGATTCTGTGCGAAGACAACAACCCTTGCACGGATGCCGCCTGCAATCCGGCAACCGGCTGCCTCTTTGTCGCCAATAGCGAGCCCTGCTCGGACGGCAACCTCTGTACCGTTGATGACAAGTGCAGCCAGAGCGAGTGTTTATCTGGTGCACCGCTTACCTGCAACGATGACAACCCCTGCACTGACGACAGCTGCCAGGCAGATACCGGATGCCTCTTCACGCCCAACGGGGCCTTCTGCAGCGATGGGAATTCCTGCACCAACAGCGACACGTGTGACGGGGGCATTTGCTCTGGCACGCCCGTGGACTGCAGCGATGACAACGTCTGCACTGACGATTCCTGCAACGAGAATGGAGATTGTGACCATCTGCCCAACAGCGCCAACTGTCCCGGCGGGCAGTGCGCCGGCGGTGTCTGTGTGCCAGACTGCGTGCCGGACTGTCAGGGCAAGACCTGCGGTGACGATGGCTGCGGCGGCTCCTGCGGGACGTGCCAGCAGAACTTCGCCTGCGTGGCCGGTAACTGCCAGTCGACCCTGACGAAGCGGGTCTTCGTCACCAGCCAGGTCTACAACGCCGGGCTGGGCGGTGTCACCGGAGCGGACTCAAAATGCCAGAGCGTGGCCAACTCGGCGGGGCTGGGCGGGAGTTGGAAGGCCTGGATCAGTCAGCCATCGGGCAGCAGTTCGCCAGCGAGTCGCTTCGCCAAGTCTGATGGACCGTACGTTCTCCTGGACAACACGGTGATCGCAACCAGCTGGACCGACCTGACGGACGGCACTCTTCTGCACGGCATCGACCGTACCGAATTCAACCAGCCGGAGGGCTCGGGCTCGTACGTCTGGACGGCCACGACCACCAACGGCGCATTCAATACCGGCTCCTGGGGAGGTTGCGGCGGCACCGTCTGCAACAACTTCTCCAACGGCAGCACCTGTCTCCCGTGCGGCAGTTGCGGCGGTTTCGGCGGCAAAGCCGGTGCATCTGGCAAGGGCTGGACCGACGAAGTCTGCGGCTGCTGCGACAACACGTGGCGACTGTACTGCTTCGAACAGTAGGAAGACCATTTGGAAGGCATAGTCTACATCGCAGTTTCTGAAGATGGATACATCGCTGATGCCAACGGCGGGGTCGACTGGCTGGAGCCTTTTGGCAGTCCGGACTACGGCTACGAGAAGTTTCTGGCTGGCATCGACAAACTCATCATGGGCCGGGCGACATACGATCAGGTGCGGGGATTCGGGGATTGGCCTTACGGTGAGAAGGAGACTCTTGTGCTGACTTCCCGACCGTTGAACGATCCACCGGCTGGCGTAGCGGCATGGCTGGACCCCCCGGGGGCGCTGGGACGCACGCTCTGGCGAAAGGTGGGGCGCTGCTGGATAGTCGGCGGAGCGCGCACCATCGATGCCATGTTGAAGGCCGGGATGGTTCACACCCTCGAGCTCTTTGTGATGCCGGTGAAACTGGGGGCGGGGATTCCGCTCTGGGTGAACCGGCCGGATTTGAGTCGGTGGGGCCGATTCGAGGTTGCCACATTCGATAACGGTGCGCAGCATGTTCGATATCTGGCGCCGGCATGTTGAGGAGATAACTCGTGGACCTTTCGGAAGTCCTGGGGGCTGAGTGGAAGCGGGCGCTGGGCTGTACCGAGCCTGCCAGCATTGCCTACGCAGCGGCCCTGGCGGCGCAGGAATTGGCTGGTGACGTGATCTCGGCCCACCTCGTGTGCGACCCGCGCATCTATAAGAACTGTTACGCCGTGGGAATCCCCCATTCCCAGGGCATGGTGGGCATCTTGGCGGCCCTCGCACTGGGCGCCTCGCTGCGCCAGGCTCGCTCTCGTCTGGAGTGCTTCCGGGATGCCGATGACGCAGTTCTGTCGCAGGCTGGACGATTGCTTGCAGCAGGCCATGTCACCGTCGAAGTAGCCAAGGAACGCAGGGAACTGCTGGTAGATGTTCGTTTGAGCACTGTCGACAATTCGGCCCGTGCGGTCATCGAAGCTGAGCACACCAACGTGGTCCTACTCGAGAAGAACGGCGTGTCTTTGCCAGTCGACTCGACCACTGGCTCCCAACCGGCCGATTCCGCGGCAATTCGCAAGGAGCTTGCCAACAGCTCCTTTGCCGACCTGATTCTCCTGGCCCAAAGCCTCTCTGGCGAAGATGCCACTGTCTTGCACAAGGGCGTCGCTTTGAATCTGACGATTGCGCATCACGGGCTCTCGCTCTTCCCCAGGCGCGTCTTCCAGATGATGGGGTCTGATGCCGTCACTCGCCTCTCCCGGCTGGTCTGTGCCGGCGTCTATGCGCGGATGTCGGGGGAGGATTTCACCGTGATGACGCTGGCCGGGTCCGGCAACAAGGGAATCACTACGGCGGTGCCGCTGAGTCTCTGGGGAAAGGATAATGGCCACGACCAGCGACGGATTGACGAGGCGCTGGTGCTGGCGATCCTGGTGACCTCAGCCACCACCCACAACCTTGGCACGCTTTCCGCCGTTTGTGGTTGTTCCAACGCAGCAGGCATCGGCCTGGCTGCGGGCATCGTCTACTTGGAGGGCGGGGGCGAGAAAGAGATCTCCTTGGCCATGAACAACATGGTCGGTAACGTCACGGGCATGATCTGCGACGGTGCCAAAATCGGCTGTGCCATGAAGACCATGACCTCCGTCGATGCCGCCTTCCGCTCTGCCGCACTCGCCCTGGCAGGCATTGGCATTCCCCAGTCGGACGGCATCATCGGCAAGGACGGAAAAGAATCGCTATACAATCTCGGCCGCATTGCCCGACGGGGGATGGTGGCAACGGATGCAGAGATTATTGCGATCATGCAGGAGAAGTTGGAGTAAGGAGACAGCCCTGCCTGGGACCACGCTTTGCCCCTTGATTGTTCCTGGAATAGACCTATTGGTGGTACTGATTTAGCACATTGGTGCTTACCGTGTTAACGTTGGTGGTCCGGGATGGCGCCGGACTCAGGGAGCAGGTCTATATGAACAAGATGAGAGGGCTCAGATACGCGGCCGTTATGCTGCTGTTGGTGACGGCTTGCGCACACACCTCGCCAGAGAGATCGACTGGTGCGGACGAGGCGGCTGGCGACGGGCTGCTCGAAGTGCACTTCATGGATGTTGGGCAGGGTGACGGAATGCTCATTCGGACTCCGGATGGGAAGAACTACCTCCTCGACACCGGTCCTTCCGGGGCGCGCCGGCAGATCTTCCCGTACCTGGAGAAGCTCGGCATCACCGGACTCGATGGGATCATTATCAGCCACAGCCACTCCGACCATGCGGGCGGTCTCTACCATTTCGCGGGGCAGTTTGAGATCGGCACACTCTACTCCTCCGGGTTCTTTCACCCTTCCAAGACCAATCAGCGGGCGCTGCAACGATTGCTCGAAATGAAGGTGGAGCACCGTAAGCTCAAGCGGGGCGATGCCGTCCAGTTGGGCAACAAAGTGACCCTCAAGGTGCTGCATCCGCCCGCGCGCTGGAAGCCACGGGAGGATCAAATCAACGATTTCTCGCTGATTATGAAGCTCTCCTATGGGGACATTGATTTCCTGCTCACTGGCGACGCTGAGTTGGCGGCAGAAAACTCCGTGCTCAAGGCGAAGCTGGACCTGCAAAGCGAGGTCCTGAAGGTGGGTCACCACGGCAGTCACACTTCTTCCTCTCCGCTCTTTCTGGATGCGGTCGCCCCGGCTTACGCAGTCATCTCTTGC
>ERZ890953.744-NODE-744-length-17860-cov-7.352710_pt1 | contig 17860 bp, 11 predicted proteins | sample MGYA00521264_ERZ890953 | MGnify/ENA primary metagenome ERZ890953 (study PRJEB32303, sample SAMEA104408629) | aquatic metagenome | biome: Brackish water; feature: Chemocline; material: water | place: Baltic Sea | collected 2014-10-26T21:54:00 | depth 200 m ...
ACGATGGCCTCCGAGTATCTGTCGAAGTTGCCGTGGCTGACGAAGTTGTCCGGGATCAGACGGAGCTGGAGCGCATAGCCCGTGGTGTGCTTGTCGAATGGGACCAGGCTTGTGCGGTTGCAGGAGTAGATCAGGCCGGTGCCGATGGTCAGGCCGATCCCGTCAAGCGCGAGCAGCGCATCCAAGAGGTCGTTGGGGCTTCCAGCGTGCTGGGCGAAGACGGCGTCGATAATACCGAGGCTGGCAAGGCACCGATCTCGGTGCATCGCAGAAGCGTGCATCGCGGGCCAGAGCTGGTTGAAGAGGTAGGCGACATCCTGCGGCGTAGGCATCGAGCGGGTCCTCTCGCTGGGCCGCCCTTGTTTAACTTTCATTCTCCAGGTTCTCCCCACTTCTGTCCCCATTCAGGGACAAACGGGGCCGCCTGGGGCCGGAATCCGGCCTGCCGCCAGAGAGCCGCATCCACGAAAAGGCCCATAGATGCTGGATTCCATGATCCGGGGACTCAGCCCCTAAACATTGAACCTGAAGACGATCAGGTCCCCATCCTGCACCACATACTCCTTGCCCTCGAGCCGGGTCTTGCCCGCCGCGCGCATGGCGGCCTCGCTGCGGTGCACCAGCATGTCGGCCAGGCCGCTGACCTCGGCGCGGATGAAGCCGCGCTCGATGTCGCTGTGGACCTTGCCCGCGGCCTTGCGGGCCACGGTGCCCCGCCGGATGGGCCAGGCGCGGCACTCGTCAGGGCCGAAGGTGAGGAAGCTGATGAGGTCCAGCAGGGAGTAGGCGGTGCGCACGAAGCTGGCGGCCGCGGGCTCGGCCAGCCCCAGATCCGCCAGCATCTCCATCCGCTCCTCGGGCTCGAGCTCGTTCAGCTCGGCCTCGAGCTGGGCGCAGATGCCTGTGGACCAGCTGTTGGGGCCCAGCTGCCGCAGCTCGCGGGCATAGGCCCAGGCGTCGTCGTCCATGCGCTCTTCGCTGAGGTTGTACAGGATGATCAGCGGCTTGAGGGAGAAGAGCTGGATGCCCACCAGGGTGCTGCGCTGGAGGGCATCGAGTTCGAGGCTGCGCAGGGGCAGGCCCTCGCTCAGGTGCTCGAGGCAGCGCTGGTTGATCTGGACTTCCATGCCCTTGCGGCTCTCCTTGCGCCAGCGCTCACCGCGGCGCTCCAGCAGCGCCATGTCCAGCAGGATCAGCTCGTCGTCGAACAGCGCGATGTCGCGCTTGGGGTTGTCGTCACCCTCGGCCATGGGGTTGTCGAAGGCGCGCACCACGTGCACCAGCACGTCCATGCCGCGCATGGCCTCGAGCACAGCCGCGGGGAAGGCCCCCGCGCCGGGCCCGGCGGTGTTGCCCACGTCGGCGAAGAGGATCTCGGCGTACACGGTCTTGCGCGGCGAGAAGATCTCCACCAGCTGGTCGATCCTGGGATCGGGGACCTTGATGCTGCCCAGGGACACGCCCTTGCCGCTGATCTTGGCCCCTGGCGCCAGGGCCTGGAACACGGTGGTCTTGCCGGAGCCGGGGTAGCCGCAGATGCCGACGCGCATGGTGCCTCCTGTCCGCCCGACCATACGCGAGCGGAATTCGGCGGCCCTCTAGCACGTTCTGGCTCTGCCGGTGGAGCCGAGGATCACGGCGCCAAAGGAGTCGGATCCAGCGGGCCATCGTCCGAGGCCGCGCGCTCCGAGGCGCTGCCTGGTTCGCCCTGTTACCTGTCCCCTGCTGTTCCCCTGGAGCGAACGTGCACCGTCCCCTCGCCGCACCGCCCGTCCGTTGGTGTCTCGCCGCCCTGGCGGCCTTGTCCCTCGCCCTGGCCTCCCCTACGGCCCAGGCCGACGAGCAGCCCCTGAGCTACCAGCTCCTCGCACAGGACCGGCCCATCGGCAGCCGCGACGTCACCATCAAGTACATCCCCACCAGCACCGGGGAGCTGCGCCTGCTCGAGGCCTGGACCAGCTTCGTGCTGCCCATCGCCAAGGGCACCCTTGGGTACGAGCAGCGCCTGGGCGCGCGGTTCGGTGGCGATCGTGGCTTCGTCGCCTCCATGGCCACCAGCGGCAAGGTCAGCGAAGTCCAGGCCCGTCAGGACGTCGACGGCACCTGGGGAGTGACCAAGGCCGGCGTCGCCGGCGCACACAGCGAGCGCCTCCCCGCCGACGCGGTGGACATGGTCTCCTCCGAGCTCTTCGATCGAGAACGCGCCCTGCGCACCCTCCAGGCCGTCCAGACCCTCCGGCTCCTGTCCGCCGAGACCGGCAGCCTCATGGAGGGCCCGCTCACGGATCTCGGCCCCGCCACCATGGCCGTGGGCCCCGATGAGATCGAGGTGCAGCGCTTCCGCTTCGAGCCTCCCGAGGGTGCCATGACCCTCGCCTACAGCAACGAGGGCTGGCTCGTGGCCTACGACTACCAGATCCTCGGCCTGCTGGTGGGCGCCCGCCTGCAGCGTCTGCCCGCCGCCCGAAGCTTCGACACGGTCATCGACACCCCGCTCACCACAGGCACTGTGAGCGAAGAGGTGCTGTAGCTGCGCTCAACGCGCCGACCGCACGCCCGAGCTCTACACCGCGATCCACTCCCCGCTGCGCCCGCCGCGCTTCTCGAGCAGGCGCACACCCTCGATGACCATGCCGCGGTCGATGGCCTTGACCATGTCGTAGACGGTCAGCAGCGCCACGGACGCCGCTGTGAGGGCCTCCATCTCGACGCCGGTGGTCCAGCTGCAGCGCACCGTGGCGCGCACCCGCACCGCGTCCTCCCCCTCGGGTGCCAGCATCACCTGCACTGCGCTCAAAGGCAGAGGGTGGCAGAGGGGCACAAGATCCGCGGTGCGCTTGGCGGCCTGGATTCCCGCCAGCTGCGCCACGGCGAGCACGTCGCCCTTCTTCACCCGCTGCTCGACGATGGCAGCCCGCGCGGCGGGGGTCATGCGGATCCTGCCGGTGGCGATGGCCTCGCGGGCGGTGATGGGCTTGCCGCCCACGTCCACCATGCGGGCGTTGCCTTCGGCATCCATGTGGGTGAGCTCGTCGGCCATGGGCGACCTCCAGGTGCGGGCCAGATTAGCGGATGTTCGTGCTGGAGGCACCCCGCCCCCAACCCCGCAGACCCCGCCGGCCTGCTATGATCCCTCCCCACGGAGGTCCAAGAGCCCATGCCCAGACCCCTCGCACTGCTCGGTGTCTCTTTTGCCTTCCTGGCCCTCGCGCTGGCCTGCGGCGGCGGTTCCGAGCCCGATCCCGCGGACGTGCCCACGACGCCCAGCCTGGGCGACCTGTTGGGGGCCGAGCCCAGCACCCTCGCAGGCGTCGGCGGAGACGCGAGCGCCCAAGCCCCGCTCCCGGAGCAGCTCCCCGATCTGGTAGTGCCCAGGTCCAGGACGAGCCCGAGCCGCAGGAGACGCCCGAGTGCAGCCAAGCCCGCGCCGAGCTGCGAGCCGAGCGCGAAGGCGTCGATGCCAGACGTGGCCGGGAGATCGCCGCCGCCGAGCGGTCCCTGGCCAGTGGCCAGCTGGCCATGCAGAACTGCATCAAGACCAGCCCATGCAACATGGACGCCAAGATGATGTCGGTGGCCCAGGAGCAGGAAGAGCATGCCGAGGCCGCCTACCAGGCTGCCATGCAGAAGGTCGCCCAGTACGAGGCCGGACTCTTCCAGTACGAGCAGGCCGTCGACCGCGCCTGCGGCCGCCGCTAAGAACCGGGACGGAGGTCCACCGTGCGCCTGCCCACCCGCTTCATGAACGCCTACCGCGGGCTCGAGGGCACCCGTGACAAGCCCATCTGGCAGCGCACCCTGCTCACCGCCATCCACGGCAGCATCGCCCTGTGGCGGGCCGCCACCCACGACCAGCTCTTCGTGCGCGCCGCCACCCTGTCCTACTGGACCCTGGTGGCCATCGTGCCCGTGCTGGCCATGGCCTTCGCTCTCATGGGTCCCCTGGGCCTGATCGACACCACCGCGGAGTCCATCAAGCAGGGCCTGTACAGCACCGTCCTGGCCGCCTCGGTGGCCGAGGTGGGCCCCCTGCTGGACAGCATCGTGGGCGGGGTCAAGCTCGAGGCCCTGGGGGTCATCGGCTTCCTGGGCGTGTTGGTGGCGGGCTCCAAGATGTACACCTCGGTGGAGCAGGCCTTCAACGACATCTTCCGGGTGCGACAGCGCCGCCGCTGGCTGGTGCGCATCACGCTGTTCTACGCCGTGGTCACCCTGGGGCCCTTGCTGCTGTCCGCGGGCTTCGCCGCCACCTCGTCCCTGGGCACCACCCTGCCCTCGGGCCTGCTGGGCCGCATCGTGCCCATCTCCCTGACCACCGCGGCCCTGGTGCTGGCCATCAAGCTGCTGCCCCACACTGAGGTGCGCTGGCGCTCGGCCATCGCCGGTGGCCTGATCAGCGCCATCCTGTTCGAGTCTCTCAAGATCGGCTTCGAGGCCTACACCGCCCTGCTGGGCGCCTCCAACACCATGGTCCGGCTGTACGGCAGCCTGGCCCTGTTCCCCGTCTTCCTGCTCTACGTCTACCTGCTCTGGCTGGTGGTGCTGCTGGGGGTAGAGGTGGCCTACGTGGTCCACCACGCCCGGCCCCTGCTGGCCGAAGAGCGCGACCGCCTGCGCATGGGCGACATCTGGCGCCGCCGGCCCGACGCCTGCTTCGGGCTGCAGGTGATGATCGCCCTGGGGGCTCGCTTCCTCTCCGGCGGCGGACCCGCCACCGGTGAGTGGATCATCGAGACCCTCGGCGCACCCAGCCGCGCGGTCCACGAGGCCCTGGACATGCTCGAGACCTGCGGGATGATCCTGCCCGTCGAAGGCGGCGGCTATGTCCCGGCCCAGCCCCTCGAGTCCCTCACCGCCGCCAGGGTCGTGCGGGCCTGCCGGGCCGTCAGCGTCCCTTCCTGCGACGACGACGCCCCCGGGTCCCAGGCGGTCACGGCCGCCCTCGAGGCCATCTCCCGAGACCTGGACATGAGCATCGCGGCCTTGGTGCACGCTCCACGCCCAGAGCCCACCGAGGCCATCGAGCGCCCAGCGGGCTAGCCCATGGCGTCATCCACCCGCCGTCGCGTGCTCACCGCTGTGGTCCTGGCCGGGGTCGTCCTGGCCATGGGTGCCGTGCTGGGCCGATCCTACGCCGTGGCCCAAGCCGAGGCCGTGCTGGCCCAGCGGGGATGCGCCGCCCAAACACTGGGCTGGGCCGGGCTTCGGCTCCGCGCCTCGGACATCCGCTGCCCTGGTGTGACCATGGCCAGCGCCTCGGTCCAGCCTTGGCCCCTGGCCATCACCATCCGGGGCGCCGACGTGGATCTGGCCCAGTGGCTGCCCACCCTGGCGGCGCAGGCCGGCTCGGAGCCCGAGGCCGCCGCCTCCCTCGGGGAGACCGCAGGCCTGCTGGCCAACGCACAGGTCCAGGGGCTCACGGTGCGCATGGACGATCGGGTCCTGGTGCACGACCTTCACGGGGGCCTGGACCCCATCCACCTCGAAGGCCCGGACTTCCTGCTCACTCAGTCGGAGGACATCCTCAGCATCGAGCACAGCCGCGCTGTTCAGAGCTACGGGCTGCTGGGCGCCCTGCGGCTGGCGGCCACCTGGAACGTGGCAGAAGACGTCATCCAAGGCAGCCTGTCGGGCACCTCCATCCAGGTCACCAGTCCCCTGCTCTCCCCCGACGTCCTGCCAGGGCTCCCGCTGCAGCTGGACTTCGAGGGCAGCACCGGGAACCTCGAGCGCCCCTGGCTCCGGGGTAGCCTGGCCTTGGGAGGCCCTCCTGCGCGCTGGCAGGCTCAGCTGGACGACGAAGGGCTGCCCGTGCTGGACCTCGAGCTCCCCGACAGCCCCGCTGGCGCCCTGCTGATGCCCCTGGCGCCCCTCGTCCCCGAGCTGGACAGGGCCGACGTGGGCGGCACTATCGGACTGAGCGTGCACTGGGAGCCCGGCCGTTCCCTGCAGATCACTCCACGCCTGTTGGACCTCACGGTGAGCGGCGCCCTCGAGCCGAGCCTGGGCCTGGACTGGGGCGCCTTCACCTACCAGGTGCGCGACGAGGAGGGAGAACGCGTGCCCCGGCGCTCGGGCGACGGCACCCCGGACTGGACCCCCCTCGCGTCCATCTCTCCCGATCTGGTGCATGCCGTGCTGGCCGCCGAGGACAGCGCCTACTTCAGGCACGCCGGCTACCACCTCCCCGCCATCCAAGAAGCGCTCGACGCCGACATCGCCGCGGGCGAGGTGGTCCGAGGCGGCTCCACCCTCAGCCAGCAGCTGGCCAAGAACCTGTTCCTGGACGGCGACCAGACCCTGGTGCGCAAGCTGCGGGAGCTGCTGCTGGCCGTGGAGCTGGACCGCAGCCTGGGCAAGGACCGCACCCTCGAGCTCTACCTCAACGTGGTGGAGTTCGGACCGGACATCCACGGTGTCGCCGCAGCCAGCGAGCGCTACTTCATGAAGCAGCCCCGGCGCCTGGAGCTGCACGAGGCGGTCTTCCTGGCCGCCCTGCTGCCCAGCCCCCGGCGCGCCTACGAGCAGTGGTACCTGCAGGGCCGCCCCAACCGGGCGCGCATGGCGGCCATCCTGGACAACATGGTGGATGGCGGATGGATCGGGGCGCCCCAAGCCGAACGGGCCAAGCGCGCGCGCCTGTCCCTGGTTCCACCGCCGAAGTAAGCTCTGAGCACCCCCTGCGCCCCCTGGAGCCGCCATGGACCAGCCCACCATCCCCCTGCCCGAGGCTGCGGACATCCACACCCTCTCCACAGCCTTGGACGGCGCCGCCCAGGAGCAGCGCCTGGCGTGGCTCGCGCGGCTCCCTGGTAGCCAGCTGGCCACGCTCTACGATCTCGCCGCAGGCCAGCAGCTCACGGTCCAGGACATGCACGGCCCCGATGGCCAGGTGGTCATCCACCAGGGCATGAACTCCATGGCCATGTTCCGCAGCTTCCAGAAGCGCATGGTGCAACACGAAGGCCAGCTCAAGGGCCACAACCACCAGCCCTGGGCCTGGCTGATCGGCGACGGAACCTTCATCGTGGAGCCCTCTCCCGAAGTCCCCGGCGAGCTGTACTTCGACTACACGCGCCTCCCCGACAGCGGCTTCCCAGAGTTTCCGCCCCCCAAAGACAACATGGCGGGCTTCTCCCGCTTCGCCTACGGCAACATGATCGACGTGGTGCGCCGGGTCAGCCAGCACGTCACCATCGGCAAGGCCTACCGCCATGGCAAGTATGCCGGGTACCACTTCGCGCTGTGCAGGCGCGAGGACTGATCGCTCGCGGCCCTAGAACTGGACGGCGTACATCCGGCGGCCGTCCTGCTCCCAGAGGGCGTACTGCCCCGCCGGCAGGGCGTCGTGCGCGATGTAGATCACATGCTGGCCGTTCAGCTCGACCTCTTTGATCTTGCTGGGATCAGGGGTGGCCGTCTTGCGCTCGAACTCGGTGTCGGACTGGAACTCGATGCCGATGTAGGACCAGGGCTCGTCCTTGTCCGGCTCGTCCGTGGTGCCGAAGGTGCGCTCGCCCGTCTCGATGACGGGGAAGAAGGCGAGCTTGTCGATGTTGCGGTCACCCGACAGCATCAGGTACTGGCCCTGGGTCACCACCGTGTAGACCAGGGGAAGCTTGGCCGGGTAGAAGACCTTCTCCTCGCTGTCCAGGATGTTCTTGGACTCGACGTCGCTGGCGGTGGACTGTTTCTCCATCTTGGCGCCATCCAGCACGTGGACCCCTGGCCCAGGATCGCGCCAGACCTTGATCTCGACGACGTCGGTCGCCTGCACGCTGCCGTCGATGGAGCCGACGCCGTCGAGCAGCATGAACTTGAGGCTGGGCTGCAGGGTGTAGGTGTCTGCGCCGCACAGACCCAGGACGTCGAAGCTGCCGTCGGCTCCGGTCATGGCGTCGAAGGTCTGGCAGGTCATGTCGCTGGACATGGGGTCGGACTTGGCGAGCAGCCGCACTTCGGGCATGGGGTCACCGCTGATGGCATCCACCAGCTTGCCCTGAAAGTTGCCCGCGGGAGTGCAGCCGGCGCCGACGATAGCCAGGAGAACGAGGGGGATGCGGTTCATGGTAGCTCCTTCGAAAGTCCTTCCCTTTCTACCAGGAATCCCGGCGAGCCCCGACGAAGTGTGGCGGGCGCCTGCCCCTGGCGACGACCAGCTCGGCAGACCATCGGCGCATCGTGGCGTGATTATCATATTTCTTCGGCCTCTTTCATGCGCCTCGTCCCCTGCCTCCCGACGGCGACCAGAAACCAGCGAGGTGATGCCCACAGGGCACGCCACCACCCCCTCCCGGCGCGCGAGACGCTACGGGAACGTCCTTACAGATTGCACAATCACAATCTCTACAAATTATCCCTGGCTCACGAGGCGCTCCCCAGGAGGGCGCGACGGCGCCGCCACAGCAGCAGGGTGGGCAGCAGCAGCCAGGCGCTGTCCACGCTGCCCTTCCCACCGCAGCATCCGCCAGCCGGCGTGCCCGGCTCCACAGGCGGACCTTGCTGGATGGGCAGTGGCGTGTGGTAGTTGCCAGTGTTGGCTGCGTCGTGGTGCACCGACGCCCACTCCACCACCCCGTCGGCCGGCCCCCGGGTGCCCCAGGCGAACACCAGGCCCATGCGGGTGACCACGACCACGTCGAGGTACCCGTCGCCGTCGATGTCGCCCACCGCGGGCGAGCCGATGGCCCACTGCCCAACCAGCTTGGGCCAGCCGGGAGGTGAGGCCCCCGCCGCGTCCCAGGCGTGGACCATGCCGCCGCCGCTGACCACGACGGCCTCGGCCGCGCCGTCTCCGCTGATGTCAGCGATGGCGGGCGCCATGAAGAACTGCAGGTCTTCGATCTGCTGGGGCCAACCCGGCAGGAACTCGCCGCTGGTGCCGTCCCACGCGGCCACGGGCTGCTGGAAGTCCCTGTGGAACACCATGGGCAGCGAGATCAGGTACATGGTGCCCACGCCGCCCTGCACCAGGTCAGGCACGCCGTCGCCCGTCAGGTCGCCGAAGACCGGGTGCTCCGAGAAGTGCACCAGGGAGGGCTCGTTGGTGTTGGCGTCGTCCCCATACTCGTCGGCGAAGTGGGCCAGGGGGTAGACCTCGGTTCCGTCGTGGTGGAGCAGGTCGGTGTGGGCCAAGAACACGGTGTCGGCGATCTCGAGATCGCCGTCGCCGTCGACGTCGGCCAAGGACAGGCTGGCGGGGTGGCCCTCGCCCACGATGGGGATCAGCGAAGCCTCACCCACCAGCCCCTGGGTCTCCCTGGGCCAGCCCGACAGGGGCTCGCCGGTGCCTGCGTCCAGCAGGAAGCTGACCGAGAAGCGCGCGTCCTCGGTGCTCTCGTTGCTGCCCAGGGCGATGTCCAGGTCACCGTCGCCGTCGGCGTCGCCCACGGCTGGGCTGCAGACGATGGGGGCTCCGTGCTGCCCACAATTGTCGGGGTGGCAGACCTCGACCGGGTAGGGGCCGACGTCCCGACCGGCGTGGTCCACGGCGTAGAGCCGACCATCCATGGCCGCAGCCAGGATCTCCAGGCCGCCGTCGCCGTCCAGATCCACCAGGGTGGGCGCCGCCCAGTAGCCGTCGTCCCACACGTCGTCGCCGTCGAACTCCTCGGGCTCACGGCCGATGGTCCAGGAGGGGAACCCGTCCCGCAGCACACCGTCGCTCCAGGCGTAGAGGGCGCCGGCGATGGTGGCTCCCACCACCTCGGGCCGCCCGTCGCCGTCCAGATCCCCCACCGCGGCCGCGGCGATGAAGCCGTCGCCGTGCTCCGGGTCCACGGCTCCCTCGAGGTAGGCCGCGCTGCCCGCGTAGGACTCCATGGCGGGGGGCGGAGACGTGCGCAGGGGGTAGCCCTCGAGCTCCGTCCCGTCGCCACGGAAGGCGTGTATCTGGCCCCCCGAGGTGGCCAGGACCACCTCGAGCACGCCGTCGCCGTCCAGGTCGGCCAGCACTGGGCTGGCCTCGCCCGAGGAGTCGATGTGCAGGGGGAAGCCTGGCAGCAGGTCGGGCTCCCACTGAGCGTAGAAGGTGCGACGCAGCTGCGCGCGGTTGCCCTGATCGTCGGTGACATCCACCCTCACCGTGATCGCCGAGCTGTGGACGCGCTCGACGCGCTCCAGGATGCCCTCGTCCATGCCTGCGCCGGGGATGGCGGCCAGCACGTCGTCGGGCAGCGCCGTGAGGTCGATCAGGGCCAGCTCACCGTCGAGGCCGCCGTCGACCTGGCCGGAGGCGATCTCTTCCCAGCTCTCGGGCTCCCAGCCGAAGCCGAGCTCCACGCTGTAGGTGAAGCTGTCGGCGCGATCGGCCCTGATGCGGCCCATGACGACGATCTCCGGAGTCTGGGCGGGGTCGAAGAAGTCGAACCACAGCGGCTCGTCGATCTCGATCTCCGGCGGGATCTCCCCCCCGACAGCCCGCTCCACCGCCCGGGCCGCGTTGAGCTTGCCGTAGCCGTAGAACGGATCCCAGCCCTGGCTGGAAGGGTAGGTGCTCGCGATCTCCAGCTCTTCGGCGCTGAGGAAGATGTCGTCCGCGGCGCCGGTGATGAGCTGGTAGATCTCCGCCGCGGTCAGATCGAGCCCGTGCTCCCTGGACGCCGAGTGCAGCAGTCCCGCGACGCCCGAGGTCATGGCCGTGGCGCCCGTGGCGCAGCCCTGGCTGCCCGCAGAGATGACCGAGCGGGGCCCGTAGTTGTTGCAGTTGTAGAAGTTCTGGAACGAGTAGGCCACGCCGTCCTCGTCCCGGCTGTCGGCCCGGATGCTGTGGGCGTACAGCACGTTGGGAGCCGCGGCGGGCAGGTTCTGGTGGTAGGCGTTCTCGTCGCCGGCGGCCGCCGAGATCACCACCCCGTTGGCATGGGCCCAGGCCAGGGCCTCGTTCACCGCGGCGGAGTGGGACAGGGCGCCGATGGACATGTTGATGACAGAGGCCCCAGAGTCCACCGCGAAGACGATGGCCTGGCCGACCCGCGACGCGTCCGAGATGAAGGCGTGTCCCACCCGCACGGGCAGGATGGCGCAGTTGGGGCACACGCCGATGTCGCCTCCGCCGCCGTTCCCCTCCGCCCCGATGTCCTCCATGACCCCGCTGCCATGGGTGCCGTAGCTGTCGCGCTCGTAGGTGTTCCACGGGTCGTTGTCGTGGCCCATGAAGTCCCAGCCAGCGATGTCGTCGGTGTAGCCATTGCCGTCGTTGTCCACCCCGTCCCACTCGGGGCCCCAGGCGGTGTGCAGCAGATCGGAGGGGTCGAGCATGCCGTCGGAGGCATCCTGCCCCGCGGTGATGTCCACCCGAGGATCCCAGGCCCAGTCCTGCAGGTTGACCAGCCCGTTGCCGTCCAGATCGTGGCTCGGCGCCTCGACGCCGTCGGCGTCCAGGGGCAGGGGCAGCTCGCCGGGGTTGAGGAACACCTTGTTGGCCAGATCGTCCCGCTCCCAGTCGATGCCCGAGTCGAGCACCGCCACCACCACGTCCCAGCTGCCGGTGGTGGTGCGCCACGCACGGTCGGCCCAGCAGCCCGAGCCCACGTCCAGCTCGGCCTCACGGATGGTGCCCCGGGCCGCCTCGGGGATGGTGGAGATGAGCCACCACTCGTTCAGATCCGAGGGGCAGAGATCCGGCCGGTCCAGCTCACCGCACTCGGGGAACAGGGGCATGGGCACCTCGGCGCGAGGGGCGACCATCATCAAGGAGAGCAGCGCGGCGGTGACGAGCATGGAACCTCCGTAGAGAGGTTAGCCTGCTCAACCGACATCGCCTCGCAAGGAGAGCCCCATGCGCCTCGACGCCGAGCACTTCGTCCCCTGCGCCCCCCGCACCTGGTGGGAGCTCATGGAGGACCCAGGGTTCCTGGCCGCCACCGACGCCAACTCCGGCGTCCTGCGCGAGACCCTGTGCAACGAACCCGGCGGAGGCAAAGACGGCCGCCGCCTGCTCCACGTGCGCTGGACCGCCGAGCGGGAGCTGCCCACCGTGGTCAAGAAGGTCCTGGGCGCCGACCGGCTGTCCTACGAGCTCGTCCAGCATATGGACGACGAGCGCTGCCACATGGTCTGGGAGATCGTGCCCCCCATCTCCAAGGACCGCTTCCAGGGCAGCGGCGAGTTCTGGATCGAGCCCGCGGCCGGGGGCTGCGTGCGCAAGGTCACCGGCGGCATCGACATCCGCATCCCCATCGTGGGCGGGCGCATCGAGAAGCTGATCGGGGCCGAGATCTCCAAGGGTCACGCGGCCAATGCCAAGACCGCCACGGACTGGTTGAAGCGCCAGGCGTAGGTCCGGTCACTTCCTGTCCGCACGCGGGTTGCCCCAACCCCTCGGGGTGGCCATAGAGGGGCCTCGCCATGTCCGACCCCACCACCCACATCGTCGTGCGAGGCGCCCGGGAGCACAACCTCCAGGGCGTCGATGTCGAGCTGCCCCGCGACGCCCTCACGGTGATCACCGGGCTGTCCGGCTCGGGCAAGTCCTCCCTGGCCTTCGACACCCTCTACCAGGAGGGCCAGCGCCGCTACCTCGAGTCCCTGTCGGCCTACGCCCGCCAGTTCCTGGGCAAGATGGAGAAGCCGCGGGTCGAGCGGGTCGACGGCCTCTCCCCCACCCTGGCCATCGACCAGAAGGGCATCAACCGCAACCCCCGCTCCACCGTCGGCACGGTCACCGAGATCCTCGATCACCTCCGGCTGTGGATGGCCCGCCTGGGCACCCCCCACTGCCCGGTCTGCCAGCGCCCCATCCACCGCTCCACCCCCGCACAGCTGGCCGAGCACCTGCTCGAGGCCCACGCCGACGCCCAGGCCACGGTGATGGGCCCCATCGTGCGGGAGCGCAAGGGCGAGTACCGGCGCGAGCTCGCCGACCTGCTGGCCCAGGGCTACACCCGCGCCCGCATCGACGGCGTCCTGCAGCGCCTGGACGAGCCCGCCACCCTGGCCCGCTACGAGAAGCACAGCATCGAGGTGGTGGTCGACCGGCTCACCGTGGCGACCGACCAGCGCGAGCGCCTGCTCGAGGCCCTCGAGAACGGCCTGGGCCTGGGCGACGGCGTGGTCACAGTCCTGCTGGGCGATGAGCACCACACCTTCGCCACCGAGCTGGGCTGCCCCGAGCACTCGGTCTTCCTGCCCGAGCTCGAGCCCCGCCTGTTCTCCTTCAACACACCCCAGGGCGCCTGCCCCGAGTGCGAAGGGTTGGGCTTCCTCGAGGCCTTCGAGCCCGCGCTGTTGATGGACCCGGCCGCCCCCACACTCCAGGCCTGCCTGGCCATGCGCGACGGCCACATGCCCTTCATCACCACGGTGGACAGCTCGGTGCTGCTCCAGGTGCTGGCGGGCATCGGGGCCGACCCGGCCCTGACCTGGGGCCAGCAGCCTGCCGCGGTCCAGCAGGCCCTGCTCCACGGCGCCGAGCTCGAGTACACCGTGATCAAGACCGGCTCGGGCCGCCCCAAGCAGGTCACCCGCAGCTGGAAGGGCCTGCTTCACATCCTGGATCGGGTCTGGCACTTCACCCACCACACCCCCCTCGAGGCCTTCCGCCGCCAGAGCCCCTGCCGCAGCTGCGCCGGCACCCGCCTCAACCCCATCGCCCGGGCCGTCACCTTCCAGGGCCGCGACCTGCCCTCCCTGGTGGCCATGTCCGTGGGCAGCGCCCGGGCCTTCTTCGATCAGGTCCAGCTCAACGATCGCCAGCGTCCCCTGGGGGAACCCATCCTGCGGGAGCTGCGGCACCGCCTGCGCTTCCTCGACGATGTGGGCCTGGGCTACATCACCCTCGACCGCCGCACCGCCAGCCTCAGCGGGGGCGAGGGCCAGCGCATCCGCCTGGCCGCCCAGGTGGGCAGCGGGCTGCAGGGCGTCACCTACATCCTCGACGAGCCCTCCATCGGCCTGCACCAGCGCGACAACCGCCGCCTGCTCGACACCCTGCTGCAGCTCCGGGATCGGGGCAACACCGTGCTGGTGGTCGAGCACGACGCCGAGACCATGCGCGCCGCCGATCACCTCCTCGAGATCGGGCCCGCGGCCGGGCGCCAGGGCGGCGTCATCACCGCCCAGGGGTCGTGGCAGCAGTTCGCCGGCAGCGACTGCATCACCGCCGACTATCTCCAGGGCCGCCGCTCCATCCCCATGCCCGTCGCCCGCCGCCCAGGCAATGGTCAGCGGCTGGTGATCCGTGGCGCCACCGCCCACAACCTCTGCGACCTCGACGTGGCCATCCCCTTGGGCTGCCTGGTGGTGGTCACGGGGGTCTCCGGCTCTGGCAAGTCCACCCTGCTGCTCGACATCCTCGAGCCCGCGGCCGCCAGCGCGCTCCAAGGCGCACAGCGCTCGCCCCTGGCCCACCGGGCCATCGAGGGCCTGGATCTGCTCGACAAGGTCATCTGCATCGATCAGGACCCCATCGGGCGCACCCCACGCTCCAACCCGGCCACCTACACCGGCGCGCTCACGGGGATCCGCCAGCTCTTCACCAAGCTGCCCGAGTCGGCCGCCCGCGGCTATCAGCCCGGCCGCTTCTCGTTCAACGTGCCCGGGGGCCGCTGCGAGACCTGCCAGGGCGCCGGGGTCCAGGTGCTCGAGATGCAGTTCCTGGCCGACGTGCATGTCCCCTGCGAAGACTGCGGGGGCAAGCGCTTCAACGACGAGACCCTCGAGATCCGCTACCGCGGCCGCACCATCACCGACGTGCTGGCCATGACCGTGTCCGAGGCGTGGGCCTTCTTCCGCAACCACCGGGCCATCGCCCGCCCCCTGGCCGCCCTCGAGCAGGTGGGCCTGGGCTACGTGGCCCTGGGCCAGCCCTCCTCCACCCTCAGCGGCGGCGAGGCCCAGCGCATCAAGCTGGCCCGCGAGCTGCAGCGCCCGCCCACAGGCCGCACCCTCTACCTGCTGGACGAGCCCACCACCGGCCTGCACTTCGCCGACATCCAGCGCCTGCTCGACGCACTGCAAGCCCTGGTCTCGGCGGGCAACACCGTGGTGGTCATCGAGCACAACACCGACGTGGTCAAGGTGGCCGACCACATCATCGACCTGGGCCCAGACGGGGGCCACGGCGGCGGACGCCTGGTGGGCCAGGGCCCCCCCGAAGCCATCGCCCGCCTCGACACCCCCACCGGCCACGTCCTGGCGGCCCTGCCCGAGCTGGGAGGCGCACAGCCGGCGCTGGCCGCCGAGCCCGTCCCCGCCTACGGCGCGCCCCGGCGGCCCCGGGTCCAGGACATCGTGGTCCGCGGCGCTCGCCGCCACAACCTCCAGGGCATCGACGTCACCATCCCCAAGGGATCCCTCACGGTGGTCACCGGAGTGTCCGGCTCGGGTAAGTCCTCCCTGGCGCTGCACACCCTCTTCTCGGAAGGCCAGCGCCGCTACGTGGAGTCCCTCTCCACCTACGCGCGCCGCTTCCTGGGTCGGCTGGATCGCGCCCCGGTCGACAGCATCGAAGGCCTCGCCCCCTCCATCGCCATCGAGCAGCGCAAGGCCGCCCACAACCCCCGGTCCACCGTGGCCACGGTCACCGAGATCTACGACCTGCTGCGGCTGCTCTGGGCCCGCATCGGCCGCCCCCACTGCCACCTCTGCGGCCTGCCGATCCTCGGCTTCGACCCCGCCTCGGCCTCCCGTTGGCTGGCCGAGCGTGGCCCCGGGCTCGGGCGCCTGCTCTGCCAGCTCCCCCCCGGCGGCCGCGCCAAGGATCGCCAGCGCGAGCTGCAGCGTGACGGCTTCACCCGCCTGTGGGACGGCCAGGCCGACGTCGCCACGGACAGCGCCGCCGCGGTCGCGCTGCTCCGCCAGGGGGCCTGGCTGGTGCTCGATCGGCTCGATCCCGCTCTGGCCCCCGCCGAGAGGGTCAGCGACGCCGTGCGCACGGCCTACGGCTACGGCCGCGACCGCGCCCTGTTCCAGCCGGTGCAGGGTCCAGCCCTGCCCCTGTCCCTGCGGGCCGAGTGCCCCGAGCACGGCCCCGTGCTGCCCGAGCAGCCCGGCCCCCGCGACTTCTCCTTCAACAGCCACGTGGGCGCCTGCCCGCGCTGCGACGGCCTGGGCGAGCTCAAGGGCGCGGACGACACTCCGCTCCCCTGCCCCGTCTGCCATGGCCAGCGGCTCAAAGCCCCCATCCTGGGAGTGCGCATCGGCGGGCTCAACATCGCCCAGATCTGCGCCCTCACCGTCGTGCAGGCCCAGGCCTGGGTGGACGCCCTGTCCCTCAGCGCTCGGGAGCAGCAGATCGTGGCCCAGCTGCTGCCTGAGCTTCACTCCCGCCTGGGCTTCCTGCGCGACGTGGGCCTGGGCTACCTCACCCTGGATCGCCGGGGTCACTCCCTGTCAGGGGGCGAGGCCCAGCGCATCCGCCTGGCCTCCCAGCTGGGCTCGCGCCTCACCGGCACCCTCTACGTCCTGGACGAGCCCACCATCGGGCTTCACGCCCGGGACGTGGGCCGCCTGCTGGACACCCTCGAGGGGCTGCGCGACCTGGGCAACACCGTGGTGCTGGTCGAGCACGATCTCGCCACCATCCAACGGGCCGACTGGGTGATCGATCTGGGCCCGGGGGCCGGGGCCGCCGGTGGCCACGTGATCGCGGCCGGAACCCCCGCCGCCATCGCGGCCCACCCCGACTCCATCACGGGCGCCTGGCTGTCGGGCAGGGCGACGCTCCCCTCCCCGGCCCAGCCCCGCCCTGGCGCGGCGCCCATGGTCCTGCGGGGCGCCCGTGGGCACAACCTGCGCGGCATCGACGTGGCCTTCCCCACCGCAGCCCTCACCGTGGTCACCGGCGTGTCCGGCTCGGGCAAGTCCACCCTGGTCATGGGCACCCTGGCCCCCCGGCTCCAGGCGGCCCTCGCCCGGGGCAAGCAAGCCCAGGGTATGCCCCTCGGGCTGCCCGCCCAGGGCCTCGATCTGCCTGCCGGGCTCACCCGTGCGGTGGTCGTGGACCACACCCCCATCGGCCGCTCCCCCCGCTCCTGCCCCGCCACCTACACCAAGCTCCTCGACCCGCTGCGCCAGCTCTACGCCCAGCTGCCCGAGGCCCAGGTGCGGGGGCTCACTCCGTCGGACTTCTCCTACAACCGCGACGGGGCCTGCCCGGCCTGCAGCGGGCGCGGCGCGGTGCTGATCGAGATGCACTTCCTCTCCGACGTGTGGATGCCCTGCGAAGAGTGCGGCGGAGCGCGCTACCGCGAGCGGGTGCTGGACGTGCGCTGGCAGGGCCACAGCATCGCCGATGTCCTGGCCATGCCGGCCCAGCAGGCCCTCGAGATCTTCTCCACCCACCGCAAGATCTCCCGGGTGCTGCGCACGCTGTGCGAGGTGGGGCTCGGCTACCTCGAGCTGGGTCGCCCGGGCAACACCCTCAGCGGCGGCGAGGCCCAGCGGGTCAAGCTGGCCCTCGAGCTGGCCATCCGGCGCCGCGGCACGGTCTACCTGCTGGACGAGCCCACCACCGGCCTGCACCCCGCCGACGTGGTGCACCTGCTGGGAGTGCTCCAGCGCCTGGTGGATCGCGGTGACACCGTGATCCTCATCGAGCACCAGCCCGAGCTGATCCGCGCCGCCGACCACGTCATCGACCTGGGCCCCGAGGGCGGCGATCGCGGCGGAAGCCTGGTGGCCCAGGGCACCCCGGCCCAGGTGGCGCAGGTCCCGGAGAGCCACACCGGCCTGGCCCTGGCGGCGCTATAGTCCTCGGGCCGAACACGCCCGGAGCACCGATGGCCCACCTCGTCACCAGCCTCATCCACAGCGGAATCCAGGCCTGGGCCGGCCACACGCGCGCGCGCCACCCCGCCTACCTGGACGTCGACAGCCCCCTGCCACGCTGGCCGCGCGACGGCTTCGTGCAGGCCGGCGA
>ERZ890953.745-NODE-745-length-17855-cov-5.409157_pt1 | contig 17855 bp, 21 predicted proteins | sample MGYA00521264_ERZ890953 | MGnify/ENA primary metagenome ERZ890953 (study PRJEB32303, sample SAMEA104408629) | aquatic metagenome | biome: Brackish water; feature: Chemocline; material: water | place: Baltic Sea | collected 2014-10-26T21:54:00 | depth 200 m ...
TTCCTTAACAGTGCAGCTAGGTTAAGTTGCACTTATGAGTTGAATTCGGGTTTGCAAATCATCATTTGCGGTCATTGAAAAATAACTTTCTAATGAGTTCTGTAACTAATTCCTGACAACCAGAGTATTGTGGTTCAGATCTGAGCCTGTTGATACAGATCAGTCCAGGTAATAACTAAATATTTAACTGGGAGAACTTCCGCTATTACCCTCTTGAGGTTACTTAAATCGGCAGCTTCGTGGCGAAAGCGGACGAAAACTTATAGTGGCTCAGATAGCAAGTTTGTGACATTAACGACCAGTCACACACATAATATCTATAAGTCCACACATAATTAATGTGTTGAGTCGATCAATAAATCCAACATTTTTCTGACTTTTTGTGATAGGTGTTTCCGGTGCAAATACAAGGTATAAATTCCGATTGAATCGGGAGTATGGTCTTTAAGAATGTTAATCAGTTCACCCCTTCTAATATAATCATTGACCACAAACGAAGGCAAAAAACCTATACCTTTTCCTTGTCGCACCAAATCACAAACGGCTCGCGCATTGTTAACAGAGATGTGGCCATTGACAGTAACGGTCTGTTGTCCCTGAGCTGTTTTCAGTTGCCACTGGTTGCCACCCGGATAGTTACTGTCCAGCACACAGGCCATATCCGAAAGTTCCTGTGGCGATTCGGGCAGACCATGGGTGTGAATAAATTCAGGAGCCGCACAAAGCATCATACGTATTTCCCCTATCTTTCGGGCCACCAGGGAAGATTCTTCGAGCTGGCCAATACGTATCGCGAGGTCAATTCTGTCATCGACCAGATTGATAAAACGATCGGTTAATTCCAGTTTTACATGGACTTCGGGATTCTGTTCTGAATAGGCAGAAATAATCGGTAGCAGATGCATTTCTGCAAAGGTTGTGGGTGCTGAGATACGTAACTCACCCTGCAAAGCCCGATCACTGTTGGTTAGTGAGTCATCCAGTTCATTGAGTTCAACCAGTAGTGGTTTACTGCGTTCGTAATAGGCTTGCCCGCTACTAGTCGGGCTTACTCGTCGAGTGGTTCGGTGTAGCAGGCGTACACCTAGTGAGGTCTCGAGCTGGGCGACCTGTTTGCTGATCAAGGCTTTAGAAACACCCAGACGACGAGCAGTCTCTGAAAAATTTTCGGTTTCCACCACGGTGATGAATGCCTGCAGACTGGATAATTTATTCATGGATTTTATATTGTTAACTATTAGTAAACAAATATATCACAAAATACCTAATTGTTAACCAGTCTGTTTGGCCGGATACTTTACCCGTCCCTTAATCAATCTGGAGAAAAGAAATGACTGATACACGAATGGCTCCCTATGCCGCATTATTACTTCGCCTGGCGCTTGGCGTCATGTTTCTGGCCCATGGTCTGCTCAAAATCATGGTTTTCACACCCGCTGGAACCGCTGGATTTTTTGCTTCCATAGGCCTACCTGGCTGGTTTGCCTACCCGGTCATGGGTGCGGAAGTCCTCGGTGGACTGCTGCTGATTGCCGGGATTCAAACTCGCTATGTAGCTCTGGCACTGGTACCGGTTCTGGTTGGCAGTTTATGGGTGCACAGTGGTAATGGCTGGTTGTTCAGCAGTGAAAACGGTGGTTGGGAGTATTCATTATTCCTCACGTTCGCCGCACTGGCTTCCGCAGCGCTGGGTGACGGTGCCTATAGTCTTAAATCTTTAGTAAATGGCAATCGTTCATCAACGGTTTCGCCTGCTTCAGCAGTATAGATCCTTTGATAAAAGACCCTGCCAAACCGGCAGGGCTTTAACCATACGCAACCCTGGAGAATGAACATGTTAGTCAATGGTCAATGGCAAAAAGATTTTCACCCTGTGCAGGATACCGATGACGAAGGTGGTTTTGTCCGCGAAGTTTCCAATTTCCGCAACTGGATAACTGCCGATGGATCTCCTGGTCCCAGCGGCGAAGCAGGCTTCAAGGCAGAGGCCGGGCGTTACCATCTGTATGTAGCATTGATATGTCCCTGGGCTTGTCGCACGCTGATGCTCAGAAAGCTCAAGGGGCTGGAAGATGCCATATCTATAACGGTTGTTGACCCTGTATTGACCGACAAAGTATGGCGCTTTGGGAGTTTGCCTGACTCACTACCGGGGTCTGAAGAGGATACTTTGAATGGCGCACAATATATCTATGAAATCTACCAAAAGGCCAGGGCTGATTATACCGGTCAGATTACGGTACCTGTGCTGTGGGACAAGCAGCAACAGACCATAGTCAACAATGAATCATCAGAAATCATTCGTATGTTGAACAATGCTTTTGATGAATTTGCCAGCAATGAAATCGACCTGTATCCCGAAGATTATCGGCAGGAAATCGAATCTTTGAACGAGCGTCTTTATGAACCTTTTAATAATGGCGTGTACCGGGCTGGTTTTGCCACCACGCAAAATGCTTATGAACAGGCTGCTCGCGATGTAAGCCGAACCCTGGATTTTCTGGAGCAGAGGCTGGATGATCAGGATTACCTGGTGGGTAATCGGCTCACCGAGGTGGATGTTCGTGCTTTTGTCACCCTGATCCGGTTTGACCTGGCCTATCACGGTCTGTTCAAGATCAACCATAAACAACTGCGAGAATACCCGAATCTTCGGGATTATGTACAACGAATTTATCAGCTTGAGGGTATAGATGAAACAGTCAATGCAGATCATATCAAGGCAGGTTACTACTCTATAAAGGCCTTGAACCCCTCGGGTATTGTACCCTTAGGCCCTGAAACATTGTGGTAACCAGCAGAAAGATAAACGCACGAGAAACATCTTTTAACTTAATTATTATTTCGAGGAATAAATCATGACTCAGGAAACCGTAATTGCACAGAAATCACCTTATGCGGTCGAAGTTGAAGAAGGTAAAACCTACTATTGGTGCCAATGTGGCCGAAGCTCAAATCAACCTTTTTGCGACGGCTCTCACAAGGGTACAGAGATAGAACCGGTTGCTTTTAAGGCTGAAAAATCGGAAACCGTTTACTTATGCGGCTGTAAAAAGACGGGGAAGCAGCCTTTTTGTGATGGTTCACATCAATCATTATGAACCCGGAAATAATAGTAACCTGTAAAACCTGAGATATATTATGAGTGATCATGTACCCCTACCAACCCTGTTTGTCTCACATGGTGCTCCGGATATTATAATATCCAGTGGCGACAGTCGGGACTCGTTTCAACAGTTGGCCGCAACACTGCCAGTCCCCAATGCGGTCGTCATTGTCTCTGCACATTGGATCAGTGGGCCGGTAGGGATTACTGATATGGAGCAGTTGGATACCTTGCATGATTTCGGTGGTTTCCAGCCTGAACTTTATACCATGAACTATCCTGCCAGGGGTAACCATCAGCTTTCCCGAAGGTTGTCTGTTCTGCTTGAGGAAAAGGGATTTGAGACCAAGTTACATCCAAAGAGAGGGCTGGATCATGGCGCCTGGATGCCACTTAAATTAATGTATCCCGATGCATCAATTCCCGTGGTCCAGGTGTCTTTACCTGAATCCTCCTTAACTGAACTGGTTGAATTTGGTGATGCGTTGACACCATTAACTGAAGAAGGCGTGTTGATCATTGGTTCAGGAGGGAGTGTACATAACCTGCGGGAAATGAAACGCAATGGTCCCCCGGATGCCTGGGCGCTTGAATTCGATGCATGGCTCAAGGACAGGGTTGAAGGAAACCACCCTGATGATTTGATCACCGTCGAACAACTTCCTGACAATTTTCGCCAGGCTCATCCCACGCTGGAGCATTATGCACCGATCATCGTTGCCTGGGCTGCCGGCAACTGGAAGGAACCTGGGCAACGTGTACATCAAAGTTTCTGTCACGGTAACGTTGCCATCAGTCATTATCTTTTTGGTTTGCGTTCTTCAGGAACACAAGCTATCAATAGAAGGAGATAACCAGGATGAACCGGAGACACTAGACTCAAGGTTGTGGCGAAATCGGTCGTAGCCATTATCCGTCATAATTGAATCCCTGATTTCCGCTTATAATTAGTGAGCCTTTTCGAATCTCAATATCGAATTTTTTCAGATAAGTTTAAAATTAAGCTGTTGACTATGGCTTAGCTGTAATCAAGCGATAAAGATAACGATCGGACTGAAAAGTCTACCTATAAAAAGCAGAACAAAAACAGCATGTGTGTACGTTTAGTTGATAAAAAGCTGCGATCAAGACAGGGCTATTCATGGCGCAGCGCTTCAATAGGGTCAAGTTGTGCGGCCTTACGTGCTGGAAAATAACCAAAAATAACGCCTACTGCTGCAGAAAATAGAAATGAAACAACGACTATACTCACATTGAATACAAAAGGAACCTGCATCAAGTCTGCCAGCGCAACAGAACCTGCCAATGCCAGTATGATGCCGATAACTCCACCTAGCGAAGATAGCACTATGGCTTCAACCAGAAACTGTAGCAGAACCTCTCTTTCCATTGCGCCGATAGCCAGGCGAATGCCAATCTCCCGTGTACGTTCGGTGACTGACACCAGCATAATGTTCATGATGCCAATACCGCCCACCAGTAAACTAACTGCCGCGACTGCACCGAGTAGCATGGTTAACACCCGAGTAGTGCCACTGAGCATATTGGCGATTTCTTTCATGTCCATTACCGAAAAGTCGTCATCTTCGTTAGCTGATATGTGTCGACGTTCACGCAACAACTGTGTAACAGACTGTTCCACTTTCTGTGTTGACGCGCCATCTTTAACCGAGATTTGTATGAGTCTGACGTCCTGATTACCCGCTAAACGCCGCTGGAAAGTCCGTAGAGGTATCACGACCAGATCGTCCTGATCCGTTCCCATGGTTGACTGGCCTTTGGCATCCAGTAGCCCTATGATTTCACATGAAAGTTTTTTCAGGCGGATTTTCCGCCCCAATGGATTTTACTCACCAAACAGTTTCTTACGAACGGTTTCTCCCACGATGCATACGGCTTTGCCGGCTCGCAATTCACTTTCCACAAACACACGCCCGGATTTTAACACCCAGTTGCCCGCTTCAAAAAATTGATTAGTGGAACCGCTGATACTTGTGCCCCAGTTTTCGTTACCATAAACGACAGTTGCTACCTGAGATGAAGAGGGTGCGACAGAACTGATATTACTTATGTCCCTGGCAATGGCTTCAGCATCATCCAGGCGGAATGCCGATGCAGATGATCTTTGCCCCATGCCCATTCGCTGACCAGGTGATACCATCAACAGATTGCTACCCAGACTGGCAATCTGTTCTATCACCTGAAGTGTTGCGCCGCCACCGATGGTGACCATAATAATCACTGCGGCGACGCCAATGACAATACCCAGAACGGTGAGGAATGAACGCATAACATTTCGACGTATTTCCCGCATCGCCAGTAACAAAGCATTCCATAACATCAGCTGTGTCCTCCGTTGTCCGCATCCTTGGCAACCAGGCCATCCAGAAAGTGTATCTGGCGTTTCGCAAATACCGCCATGTCTGGCTCGTGGGTAACCATCACGATGGTGATACCCTGGTCGCGATTAAATGAGGATAACAGTTCCATGATTTCCCGGCTGCGTGATGAGTCCAGATTGCCCGTAGGTTCATCTGCCAGCAACACCGACGGTTCAGTAACAATGGCGCGTGCAATGGCAACCCGTTGTTGCTGGCCGCCAGACAATTCACCTGGTGAATGGTTTTCCCAGCCGCTCAGGCCAACCAAATTCAGTGCATTTAAAGCTTGGGCTCGACGTTCGGCAGCTGCCATACCTCGATAGATTAGCGGCAATTCCACATTCTCCAGAGCTGAGGTTCTGTTCAGCAAGTTGAATCCCTGAAATACGAAACCGAGATAATTGCGCCGTAGCAGGGCCAGTTGGTCACGGGATAAGCGACCCACCTCGACGCCATCAAACAGGTAACTGCCGGCAGTTGGTGTATCCAGGCAACCTAGCACATTCATGCAGGTAGACTTACCCGATCCACTGGGTCCCATCACTGCGACAAAGTCACCACGCTCTATGGTTAAATCGATCCCGCGTAGAGCCTGCATTTCTGCCTGCCCCCTGCCATAGATTTTGGTTACGCCCCTGAGCTCGATCAGGGATTGTTTATTGGGCATGATAGTGTTCACTGCTTACTGCTGATGGTATCGATGATTAATGCCATGCCGGTCTCAATATCATCGCTGGTAATTTCTGTTTTGATTCCATCGGTCGATCCGGTGGTGACTGCAATGGCAATTGGCTGACCGTCACGTAGTGTCCATACCTGTGGCTTAATTTTATTGTTACCCATGTCTTTTCGTTGCTTCGAACCGCTGGGTGGACGCGGTATGAGGCTGCTAATCAGGCCACCACTGCTGGATGCTTGCTGCTCCAGTTCTGGCGGGCTGAAACGCAATGCGGCATTGGGTATTAGCAATGCATCTGTTACCTGTTTGACCAGAATATCAGCGGTGGCCGTCATCCCTGGGCGCAGTAATAATTCTGTGTTATCGACAGTCAGTACGGTTTCATAGGTCACCACGCCATCAACGGTTTGAGAAGCAAAATGGACTTCGGAAATTTTCGCAGGAAAACTCTTATTGGCGTAAGCATCTACCGTAAACAATGCCTCCTGCCCCACGGCAACCTGCCCGACATCGGCCTCATCCACATCCACATGCAGTTCCATCTGGGTGAGATTTTCGGCCAGGGTAAACATCACCGGCGTCTGAAAAGACGCGGCCATGGTCTGCCCTGGCTCGACATCACGTTTCAATACGATGCCATCGATGGGTGAATGTATGGTGGCTTTTGCCAGCGTGGTTAATTCTGCATCCAGAGAAGCCTGTGCCTGAACGACCTGAGCTTTGGCACTCTCCAGATTAGCTACTGCACGGTCAGATGATGCCTGGGCTGCATCGCAATCTTGCGCGGAACACATGCCGGTTTTAGCAAGTTCTCTGGAGCGATTTAACTTATTTCTGGTTTCGATAATCGTGGCTTCAGACTGTTTGACCTGTGCTCTGGCCAAATTTAAGGATGCTTTTGCCTGGTTGACCTTTGCCTGCAGTTGGTCGGTATTCATACGTGCTAGTACCTGTCCCTGTTTGACTCGGTCATTAAAATCCACCAGCACAGTTTTAATCGTGCCGGAGATTTCTGAGCCGACTTCAACCTGATTTACGGGTTGAAGTGTGCCGGTGGCTGTAACCGTTATACTCAATAATCCACGGCTGACATTGTCGGTTTTATACTGAATTGTTTGTGACTGACCGTTACTAATCATAAGCCATACAATAATTGAAATAACGATAATCACCGCTACATACCCAAACCATTTTATCGTTGGCTTGAGCGAACTACTGGACTGATTGATGCCAAGGGTTTGACGAATATCAACACCCTGTGTAGTAGCCGGATTTTGGTTATCTGATGACATGTTATGTGCCTCTATTTTCCTGAGTATTTGTTTCGCAGCTTATTTCAACAGGCGACTGATATCTTCCACATAACAGACTGCTAGCACACCTGATATTCATGTTCGTTACTGATTTTTCAACATAGTAATTACACATACTGTATTGATGTTATTTGAGTTATTAGTTTCCTTCAGCCTGAATTTCTGCCTGTCTGGAAAGTTCGTTCAACTGTTTAGCGGTTTCATCAGGTACAGGGTTATTAATAGCAACGCCGTATAGAATCATTAAAATCACTACCATTACCCCGCCAAACACAGCAACTGCACGTTTTTTTAAATGATTAAGCAGTCCTCTGTAATTAAGAAAAATGTGTGCACTAGCAGCAGCTACCAAAAGTAGTCCGAACAGTTTATGTACCGGGTGCATTTGAATGGTAAACGATGTCTCATTAATGATAAACATCATTAGGCCTGATGTAGACATTGCCAAAAATGACACGAACAGAGTTATTGCAATAATTTTACGAAACATGACTTTAAGCCTTAGGTAATAAATTTATGTCTAAACTGCATTATGCAGCAATAATATTTGCTTCCATATCAACAGGGCATTTTAATGCGCGTGAAATACATAGCCCATAAGCCTTTTCCAGGAGTCGCTCTCCTTTGGGTTCCTGTCCTGCTGCGACGGTAACAATGGGACGTATGACGATACGTTTAAATTCATAGCCTGTTTTTCCGTCACCATCTAATTCTCCCGTTGTGGATGAGCTATACGCTTTTACTTCGAATCTAGACTTGCTCGAATTTAATGGAAACACATTTGCCAAACATGTTTCGGCTGACAAGATTAACAGGTGCTCTGGGCTGTAACGATCCGGGATATGCGGAGACCCCATAGACATAACGGGAACCCCGCCTTTTATGGTTATTTCTCCGTTGCTTTGCTCTCCAGTCCATTCATGTTTAGTGTGATAATTTAGCGAAAAATAGTTACACATGATTTTTCCTTTTTCGGTCTGATTTTTTAATAAAATTGTTAGGCATGTTTCATAACATTGGAGTGCTTTCGCACTGTCAGTAAGTGCCGTATAGCGGCTTCAGGAACAAATAAAACAATTCCGAAGACAATGCCAATTTCTCTACCGAATGTACTTCCTTCAGCAGCTTGACGTTTAAGACGATGCTTTAAAGCATCAATCATATTTCCATGAAGATTTCCTACCATAATGGAATGAATAATACCAAGTAGTTGACTGCCTTTTTCATTTCCATAAGTTTTAAAAAACCGTGCGGTTGATTCCTCGTCTGGTTTTCCTTCGCTATCTGCATAATGTTCAGCATAGAGCAAAGCAACTGATTCTTCAGGGGGAGCTTCAGACAGGTCGCCATCAAGAAAACCTTTCACTTCATCTTCACTCATCCCTTCTTCAAGCGCATTTCGTGTATGTAAATAAGTGCAATAGCGACAACCATTGACCTGTGTTACAGCTAGTAAAATTCGGTTAATAAAGCTTTTACTTATGTCTGGGTTGTTACGTGCTTTACGTGTATCACTAAAGCTTTTAACGGCATCGCCAATAAAACGACGGAATGTGTTTATGTCGTATAGGCGTTTCATGAATTTATCTTTCATTTTAGACTCCATTTAGTTGTTAATGAAATGTATCCAGGCCATTAGCCCAGCCCGTTAAAGTATTCTTGCCATGATTCATGTGTGCGGCCTGCGGCCAATACAAAATCACTGGGGTTATCGGCATCGCCGTTGCGAATGCCCTCGTAGATACCTGCGATGATGTTGCCTATAAAATCACCAAGTTCTGCAATTCGCTGCTGTCGATACTCGGCCACGCTCATTGGGCGATAGCTGAGATGCGTACCGAAAGAGTTATTAAGATAGTTTGCCAGTTGTGTCTGAGTGATCGACTCGCCGTGTAAGTTGTAGCTGTTGCCGTTATGCACAACGTCGGTCAGCATCCGGGCATAGGCATATGCAAGCTCCGGCCGTGAGGTATAACCACACTTGCCATCTGCCGCACAGTTTGCGATTTCACCCTTTTCCTTGTAAGTATCGATGTATTCGACATCCGGCTCGATGTAGATACCGTTACGCCCAATGACCCAATCAAGTCCACTTGCCTGTATGTCTCGCTCAGTCTGACGATTAGTCTGCACAATGGGCGAAAAGGTGTTGCCCTTATCTGCACCCTGTATGCTGGTGTACACAATCTTTTTTACATTGCTTGTCTGTGCTGCTGCGATCACGTTCCGGTGTTGATCAATACGTTTGTCGGGAGAATCCATACCTGAAACCAGCAACAGGGCATCTACTCCAGCAAGGGACTGCTCAAACTCGGTGCGGTTATTGTAATCACCACGCCTGATCTCTACATCGAGCGCCTGTACTTTTTCAGGATCGCGGGCTATCCCAATTACCTGCTCATTGCCAACCAACGCTACTGTCGCCTTGATAATCTCGCTACCCAGATGTCCGGATGCTGCTGTCACTGCTATAGACATGGTTATGACCCTCAAATTAAATTGCTGTCTCTTCCACGGAAGAATAGTTTCTTTCCCACTTCTAAACCTAGTAGACACTATTTTTGAATTCGGAAAAACAGTGATATTGTCATTATATCTATGAGAAAAATCGATTTCTTAGCTCTGGATGGGGTGTAATTTCAGTCAACATCATTTACGTCAACAATAAATCTTTGAAATTCAGCGTTATTAAATAGTAACTCCTGACCAGCGTTGATCAGGTTATCTACCTGCTCAATGGTTAGAGAAAAGTTTGTTGGAATCCTGTTAAAAAACAGTCTTCGATCTTTCTGTGTGATGCCATTAAAGTTAACTTCTACAAAATATGATGTGACAGGGTTTTCAGTGGTCGATAGCTCTGCTGACCATCGCTTAATACTGCTTTTGAGTAGTTCCAGAGTAAATGTATCGACGTTTATCTTTTCGTGCGTAACTGCAAAGACCATCAGCCACATGAGACAACTGTGGTAAATCAGCCGTGATATATTTCATCTCGTCTAACCAACTCACTGAGAGAGATATACAGACGGGATGATTTTCAACAACAGACCTGGAACTACCTTGAAGATCAGCCTTTTTAGCAAAAGCATCAAATTTTTCTGTAATGTAGTGTGGGTCACGTAATTTTTCGCATGACCCACAAGCAAACTTAACTTCTCTCTATGGGTTTAGCGTTATCAGTTGAATGAACATCATCTGAAAATTTTCCACTGAGTTCAGCCTGACATTACGCACACGACCTACCCATTTTTGGTTAAACTTATCAGCGCACATTTTTGCAGCCGTCATTATATTTTCCTTATAGATCCAGTGCTCGGCCCCATCAGAATAACGTCTGGCTGTTTCTTCTGCCATCGCATGGAATGCAGGGGATTTCGCAACCTCAAAAGTAATTTTTTTCATATCATCGATTAGCTCTTTGTAGGTTTCCCAATGCGCACGAGTTGGCACAATTCGCTCATGACCGTTGATGATAAATTCGAAGTCAGGATAATCGTCGAGTAAAATTTGAGGTAGCATCCATGTCATCATTGGATCAGTGGCCTCTCCAAAGTGAATCCAGGGAGCAGCATCCGCATGGAATGTATCTGTTGCTAACAGGATTTTTTGCTGAGGTGCATACACAACAATGTCGGATTGTGAATGCCAGTTTCTATCGTAATCTTTAAACTCCAGTCTCAATCCACCTGTCTCCAGTTCATGGCTATCTTTCCAGACGATGTCAGGCAAAGGACGTTTTGGATCATCCGCAATTTTTAAGAACTTAAGTGTTTCATCATTGCCAATTATCTTCGCCGTTTTTGGGAAAAGATACATGCCTTGAGCATGATCACGATGATGATGGGAGTAAATGACATGAGTGATTGGCTTATCGGTAACTTCAGGAATCACCTTCAGCACAAAAGGAGTCACGTCCGGCTTTGCATCGTAGACGACGACACCATCATCGGTAACAAAAAAGACCATGTGTTCGAATTCGTCATGCACGAAATAAGCGTTTTCGGCGATCTTGAAATAATCGTAACCACGTTCAGGCATAGCTGCGTAAACATAGTCTCTTACACTGTATTTTGCCTTTACAGCCTCAATATCAAATGTGCTTTGAGCTGCGGTTGCAACCCCACCGAATATAGCAACAATCATGATAGAACACATGCTGAGTACTTTAATCGCCCTTACGGATAAATAATCTTTTAATAATTTCATTTCTCTTCTCCTAAATGTTATTGGTAATTGCCGGTGCTTAAGAATGATGTCCTATCAACACGGCAATCAAATGTGTTACTCGATGTTCGTTATCGCATCTCAAATAATTCCTGGTGAAAGTCTTTCGCTGCTATCCCCAAACCTGTTAAACCATTTTTGATCGATTCACCGAATCTGGCCGGGCCACAAAACCAGACATCCGCTTTTTTCCACTCTGGAACCAGTCGGGTAATCAGGTCTGTATCCACAAAGCCATCTGTCTTTGGTGATATCACGTGCAAATTGATATTTGCCTGCCCCGTTTTCTTTTTAACAGTCTCCAGAAAGCTCTCATCAGGCATGTCGGTACTGTAGAACAGGTCGATCTGATGTTGCTGAGATGAATCGGCCAGATCCTCCATGCGGGAAATAAAAGGTGTAATACCAATACCTCCTGCCACCCAGATCTGATTCTCTTTGCCGCTATGAAAATCAAATTTTCCATAGGGACCTTCCACAAGAACGCTATCGCCTGTTTTTAGTTTTTCCGGCAACTGGCTGGTGTAATCACCCAAACCTTTAATCATGAAAACCAGTTGACCATCCCTGTGCCAGGACGAGGAAATGGTAAACGGGTGAGGGCCTTCATCATCATCGAAATTAAGAAACACAAATTGACCGGCGTTATGTCCGGGCCAGTGACCTTTTAAACTCAGTGTGACCTCAAGCACTTTGTTATCCTGATGGAACGCCAGCTTATCGATTTCAGCCTGAACGCGACGACGGAACCCGATCTTACGTGTCAGGGAAAATAGTGCACCAACTACACCGCCGGCCATCAATACGACCATCAGCGGACCAACAATTTCACCCCAGTACGAAGTTTTCATCAGAACGATACCGTGAAAGACCAGCAGCAGGTAAGCGATGGCAATGAAACGATGGGTTTTGAAAAAATATTTATAAGGAAACCACTTAATCAATGCCAGTACCATCAGGATTACCGCGCCATAAAAAGCCCACTCACCGACGCTTTCTGCCAGCCCACGTTGTTGCTGGAAGAAGCGGAGGATAGCCAGGCTCTCTTCCGGTGGTCTTTGCCGTTCAGGACGAGCCATTAGCCCAAGACCAATAATCCATTTCGGAACATTGGCCAACAGATAGTGAAGGATGGAAATTACCAGTCCGCTGATGCCAAGCCATTTGTGCAGGCGGTAAGATTTATCCAGGCCGCCGACCCAGTTTTCAAACAGGGCTGGGCGAATGGCTAGAATCATCGCGATGCTCATAACCCCGATGCCGATGATGCCGGTGTAATTCATCATGGCATTTCGTAATGCAAAAAAGTTGTATTCATTGGAAAAAACTGGGTCGGCGATAAACCAGAGCACGGTCAAGCCGATGATCAGGGCGAGGTAACCTTGTTTGATATGATTCATGAGTAATCTCCCGGTTAGTGTTAGATTAAGAGTGTCGTTTCCATTGCACAGTCAGACTTTCTTTATGTGCCATACGAATTAGGTGTTCTGCCACTACCTGCTCTGCACTATCAATTTCAGCTGAGTCATCCACCTCAATTTGCAGATGCATTTGTTCGTCATCAACACTGATACGATTAGGCCCAAAGGGAAATTCAATGCGTGCCTGGGACTCGGACATTGTGGTGGGCACCTTTCGTGCAAAATGGCGGCAAAGCTTTTTTAGATAAAGTGCGCCAAATTCAGTTTTCACTATTGCTTCAGTCATCATGTTGTTTAATTATTCCACCTCCAGTTGATTGATCTACTAAGGCTAGTAGACATCATTTCTAAATTCGAAAAAACAGTGATATAGTCATAATATCTATGAAAGAAATCGATTTCTTATCACTTGACGGTCGAAGCCTTCGTACTTTTCTGACTGTTCTTGAAGAGTTGTCTGTAACCGGGGCGGCAGTTCGCCTGGGCGTTACACAATCGGCTGTTAGTCATATATTGGATAAGTTACGGTTAGCACTCGGCGATCCGCTGTTTGTACGCTCTGGAAGGGGCATTGTACCCACAGACCGGGCCATAGCTTTGCATGATCCGATCCGCTCAGTACTGGATGAACTGAAAGGGCTCACCAATGAGCGCGTGTTCGAGCCGACAATGGGTGAATTAGACTACGTCATCGCGGCAAATGATTACCAACGGGATTTGATATTCCCCGACCTTTTGCAGGCTCTTGGTAATGAGAATGTAGCAATTTTTACGCACTTCATTCCAGCCGGCCTTCCCGCTGCAGAAATGCTCCGCCAGGATCGTTGTCAATTTCTTGTAACCCCCTTTCCACCGGAAGGACCTGACATTTATCAGGTCCGTTTGTTTGAAGATCGACTGGTATGTTTCTATGATAAAAAGATGAGGAAATCACCGAAGACGTTAAAAGAGTTCCTGCAATGCGATTTTATCGATGTAAGATTTGAGGATAACCAGTCAACAACGAATGCTTTAAGCTCCTCTATCAAAGAAAAGCTCAAGAAACCTAAAGTGACTGTACCTAATTTTAATGCTGTTTATTTATTTTTGAAAAATAGCAAAATGATCTCCGTAGAACTGAGCTTGATGTCCAGGCTTGGTTACCAGGATCTGCAGTATACAGAGCTACCTTTCAAAAGCCGACCTATTACTATGTATCTGGTCTGGCATCGACGAAATCACACTGATCCTGCACACCGCTGGTTCAGGGATAAAATCCAGAAGTTTATTAGAGGGAAAATATCAATATGGCAGCAGTCATAATGTCCAAAACCAATTTTGAGACTAAATCGCCGGGATGGGATTAGGCAAATAATGGAATACCAAAGGGATCGTGAAGATCCGGTTTCTAGCATTAGCATTAACGACTGCTTTGTCCATGTCAGAGTCAAATTGAAAAGATTGGTATTTTTACTATAAAATCTGTATGTACGAAATTCATTGGGCTCAACGACTGGTTTGGAGAAACTAAAAAGTATCGATTGGACACTCTTATAAATTTCTAAATAATCTGTTAGCTGATGCTTCATTCTTACTAACTTCCTTAATTAAACTAAGTTCTTGGCTATCACCTTGGATGCATTGAATAATCTTTTACCTTGATTTTTCAACCCACTATTTTTTCCTTTAGCCTCGTTGCGCTGCCGATTTTTCTGCACGTTTTTAGCATGATCAAAAAGATTTTCGATTTCTGATTCGATTGCTTCCAGACCATAATGAGGCCTGTTTTTACTAATAGACAAGGGTAGTATTCTATCTAGTTCAAGTAGCTCTGAGTTATATCTCAAAGCTGCAGCAATTGTTTTCTCTTTGGCTGTTTGAGGGTTTTCAAGTTTCAATGGCAACACCCAGTCTGAGATAGGATTTAATTTATCGACTTGATTGAGCACTCCAATTAACAATGGTTTTTTATGTGATAAATTTTCTGGGTCTTGGAAGTAGGTTTCAAACTTCGCTTTAAGTCTATTATCCAGCTCTCTAGACGATTGGTTCGCTTTCAGTAACCAGATCACTAAATCTGACTGAACAGTCTGGTGTAAAACCATAGATAAGATTTTTTCATTTCCATCCAACCCTGGTGTATCTATCAAATGCAAAGGTACATCATCTACCAGAGAACACCGATAGACGGTAACACCATCAGTTGCCGGCAGTATATCTACCTCGGCTACAAGTTCTTCCTTTAGTGCATTGATCAATGAAGATTTACCGCTACTTACCTGCCCTACTACGCTAACACGTAAAGGTTCTAAATCTGCGGCTAGACAGTTTGTATCATCCGCGCTGATTTGGCTCGGTTCAATGTCATTTTCATCAAAAGAGAATCTGCCACTGTATAACTCAATACAGGTTGCTGCTATTTCCTGAAGCAGGGCTCTTTTAGCATTCAATTGAAGGGATTCTGAGAATTTCGCAGTGACAGAATCCATGATTTTTCCGCGAATTTCATGAACAACAGCTGACGCAGGGTTTACCAATCTAGATGCGCGCCATATTTTCTTACCAAGGCTCCCGTACTTTATTACCCGCTCTCCATATCTTTCATTCACATCATAAAGCCACTTTATTTGCGACACTTTTACGAGATCTGAAGCAGGTATATTTTCTTTTAAAATAACGCGATAGCGACGGCTAATTTCCTCGGATAATTTCAACCCCTCCAATACCGTAAAATCCAGTTCTTTTTTATTAAACGCTTTTGCAACTAAAGTGGCGACTGAAAAACTGTGCTGTCTCATATGGACCCAATCTGAGGTATGACTGAGTAGTGATTCAATGTAATTATTGATGTCTTGCCAAACTTGTTTCTCTTGCTCTGACCACTCACCGGAAGCCACCACATAAGCTTCAGAATCCACCATCTCGTCTATTTGTTTTTTCATTGCTTGCTGCATGAACCACCTGGGTATTGCCACCACCAATACTGATATAAGTAGTGCAATTGCAAAATGGATGGTATAGCCGTGTTCGATAATAGCAATAATACCAAAAGCTACTAAGATCAAAACGGGAAATACAAAGCCAATAATAGTCAAACTAAGCGTCCCAGCGGACAATCGAGAAAGCCAATGAAGCTCAGTTTTCTTCTTACCCATTTTCTTTTACCGTCTTACCTTGACTGAAAGCTTTTTTATAGAGATTTTGCATTTCTGTCTCATTAACCGGTTTACCTTTACTTTTATGATAGAAGTAATAACAAGCTGTCCTCCCTAAACCATAAGTGGTGGCAAGACTTACAGCCGCTGCCGAGGCAGCACCGACTGTTTGTCCATAACCGGGAATAAGTTTAACGAGTTGTCTTACCCCTAATTTAAGCCCGTATTGAATGCCAAAACTAGTGCCAAGTGCACTTGTCAATTCGCTTAGGGTCGTGAGATCCCACTTCAGTCCATATTGATTGGCAAGACTATGAAGCATTTTTGCCTGAACTGCTGGCACTGAGACCATACCTACAACGGGCAACAAATCTGATGCGCTTGCACTGCCAGAATACCAGAGCACTTCTCTTTTCAAAGTTTCAAAGTTTGACTCTTCGTAGTCAGCGTGTTCCTTGTTTTGTATCATTAAACCTACTATAGGTAAAAGTTGTACAATCCTCTCTTTTAATTTATCTAATTGATAAATTTCTCCGACAGTTGTTTCAAAATCAACCTCGACATTAGTCAGTGATTCACCCCATACCTCTTCGAGTTGTTTCATTTTGTGGGCTACTAACCGATTTTTTTCTGATTCAGAAACCTGGCAAACAGCGGTATGGACAACAAGCAAGTGCTTAATTTTACGTTTCTTTCTTATTTTTTTAAGAGCACTGATGACTGAACTTTGTTCAGGATCATCTATCTTAGAAACAATCAGTAATGCATGACTCTGTTGCACACACATGGCAATATCCTGATCGGGATCATAATCCGCTTCTGCTAGACCTCTAGTATCTAAAAACCTTAATACAGGGGCTTCTTGAGGAAAATTGTAAGCTTGAGAATTTTTCGTACAAGGTTCAAAACCGTTGCCTACCCGAATAGAGGACAGCCCCGTTAAGGCCTGGATCAATGAGGATTTTCCTGCACCAGTCTTACCCAACAACCATAAAGTCGGGAGGTTTTTACTGTGGTAATCAAACGCAGATGATAAGTCCGGGTTTTTATCCGGATTTACGAACGATTTAATAGATTCAAACATAGCGGAAGGTGATCATTATATTACCGTGAATTGCTTTATAAATAGACTCAGTAAGCCAATTTTCAAAAATGTTCATCTGTAGTGGATCTATTAGATCCTTTAAAAAGGGTCCAAATAAATGGAGTCATGCCAATCAGAGTACTTATTGCCACACCCATTACTAAACCTAGTACTAATCCGGAATTTGCGCGCATGAATTCAATAATTTTAATAACAATGATTTTACCGATTTGAATCATTTCACCGGCAATGATTTTTGTCTTATTCCATATACTCTCTATGCGAGTAATGATTTCGGTTGGTAAACCTTTTCCAGATAGTTCGATAAATATATCAGTAAAGCTTGAATATTTAACTTCCCCGTTCAAAATTGATATATCTAATCGTGCTTCTTCAGAAGTTACAGTAGCCATTATTAATCTCCTTTAATAATATTTTATTTATTCCAATGTTTATTAAGGCCCGAATTCAACTCATAAGTGCAACTTAACCTAGCTGCACTGTTAAGGAAAG
>ERZ890953.746-NODE-746-length-17853-cov-27.822340_pt1 | contig 17853 bp, 14 predicted proteins | sample MGYA00521264_ERZ890953 | MGnify/ENA primary metagenome ERZ890953 (study PRJEB32303, sample SAMEA104408629) | aquatic metagenome | biome: Brackish water; feature: Chemocline; material: water | place: Baltic Sea | collected 2014-10-26T21:54:00 | depth 200 m ...
TGGGTGCGCGAGCTCGACCAGCTCGAACCGCGGCGCCTCGACGGAATCGAGAAAGCCGAGGCGCCGTTCTGGTCGCCGGACGGATCGGAGGTCGGGTTCTTCGAGCAGAGTCAGATGTGGCGCGTGCCGGTCAGCGGCGGCCAGAAAAAGCTGATCTGCGACCTGGGCGGCGACGTGGCGGGAGGCCGCGGAGCGCACTGGGGCACCGACGGCGTGATCCTGTTCAGCCGTGGCAACTCGGGCATCCTGGCGGCGGCGGCCGTCGGCGGCGATGCGCGTCTTGAGATCGCCGTGCAGGACAGCACCGAGGGCGACCTTCACGAGCCCTTCCGCATGCCCGACGGCGGCATCATGTTCGTGGTGCACCCCAAGGGCCGGTCTCCGGGACGCCTGGTGATCGAGAACGACGGCGAACGGCGGGTCCTGCTCGACTATCCGGACAAGCGGGTCTGGAATCCCCGCTACGACGGCAACGGTCATATCGTCTTCGAACGCGACGGCACGACGAACGACGGCGTGTGGGTGTTGCCCTATGACGAGGCGAGCGGTCAGGCCGACGGCGAACCCGTGCTGATCGTGCCCGGCGGCGGGCGCCCGAGCGTGTCGACCGACGGTCTGCTGGTCTACGCCCTCAACCCCATCACCGGCGGCCAGGAGCAGATGGTGTGGGTGGACCGCACCGGCGAGGTGATCGAGGACATCACGCCGATCCTGCCCAACGTGGGCAGCCCGGTGCTGTCGCCGGACGAGCGGATCCTTGCGCTGAGCATCAACGAGTCGCAGGATGTCGACATCTGGCTCCAGGACCTGCGCCGCGGCACGCGGCAGCGTCTGCCGGTGCCGGGGGTGATGGATATCCAGGCCAAGTGGATGACCTCGGGCGAGGAGATCGTCTTCTACAGCGCCCCTCCGGTGCACAAGATCTTCCGGCGCTCCCTCGACGCCACCGCGCCGCTGGACACCTTGGTCGCCGGTTCGGCGCCGAGCCTGACCAGCGACGGTGCCCTGATGGCCTACGTGGACTACCGCGGGGGCGATCCGGCGCTCTACGTAATGGAGGCCGACGGCAGCGACGAGCCGCGACCGATCTTCCTTGGACCGGACGAATACGAACAGCCGGCGATATCCCCGGACGACCGCTTCGTGTCCTACGTCTCGAACGAATCGGGCAGCAAGGAGGTCTACCTACGGACCTTCCCCGACGGTGGCCACCCCATGCGCGTATCACTGGACGGCGGTGAATCCGCGGTGTGGAGCGGCGACGGGCGCTCGCTGTACTTCGTGAACAGCGAGGGGCTCTACGAGGTCGAGGTCGGGGCCGGCGATCGCCCCGAGCTGGGGCAGCCGACGCTGCTGTTCGAGGAGCGCGGGGGCGACTTCATGTTCGACCGCGGGTTCGACGTGACGGCCGACGGAACGCGGTTCGTGATGGCCAGGCTGGCGACCCGCGAAGCCGGTGAGGCGAGCGTGGAGATCGTGGTGGTGGATCAGTGGGAGGGGTTGTTGGGGGAGGTTGATTAGGGAGGTAAGGTAAGCATGCCCCTCTCAGCTTGCCGCAGGGCGTAGGTGATCAGTTCTTCCGTGAATCGCTGCGCATTATCTGGACCTCCCTGGGGGGGCATCTGACTAACACCGTACTCAGAATCAATGGGGCCCATACTCAGATGAACCGACGCCAACTACCCCTCAGCCCTGCCGTATCACTTCCCCTCCGCCAAACATGCGCCCCCACATTCTCCGCCTGCTGATACGACCACTTCGTGATCATCACCGACCCCGGCAGATCGTGCACGAGCTGTTGCTCCTCGAAGTATCCGTTCATCGCCGCCCCATGGTCCTCGTTCCGCCGGACCCAATGCTCCAGGTGTCGCACATCAGCCAGCATGTCTCGCTTGTCGTGATTGCAGCGCCGGCAGGCCAGCACAAAATTGTGCCCGAGGTCGGTGCCGTAGCGGGACCAGGGGATGAAGTGGTCGACCTCGCTCGTTTTCAGGTCTTCGTTGCAGTAGAAGCAGCACTTGGACTGGATATCGACCAGCATCGTGCGGTATGCGCTCAGATCAGCACGGTCGGATCCGAAGAGGAATGCGCCCAGGTCGACGGTCTCGCCCAGGACATCCAGGTTCTGCCGCCGCTCGCGGATGAAGGCGACCCAGCGGTTCTGGGCCAGGCCGTGGACGAACCCGTGGAAGCGCCGGAAGCAGTAGGCGACGCCCGGCCGCAGCGTGATCTCGTGTCCGGTGCCGATGTTGGGGTAGAAGAATCCGTCAGCATCCCGCCCCAGGACCTGCAGTCTCCATAGCGGTTGATCGCGCACGGTGCGGGCGACGTCGGCGACGAGCCGGTTGTCGGATCGTAATCGCATCCCGGCCCGCTTGACCTTGAAGACGTACTCGGCCTGTGCCTCGCGGACGATGTTCACGATTCGGGCCTGCTTGCCCGTGTTCTGGTGAAGCACGATGGGCTCGTCGCCGCCGCCGGTGGCGGGGAAGGGGCGCGCCTGCCGGTCGTAGTAGCCGATGAACTTGCGGGCGATCTCCTGCGACGTCAGCGTGAGTTCGGTGTCGCTGTCATCGCCACGTTCGACGGACAGGTCGGCCAGAGCCATCAGAAGGGCGAACTTGTAGGTCGCCGTGAACTCGCCCTCGTCGAAGATGCGTTGCAGGTAGTCAAGGAACCTGAGCTGGAACTCGGCCGACGGGGTGTTCATCGACCTTTGCTCCAGTAGTCCGCCTTCGCGGGAAAGAGCTTGCGGATGCCACCCCGGGGATCCGCTTCATCGCCGGTATAGCGGGGAATGACGTGCATGTGCAGATGCATGATCGTCTGGCCGGCAGCTTCGCCCTCGTTGATCCCGAAGTTGAAACCGTCGGGATGGAGTTCGGCGACCAGGTCTGCGCGCACCGCCTCCAGCAGGTCGATCATCGCGATCCGTTCCTCGCGATCCAGTCCGTCGAGCCCGGCGACATGCCGGCGCGGGATGATCAGCGTGTGGCCCGGGCTGATCGGGAAACCGTCGCGGATCGCCAGGGAGTGGTCGTTCTCGGCGATGATCGGAGATTCGATATGGCAGAAGGGACAATCCGGCATGATGGCTCCGTCTCGGGAACGGATGTTCGTTATTGGAGGGCACCGACGTCAGTGTGCTCTATGAAATCCAAATACTCGAGAACAGGATTACCCCGGACGTGTCAACTGAACTGCGGATACACGACATTCAGCCAGAACTTGGCGCCTTCGGTCTCGCCGAACTGGCTTTTCTGAGGCTTTTCTGCAAGAGAACCTTTTTTTTCCTGCATTTATCTGCTGAGTTCAGTGCGGAGACGATTTATCCGCTCTTCGATTACTTGAATTACCAGGTCTAGGGTTTTTGCGCCCGAATGGGCTTTTCCAATCTCAACTGAAAGCAAGGGCGCATTTTCTTCGACTTTATCGCATAGCTCAAGCCCAAGCGAGCGCAAGTATTTCGGATTGACTTCGATGGAAGATGCTAAACGGTCCCAATGACGGCTTGCAATAAACCTTGTACGATACTCGCCCCCAATTTTTTGGGCCTGCCTCTTGGCCAAGTGATCGTAGATTTCGGTGCAGACGAGGTCATAGAAGGGAGCAAGGTTAGGTCCCGTTTGATCTCCATATTTGTGGTACAGAAACGAGACGTTTTTTGCATGGGCATCCGCGTTCCCAATAATGAAATTGAAGAGCACCCACTTGAGGAGTTCTCGCTTATCGGGCAGGGGCGTTTGACTACTACGGGCAAGAGCCTCAAACATCAGAGCCAACGATGGCCCACCCTCATTTTCATATTTTGATTCTGGTGGAATTCCCAACGCCTGGCAGAAATCTTCCTGATGGAGTCGGCCGATCTTTCCATCTGGGTCAATAATTCTGTCGTATCGTTCAATCAGTAGGATTGGCGTTTTTGTTGCCGCCATTTCCGCTTTGGGGATGTTGAACCCGATTATTCTTGCGAGGGTTAAGCAAAACAGCTCGTTTTGCACAAGATCGGGAAAGCTGCCACTTGAGATTTTCAGTAGGTGTGTGCTTGCGGCATGTCCGCTTGGTAGAGCGAGGTTACCATTGGAGATGTGGACTGGAAGCTTGTCCTGGGCACCCGCAAGGGACAATCGTAGTGTTCCCTCCTGAAGGACCAATGCCAGTAACGAGGGCCTAGGAGTTGAAGCTATTTTGGTTTCAAGTTCATCCCAAGGTAATTGGATCAACTTCCCTTCTGTAATATTCTGGGCTGATTCAGGGAGGAGCCGTAATGCTCCCGCGCAATCGCCGCCTATTCCATTGAGAATTGCAAATTCATTTCGTTCTGAGACACCGAGTTTACGGGCAATATGACCGCGCATTTCTCCTTCGGGAAGAAGGTTGGCAAACCAGGACTTAGATATGTAACTGTCGAAAGCTTCGGCTTGAAGCGGAAGTGACAACGATATTGGCTGTGGATGCTTTGACTCCAAATAGTTATCTGAGTATTGGAAGGACATTTCTTGCCCGCCAATTTTGGTAAGGCGGCCGGTAAGCACGGTATCCCAAAATACGTTTAGTGTGCTCATTTTCGCCTCACTCATAGAGTCTCTCAATCGTTATCCAAACTATCCCTGATTTGAATCTACCGGTGATGTTAAGTGCAATTGAAGACCCAAGGCACTTAGGACATGCAGCAGCTTATCTAAGCGAACAGTAGGTTTGCCGTTTTCAAGTTCGGAAAGGAAACGAACCCCTACGTTTGTCAAGCCAGCTGTTTCGGCAAGAGTTAAGCCATCGGATTTCCTTCGGTCTCTGATTGCACTTCCAAGATCCTCTGCCGTCGTGATTCGTTTCGGTGTTTTCATAGTACGCTCCTATCTGTTTTCCCGAACGGGCAAATTGTCGGTGTTTGTGTGAGAAATGTCAATTATATTTCCCGAACGGGAATACATTTTGTTTTCTACTAGGTTTCTAACTAAATTGACCCGATCGGGAAAGAATGATATGTAAGACCATGTGAAATAACGTGATAGGGGGTCCAGTTATTAAGGAGGAGGTCAGAGTCAATCATGATCATAATTGAACCGAGCTTCAGCTCTCCGAAGTTCATCGACACCAATTCCCGACCGGTGAGTGTTCTTGCTGTCTTTTACCCATAACCCCAAATCAAACATAAAGCTGAGTGCAGATCATCCATGGCAATCCGAATCCCCGAATCCTATGATGCCCGACAACCCCCAAACAGCTCCAGGAGGCCCGACCCCATGACCACCCCAATCCGCACTCTCGCCCTCCTGCTCCTGCTCGCCCTGCCGACGACCGCAGCCCAACAAGGCATCCAGGACGAACTCCTCGACCACCTCGCCGGCCACTGGCTGATGACCGGCACCATCGCCGGCGGGCAGGTCTCCCACGATCTCGACGCCGAGTGGGTGCTCGGCCATCAGTATCTGCGGTTCCACGAATTGGCGCGTGAGCTGGACGAAGACGGCAACCCTGCCTACGAAGCCATCGTCTTCATCGGCTGGAATCAGACCCTGGGCCAGTACACCTGCCTCTGGCTCGATGTGACCGGCAGCGGCGCTCAGTTTCCCGAAGGCACCGGCTACGCGGAGCCCGCCCCCGACAAGCTGGCCTTCGTGTTCGACGACGGCGGCGACAGCGCGATCCACACGACCTTTACCTACGACAGGGAAGCCGATGTCTGGCATTGGTTGATCGATATCGTGCGGGGGACGGAGCATTCGACCTTTGCGAGCGTGTCGCTGGCGAGGCGGTAGCCGCTGTCCAAACCCGGCCCCCTACGCTACACTTTGCCCATCCTGTTCCCCCAGCGTGCACCCTCGCCCCGCACCTGAGCTCCACACCGCCCCGCACGCCCGACGACCGCGGACACGGAGGTGCGAGATGAACGGACCGTGGAGAATCGTCGCCCTGATCCTGCTGCTGACCCTGGCGCTCCCTTGCCCGACGGGAGCCGACGACCCGCCCGACCCGCAACCCTCCCTCTCGGCCGCCCTCATCCAGGACGGCGTCAAGACCGTCGCCGTCGAAGCCGCCAAGCTGATCCTCGAACTCGCCTACCCCGCCCAGTCGGTGATCCTGCCGGTGTTCGGCGAGCGGGCCGTCTCCTCCGCTCAGATCGTCGACGTCACCGACAACTTCGCCTCCTCGATCGTGAGCGCCGCCGAGCATCCCGACGCCGTGGGCCAGGTCGACGCCTTCTGCACCACCATGGCCCTGGAGATCGTCACGCCGACCGCGCTGAAGGTCGTGATCGGCTGCGGGAAGATCGCCTGCGGCGCCGTCCGCTACGAGATCGACGTTCTCGACGAGGGCTACCGCGCCGCCGTCGCCGAGCGGTTCCTCACCGGCCACGGTTCCCTGCTCGAGACCTACCGGAACTACCTGCGGGGCGTCACCCCGTTCTATCAGTGGGGCGCCGCGAAGGAGCTGGGGCTGCGGGAGGATCTGGGCAACCTGGACGAGGTCTTCAAGACCGAGCGTGCGCTGATGACCCAGTGGGACAGGTACGCGAACTTCGTTCCGACCTCGGTGGGGCTCACGGGCGAGAACCTGGCCTCGACACAAGACAACCTGAAGGCCGCCGGCGACTCCCTGCGCGTCGAGTTCGGCCGCCAGCGCGAACAGCGGATCGTCCTCGAGGCCGCCGACTACGCACGGGCCCACAAGGCCGACATCGACCGGCGCATCGCCGAGAACATGCGGGCCTTCGGGCGGGCCGCCGCCGTCGTCCTCGACCTGGCCGCCCAAGAAGTGACGTTCACCGGCTACATCTCAGCCGACGACGACGCCGACCTCTCCGGCCAAGACCTGTACCTCTCCATCTCCGGTCCCAACCTGCCGGGGGCCGACGCGATCAGGGTGCAGGACGCACGGGTGAGCGACTACGGGGACTACGAGATCACTGTGAGCGGCCTGCGGCCCGGCATGACGACCCTCGAGTTCGCCGCCGCGCGCCTGTCGCGCAGCCGAGATGTGCAGATCCGCGGCGGCGTGTTCCTGTACCGGTCCGACCCGATGCCGTTGCCGGGCTTCGCCGAGGTCTTCGCGGCCTTCGACCGTGGCGCGTGGAACGAGGTGCGGTCACCCGGCGACGAGATCGACCTCGACGTGGTGCTGCACGCCACCGGCGACATGCCCCGCATCCCCAAGGGGAACCCCGCCGAAGCGCCCGGCATCGCCCGCGCCATCGCCGCGCAGCCGACGAACGCCGGCAACTACGACCACCGGCTCTCGGTGTTCTACGCCTACTTCGAGTCCGTGAACGAGATCGACCGCGAGGCGGTGTTCCATGACAAGTCGTTCGCAAAGGTGCTGAAGACGCTTCAGGACATCAGGCTGGAGGAGGGGGAGGCGGCCGAGTTCCGGGTGATGGATCATCTGTTTTCGCAGGTGAGGTTGTTGCTGCATTGACGAGGCTTTGTGGGGGAGTCCAGACGTCTGGACTTTTGCCGAGTGAGACACTCAGGAAGGGAGTTCCCCTGCAGCGGCCAGCCGTGAAATACTGATCACGGTGAAATCAGTATGACGAGATCTCTAAACTGCCGAAATAACACCTAACTGTCATGATAACAGCTGGATAGTGGATCATAGGCAATAAGTATCATGCAACCTACGCTCGGCAATCGAGGCGTTCCCCTGTCATTTCGCCCCCCATTACCCCAGCAATGGGGCCGGGACTTGGTTCTCCCCGGCCCCCAAATCCCGGATCCCCCACCACTCACCTGGTCACCACAAGCTCCCGCGTCATCACCCGATGCACGCCCCCCTCGCTCATCATCAACCTTGCGAAGTAGAGACCGCTCGCCACCTCGGCGCCACGATCGTCGCGGCCGTCCCAGTTCAGGGCGTGATCGCCGGGGACGAAGGGCCGGCGCGCGAAGCCGGCGACACGGCTGCCGCGGAGATCGTAGACCGCCAGTTCCACCTCGGCTGCCACCGCCAGGTTGAAGCGGAAGGTGGTGCGGCCCGGCGACGGGTTGGGGCTCGCGCCGGCGAAGGAGATCCGGGTGCGTCCCGCGGCCGCCTCGCTGTCGTTGCTCGGATCGAGCACCGACGTGGGTGTGGCGGGCAGGCAGTCCTGGCAGCCCGAGCGGGCGAGGTCGTACCCCGTCATGGGCCATTGGCGCAGGGCGCCCGGGAGCGCCGCGGTGCCGGTGTCGAACACGTAGAGCTGGTCGCCGGTGGCGAGGATCATCTCCTGGAGTCCGTCGCCGTCCACGTCCGCAGCGACGGGGGCGTGGGCCGGCTGGATGGTGAAGAAGTTCGGCCAGTCGACGGGGAGATGGCCCAGCGCGGTCCACTCGTGGAGCCAGCCACCGGTCGTTCCAACCAGCAGCTGGGGGCGTTCGGTATCGGGGCGGGCGACCCGGGCGATGATGGGTTCGCTGTTCGCCTGGTCGCCGGCCGCCACGCTCACCGGGTAGTTGGGCAGGTCCGACCCGTCGATGTTGACGGCGAAGACGTCGCCCGAAACGGTGCTGAAGCAGATCGCCGTGGTGCCGACGTTCATCACCTTGGCGATGGTCACGCCGATGACCGGCGAACCGGTGCCCGTGTCGTAGGGCCAGGCGGCGTTCATGGGGGTGCCGTCGTGGTGGAGCAGTTCGACGGTGCCGTCGCTCATGGGGACGGCGATCTCCAGGTCTCCGTCGCCGTCGAGGTCGGCGAGGGACACGCCGGCCGAAGGCGCCACCCCCAGGCTGGGCATGAAGGTTTCGATCACACCGACGGGGTCGAGGATCGCGAGTCCGATGGTGAAGACGGCGACGATTTCGGTCTGCCCGTCGTCATCGACGTCGCCGATGGCCGCGCGACCGGCCGCCGTGCCGCCCCCGGCGGATTGGGGCCAACCGGTCCGCTCGGCTCCCGCCGTGTTCATCAGGTGCACCGCGTTGCCGGAGACCGCCACGATCTCGCCGGCCACCATGCCGGTCACCGGACCGGCGCTCACGTACACGTCGCTGCCGCTGCCGAGGTCGTGGGGGCGCCAGGCGATCGGAGCGAGTTCGTTGTCCAGGATGTGCAGCATGCCGTCGGGGCCGCCGATCACGACTTCGAGGATCAGGTCGCCGTTGAGGTCGAAGAGCACCGGCACCGAGGAGGAGCCGGCGGCGCCCATGTCATAGGAGTGGGTTCCGCCGTAGGCTGTCGAGTAGGACTTCAGCGATCCCTGGCTGTCGGCGACGACGATCTCCGCCAGACCGTCGCCGTCCAGGTCGGCGACCCCGGGGGCGGCGATGTACCGGCCGATGGTTCCGGGGATCGATTGGTGCCAGTCGTGCTGTGATACGGCGTATCCCGGCTGGTCGCGCCATTCGGCGTTGAACCAGAGTGCTTCGTCCTGGTCGGAATTGTTGGACATGACGGCCACCATGGCCACCTGATTGGACTGGGTCGGGTCCACGGCGACCTGCGCGGTGGAACGCTCGATCCAGCCGCAGCGCAGGAATTCCGACGCCTCGTACGGGCCTACGACACCGTGCTGAGGGCGCAGCACGTGGTAGCCGAGGAAGTTGCCGGTGGCGGTGGCCTTGAAGCCGGCAGCCGTATAGAAGAGCTCGAAGTCGTTGTCGATATCCGGGTCCTGGATGCTGCCCGGCGCCCAGTCGACACCGCCGTTCAGGGAGCCCAGGATGAAGGTCTCGGTGTTCGGGTAGTAGATCCGCCGGTACGCGATCACCAGGTCGTCACCCAGGGGGTCGGAGGCGAGGGTGAGGTGGGCGTGGTCCCCGGCGTCGGAGTCCAGCAAGAGGTTCATGGTCAGGTCCCAGTCGGACGCCGTTGCGCCGTTGTTGGTCGCGGTGGCGAGACGGACCTTCGTCCATTCGGGCGTGGCGGACGTGAGCGTGCTGAGGCTCACCACGTACACGACGCCCGAACCGCCGAACCCGAGCTCCACTTCGCTATCCCTGAAACCGTCTGCCGGTTGGGGAGGATTGAACAGGAGGACCGGGGGCTCGAAGGTGGCGCCGCCGTCCAGGGACACGCTGTAGTGCAGTTCGAAGTCGTCGCTGTCCATTTCGACCCAGTACGCCACGCCGATGGTCGGCGGACCCGTGGTCGAGGGGCGGGTCGCCAGTGCCGGTCCGTAGGCGCGGGGAAAGGCACCGACCGACCAGGGGATCGTTTCGACCAGCTTCTGGGTCCAGGCCGGGCTCGCGGAGGCGGCGTCGGTGGTGTACACCCAGATCCTGTCGGGTGGGGCGTCTTCCAGGAAGCTCAGGACCAGCACCTCGCCGGTCGTGCCGGAGACCACCTGGATCTCGGCGTCTTCGGCCGAATCCCCGGCCGGAAAAGTGAACACGCTCCATTCGGTCCACGTCTGGCCGTTGGTGTCGCTGCGCAGGATCACCAGTTCGTAATCGAAGGTCGCGATCTCACGGCACACGCTGACGAAGATCACCCCGGTGGAGGAGATCGCCACGCCGGGTTCGCTGCCGTTGAAGTCGGAACCGACCGGGGGATAGAGAAGCATGTCGCCTGGGTCGCCTCCCTGAACGAGCGACGACGCCGGGCTGACCAGCGAAACGGCGAGGAGCAGGGGAACAAGTGTCTGGAGCACGTGCGAGCGCGACATGACAATCCTCCTGGGAAACCGGATACCCACTTATTCTATGCATTGATACGCGCTGTTCGGTGGCTTTGGGGATCATGATCACTTCCAGGGCCCTCTTGAATCTGGATAGGTACATAAATAATGGATGGCATATCCACCATATCGTTAACAAATGATTGCTATATCACTCATCATGCAGGAGTTGCTCATGTCCCCTTCAAGAACCTGCTCTCTCTACACGAAAGATGCCCTGTCCCTGCTCGGCAAGCCCATCAACGAACTCGACTACCCGCTCACCTGAGCGGTGACGTATACTCGCACCATGATGACTGCCCATCAGTCGCGTATCGAGGAGGATATCCCATGACCAGTTTCCTCAGAACCAGATGGAAGACCATCGCCGTCGCGGCCGTGATCGGCCTGTGCGTGTTCTATCTCGGCAGCAGCTACGTGATCGGCCGGCAGGTGCGCGATGCGGTCGCCTTTGCCCGATCCTCCCAGCCCGGCGACCCGATCACGGCGCTCATGTCCGTCGTGAACTCGCCGGACGTTTCGATGATCGAAAAAAACAACGCCGTCTGGGCGTTGGGTCAACTCGGCGATGCCCGGGCGCTGGACACCCTGGAAGCTCTGATCACCGGCGAAGAATGTGACCACACCGTCCGTGTGTGTCAGCACGAACTCGAGAAAGCCATCCAACTATGCCGGGGAGGGCGCAACATCGGCGCCCGGGTTTGGCGGCGTGGGGATCTGAGGTCCGGGTAGTGTTGAACGCGAGGTCGGAATGACTGGATATCAGAGCGGTTTATTGAAGCGTTTCCTGCGGATTATCGTGCGGTCGACGGCCGCTCTCTCTGTCGTCGGGGCTGTCGTGGCGATGCAGATGCTGATCGAATGGATGGATGGTGGTATATGTTGCAGCCGGTGGCAGTATATCTTGTTTAATATTAACGCATTATAAGTGTTTCACGTGTTCCGCGCCGCATCGGCGCGCACGATCGACACAGCCGTCCCATGATCTACCAGTACTTCTCGGCGTGGATCTGGCCCGGCTCCGCCTTCGTCCCCTCCGTAAACCCATCCTGCCCCAACCTCCCGATCATCCCCTCGATCATCCCCGGATTCCCGCACAACAGCACGTGGGTGTTCTCCGGTGTGGCCTTGGTGCCGATGGCCGCCTCCACTAGGCCGCGGTCCCATAGGTCCTGCACGTAGCCGGTCTGGCCCGACCAGGTCGTGAGCTCCTCGCTGGGCCTGCTGATCACCGGGACGTAGTGGAACGTGGGGCAGTACCGCTGCATGGCGATGAGTTCGCCGCGGTAGCCCAGGTCCCAGCTGTGGCGGGCGCCGAGCAGCACGACCGTGTGCAGGTCGAGGCGGCAGCCCAGGTCGTTGCGCAGCATGCTCATGTACGGAGCCAGACCGGTACCGGTGGCGATCAGCAGCAGGTGGTTGCCTGCGGGCACGTCGTTCAGGGTGAACATGCCGCTGATCTTCTTGCCCAGGAACACCGGGTCGCCGGGCTGCAGGGCGAACAGGCGCGGGGTGAGGCCGCCGGACTGCACCAGGGTGATGTAGAACTCCAGGTACGCCGTTTCCCCGGGCGACGAGGCGATGCTGTAGGCGCGGCGGATCAGCTTGTCGGGATCCGGGGCGGTGGCGTCGGGGTCGGACAGGCGGGTGCGCGGGGCCGAGCCGGGCAGGCCGAGCACGGCGAACTGGCCCGACTCCCACGCCGGCAGCTCCCAGCCGTCGGGGGCGACGCGCAGGATGATCAGGCCGGAGGCCACTTCGATGCGGTGGGTGACGATGGCGTTGAGCTGACTGGCCATGACGGGTCGTACCTCGGGGATGAAGGCTGCTGGGTCCGGTGATCGACATGAAACTCGGTTATGCGGGAACCGCCACCCGTATTCCGTGCTTTGGAATCACTCGTCGCCTGCAGCGGCGGCTGTGTCCGTAGGTGTCCTGGGCGAAGGAGGTCCATTCCTGTTGGGACACGACGACCTCCCGGTCTGCTAGCCGAGCAGCGCGTGCCAGGCCGAGAGCCCCGGATACGTGAACATTCCGATCCGTGTTTCATGACCTCATCGTTGTTCCATGCGCGCCCACCGCGCCTCCCGCATCCCCGGCACCGTCTCCCTGATGACATTCTCCACGTCCTCATCCCAGGGTCGCCAGACCCCGGCTCGTCCCGTCAGCCAGCAGGCCGCGGCGTTGTCCGTGAAGACCGGTCCGGGCGGCCAGGTCTGCATCTCCAGAGCCAGGGCTTCGACCAGGGGCGCCTGTCGCCGGGCTTGCGCCAAGCGCTGTTCCAAGCCGGCCGGACGGGGCGGCGCGACGGCGATCGACAGGGCGGCGAGGGCCGTCAGTACGAGGACCTGGACCAGTCGCGGCGGGAAGAGGCGCCGCACCCGCTGCGCCGTCGCCAGGACGATTTCCCAGGCCAGCACCGGCAGCAACACCAGCAGGTGGCGGGCTTCCTGTGAGATGAGCGCGTACAGCAGGATCATGCCGCATAGGGTGAGCCCGAGCAGGGCGATGGGACCCAACGCCCGGAGTCGTCCGTGGTGAAGGTTGTGGAACCACGCGCCGACCCCCATCACCAGAGCGCCGCCCCATACAGGCCAAGGGAGCCACTGGCCAAGGGTTTCCAGGAAGACACGGATGCCGTGGCGCATCTTGATCAGGGCGGGCACGATGTTGTCGGCCAAGTTACCCGACGCCGACTCGGGGACCAGGCCGCGGAGCCGGGGATACTCCCACCAGTTTTCGCCGAGGTCGAACTGCAGGGTGGAGGCCAGGGGATTGAAGAACGGAGAGCCGGCCACCAGCGTGACGTGGATCCACCAGGGCAGGGTCGTGACGAGCCACACGGCGCAGGCCGTCACGACGTAGCCGCGCAGCGGCAGGGAGCGGAAGCCGTAGCGGCGGGGATACAGCAGCACCGCGGCCAGCCACCACAGCAACGGCACCCACGTCAGGTCGGTACGCAGCAGGGTCAGCACTCCGGCGAGCAGTCCGTCGAGCAGGGCCTGCAGCGGTCCGGCGGTGCAGGGGTTGTGATCGCGCAGGCGCAGCCAGAGCACCAGCAGCACCAGGGCGCAGGGCACCTCGACCCAGCCCCAGCTCACGGCCAATCCGAGCAGCGGCGAGAACAGCAGCAGCAGCAGCCACGCGGGGCCCGCGAAGCCGGCATTCCTTTTGTGGAGTCCGGCCAGTCCGGCCCAGGCGGTGAGCGCCAGCAGCAGCAGCTGCAGAACGCGCACGGCCGTCGGCGCGCGGTAGGGATCGAGGCCGGTCGCGATCAGGGCCGGGGCCAGCAGCAGGGCGAAGCCGGGCGGGCGGTGCAGCAGGGGCTGCGGCAGCCGGCGGCCCCAGTCGAAGGTCGTGGTCACGGGGTAGACGACGTCGGAACTCAGTCCGTCGCCTTCCAGGAGATTCCGCGATGCGCCCAGGTGATCGTAGATGTCGCCGTCGGCTTCCCACGGTTCGGTCGGATAGAGAAGCAGCCAGGCGGCGAGGAAAGCGAAACCGCACAACACGCCGAACAGGACGGCGCCGGTCGATGTTCTGCGCGGCATGCGGATGCCTAGAGCCATGTCGGCAGCACCTCCACGATGTTCATGGCCGTGAACACCTGCGGCGTGACCGTCTGCAGCAGCAGGATCAAGAGCAGGCGTCGACGGAACGCGGGGCCGCCGTCGCGCAGCCCGGCGTCGAGGGCCGGCAGCAGGCAGGGGAAGGCCAGGGCGGCGAGCCGGGAGGAATCGTAGGCGAACAGCATCTGGACGCAGGCGCAGAGGACGGGGAGGGCCAGCATCAGCAGGCCGGCGCGGTCGTGGCGGCGCATCAGGTTCCAGCCGTAGCCGATGGGCAACAGCCACACCCATTGGAATGCGGACAGCAGGCCCAGAGGTTGATAGGGCCAGGCCAGGCGGATGTTCGCGAGGGGGTCGGCCGTCATGGGCTGCAAGTAATAGCCAAGCGACTGTTCCACGTCCCGGTAGTGGAGGATGGCCAGGTGCAGCGCCAGCCAGGCGACGGCGGCGAGCAGGAGTCCGAACATCGCGGTGCGGCGTTGGTGAGGATCGTCGCCTGCTTCGCGCCACAGCAGCCAGGCGACCCAGGGCAGCAGGAACAGGGCGCGTTCATGGTTCAGCAGGGCCAGGAAAAAGCAGAGCGTCGCCAGGCGCGGTCGGGCGCGCCAGACCCAGATTCCGAACACCAGCACGTAGGTCGTCACGTCGGGCACGCCGGCGTAGTGCAGCGACGTGCGGGTCAGCAGCGTGAGACCGATTACGCCCGCGGCCAGCAAGGCGTCGGAAGTGCGGAACCCTTGGGCCAAGGCCCATCGTGCAGCAGCGGTAGGCAGAAGGACGCAGATGGCGCCGATCAGAACGATCAGACCTTGGCCGCGCAGACCCAGCAGCCAGCTCAACAACGGCGTGAGGAATCGCGGCGCCACCGGGTTGGGCGTAGCGTCGAAGGGGTTCGCGGCCAACTGGATGCTGAAGATGCCGATCTGGCTGGTTGCCGTCAGGGTGGGTGCCGCCGTCAGCGAAGCGAGGAGGATCACCGTCAGACCGATCAGCAGTGAAGCGAACCACGGACCGGTGCGGGAAGCGAAGCGGTCCATGAAATCGGCGGCGGTTACGAACAGACCGGTCATGATGCGACGTGCTTCCCGGGTCGGCGACGGTTCGAGACTCGTTCCTGCGAAGGCGCCTCATGTTAGAGGACGGCCTGCCCTTGCGCTAGGATTGGTTCGATCCGGAAGCTGGGGGCGCCGTCGAACGTACCGGCGACGCCCCCCGAAAGATCTCACATCACTTGACCATCACCATCCGCCCCACACCCGTGCGAACTCCGGAGGTCACCCGGAAGAAGTAGACACCTGCCGCGCCTCGTTGCCCCTGATCGTTCCTACCGTCCCAGGCCCGCGTATGCCGCCCCGCGGCCAGCTCGTCGCCTTCGACCAGATGACGGACCAACCGGCCGGCTGCATCGAAGATCTGCAGCTCCACAGCGCCGGCGACGGGGATTTCGAAGCGGATCTCCGTGCTGGGATTGAAGGGGTTCGGCAGACAGGGCCGCACGGCGAAGACGCCCGGCGTATCGTCCTCGACGGCGGTGATCGCGTCGGGCGTCAGCAGGGCTGCGGAACCGACGTTGCCGTGGATGTCCAGGGCCGCCAGGCGGTAGTGGTCGCCCGTGGTCCAGTTCGGGTCCTGGTGGGTTGTGCCGTCGAGCTCGACGACGAGGTGGGCCTCGTCGAGAGGGAAGTCGGCACTCGGTCCTCGATAGAGCGCATAACCGGCCAGGTCCGATTCGGCGTTCGGCAACCAAGAGAGGGTCATCATCGCGGGGGAATAGGATCCGGCGCCGGCCAGGCCGAGAGGCGTGGCGGGGGCCAGATTGTCCACCGACAGGCCGCGGGCGGTCGAAGCCGTCCAGTATGTCGCAGGGTCGGACGTGTGCGTCATGATCCGGTAAACGACCGGTTCGCTGTAGACCGCCGTCGAGTCATACGGCGTGGGCAGGACCCGTGCATAGCCAGGCTGGGCATAGGGGGTCTCGACGCTCATCAGTTCCCAGTACACGGTCTTGTCGCCTGCGACGGCGGCGAGATGCAGCGGCGGCTTCATGTCGGGCCGCAGATCTGCGGGATCGGAGATCATGAGTGCGTCGCCGGCCCCCGCCTTGGTGGGCGAGAGGGTGCGCCACAGCGTGTAGCTGGTCACGGGGTTGTTCGGGAAGGCGTCCAACGGGCTGGCGTTGAAGGTGAGATTCACGAAGCCGCCCTGGTCGCCTGGCACGTCGTCGACGCCGGCGATGCCGGCTCCCGGGAAGCCCTGCCATGCGTAGCCGAACGCGTAGGGGACGTTGGTGAGGCGCTGCGCATAGGTGTCGTTGCGGCCGTCGCGCCAGTCGATCCAGGAGAGGAGCGCACCGTCGGCTCCGTCGGCTCCGATCACCGCGGTGTACTGATCGTTCGGAGCTGTGCAGACGGCCGCCCCTGTGGTGTTCAGGGAAATGCCGCCGCCCCAATTGATCTTCTGGACGTAGAGATCGTATTGGCTGTTCACGTACTTGCTGCAGACGACCCAGGCGCCGCCGTCATAGGCGACGGCTATGGGAGAGGAACAATTGTAGGCGCCCTCGATGACCGGCTGGCCGAAAGGCATGATCCAGAATCCGTTGCCGTTCGTGTCTACTCCCTGTCCGTACACGGAGATGGGAGAGGTGTACTCACGCCAGAAGACCGAAGCTCCGCCATGGCCGTCCGAAACTCCGCAAAGACCGAGCTTGGATGCGGAAGACGATGCGACGGAAACGCCGCCGGCGGCCCACTCCGCTGTGCCCGTCGCGGAGATCTGCTGTCCGTAGATGGCGGTACTGGACCGATAGTCGATCCAGAAGAACATGCATCCGCCCGAGTCGTCCAAGATGAGGATCGGATAGCTCTGGGTATACACGTTCGAGCAGACGGCCAGTGCGGACGTTCCCCAGACCAGGGTGCTCGAGGCATTGATCCGCTGTCCGTAGATGTCCACGTTGCCGGCGCGGTTGTCCGTCCAGGTCGTGTACAGACCACCGGTTCCGTCTGCGACGACCTTGGCGTCGTTGGTGACGGTGGCCCAATCGGAGGCCCGCACACCGTTCGTATTCCAGACGATGTGACCCGTAGAGTGGATCTTCTGGCAGTAGACGTATCCGCCCGAGGCCGAAACGGTGTTCCAGGCGAGGTAGACCGTGCCGTCGGCGTCGGTGTCGATGGCGGGAGTGAACACGGGCGTTGTGCCGCTGCACTGGACACCCTGACCGTAGAGCAACGCGCCCGAGTCGTCGTAGCGGTTCACATAGAGGGAGTTCAACGATCCGTTGTTGCCGACGAAGGCGACGATCACGCCGCCCGAACCGTCGGCGGCCGCCACGGGGTTGGACATCGTGGAGACCCCGACGGGCCAGGGCATGACCTGCGTCCACAGGATGTTGCCGTGACTGTCGAAGTGCTTGGTCTCGATGGCTTCGGTCAGAGTGTGGACGATCTGCACGAAATAGCCGCCCTGATCCGTATCAGGAACTATTGACTGGTGGCTGACCGACGAGGTGCTGGAGCGGAAGAGGGCGCCGTCGTCGATCCATTGGGAGAAGGCCATGTGCGGAATCGCGATCAGGACGAGCAGTCCCGCAGCGACGGACATCGGAATGGAACGACGGGGCATGGTGATCTCCCGGATGGTGTGGGTTGTGTGATTGGGTGATCCATATCGCGCATGAGAATACTG
>ERZ890953.748-NODE-748-length-17825-cov-13.172144_pt1 | contig 17825 bp, 16 predicted proteins | sample MGYA00521264_ERZ890953 | MGnify/ENA primary metagenome ERZ890953 (study PRJEB32303, sample SAMEA104408629) | aquatic metagenome | biome: Brackish water; feature: Chemocline; material: water | place: Baltic Sea | collected 2014-10-26T21:54:00 | depth 200 m ...
TAGGAGAAAACCCATGAAAGTTCTGGTCAGCGACCCTCTTTCCCATGTGGGCGTTCAGCTTTTTCAGGAAACCCCCGGCATCGACGTGGATGTACAGACCGGACTCAGCCCCCAGGCACTCAAGGAAATCATTCACAACTATGACGGCCTGGTCATCCGCAGCGCCACCCGTGTCACCGCTGACATTCTGACCTCCGCCAAAAAACTCAGAGTCATCGGCAGAGCCGGAATCGGCCTGGACAATGTGGATATTCCCGAGGCCAGCCGCCGCGGCATCATTGTCATGAATACCCCCGAAGGGAACACCATCACCACAGCAGAACATACCATTGCCATGATGATGGCGGCATCACGCAATATTCCCCAGGCAACAGCGTCCATGAAAGCGGGAAAATGGGAAAAAAAGAGATTTAAGGGCCGCGAGCTCTTCAATAAAACCCTGGGGCTCATCGGCGCCGGTCATATCGGTCGTATTGTGGCCGAACGGGCACGGGGCATGAAAATGAAAGTGATCGTTTTCGATCCCTACCTCAAGCCGGAAACCGTTGAAAAGCTTGACCTGGAACCGGTGTCCCTGGATGAACTTCTTGCCCGGGCGGATTATGTCACCATCCACACGCCCAAAACCAAAGAAACAACCGACATGATCAACCGTGACGCCCTTAGAAAAATGAAAGAGGGCGCCATATTGCTCAATTGCGCCCGCGGGGGCATCGTAAACGAGGAAGCCGTCTGTGAAGCACTGGAATCCGGACGTCTTGCCGGCGCCGCCTTTGATGTGTTTACCACTGAACCACCTGCGGAAAACAGGCTCATGAATCTGGACAACTTCATCTGCACCCCCCACCTGGGTGCATCCACCCGGGAAGCCCAGGATAATGTGGCAAAAGAAGTTGCCGAACAGATCATCGCCTGCCTGCTCCATGGATCCGTCAAGAACGCGGTCAATATGCCCAGCATCAGCGCTGAACTGATGACCGTTCTCAGGCCCTTTGCCATTTTGCTGGAGCGGATGGGCTCCCTGCAGGCCCAGTTGTCCGACAGCGCGCTGGTGGAGGTGAGAATTGATTACTCCGGCGTCATCACTCAATACGATGCGACCCCACTGACCACCGCCATGCTCAAGGGATTGCTCACACCCATCCTCAAATACGATGTCAATTTTGTCAATGCCCCCCATATTGCAGCTGAAAGGGGCATTAAGGTTGTGGAATCCAAGACCAATACAAGCGAGGATTTTTCGAGTCTTGTGAAGCTCACCGTCAAGACTTTGGAGGATGAACATATTGTCTCCGGGGCCATCTTCGGAAAAAACCTGCCTCGAATTCTCCGGATCAATAATTTTCACCTGGAGGCGATTCCCGAAGGACACAATCTGTTAATCCATAACGAAAACGTTCCAGGGGTTATCGGCGCCATCGCCTCCACCCTCGGAGAGAGTGACATCAACATCAACCGGATGCAGGTGGGTGAAGAAAAAGAGCATAAGGAGAATGTCATTTTCCTTTCCATCAGTGAGATGATCAACGATGATATCATTCAAAAGATAAAGGATTTGAAACACATTATTTCAGTGCGCAGGATTAACCTGTAAGGGGGAACAGACATATGCCGGAAGAAAACGAAACCAAAAAGAAACCTTCACCGGAATCATCCCAGATGCCGCTGCCTGAAATAACCTTTCCGTCGCTCATTTTCAGTCTCAGCTCTACAGCCCTGTTCCATCTGGGCGAATTGCCCGATCCCCAGACCAATGAAAAGAAGAAGGATATCCCATTGGCCAAACATACCATTGACACGATTGCCATGCTGAAGGAAAAAACAGCGGGGAACCTGACCGGTGATGAGGAAAAATTTATTGAAAATATCCTGGCTGACCTTCGTCTGCGGTATGTGAAGGAAAAGCGTTAAAAACCCTTCGGCGAAAGAATCATGTCAACCTTTACTTTTGATCAGCCCCTCAGCGTCCTGGCCCCCGCTAAATTGAACATTCGGCTGAAAATCACAGGGCGGCGGCCTGACGGCTACCATGAATTGGTTTCCATCATGGTGCCTGTGGATCTCTATGACCACATCGAGCTGAAATTCATTGAAGAACCCCGAATTGATATTACCTGCCGGGGCTTTTCGGCACCTGCAAACGCCGATAATCTGGTCTACCGTGCGGCAAAATCCTTTTTTTCCCAAATCGGCTGGCGGAAAGGGCTTTCCATAGAGCTCACCAAGAGGATTCCTGTGGCCGCCGGACTGGGTGGCGGCAGCAGCGACGCCGCTTCCATTCTCATGGCCCTGAATGAAACCCTTTGCGCATCTCGACCACTTTCGCCGAAACGCATGGCGGAATTAGCCCTGAAGCAGGGCGCTGACGTGCCTTTTTTTCTTAAGCGGAGCCCCTGTATCGCCCGAGGTATCGGCGAAATACTCGAGCCCATCCGAAAATGGCCGTCATTTTGCTATGTCATTGTTATGCCGGAGATTTCCGTTTCAACAGCTAAGGTCTACGAAGCGCTTGACCAACCGTCTTTCAGCCCCGTGAAAGAAGACAACCGGGAATTAGAGTTGACAAATGACGAATATCACGTTACCATTAGAAATTTACTAAAAATGCCGATGGAGGCCTGTCATCTTTTGGAAAATGATCTGGAGCGTGTTACGGTCTCCAGATTTCCGATTATCAGGGAAATAAAGCAGTCCCTGATGGATGTTGGAGCCATCGGCGCTTTGATGTCAGGGAGCGGCCCCAGCGTTTTCGGTGTTTTTGAATCCAGAGCAGGGGCTCTTCATGCAAAATCGGTTCTTGATACCACAACTTCGGCCCATGTTTTTGTGGTAGAAGGGATTGACTCATGGGGCGTCGTCAAGTGGTAAGACACGGGTTTTTGGTGCCCGCATTCGGAGGTTCGAATCCTCCCGCCCCAGCCATTATGGAGAATCTGATCGTTAATAACCCGCGAGGATCCAGCGTTGAACCATGACATAAAACTATTCGGCGGAACTTCCAATCCTGCATTGACCCTTGAAGTCTGTCAGTATCTCGGCGTCAGCCCCGGGAAAATCCTAGCCGACACATTCAGCGATGGAGAAACCCGGGTTGAACTGGGTGAAAATATCAGAGGACGTGATGTTTTTGTCATTCAATCCACTTCCACCCCGGTCAATGACAACCTGATGCAGCTTCTCATCATCATGGATGCCATGAGGCGCGCTTCCGCTGAACGGATCACCGCTGTGATTCCCTATTACGGTTACGGTCGGCAGGACCGCAAAGTAAAACCCCGGGTGCCCATCAGCGCCAAGCTGGTTGCGGATCTCATTGCCACGGCCGGAGCCCATCGGGTGGTGGCCATGGATCTCCATGCGGGACAGATTCAGGGATATTTCAATATTCCCGTTGACAATATTTTTGCGGCACCCATCCTGCTGAAATACATCCAGAATAACGCACAAGGAGACCTGGTGATCGTCTCTCCCGATGCCGGGGGTGTTGAACGAGCCCGGGCTTTTGCCAAACGGCTTTCGGCATCACTGGCCATCATCGATAAACGGCGGATCACGCCAAATGTTGCCGAAGCCATGAACATTATCGGCGAAGTGAAAGGCAAAACCGCCATCATCCTGGACGATATGGTTGACACCGCCGGAACCCTTACCCAGGCTGCCCAAGCACTCAGGGAAAGAGGCGCCGTCGCAATTCACGCATGCTGCACGCATCCAATCCTGTCGGGGCCTGCCATTGAAAGAATCGTCGACTCTCCCATTGACCGCCTGGTGATCACCAATACCATTCCGCTGAGCGAAGCAGGCGCTGCATGTTCAAAAATTGTCGATCTTTCCATTGCTGAGATTCTGGGAGAAACCATTAAAAGAGTCCATGATTCCAACTCGGTCAGCACGCTGTTCGTGTAACCATTATAAAAACATGCTTGAAATATCAGGCTACCGTACTTTGTGAAAAATATTATTAATGCCGGAGGTAATAAGACTCGAATGAATGATTTAGCGCTTTCTGCCCGCATCAGGACTGAAACAGGAAAAGGTGCCGCCAGAAGATTAAGGCAGAACAAACAGGTTCCCGCCGTTTTTTACGGCCCGGGCGCCGACACCGTTATGCTAACCCTTGAAGATATCCATCTCTTGCGGCTTAAAAAAGCCGGTAAAGGTGAAAATGCCATCCTGGACCTCACCATCGAAACCGACCAGGGGAAAATAGCCAAGAAAGTCATGGTGAAAGAACTGGTGGTCGACCCAGTCAAAAATTGCTTCATGCATGCCGACTTTTACGAAATTTCCAACGATCGGGAACTGACGCTCCCCATCCCCATTCTGCTTCAAAATATTCCCGTAGGGGTCTCGGAAGAGGGCGGCATCCTGCAACAGATCAGACGGGAGCTCGTTATCGCCTGCTTTCCGGACAAGCTCATTGAATCACTGGAAGTGGATGTCGCTCATCTGGATATCGGCGATAAAGTGCGCATTCGGGATATCGCGCTCCCCGAAGGGATTCGGGCCGTGGATGATGGGCATCTAACCGTGGTGGTCGTCAATGTGAAGGGCGCCGTGGAAGAGGAAGAGGAAGAGGTAGAGGAAATTGAAGGTGAAGAGGGAGAAGCAACAGAAGAAACGGACGGTTCTGCTAAGGAAACCGCCGAAGAATCTAAAGAATAAGGGAAAGGGGGTGAACCTTAAAAGGGAAATTTGTACCTGATTGCAGGCCTTGGGAATCCCGGGGCACAGTATGAACACACCCGGCATAACATAGGAATGGAAGCTGTTGAGCAGTGGGGGAAATCGCTTGGGGTGACCCTCTGGAACCTTCATTTTCGCTCAAGGCAAGCCCTGGTTGAATATCGGGGCAACAAAATCGTTCTTCTTTGCCCCCTGACTTTCATGAACCTGAGCGGCGAATCAGTCAGGGACTGTATCCACCATTACGAACTGGAAATTGACAGGCTGCTGGTCTTGCACGACGATCTGGACCTGCCGCTGGGGAAAATCAAGGTTGTCAGAAATGGCGGTGCGGGTGGCCATAAAGGTGTTTCATCCATCATTCACCTTTTGGGTAGTTCAGAATTTTCGCGGGTCAAGATCGGCATCGGCAGGCCGCGCCATGGGGAGGCTGTGGCAGACTATGTTTTGGATTGTTTTTATGATGACGAAAAAAAACTCGCGGAAAAAGTGATTCGGATGGCCATAAAAGCGTCCGAACTGTTTGTTTTGGAAGGGGTCCAAGCGGCAATGAACCATATCAATTGCCGGAGATTAACAATTTAAGGAGGAAGAAGTGATGCAGGGATTGACAACATTAGCTCCCTTCGTAGGGATTCTGAGTTTGATTATTGCCTGGCTGATTTACAACTATATCAAAAAACAGCCGAACGGCAATGCCCTCATGGCAGATTTGGAAGATCAAATCCATACCGGTGCCATGACATTTTTAAAGAGGGAATATACCGTTCTAATCGTTTTTATCGGTATCGTCTTTATCCTTCTGGGCTGGGGCATCGCCTGGAAAACCGCCATATGTTTCATTACCGGCGCCCTGGCTTCGATGCTGGCCGGTTTTTCGGGCATGACGGCCGCCACCCGGGGCAACTCGCGAACCGCGGAAGCCGCCAATAAGCATGGACAGCCCGAAGCCCTGAATATTTCCTATTTTTCAGGTTCTGTCATGGGTCTGGCCGTTGCCGGCCTGGGACTTTTAGGCGTGGGCATCTGGTTCTGGGTATATGGTGGAGATCCTGCCACCGCCGAATATATCAATGGCTTTGCCATGGGTGCCAGCTCCATCGCGCTTTTCGCTCGTGTGGGCGGCGGCGTGTACACCAAGGCTGCGGATGTGGGCGCCGACCTGGTGGGTAAAGTGGAAGCGGGCATTCCCGAAGATGATCCCAGAAACCCGGGCGTCATCGCCGATAACGTGGGCGACAATGTGGGTGATATCGCGGGAATGGGCGCGGATATTTTTGAATCCTTCGTGGGATCCGTCATCGCCACCATCGCCATCGGTGCCACCATGGCCGTTACCCCTGAATTCATTAAAGCATTTCCCGTCCTGCAAGGGCTGGATGAAACCGCCATTAAACTGAAATACATGGCCATGCCGATCCTAATCGTCACGGCCGGATTGATCAGCTCATTTTTCGGCGTATTCTCCATCAAAATCTTTCAGAAAGGCGAACCTGCGGGCGCGCTACGGTACACCACTTTTGTGGCCGCTGTTATTTTCGTCATTTTCACCATCATCATCACCAAGAGTCTGGGCATGCCCTTCGGTGCCTTTTGGGCCATCTTCTCAGGTCTGCTCTGCGGCATCGCCATCGGTCTTATGGCGGAATACTACACCTCCGGACCTCCGGTCAAACGGATCGCCGGTCAGTCCGAAACCGGCGCCGCCACGGTCATTATTGCCGGTCTGGCGGTGGGCATGCAGTCCACCTGGCTCCCCATTATGGGTATCTGCGTCGCCACATACGTGGGCTATGAATCCTGCGGCATTTACGGCATCGGCCTTTCGGCTGTGGGCATGCTCGCCACCGTCGGCGCCACCATGACCGTGGACGCTTACGGACCCATCGTTGACAACGCCGGCGGCATCTCGGAAATGGCCGGCTTAGGACCCGAAACTCGAAAGATTACGGACGGTCTGGACGCTCTGGGTAACACCACCGCAGCCATCGGCAAGGGATTTGCCATCGGTTCTGCGGCACTCACCGCCCTGGCCCTGTTTGTGGCCTATTCACAGGCCGCCAATCTGGGGCCGGTTCTTCTGAATAACCCAAAGGTCATCATCGGCCTGTTCATCGGCGGCATGGTCCCCATGACCTGCGCGGCCCTCACCATGACCTCCGTGGGCAAAGCGGCATATTCCATTGTAGAGGAAATCCGTCGTCAGTTCAGGGAAATTCCGGGACTCCTGGAAGGAAAAGAAGGCGTCAAGGGAGACTCCTCCACATGCGTGTCCATTGCCACCAATTCTGCTCTGAAAGAAATGGTTAAACCCGGCCTCATCGCCGTGTTGACGCCTGTTGCGGTGGGCTTTCTCCTGGGTAAGGAAACTTTGGCCGGCGTGCTCATCGGCGCAACCGTCATGGGTGCCTTCCTGGCGCTCTTTATGTCCAATGGCGGCGGTGCCTGGGATAACGCCAAAAAGTACATTGAAGAAGGTCATTTTGGCGGAAAAGGTTCCGATAACCATAAGGCCGCCGTGGTTGGTGATACCGTAGGCGATCCATTTAAGGATACCTCCGGGCCGGCCATGAATATCCTGATCAAATTGATGTCGGTGGTGTCATTGGTGATTGCACCCACCCTTCCGGCGGTTTCTTTGATCTTCCGTTAAAAGAAACCAGAAACCGTTAACCCGTAAACAACCCCATTGTCCACAGCCCTCGGTCGGAAGCATGTTGCTTCCCTCCGAGCGGTTGCGGAAATGGGTTTAGCAATTATAGGGTTTGTCCCTGATTTTCTGCAACCGAAGGACCGCTTGTAAACGGAGGTTTAGATGTTCCAGGTAGGTGATCTGGCCGTATATCCCGCCCATGGCGTCGGCGTTATTGAAAAAATTGAGTCCAAGGAAATTTCAGGATGCCGGCAGGATTTCTATGTCATGCGCATCCTTGACAACAACATGATCATCATGATTCCGACCACCAATGTGGATCATGTGGGGCTGAGAGATATTATCGCCAAGACGGAACTTCCCAAGCTCTTTACCATCCTCAAAAAACGAGATGTCATTCTTGACAGCCAGACCTGGAATCGCCGTTACCGGGACTATATGGAAAAAATTAAAACCGGATCGGTTTTTGAGGTGGCCGAAGTATATCGTGATTTGTTGATTCTAAGGTATGATAAGGAACTCTCTTTCGGCGAACGGAAAATGCTCGACACCGCACGAACGCTGCTGGTGAAAGAAATTTCCCTGTCAAAAGAAGTCACCGAGTCTCAAGTGGAAAGCGATCTGGACCTCATTTTTCCTGACACCATCGAATAGACGCTGATCAATCCTGAAATATCCTTTTTATCACCCTTGTTTTTACACTATTCGCCTCGATTTGACTGTGAACGACAATACCCGTGACAGCATTTTTTTCCATACGATCCCTGACGGCGCTCACGGTATCCGGCTCGACCTATTCCTTTCCCGGAACCATTCAAATTTGTCCCGTTCGAGAATACAGGACTTGATTCGAAACGGTTCGGTTCAGGTCAATGATACCCATGCAAAACCGAGCTATCAACTGAAAACCGGGGATCAGGTTTCCCTCATGGTTCCCAGGCCATCCCCGCTGGAACTTATTCCCGAGGAAGTCCCATTTTCCGTTATATTTGAGGATTCCTGGATCATGGTCCTCTATAAACCGCCCGGCATTGTCGTTCACCCGGCTCCCGGACATTCATCGGGCACCCTGGTTCACGGGCTTTTGAAATATTGCAAGGATCTTTCGGGCATTGGCGGAAAACTCCGGCCCGGCATTGTTCACCGGCTCGATAAAGATACCTCCGGGCTCATGCTTGTGGCTAAAAACGATATGGCCCATCAGGTTCTTTCGCAGCAATTCAAAAGTGGGACCATCAAAAAGGAATATATTGCCCTGGTCCATGGCATCCCTTTCCATGAAAGCGGCCGGATTGACCTTCCCATTTTCCGGCACCCCGTCCATAGAAAAAGGATGGCGGTATCAACAGGCGGCGGTCGAAATGCTCTGACCCTCTGGAAAAAAATTGCTGATTGCAACGAGGGGTTTTCCCTTTTATCCATTACCATTAAGACCGGTAGAACCCATCAGATTCGGGTTCATTTCTCCCATCTGGGGTATCCCCTGGTGGGGGACACGGTTTATGGCCATGGACCCGATACTTTGAAAAAACGCTTTCTGAAGCAAAACCCCGAACTGGTATCCGCCGTAAAAAGGCAAATGCTTCATGCCGCGCGTATCGGTTTTATTCATCCTCGGGAAAAGAGCTATATGGAATTCGAATCGCCTTTTCCCGAAGATATGCAACAGGTTCTCAGCGCCCTGGATATTAATTTTAATGCCCCGCCAATAAACACTTGACATGACGTAAAAAAAGCGCTATGGGTCTACAAATAAATGAATTCCTTTCTTTGGGAGATTCGGTACAGACCGGTCGTTCGAGTAAACTCCATTACTATTCTGCTGAGAAACCTTCAATAACTCACATCACAGGGTACTTAAGGTTCGTGTTGCGGCACAAGAAAGTTGTCGCGATATTTTGTAGCGCTTGTTTTTACAGCTGATCTGCCATGTTGACCGGGTTGTACGCATAGAAACCGAAATACACAAACTTATCTAAATGTTGATATCAGGGATATAAGGTGAAAAAAACCTTTCCATTTTATTCAAATTTGTAGCCATTCCGAAATCATCTAAACTTAGAGACCAAAAACCTTTCTAATGGAGATCGATCATGAATCTTGTAGAACTAAAAACAATGAAAATCAGTAAATTAACTGAGATGGCAAAGGAGTTTAAGATTGAGGGGGCCTCCGGAATGCGCAAGCAGGAGCTCACTTTTTCCTTGCTTCAGGCCCATTCAGCACAAAACGGCCTCATATACGGCGAAGGGGTATTGGAAATTCTTCCGGACGGATTTGGTTTTCTGAGAGCCCCGGACGCCAATTACCTGCCCGGCCCCGATGATATTTATATATCGCCCTCGCAGATCCGTCGGTTTAATTTGAGAAAAGGGGATACCATTTCAGGTCAGATCCGGCCCCCAAAAGAATCCGAACGGTATTTCGCTCTTTTAAAGGTTGAAAAGGTCAACCACGAAGACCCGGAAATCGCCAGAGAAAAAATCCTGTTTGACAATTTAACACCCCTTTATCCGGAAGAAAAAATCAAGATGGAGGTTGAGGCGGACAATTACTCCACACGGGTCATGGACCTCATGACACCCATCGGAAAAGGCCAGAGAGGGTTGATTGTGGCGCCTCCCCGAACCGGAAAGACCATGCTCCTTCAAAATATCGCCAACAGTGTCACCAAAAACGACAAATCCATCCACAAAATCGTGTTGCTCATCGATGAACGACCTGAAGAAGTGACCGATATGGCCCGATCCGTCGATGCCGAGGTGATCAGTTCAACCTTTGACGAGCCTCCCCAACGCCATGTGCAGGTGGCTGAAATGGTCATTGAAAAAGCAAAGAGACTGGTTGAACATAAACTGGACGTTTTAATCCTGCTGGATAGCATTACCCGATTGGCAAGAGCTTACAACTCCGTTGTTCCGCCCAGTGGTAAAATTCTATCCGGTGGTCTTGACTCCAATGCCCTTCATAAGCCCAAACGTTTTTTTGGCGCAGCCAGAAACATAGAAGAAGGGGGCAGCCTGACCATTATTGCCACGGCTTTGATTGACACCGGAAGCCGAATGGATGAGGTGATATTTGAGGAATTTAAGGGTACGGGCAATATGGAAATCCACCTGGATCGAAAACTCAGCGACCGACGTGTGTTCCCGTCCATCGACATCAACCGGTCCGGCACCCGAAAAGAAGAACTCCTGCTGGAAGAGGCCGATCTCAATCGCATATGGATTCTTCGTAAGCTGCTGGCGCCCTTGACCCCTGTGGACAGCATGGAATTCCTGCTTGCAAAAATAAAAGGAACAAAGGATAATAAACATTTTCTTAACTCCATGAGTCAATAGATCGTGGTTATGGAATTATCAACAAATTGAGGAGATTAAAATGAAAAGCGGCATTCATCCGAAATATTTTAAAACGACAGTACGTTGCGCCTGCGGCAGCGAATTTGAAACCGGAAGTACGGTTGAAGACATTAACATTGAAATATGCTCCCAATGTCATCCGTTTTTTACCGGAAAGCAGAAACTGGTTGACTCTGCCGGTCGAATAGAACGATTCAAACAGAAATACGCCAAGTACAATAAGGCGTAAGGTGTTGGCTTTAGGGTTTAAGATGTCGGGGAAAAAGGGATTCCGGACTCATGGCAATGTTTGAAAAGATAAAAGAAACCGAAGATCGCTACCATGAGCTGGAAACCCTTCTCGGACAGCCCAAAATCCTTCAGGATCAGAAGCGTTACCGGAAGTATGCAAAGGAACACAGTGTCCTGACCCCGATCATCACGATTCTGCATAAACATCAGGCCCTTCAGAATGAAATTTCCGAAAACCGATCCCTTCTGGAAGACCCGGACCCTGAGATGAAGAAACTGGCCCGAGAAGAGATGGAAGCACTGAACTTCAATCTGGCAAATACGGAAGACGAACTCAAAGTACTGCTCTTGCCGAAAGATCCAAACGACGAAAAAAACACCCTGCTTGAAATCAGGGCCGGGACCGGAGGGGACGAGGCGGCCCTTTTTGCAGCGGATCTGTTCAGGATGTATAGCCGATACTCGGAGCTGAGACATTGGAAGGCTGAAGTCCTGTCCCAGAGCATGACCGGCATCGGTGGACTTAAAGAAGTCATTTTGCTGATCGAAGGTCACATGGTGTTCAGCCGCCTGAAATATGAAAGCGGGGTCCACCGGGTTCAGCGTGTACCCGAAACCGAGACTCAGGGACGGATTCACACCTCCGCAGTCACCGTGGCGGTGCTTCCGGAGGCAGAGGACGTGGATGTGGAAATCAAGCCTGAAGACCTTCGAATCGATGTATACCGATCATCAGGACATGGGGGCCAGCATGTGAACACAACCGACTCAGCGGTTCGGATTACCCATCTCCCCACCGGTCTGGTGGTCACGTGCCAGGATGAAAAATCACAGCACAAGAACAAGGCAAAAGCCATGAAAGTTCTGAGATCGCGCTTGCTGGATTTAGAGACTGCCCAGCAACACTCGCGAATTTCCGAAGAACGTAAAATCATGGTAGGCTCAGGGGATCGGAGTGAACGGATCAGAACCTACAATTTTCCCCAGGGGCGGGTCACCGATCACCGCATCGGGCTGACACTTTACAAGCTTGAGGATTTTCTTCAAGGAAATCTAAACCTCGTCATTGAGCCGCTGATTACCCATTTTCAAACCGAATCCCTCAAAAATTCCGGCGGCAATTGATCCCCAGGCGAACTCAATCATGACCTCCAAGGCGTGGTGCATCAAAACACTGCTTGAGACGGTGACCGATTATCTGGTAGAAAAGAAGATCGAAAACGCTCGACTGAACGCCGAAGTGCTTCTGGCCCACCAGCTTCATGTTAAACGGATATCGCTATATCTTAATTTTGATCAACCACTCACCGAAAAGGAGGTCTCAGGCTATCGCGACCTCATCAGACGACGACTGAAACGCGAGCCCCTGCAATACATTACCGGCATCCAGGAATTCTGGTCCCTTTCATTCAGGGTCAATCCCCATGTACTGATTCCCAGGCCCGAAACGGAGATTCTTGTGGATCAGGCCCTGACGCTGGCAGGATCGTTTCATGAAACCCCCATGCGCGTCCTCGACCTGGGAACCGGCAGCGGCGTCATCTCCGTCGTTATGGCAAAAGAGGTTCCCGAAGCCCTTATACTTGCAACAGACATCAGCGGAGAGGCCCTTGGTGTGGCCCGTGAAAACGCTCAGAATCATGGTGTTTTGAACAGGATAGCCTTTCTTCGGGGAGATCTTTTCGAGCCTTTGATGCCTGAAAAACGGGTATTCCATCTGATTGCGTCCAATCCGCCTTATGTGTGTACCCACGAAATTCAGGAGCTTCTCCCGGAAGTTGCCCTTCACGAACCGAAGATAGCCCTGGACGGCGGAAAAGACGGCATGGATTTCCTGAAAAAAATCATTTTCCAGGCACCGCAATTTTTGCGTCCCGGTGGCTGGCTTTTGTTGGAGATGTCCCCCTATCAAGTGGAAAATGCCCTCTTTACTCTGGCCGAAACGGGTGTTTACCAAAATGAAACAAAGATCGAGGATTACAGCCATCGTCAACGGGTGGTCATGGCGCAGCTGAAGTCAAAAGGCAATTCCCTGTGATTTTTATTTGATCGTTAAAAAAGAAAGAGGTCCCGTCCATGTCGTTTAACGAAGCTACGGAATGGAAACAAAAACTGGTTGCGCCCCTGAAAGTCCTTTCCAAGATTAAACCCGGAATGAGCATTTTTCTGGGAACCGGCGTCGCAGAGCCGTGTACCCTGGTTAAAAGTTTGCTTGATTCAGACGCCGGCAATTTGAGAGACCTTGAATTCATCCAGCTGATGAGTTTCGGACCAGCCATCTCAATCACAAAAACGCAGAATCATAAATTCAGGCTCAAAACCTTTTTTGCCGGGTGGGTTGCCAGTGAGGAAATCACATCCGGACGTGTTGACATGGTCCCGACCATTCTTTCTGAAATTCCCACCCTGATTCAATCCGGTGTTATCGGAATTGATGCGGCATTCATCCAGATCACACCGCCGGACCGGTCGGGCTTCTGCAGTCTCGGACCGGCCATTGATGTGGCTCGACACGCCATGGAACACGCATCCCTGGTGGTTGGCGAAATAAACCATGATGCCCCCAGAACCATGGGGGACACGTTTGTTCACATCAATGATTTTGATTTTCTCGTGGAGTCCGAAGAGCTTCCCATTTATTTTGAACGCCCCCCCTTTGATCCGGTATTTGACAAGGTGGGTGCCAACGTGGCCTCCCTCATCGAAGACGGCAGTTGTCTGGCCTTTTCAGCGGGTCCTGTGTTTGAAGCCCTTGCACGTCATCTGCAAAACAAACGAAATCTGGGCATCCATTCCCCGTCATTTACCGACGCCGTCATGGATCTGGTCAAAAGCGGCGCGGTTTCCAATCGAAAAAAAGGGCATTTCCTGGGAAAATCCCTGACATCTTATGCCATTGGAACCCCGGAATTACTTTACTGGCTTCATCGAAACCCCCTGATTGAATTTCAAAGCATCGATGTGGTCGCTGATCCCAAACGGATCGGGAGAAACGATCGCACTGTGGTGGTCCTACCTGTTCGTAAAGTAGATCTCAGCGGTGGCGTCGCCCTGCATAGCGGCAAAGGGAATGTGGGGGACGGCCCCAGCGAAGCTCAGGAATTCCTTAAAGGCGCACGCTTTTCAAAAAAAGGCCGCACCATTATTGCCCTTCCCAGCCGCAACTTGAGAAATCACTCCAACATTTTGATTTCATTGGAGGACTATCCCAACCAGTTTTCAATTCGGGAATCTTTGGACCTGGTGGTGACCGAATATGGCGTAGCCTCCATGACCGGGAGAACCATTCGCGAAAGGGCATTGGCACTCATTGACATCGCTCACCCTGATGATCGGGCACAGCTGGTCCATCTCGCCAAGGAGAAAAACATCCTGTACGCCGATCAGCTATACCTCCCGGAGTCCGGGGCCCTCTATCCAATGGACCTGGCCTGTGAAAAAATCTTTTCCGGGGATATCACCGTCCGGTTTCGTGCCATCAAGCCATCGGACGTGGATGAGATGCGGCGTCTTTTCTATCGCTTCTCCGACAAATCGGTCTATTACCGATATTTCTCCCCCATAAAAACCATGCCGCACGCCAAGATGCAGGAATATGCCGCCGTAGACTACACCAAAACCATGTCCATCGTGGGGCTCATGGGAGAGTCGGGAACCGGGCGTATCGTTGCCGAAGCACGCTATGTGCGCCTTCCTGACAAACCGGTGGCGGACGTGGCCTTTGTGGTGGATGAAAAATTTCAGGGAAAGGGGATCGCTTCTTTTCTCTTTCGAACCCTTAAAAAAATTGCCAAAGAAAATGGTATCCGTGGGTTCAAAGCAGATGTATTGGCCACCAACAAAGGCATGCTCAAAGTGTTCGAATCCGCTTCAGATACACCTATTCAGGCCGTCATGGACAGCGGCATCTACGAATTGAGTATTCCCTTTGATACGGAAAACAACACACCGGATGACTGATGGCAGATCAGAGCAAAACTCAGCTTCTCATAAAGCGTGACAAAAGCATCTGCACGCTGACGATCAACCGGCCTGAAAAGCATAATTTCCTCACATCCGGACTTCTTCAGGAGATGGCCCTTGTGGTTTCCGAACTCGCCCGCGACCCGGATATAATGGTCCTTATCGTTCGGGGTGCGGGAGAAACCTCTTTTTCAGCAGGTTATGACATATCGGCAATACCGGTGGTGAACGAACATAACCTGGGAGCGCCCATTTACAACATATCACCCCTTGAGAAAGCCCTTCAGGCCATTCGGAACTTCCCCTACCCGGTTATCGCCATGATCAACGGCCATGCCTTTGGCGGCGGGTGCGAACTGGCCGTGGCCTGCGACATCCGGATCGGCAGAGATGGGATTACCATGGGAATGCCCCCGGCAAAACTGGGCATTGTCTACCCGCCCGCGGGTTTTCGGCGATTTCTCAATGTCTTGGGTTTTGCCAAAACCCTCGAAATGTTTCTGACCGGCCGTCGGTACGACAGCCGAAGCTGCCTATCCATGGGCCTTTTAAACGAACTGGTGGACCCTGAAGTCTTGGAAACCGCTACCGATCATATGGCAAGGGAGATTTCTGAAAATGCGCCCATGGCCTTAAAGGGAACCAAGCAGGCACTGTATAAAATGGCCGAAAACCCCGTCTTGAACGGAACGGAAGAATCCGAACTTGCCGCGCTGTTTGCCCAGTCACTGGCGAGCGAGGATTTGCTGGAAGGAAGGCGGGCGTTCATGGAAAAACGGAAACCTCGTTTTCAAGGCCGGTAAACCATGACGCAGGTCATCAGCCTGGAAAAAGGCAAAACCCGGATATTGGCAAAAAAGGCTTTTCGAAACTGGAAAAGCCGTTTCAAGGAAGACTTTGACCCTGAAACCTGTCTGGGACATATTTCCCTTGAAACCCTTTCATTTCTGGCCCAGGGCAAGGACAAAAGCACATTTTATCTCTATGATCTGATTATGGGCCTCAATCACCTGGGATCGGGATTTGAATTCAACGAACTGTCGCCCAAGAATAAAATGCGGGTTATTGACCAGTACCTTTTTTTACTGGACCGTATTCGCTATGAAGGCATGAAACGGCTGGGCTGGGTAAAACATTATCCCGGGGAAGAAATCCCCATGGTGGAAATGATCACCCGGTTTGAAATCCTGGCGCCCAATCTCCAGGGGCAGATTCCCATGATGGATCCGGATTATGCGGGTTCAAAAGAGTTTTTCTCGGTCACCACCTTTGAAAAAGAAGGGGTTGTTCGGAAACTGATTCCCAGACTCCTTCAGGTGCTTCAACCTTTCACAAAAGCGACCTGATACCGTGCACCAGCCTGTATAGCTTTTATTTCCGATCACCTTGTACCAAGCTGTGTTGAGAAAATTGCTCTTGACTGGTAAAATTTACACGGTATAATAGGATTATGATTTCAAGAATTCCCGATCTCCCATTTGGCAGAAAAAGTTTTTTTCTCTTTGGCCCCAGACAAGTGGGCAAGAGTACCCTGGTGAGGTATGCCTTGCGCAACAGCAACCATATAGAGATGAATCTTCTGAAATCAGAAGTTTTGTTAAAGTACAAGAAAAATCCAGAACTTTTAAGGCTCGAAGTTGATTTTGTTTTAAAAAAATATCCGCAAGTCATCGTTTTCATCGATGAGATCCAGAAGGCTCCGGAACTACTGAATGAAGTCCATTACCTGATTGAGAAAAATAAGAAACGCGTTTTTTTCGTCATGACCGGATCAAGCGCCAGAAAACTCAAGAAATCATCCGTGAACATGCTGGCTGGAAGGGCCTGGGAATTTCATCTGTTCCCCTTCACCCATAAAGAACTCGGCAAAAGTTTTCAGTTGGATGACGTACTCCTCAAGGGAAGTCTCCCGCCCCTGATCGATGATAATGCTCACGATGCTTTCCAAACCCTGAAGGCATACACCCTCACCTATCTGAAGGAGGAAATTCTTGATGAAGCATTGACGAGAAACATATCCGCCTTCAGCAGATTTCTTGATCTGGCTGCGGATCAAAACGGAAAAATCGTTAACTTTTCCACCATATCGAGGGAAGCCGGGGTTACCAGTAAGACGGTGAAAGGGTATTACCAGATATTGGAGGATACACTTGTTGCCATAAAACTCGAGCCGTATTTGAAGAGTGCCCGGAAAAGACTGGTACGGCATCCGAAATACTACCTTTTCGACACAGGGTGTGTAAACAGCCTGGTCGGAAGGACTCACGTAGCCTCCATTAAGCCGCCGACGGTTTACGGGATGCTGTTTGAACATTTTGTAATCCTGGAAATCATTCGACTTCTTTCTTATTCGCAGCAATTCTTTCGTGTTTTTCACTGGCGATCCTCTCATGGGGCAGAGGTGGACCTCATCGTGGAAAAGGAAGATACCCTGCTGGCCATTGAGATAAAATCCATACCGAGGGTCAGGACGGGGGATCTCAAAGGGCTGAAATCATTTATTGAGGACTACCCGGGTTCGAGACCCGTATGTGTCAGCACGGCAGACAGACCCTACATGGCAGGAAATTTTCCGGTCATCCCCTGGCAGATGGTATTCGAGCCCGAATGGCTGGATTTATGATAAGACACTTAAAAATGGAAGGGCTTACAGCGTCCGGTTTTTCGGAAAAAATGTAAACAATTTTGGACAGGTGATTCATACGTTATGCTGATAGAACAAATGAAGGTCGGGCCCATGGCGGTATTCGCCTATATCGTAGGCTGTGAAACGGATAATGAAGCCCTCGTGATTGACCCGGCCGGCTCTGAGAGAAAAATCCTGAACAGGGTGACCGAACTGGGGCTGACCCTGAAGTATGTGGTCAACACCCACGCCCATGCGGACCACACCTGCGGCAACCGTGCGATCCTGTCTAAAACGGACGCGC
>ERZ890953.749-NODE-749-length-17819-cov-12.962621_pt1 | contig 17819 bp, 11 predicted proteins | sample MGYA00521264_ERZ890953 | MGnify/ENA primary metagenome ERZ890953 (study PRJEB32303, sample SAMEA104408629) | aquatic metagenome | biome: Brackish water; feature: Chemocline; material: water | place: Baltic Sea | collected 2014-10-26T21:54:00 | depth 200 m ...
GTTTTAGCTTTTAATCTATTAGCACTACCTTTTTTCTTTCTGCTTAGACTCTTTTTAGCACCTATTTCGTAAACCACCGACCATTCATGGCGGGGATATAAGAAATATCGGCTCTGCTGATTAAGTAATAATTTTCGCTATAATAGGATTCAATTTTTTATAAAAATGCTTAGTGAAAACCAAACAAAGGCAATAAAAAATATTCCAAATTAAAATGCGGTAGGAGCTACCGTCAAAGCCTCTTAATATCCGAACTTTAGTTTGGAGTTTCTAGGAAGCTTCGCCTTTTAGGGCGAGGTAGTTCACCATAAAATAACTATAATACAAGGTACGCACCATATTTAAAAGGAGATGTTTTGAAAGCTGTAAAAGTTCGTTTACACCCAAACAAAGACAAATCATTGCGTCTCAAATAGGCGCTGTAAGATATTTACAATAGAACGCTTGCTTATAGTCAAGCGCTTCAAAAAACGTACTTGACCGTGGGATACACGGCAATAATGCTTCTCTTCAAATGGCCAGTTAGGTCATGGAAGAAGAATCCACCTCATTCATGGAGTGGAGTATCAAGAAGGATATAAGATCAAACTCACTAATCATCAAAAAGCCACCAAAGAAGCGCTCTATCAAATATGTTTAACGAGCAAATATTCGCTATCCGCTTTTTTTGTCTTTTTTCTTATCGTGTTCTTTCTTTTAAAAGACAAAATTCCTCTGAGTACAACCGTTATGGGTTCCGTTCTTCATGTTGGCGTTCTGAGCTTTCGCTTTTGGGTGGCGTCAAATTACGTAAAAAAGCTTAGCGGCGTGACTTCAGAAAAAAAACTCAACTTTTGGCTAAATTTATATAAAATAGGTACGTTTCTTACGGGAACCCTGTGGGGATTGACCCTCTTTTTTATGGATGGCGCCGATCCTGAAGCTCACTTCATCGTTTATGGAGTCAACATTGGTTTAGCGTCCGCGGGATTGTTGACCCTTGGAGTGCTCTCGTCGGTTTACGCGTCGTTTTTCATACCAATCATGGGATTGTCCACTCTTTGGTTGTTTTTGCAAAACAGTTCCGCTTACACTATACTTGGCTTCATTACGCTCTTGGGCTCCATGTATTATCTCCTCTTTATTAAACGACACGCAAAACACTTTTATCAAATGTCCGTGGATCAAGAAGTTATAAAAGAAAGTATTCAAACGCTTAAAGAAGCGCAAGAGATTAACGAAAAACTCAAAGAGCGCACGGATTTGGCGCTTGAAGGAAGCAACACTTCCGTTTTGGATTGGGATTACGTGACGAACGACTCTTACATATCGCTAAGTTGGAAAGAGATGCTAGGCATAGTTAAGGATACGGGAGACAACGACTTTTTAACTTGGCAGTCGAGAGTCCACAAAGATGATTTAAGAACCGTTTTGCGAAAAATGAGACAAGTCATTGCGCACAAAGAGATATATTTTGAGACGATTCATCGCTTGCGACATGAAAATGGGAAACATATTTGGATTGTTGGAAAGGCGCGACTTTTCTATGACGAAAATGGAAAACTTACCCGCATGATTGGAACGCAAACGGATATTAGCAAAGAAAAAACCGTGCAAATGATCAATGAACGACAGTCGCAAATCATTGAACAGATTCAAGACGCGATAGTCGCCACGGACCTCAAGGGCGTCATAACGAGTTGGAACAAAGGCGCGGAGTCTTTAACTGCTTATAAAAGCGTTGAAGTCATTGGCAAACATATTTCAATGGTATATCCAAAAGAGGATATTAAAGTTCTCAAAAAAAACGTAAAACGCTTGACGCAAGATGGAGAATATCATAAGGAGATTCGCGTTATGAGAAAAAATGGGGAGATTATAGACGTCGATTTATCTTTCTCCATTTTAAAAGATGAACAGGGAAATCCAATTGGAACAATCAGCGTTGGGCAAGACATTAGTGAGCGAAAACAGGTGCAAAATGAACTGCTTCACGAAAAAGAGAAACTCAAACACCAAGCGCACCATGACGCTTTGACTGGACTTCCAAATCGCGCTCTTTTGCATGAAAAGCTTATAGAGAGTATGAAAAGAGCTCAACGCCATGACACAAAAGTCGCGCTACTGTTCATAGATTTGGATCATTTCAAAGAGATAAACGACTCTTTAGGTCATGACGTGGGTGATGAAGTTTTAAAGCAAGTGGCGTATAAATTAAAAAATATTGTACGAAAAGAGGACTCTATCTCACGTTTAGGAGGAGATGAATTCACCATCACTCTTGAGGATTTAAAACAAGGACAAGACGCTTCGTTGTTAGCTCAAAAAATAATAAATCTTTTATCCGAACCAATTATTTTCAAAGAGCATAAATTATACGTCTCTAGCAGTATCGGCGTTAGCGTATATCCTGATGATGGCGACTCGTCTTTAGATCTTTTAAAATACGCCGATTCCGCCATGTACAAAGCGAAAACCGAGGGAAGAAACAATTTTCAATTTTATAGCCATGAGATGACGGCCCTCGCTTTTGAGAGAGTTTCCATGGAGCGACACATGAGAGACGCTCTAAAAAACAATGAATTCACTGTGCTTTATCAACCGCAAATGAACGGAATTACAGACGCCATCATAGGCATGGAAGCGCTCATTCGATGGCGCCATCCAACATTGGGCTTAATATCTCCCGCTAATTTCATTCCGCTCGCGGAGGCGACAGGGCTTATCATAGAGATAGACGCGTTTGTCATGAAAAGCGCCATGACCCAAATCTCAAAATACTACGAACAAGGTCTCAACCCTGGCGTTTTAGCCATGAACCTCACGGTAAAACAACTCCAGCAAAACAGCTTTGCCGAGATATTTGAAGCCTTGATGATAGAGACGAACTGTCAACCCCAATGGATTGAGCTTGAAGTCACCGAGGGACAGATTATGACTAAACCAGAAGAAGCGATTAAAATCTTGAGGAAACTCAGCAATCTTGGAATCAATTTGGCCATAGACGATTTTGGAACGGGTTACTCTTCACTTTCCTATCTCAAAAAACTCCCTATCAACAAACTAAAAATCGACCAATCATTTGTAAGAGGTTTGCCAAATGACGAGGAAGACGCCGCCATAGCGAGAGCCGTCATCGCCCTTGCGAAAAGCTTGAATCTACAAATCATCGCAGAGGGAGTTGAAACAAAAGAGCAAAAAAACTTTATGGTTGAAAATGGGTGTCATAATATTCAAGGTTATTTTTACTCCAAACCAATTTCTGCGGATGAGTTGGAAAATTTACTCCAAAATTATAATTTTTGAAGGGGTCGCCATGAGAGTCGTCAGTTTGATAAATGGGTCTTTAAGTTCGGAAAGTTCGTCGATTTACGCGTTGCGTTACGCGAAAAAACTCGATTGCAAATTTAGTTTGCTTTATATAAGGGAAAAAATCCATTCCAAAGAGTTGGATAAAAGTTTTGAAAATATAAAGCGTTCGGCGGATTATTTGGAAGTCGAAATTGAACTATTGATTCTTGAAGATTTAAAAGAACTCAAAAGCTGGGTTAAGTCAAAAGACGTGGACATGATGTTTTGCTCCTCTAGGCGCAATCACTCCATATTTGACCGATCGTTTGCTCAGTCCATCGTAAAAATGGACATGAAAGTCGATTTGGCCGTTGTCAAAGTCGTGAAGCTTTTTAGAGCCAACAGCGTCGATAGCGTTATTTTGCCCATTAGAGGCTCTAAACTCTCGATTAAAAAATTCACGCTTTTTTACGCCTTCGCTTTTGCCTACGAATCAAAAGCCGAAATTTACTCCATTGACAAGATAAGCAAAAGAGAACTTGCCAAAGTGGACGCTCTTCAAATCAAAGAGAGGCTCAAAGAGGTCATATTTAATCTAAGACACTACTTTAGAATCGCGACCTTGATGGGTTTTAAATTTAATTTAAAACATGACTACACTCTAGCCGAAGGGGAAAAAATAAAAACCCATATAGCGCAAAACGGCTATGATTTAATGATTGTCGGCGCGCACTATGACGGAAGTTTTTTTGGCTCTCATCCCATTGACGCGTTTTTTGAAAACCCAATTATGAACACCATTTATTTTATCGCTTATGAGGAGGAACTATGAAACCTTACGAATTAAGCGCGGAGAATCTTTTACGTCAGTTTAGAACATGCGAAGGGGGTTTGGATTATGGCGAAGCGATTAAAAGGCAAGAGGAGTTCGGGTCAAACGTCATAGAACAAAAGAAGAAGAAAAACTACGTAAAGGAGTACTTTAAACAATACGTGGAATTTTTTCCAATTTTGCTTGAGATAGCCGGAATTTTGGCTTTTATAGCGCAGAGTTATCAACCGGGTCAAGGCAACGACGTCTTGGGTTACGCCATTTTTGGAGCGGTCGTCATCAACGCCAGTTTTACTTTTTGGCAAAACTTTAAAGCGGACAAAGCCATGGAAGCGTTGCTTAAGCTGATGCCGACAATCGTAAAAGTGAGAAGAGAAAACAAAACCCTAGAAGTGGACGCCAGCGAGTTGGTTCCCGGAGACCTAATAATCTTAGAAGAGGGAGATAAAATCGCGGCGGACGCCGTGCTTTTGGAATCAAATGAACTCTATATCAACGCCTCGTCGCTCAACGGAGAGTCAAAACCATCCAAAAGAAGTTTAAATAGCGGCGGCGCAAAAAGAAGCATGGACGCGACAAACATGGTTTACGCGGGAACGGCCGTAGTCAATGGCAGCGCCAAAGCGGTAGTCGTGGCGATCGGGATGGCGACCGAATTTGGAAAGATAGCGACGCTGACAAGCAACATAGAAAAAGGTCTGAGCCCTCTTGAAAAAGAGATTATTAGCATGACGAAAATACTGACGATTCTTGCGTTATTGGCTGGAGTCGTATTTTTCTTGCTTGGATATTTCTCCGGAAAAGGCGCTCTTATCGCGGCTATCTTCGCTCTCTCTTTGATAGTGGCGAACGTTCCCGAAGGACTTTTGCCTACCATAACGCTTTCGCTCTCGCTTGCTTCGCAGAGAATGGCGAAGAGAAACGCGCTCATTAAAAATCTGGCGTCCGTTCAAACTTTGGGCAGCGTTACGACAATCTGCACGGACAAGACGGGAACGCTTACAAAAAACGAGATGTCTTTAAAAGAGATTTATCTCTCAAGCGGCGAAAGAGTTAGCGTGAGCGGCGGCGGATATGATTTAAGCGGCGAGTTTTCTCTAGTTAGCGAAAACGAGCGCTCAAAAAACCACTTGGAAAATCTCCTAAAAGCCGGCGCGTTTAATTGCAGAGCCACCATAGAAGATGGCAAGACGCTCGGCGACCCGACCGAGTTGGCGCTCGTGGCGGCCGCTAAAAAATACGCGATAGACGTCAAATTTGAGAAAATCAAAGAAAACCCTTTTAGCAGCGAGCGAAAAATGATGTCCACGTTCGCAAAGCTGGGCGACAAAGAGATTTTGTACGTAAAAGGCGCGCCCGAAGTCGTGTTCCTTAAAAGTAAATATTATCAAGACACGGATGGCGTCAAAGAGTTTGACGAAGACGCGAAAGCTAAAACGCAAGCGGAGTTGGAGAGTTTCCAAAACAGAGCTTTTAGGGTTTTGGCGATAGCGACGCATGACAAGGACGAAGAGGAAAATCTAACGCTGTTGGGTCTTGTCGCCATTATGGACGTTCCTAGAGAAGAGGTTAAAGAGGCTTTGGCTAAGTGCTATACCGCTGGCATCCGAACCATTATGATTACGGGCGATAACGAAAAGACCGCGGCGGCTATCGGACGGAGCGTCGGGCTTAAGTTTGATGGCGTTTTAACCGGCGCCGACGTGGCGAAACTCAGCGAAGAAGAGCTTCAAGAGACGCTAAAGGAAAAAACCTATATTTTCGCAAGGATGGCGAGCGGTCAAAAACTCAAAATTGCGGACGCCTTGCAAAGCAATGGGGAGGTGATAGCCATGACTGGAGACGGAGTCAACGACGCCCCGTCGCTTAAAAAAGCCGACATCGGCATCTCCATGGGAAGCGGAACGGACGTGGCCAAAGAGGCGAGCGACATGATACTTTTGGATGACAACTTCAACTCAATCGTCTCAGCCATAGAGGAGGGGAGAACGGTTTACTTCAACATCAAAAAATTCGTGACTTACATCTTGTCTTCAAACGTTCCCGAAATCGCCCCATATATTCTCTCCTTTTTCCTAAAAATTCCAAATCCTTTATCCGTTATCCAGATTTTATCCATCGACCTCGGTTCGGACATGCTCCCTGGACTCGCTCTTGGAAGCGAAGCGCCTGAGAAAAACGTTATGAAAAGAGCGCCCGTGGGCAAGGACGAAAAAATCTTGGATTTTGAAGTGTTTAAGAGAGGATATTTTTTGATAGGCGTCATCGAAGCGAGCGCCGCCATGTTCGCGTTCATAACCTTTCTCTTAAGTCATGGCTGGCAATACGGTCAAGTGGATTTGCACGACCCTGTTTTCCAAGCGCAGGCGATGACCATGACGCTTCTTGGCGCGATTACAAGCCAACTCGCCAACGCATGGACTATGAGAAGTTGGGATTTCAACGTCTGGACGCTGCGTTGGAACTCGAACAAAACTTTGCTATTTTCCATGGCGACGGTTTTTGCGTGGATGTGGACGCTTTTAAACGTGGAGTCGGTTCAAAAAGTCTTTAACACGGCGCACGTGCCGCTTGGGGATTTATGGATTTTAATCCCATTTCCAATCATCATTCTTGTTTTTCATGAGACTTACAAATATTTTAGACTTCAAAAAATGGCATGATGGATGAAGCCAGCCATGAGATTGAGAGCTTTGATTCCATCGTGAAATCCATAGTTTCTCCATAAATTCGCGCTATCATTTTGATAATGAAAGAATTAAAAAAAATGGGGGAGGGAACGGATGAATGATTTTAGAAGAATTAGACAGACCTAAAGTGCTTATTGTGGATGACCAGCCTGAAAATCTAGCGATTATTGCCGACATGCTAAAAGACGTGAGAGTGGAGCTTTTTGTGGCTTCAAGCGCAAAAGAAGCCCTCCTAAGAATCGAACCAAACGCGATAGACCTTATTTTACTTGACGTCGTTATGCCAGAAATGGATGGCTACTCTCTGTGCGAAACGATTAAATTCAATCCAAAAACGAAAGACGTCGCGGTCATATTCACATCCGTGCTTTATGGAGTTGAAGACAAGCTCAAAGGGTTTGCCTGCGGAGCGGACGATTACCTTTCAAAACCGATGATACGGGAGGAATTGGTCGCTAAAGTATCTCTGCACCTGCACAAAATAATGGTTTTTAAATCCCTCAAACAGCTCTTGCGCAGATCTTACCACGAACTGTACAACCCCTTGGCGATCATCAATACTTCACTCGAGATGCAAGAGATAACATACGGACTAAGTCGCTACATGGAAGCCATATCAGCCGGCTCTAAAACCCTACAGTTGGTTTATGACGATTTGTACTACTCTTTAAGCGAGACGAAAAAAGAGGGGATGGTGGAAAAAGTAGACATGGCGAAGTTTGTGGGAGAAAGAGTGCGTTTTTTCGCCTCTCTAGCCCATGTTAAAAAAATCGCCATTGAGTTTGTAGGGGAAGAGGAGAGTTTCGTTTGGATGCGCAAAGTGGATTTACTCAGAGTCGTGGATAACACTTTGTCCAACGCGGTGAAATACGCGAAGTCGAGTACGACAATCGTCATTAAGGTTCTCAGTCTTAAAGATTCCGTGGAGCTCTCGTGTCAAAATAGCGGCGCCGACATTAAAAATCCAAACAGAATTTTTGAGGATGGATATAGAGAAAACTTTGAGCAGATTGGCATGGGGATCGGTCTCGAAATCGTGGCGACCATTTGTAGCGCTTACAAGATTGTCCCAAAGGTGACTTCCTTCGACTCCATAACCAAATTTACGTATCTCTTGCCTAAAGTTTTAAAAGGAAGTCTATGAAAGCCTTTTTATCCGAAGGTTACCGCCTAAACCTTTCAATCGCGTTTGAGGATAATTTCGAAGCAGGCTCCTTTTGTTTCGTTTCGCCACTTTAGTTCTCCGAGAAGATGCTTCTCCACAATCGTTTTAGCTATATAGAGCCCAAGTCCCGTACCGTTGAGTTCTTTTTTCGTTGAAAAATAGGGTAGCCCTAGTTTGTTCATAATCGATTTTTCCATTCCACCCGCGTTGTCGCGCACGGAGATGGTTATCGTCTCATCCGTTTCGCTCGCGTTTACGTCGATTGTGGGCTGAATCGTATTCCTTTGAAGGAGAGCTTCTTTCGCGTTTGAGACAAGAGAGAGTAAAACTTGTATTAACGAGCCTTTGTCGATGGACAAAGGCTTTTTGACGGAGTTTTGGACGTTTAGCGAAACGCCATTGCTCTGCAAACTTTCTCCTATGGAGCTAAAGGTGGCCTCGAAAACGTCTTCTATGGTCGTTGCGTCGTTTTTGTTCGTCGGCTTAAAAAACGTAACAAAATTGTCAATGGTCGTAGAGAGTTTCTGCGCTTGAAGCGAAACGGAGTCTACGCAAGTACGCAACTCTTCGTCCGAGACTTTTTCGCCGATTTCCATGGATAATTTGACGCTGTTAACCAAAATCGACACAACGTTGAGAGGCTGCCTCCACTGATGCGCTATCATGAAAATCATCTCTCCCATAGCGGCTTGGCGCGATTGCGCTATCATGGTTTCGTCTTTTCGCGTCATCTCTTCTTGAAGCTTTTTAAGCTCGGAAATGTCGCTGAATACGATGTTGATTGTAGCTTCTCCAACTAATTTACCCACGAGATGCGCCCAAAAAACCTCACCGTTTTTTTTTAGCATTTGTATGTCGCAAGATTGAGTTTCGCCCAAATCAAGTATCTTGTTACGAAAGAAATAGTATGCGTCTTCATACTCGCTAGCGATAAATTTTGACAAACTTTTTTTGATAAAAGAACTTCTATTCTCCTTGAGGATGGAGCTGGCAGTGAGGTTTAGCTCAGTAATGGAGCCTTTGTTGTCAATCGTGAGATAACCGACTGGAGCGAAATTGTAAAGGTCGAAATACCTTTGCTTGGACTTCTCGAGTTGTTCTTGCGCGATTTTAAGCTCTTCGTTTTGCATCTCAAGCTCAATCTTGTGAACTTCAAGTTCCTCAAACGTCGTTTTTATCTCTTTCTCGGACATCTCGTCGATTTGCTTGTGAAGTAGCTTTTCTCCGCAAAGATATTTCTCCGCTTTGCCCCTTAAAAGCTTTTCATACTCCCGTGATTCTTTTTTTTCACTCATTGGATTGGCCTTTTTTTAACATTAAAAGATTGTAGCAAAAAAGTATGGAGGAATTATGGTGTTTTTACGACTCCTCGGCGCTTTCGTCATTTTTATCCGAGTTTTGTTTTATGTTGCGCTCGGTTGTTGCGATGGCGTAGACTTCTCCTTTCTCGTTTAACAAAGCCGTCGCCGTTAGCGACACTTCGAGAGTCGCTCCGGACTTCGTTTTTCTTTTCGTCGCGAAGGGCTCTATGATTTCGCGTTTGCCAAGCTTTTGCAAAAGTTCGAATTCAGATTCGAGAAGTTCGCTCGGAATCCTCTCCTTGGCGTTCATTTGTAGCGCCTCTTCTTCGCTCCATCCATAGATCTTTCTCGCCATCGGGTTCCATGCCAGTATCTTTCCATCAAGGTCTTGCATGGTGACGGCGTCGTTGGAATCTCGGACGATCGCCGCCATGCGAGAGAGATCGGAGTTGACTTCGCTTAGCGTCAGTTTCATCCTTGTGATTTGAGTGATGTCTATAAAAGTGATGACGGCTCCCTCTATGACATTTTCAATAGTGCGGTATGGCTGAATGCGCATCATATACCATTTGCCCTCGATCGTTTTTACCTCGATCTCTTTAGACTCCAAAGTGTCGAGAGTTCTTTGAATGTCGTCCTTAAGAGTGTTGTAGCCGACGAGATTCGAGGCTATGTGATTTAGCGGTCGCCCCAAATCGCTTGGAAGAAGGTTGATGATCTTTGTGAGCGTCGGAGTGAAACGAAGTATGCGAAGTTCTTGGTCCACAAACACCGTTCCTATGTCCGTTCCCGCGAAAAGATTGTTCATGTCGTTGTTCGAACGCGACAAATCCATCACCTTGATTTGTAGTTCGGTGTTTACCGTCGAGAGCTCTTCGTTTACCGATTGCAACTCCTCTTTTGAAGTTTCAAGCTCTTCGTTGCTTGATTGCAACTCTTCGTTCATGGATTGGAGCTCTTCGCTAAAAGATTTCAACTCTTCGTTCGAGTTTTCAAGTTTTTCATTGGCGGTTTTTGGAAACTCTTCTTGATGTTTGAGCTCTTTGGTGAGATTTTCTATCCTTTCGCCGGCTTCCGATTCGGAAATATTGGTCTCTTTGAAGGAAAGCTCTTTGATTTCCTTGTTGGAAAGGGGAACTTCTTCAAAAACGATTAGATAAAGCGGAACGACTCGCTCGAGGGTCGTCTTAAGAGGAACGACGCTTAAGTTCACTTTGACGAAAGTGTTGTTTATTTTTACGCTAAGCCCCAGACTCCGCGCGAGGCTTTTTGTTTGCGCCGCCTTCTTTAGCGCTATGCTCAGTCCTCGTTTTATCCCTTTTCTCGCCATTTTTATGACGTTGCTGACTCCCGGTTCGCCCGAGGGAAGTTCAAAATACATTCCCGTTTTCCCATGTAGATAGAGAAGGTCGCCTTTGTCGTTTACGAGAGTGGCGGCGTGAACGACGTACTGAAGAAGCGCGTGTTCTGTCAACTCTCGCATGGATTGTCTCGCCACTGACGAGTTGTTTTTTTCGACCATGGCGGATGTGACTCGAGTGGCGCCGCCGGCTGGAAAAACTTTGCCAATGTTGATTATATGCTTGGAGCTGAAGAGATTTTTGCGCTCGTAAATGTTGGATTTTGCGTCAAGAGTGGAAAAAAGGTTTTCCGAATCGCCTATGCTTTCGGAACTTCCCAAAAACAAAATTCCTTTCGGATTGAGAGCGTAGTGAAACAAAGGGATGATTTTTTTTTGCAAACCCGCGTTCAAATAGATGAGCAAATTCCTACAGCTTATGAGGTCTAGTTTTGAAAATGGCGGGTCTTTGATGAGATTTTGCTCGGAAAAAATCAACATATCTCTGATGTTTTTGTTGACTCGGTAGCTGTTTTCCTCAGAATTAAAAAAGAGAGATAGCCTTTGAGCAGAGACGTCCGCCGCGATGTCGGCGGGGTAGAGGCCGGTGCGGGCTTTGGCTATCGCCTTTGGGTCTATGTCTGTGGCGAAGATTTGGACGAGGTTGTTTTTTCGACTCTTTTGCATGTGCTCTTTGATGAGAATCGCGATGGAGTAAGCCTCCTCTCCGGTTGAGCAGCCCGCCGTCCAGACCCTGATGTAGTCGTTTGGAGATTTGTCCTCAAATAGTTTGGGAATGACTTTTTCAAGCGACCTAAACGCCTCTTCGTCGCGGAAAAAACTTGTCACTCCTATGAGAAGTTCTTGAAAAAGAGCCTCCACTTCATGGGGCGTTTGTTGGAGGTATTTCACGTACTCCTCTATGTTGTCAAGCTGATGCAAAGCCATGCGTCTCGCGACGCGACGGTTTATCGTGTTGGTTTTGTACTGCGAAAAATCGCAGCCAATGTTAGAGCGCAGCAGAACGAATATTTTGTTGAGTTCGTTTTCATACTTTTGATCTACGCTCAGTTTGATTTTGTTTGAGGAGGCGAAAGCATGCGTTGCGTAGGCGATGAGTCTATCGGGCATTTCTGCTGGCGAGAGCGTGTAGTCCACCAAGCCGGTGGAAATCGCGCTGGTTGGCATTCCGTCGTACTCCGCGGTTTCTGGTTTTTGAACCATCACCATTCCGCCTTCTTCTTTGATGGCTTTGACGCCTTGCGTTCCATCGCTTCCCGTGCCCGAGAGAATGACGCCGATGGCTCTCTCTTGTTGGTCTTGAGCCAAAGAGCGAAAAAAGAAATCGATGGGAAGGCGCATCCCTCTAGGAGACGGAGGCTCGAGTAGTTGAAGCTTTCCGTTGATAAACGCCATATAGTACGCGGGCGGGATGATGTACGTAGAGTTTATTTGAACTTCCATACCGTCGTAAACCTCGTAAACCTTCATTTTTGTATATCTTTGGATTATTTCGGTTAGAATGCTTTTATGATGAGGGGCGAGGTGCTGGACTATCACGAAAGCCATGTTTGGATTCACGCTCGCGGGCATGGAGGAAAAAAAAGCTCCAAACGCCGAAATGCCGCCCGCTGAAGCGCCTATGCCAACGATGGGAAAATTTATTTGAGTTCCTCTTTCTTCTTCATCTAAACCGATTGTTTGTTCTTTTGCCATCAAAACCCTTTACCAAGATAGTTAATTTGGAATATTTTTTATTGCCTTTGTTTGGTTTTCACTAAGCATTTTTATAAAAAATTGAATCCTATTATAGCGAAAATTATTACTTAATCAGCAGAGCTGATAACTCTTATATCCGCGCCATATACTTTGGAGTTGTAACTATTTGTTGAGAATATCGTTTAAACTATGAGAGTAATGATTTTCTTAGTATTTATTGGTGATTGTAGCGTGCGAGTTATTATGTCAAAGTTATCATTTTTAAAATTTCAACCACATGACTTGATATGGCTCTAAGGTCGTTTTTTCATTCGCTTGAACAATGCTTTTTGACAATAAGTCTCTTAGCTCTACTTGGAACTCTTTTGGTAACGTAAATTCAATTTTTTCATTGCAAAAGTTATGCAAGGCTAAAATGGATTCTTTTTTGTCCAAGGAGTGTTGTAAAATCGAGAATAAGCCATTTTGCATATCGACAAATTCAAACTCCCCGAAGGGGTTGAAAGATTTTTCATTTGTTCTAATGGAAATCAATCTTCTGTAGGCGGAGAAGATTATCTTCTCCAAGCTGCCCTCGCAAGTCAACTTTTCAACCAAACGGTCATAGTTGAATTTTTCTCGGTTTATTGTGCGATTTATTCCACTTAGGTTTACTCCATCACGATAGTTCCTTGAGCCAACAAGAGAGTGAAAATATATGCCGGGGACTCCGGGCATCGACAGAGTAACGGCTTGCGCCAACAACATTCTTTTGGCTCTAAGAGTATCGTCTTCATCTGGATGACTCAGTATGTCTATGTATGAGCAGTTCAATTCGTAAGGTTTTTTGCCCTCTGGCGTGTCTCTATGGGAGACTAGCCCACCATGAGACTCCGTATTTTTGACGAGATCGTCCAATTCGTCATCATCTAGCAAGCCACTCACCGGTCTGACTCCACATCCATCATGAGAAGCGGTAAAGTTGAAGAAGCAGACCTTATCGCTAGGCAAAGTTAACGTTTTCGCCCAAGAGGTGAGTTTGGTGGTGTCGCTCGTTATGACTGAGTGCGCGAGCAGCGGAGGCAAGGCGAAATTATAAACCATTTGCGCCTCGTCCGCCCCGCTCCCAAAATATGATATGTTTTCGTTGTGAGGAACATTCGTCTCCGTAATGATGATGACCTCTGGCGCCACCTCGTGAAGCACCTCTCTCATCAGTTGTATGAGTTCATGCGTCTGAGGCAGATGAACGCAGTCCGTCCCTATCTCTTTCCATATGAACGCGATGGCGTCGAGGCGAATCAGAGTGGCCCCCTTCTCCACGTAGTAAAACAGAGCGTCTAAAACGGCGGCCAAAACTTTGTAGCTGGCGTAGTTTAAGTCCACTTGATCTTTTGAAAACGTCGTCCAGACGTCATGAATCTTCCCAGACGCGTCGATGAACTCAGACAAAAGTGGTGTGGCGCGAGGACGAACGACTTTGCTTAAGTCTATCAGCGGGTCCAACTCTAAAAAGAAATCTTTATACTCTTCATCCCCGTTCATGTACGCTTTAAACCAGTCGGAATATTGCGATATGTGATTTATCACTCCGTCAACCATAAGTCTGTAATCATCGCTGATGTTTTGAACTTCCCTCCATGAGCCAAGTTTTGGATCAACTTCAGAGTAGTTGATAACCGAAAACCCATCATCCGAGGAGTATGGATAAAAAGGCAAAATATGGACGGAGTTCACTATTCCTTTGAGATACGCGTCCAAAAATAGTTTCAAGGTTTCTAACGGCGCTTCGCCGGGACGCTGAACTTGATCTCCGTAAGTTATCAAAATGGTGTCTTTTTCGCTTAGATGATACTCGGTAGATTTTATTGTTTGTTTGTATTTTTTGATTAAATCTTTTATGAGCTCATATACTTTTTTTGAGTCATCGGCTCCATAGAGAAACTCCAAACGTTCAAGTGAGGTATGCGATTCGTATTTTATGTTTTGCATTTGCTACTCTTCGTTGTCAGACTTGACGGCGATATAAAATTTTTCTGAGAAATCAGGCATAACCGAACGAACCGTTATCCAAGGTGAAAGCGGTGGAACTCCCATCGGGTCTTCATAAAATTCAATTGCCGCCGTTTTGATGGCGTCTTGAAAGGCTTCAACCGCCAAAATTTCTGATTGTCGGTCATACACTAAATCATTGAGTTTGCTCAGAGCGTTGTATTTTGATATTTCAAACCTAGACTCTTGATAATAGGATGAAAGCAACGTTTTAAACGACGCCTCAGAAAACACGACGCCTTCTTGAGACAAAATGCGAAAGAGCGTTTTGGCAATGTCGTTCGCCATTTTATATACGCCGCCTCCCGCGTCTTTAGAACCCAACTCTTGATGTTTATGCTCATAACTGTCCATAATTTCCGTTTGACAGATGCGACGGTTTGAAGTGTTTTTGTAAACTTCTGAAAGCGTGGAGACTTCAAGCCCCCAAGTCGGAGATATGCCAACGCCACGACCAAGCGAACGTATGAATGAAAATTCACCTGAAAGAGCGTAGCGGAAACTTTCCATATACTCCAAGTATCTGTTCGTGCCAAAAGTCATCGTAAGGGCTTTGATGAGTGGAGTGTAAAAAAGTCTCGTGACCCGTCCATGAAGCTTGTTTGTAACTCTTGAGTAATACCCTTTGTTAAATTCAAAATCAAGCGCTGGATGAACGATGGGGTAAAACAGTCTCGCGACAATCTCTTTTTTATAGTTTACAATGTCGCAATCATGAAGGGCGAAAGCGTAGTTGCTTTGATCCGTTAAACCGTAACCGATCATTGTCCAAACGTTTCTCCCTTTTCCCGGAGTGTCTAAGCCTGGAAAATGCTCATTAGTGAGGTTTGCGTAAATCTCTTTGATTCTAGGACCGTCGTTCCAAAGTACGTCCACCTGACAGTTGAGAACGCTCATTCGCTTTTTCACCTCTTCAAACTGCTCTTTGGTGGCGCGATCAAGCCCAAGAATGATTTTATGAAGATAGTTGACGTCTTTTAGTTCATCTATGATGGTCTGCATCGCGGGCGTTTCAAACTCGGAATAGAGCGCTGGAAGCAGAAGCACCATGTTTCTCCTTTTAGCAAACTCTTTTAGCTCTTTTTCCATATCTTCTATGGGACGGCCACCTAAGTTTTGTAGCGTCGTTATTACGCCGTTTTGAAAGAAATCAGACATTTACGTCTCCTTTGATAATTATCATTAAGTCTATTACGTTTGTTCCACTCGCTCCGGTCGTAACAAGAGCGCCTATCTGTTTTAAAAAGTTGTAACTATCGAAATTGTTTAAATAACTTTGCATCTCCAAAGATTTTATTCTTTGGAGTGTTTCATACTCAACTACTCCACCCGCGGCGTCGGAATTTCCATCTATGCCATCTGTTCCGGCAGATAAAAACGTCAAGTTCAGATTTTTGTCTTTTATCTCTTTTAAGGCTAAAAGCGCGGCGTGTTGATTTCTGCCACCCTGCCCCTCTCCCTTAACTTCCAAGGTGCATTCTCCGCCAAAGATTAGGCAGTTCTCTTTTGAGGTTTGCACTGTTGCAAACATGAATTTAAGCGCCTCCGACACCTCTCCGCTCACGCTTTGTTGAACTATTTTGACGTCCAAACCTAAAGACGAAGCTTTCTCTCTCGCCGCGTTCTTGGCGTCCGCGTTTGAAGCTAAAATATGATGAGAAACTCTTTCAAGTGGCTCAGAAGGCGACTCTTTAATATGATTGTTTGACCCTAAAGTTAAGACGGTTTGCACGGATTTTGGCATGCGCGAGTAGAGGTTTTTTACTTTTAGTAGCTCTTTTGCGTCAGCAAAACTGCTGTTGTCCGCATAGAGCGGAGCGGAGCCAATGGCATGTAAGTCATCGCCAATCACGTCTGATAAAACCAAAACGATTCCAGACGCCAAACATCGCTCGGCCAATCTTCCGCCCTTGAGTTGTGAAATATGTTTTCTTACGGCGTTTATCTCTTGGATTTCAAGATTTTCGCTCAACATCAAATCCGTCGCTTCTTGAAGATCGTCCAAATTTATTGGGCTTATTGGTATCTCAATGAGAGCGGAGCTTCCGCCAGAGAGCAGGTAAACGTAAAGGTCTTCTTCATCACACTCTCGCATCATGCTCAAAAGCGCTTGCGCGGAGTCTACGCTGTCCATCGAGGGAATCGGATGAGAGCCTTTTTTCATCTCTATTTTTTCTAATTGACGTTCACGATTTGGAACCACTATCAGGCCCTTATATATTTTATCGCCTAGTATCTCTTCCATCTCTTTGGCCATGGAGTAAGCTGCTTTTCCCGAGCCAAAAACATAAAGGTTTTTATATTTGCTCAAGTCGTAACTTGTGGCGTCAACGTTTAAAACGTCTCCATCCAAAGCACATCTGTTTTTCATGAAACGACATGGTTTAACGCTCTCCAAGGCGTACTCAAATATCTCTTTAGCCATCTCGCTTGACATGTAGCACCTTCAACAAAGATTCATTCCAACCCTTTGGACCGGAATGCGCGGATTTGATGATTTTAGCGCAATCAATATCCGCGTAGGTTCCATCATGAAGCTGAATCAAAACTCCAACGTCCGCGGACTTTAACATGCCAAAATCATTAGCGCTATCTCCAAGCGCAATCGTTTTTAATTTTTTTGAAAATTTCTCTTCAAAAAGGTGGGTCAGACGTTTCATGGCTTTAGCCTTGTCTTGCCCTTGCGATATGAGATGATAAAATCTACCACCTTTTACGACGTCCAACTTCTCTTTATGAGCCTCTTTTTTTATAAGTTCCATGTCTATTTCGCCCGTGCTTATAAAGGGTTCGGTGAAGTCTCTTTGCATAGAGTGAGCCGCGTCCTCTTCGTCCAAACCGGTAAGTTTCATGACTTCATTTACACTCATGTCCCCAAACCCTTTGAGTGGATATTTCTCTTGAAGGGTTTTAAAAAATAGTCTAAGTTCTAAATAACTTTGAGCTTCGCTTATCTTTACGTGACGATTTTGACTTGGCGCGCTTTGAGCAAGCGCGGAATCGGCCGGTAAAAAAATTCCAGCTCCGTTTTCAACTATGAAAGGGCATTTTATATCCAGTTTTTCTTGCAGAATCCTAACTTCGCTAAAGGTTTTGCTTGTGACGATTATAAGTGGTATTGAGTTCTTTTTTAAATAAGATATGACTTCAGAAGCGTCAGCGAAGCTATAATCATTGTGATTTAAAAGCGTTCCATCAAGATCTGTAAAAATTAAATACTCCAACAAGGTGTCTCCTTTTGTTGTCCATATGATAACAGATTTCAAACGCCCTCTGAGTCAGAAGGCGCTTAATAGTTAATCATTCAAACAATTTCACAAGCTTCTTTTTTATGAAATTAGAATGCCATAACGTGGTGAAACTAGACAATTATTCAACTAAATTCAAAAATTTTAAATATAATTTTTACAAATTTTGCACAATCGATAGTTAGACTAAACAAACAATAAGTATATAAATTATATGATACAAC
>ERZ890953.751-NODE-751-length-17773-cov-4.120612_pt1 | contig 17773 bp, 8 predicted proteins | sample MGYA00521264_ERZ890953 | MGnify/ENA primary metagenome ERZ890953 (study PRJEB32303, sample SAMEA104408629) | aquatic metagenome | biome: Brackish water; feature: Chemocline; material: water | place: Baltic Sea | collected 2014-10-26T21:54:00 | depth 200 m ...
TTGAAGATATGCAATAATGGTAAGATTCTTATATGATGCAAGATGATGGGTACTTCTAGTTGTCGTTAAGCGCAGCGTTAAACTGAAACCTTTTTGATACCTTTTAACATCGTTGTACCTATATAATGCAATGTATGAAGTTGCGCTCATTCGCCAGACTCACCCTAAATTTCTCGCGAATATCCTATTGTCATAATTCCTTGCAGGAGTATATGTGATGCTAGAAAATGAGCATAATGGTAATAAGGTCACAACAGTTTTAGTGGTGGACGACAACGCTCTGAATCGCGAGCTGGCTATGGATTTACTGATGGATGCGGGCTACCTGGTTCTTCAGGCGGAAGGCGGAGAAGCAACCCTGACGCTGCTCGAAAACAATCATGGCATTGATGTAATTCTGCTCGATGTGATGATGCCAGGATTGAATGGCTATGAAACATGCCGCCGAATCAAAGAGCACCATCTCTGGCGTCTGGTTCCAGTAGTAATGTTGACAGCTTTAAGCGATGTAGATAGTAGAGTGGCAGCGCTGGATGCGGGTGCGGATGATTTCCTGAGTAAACCATTCAATGAAGAAGAACTGCTTGCCAGGGTAAAGACATCGGCGCGGGTTAAAGAACTCCACGATCAATTGGAAGATACCGAGAGCATACTTTTTGCGCTGGCGAACGTTGTTGAAGTAAAAGATGAATACACCGATAATCACCTTAAACGAATGGCCCATTTTTCAGAGCGGCTGGCCCACTTGGCAGACCTCACTCCAACCGACCAACGCTATGTGCGCTTCGGCGGAATTTTGCATGATATCGGCAAGGTGGGAATCAGCGATATGATTTTGCGCAAACCAGGAAAACTGACGTTGCAGGAATACGAAATCATCAAAGCACATACCGTGCTAGGCGAACAGATCGTCCAACCCATGCGTTTTGGGACACAGGTAGGCCCGATTGTGCGCGGCCACCACGAACGCTGGGATGGTCTGGGCTACCCCGATGGACTGTCTGGCGAAAAAATTCCCGTAGGAGCACGCATCGTAACAATTTGCGACACCTTCGATGCAATGACCAGTGACCGACCCTATCGTAAAGCTCTCTCTGCCGAAATGGCCATCGAAGAGCTTCGTAAACATGCTGGGACACAATTTGACCCCAGCTTGGTCGAGATATTTTTGCAGCACCTCGATGAAATATACCAATCAGATGAAGCCAGTGGATAACAGCTATACCTCACGCACTGATTCTCAAGAACCGCGCTATACCGTTCTAGTTGCCGATGATGACGCCGTCATTCGTGCTATGCTGACTGATAAATTAGAGCAAAGTGGATTTAGCGTAATCAGCGCCCAGAATGGCGAGCAGGCTTGGGAACTTGCAAATACACATACTCCTCGGGTTGTTATTCTCGATTGGGTGATGCCAAAAATGGACGGGCTGACCGTCTGTCGGAAGATAAAAGCTACCCCGTCTTTATGTGGAATTCAAGTGATCGTTTTGACTGCCCGTGGGCAGGATGCGGATCATTTCGAAATCCAGGCATCTGGCGCAAATTTAATCCTGGTCAAACCGATCAGCCTGCGCATCCTGGTGGAATATGTCCGACAATTGGGAACTGCTCCGGCTAATACCCTAAGTACGGTTACTAGAGCCATGGCAGAAAGAATTCCGAAAACATAGATGTGCGTGGGGGCGGCGCCCTCAAGCACATCTATGTTTTCGGCCTTTTGAAGTTCGAGGCTGAGCAGTCGTAAAGAAGCAATCAAATCTGTAAAACTAATGATCGCCATATCGGGGGAGCAGCCCGATGGAGGCCAGAATGACAGATGAACACCCCAAGGTTCTCGTAGTTGACGATAGCCAGGCAACTTTGAACCTGATCAGCGGATATCTCAACCAATTGGATGTGCAGGTGTTTGCTGCTAGCAGTGTCACCGAGGCGCTGGCTCTAGCGCGCATAAACCACCCTGATCTGGTTTTGTGTGATATTGTTTTTCCAGAAAGCAGTGGATATGAGTTCGTAGATGTATTGCGTGCAGATGAGACGCTCGCTGATACCCCCATCGTGCTGATGACCGGCGTGTCGGCCCTACAAGATCGCTTACGTGCTGTAAATTCAGGAGCTGACGACCTACTGACCAAGCCCTTTGACAAAGCCGAATTGACATCGCGCGTTAAAACACTGCTGCGCCTGAAAAAGCGCGAGGATACTATCCGCAGAGCCAATGTGGAACTTCGCGAACGCATGCGGCTGATGTCTACTTTATTTCTGATAGGCAATCAGTTGCGCGATAGCCTCGATCCAGCGGATATTTACCGGGTGATTCGAGAAGCCTTGACCACCATTGTTGGGGTAAAAGCATTCTCGATTTACCTGCGATTGAAAGATTCTGTCGAACGCTTTGACCTAGTTGTAATGCACGGTTTGAAAGACACAGCCGTACCAGAACAAATTGAACTCACACACCTCCACCGCTCGATCTTATCTCAGATGCAGGCTGGCAAACCGTTTTTCCATCAAAATTCTGAAGCTAAAGCCCCTCAATTACTCGAAGAGCAGCAAGCTTTCCTTCTGCCGGTGTTCTCTACGGTACCGCTGATCTCTCAAAAATTTCTGTATGGTTTGATCAATGTGCATGCGTATTCTGGCGAGGGCGGCGAGCCATTGGATTTCGACCTGATCACATTACTCAGCAGCCAGGTTGCGGGCGCACTGCACGCCGTGCGCATGCATAATCAAATTAAAACTTATGCTGACGAGCTTGAGAAATCTGAACGCAAACTGTTGCAGGTGAATCACTCTCTGGAAAGGCAGATGTTTCACCTGCACACTCTGATGTTGTTTTCCGCCCAACTTCACAGCACAGTTTATTTACCGAAGATCTACGATTATGTACGCGACCTGGCAATTAACTTCATCGGTATCGAATCCTTCTTCATCCTCTATCGCGATGATTGGGGGGATGAACACTCGTTTGCAGGAGTTGCGGACGGGGTGGATATCGAACCCCGAGAGATCAGCGAGGCGCACTATGAAACTCTGATTCCAATCGTGGAGCAAAGCGGCCAATCTTTCTTTCGCGTAAACCCCGGATCAGTTTTCGAACCCATAGCCGCTACGCATGAGAGAATGCCTGTAGCTTGTATTCCTATGAAAATTGAAGAAAAATCCCGTGGTGTATTTGTTATCGAAAGTATGTTGGCTCAGAAAACCACCTTTACACAGCAGGATTATGAGCTATTAGCTTTGTTAACCAGAGAAGCCGCTACGTCAATCCACAATGGCCATCTTCACCGGCGCGTGGAACAGCTTTCTGTCACGGATGGCTTGACCAGAGTGTACAATCGGCGCTATTTTGACCAGAGTTTTCCGGAGGAGATAAAACGCAGCGAACGCTATGAACATCCGCTATCGCTGATCATGTGCGACATCGATGACTTCAAAAAAGTCAACGATGAATACGGTCATTTGGCGGGGGATGATGTGCTACGTGAAATCGCTCGCCGAATCTCTACAACACTTCGTGATATTGACCTGGTTACCCGCTTCGGCGGCGAGGAGTTTGCCTTGATCTTACCAGATACCACACAAGATTCTGCGCTGGTGGCTGCGGAACGTATTCGCGAGGTTGTCGCTGATCAGCCGGTTGTCTACGAAGATTCACATATCCAGGTCACACTAAGCCTGGGGGTGGCATCCTTCCCAGAATACCAGATGGCGAATACATTAATCGCTGCAGCCGATAAAGCTATGTATCTGGCAAAAATTAGCGGCAAGAACCAGGTCCGCTACGCGCAACTCTTGGCTGATGATGAGGATAGGTAGCCTATGAAATCTGCGCAATCCTCGCAAATCGGGAGAACTTCCGCATACCAGGATTTCCAGCATCGTTTACAAGACCCGGATGAAATAACCCGCCAGGCAACTGTCCTCGAGTTGATGGTTATTGGGCAACCCTTTGCTGACGATTTACTGATTGCTACCCTGGGCGACCCCAGCGCGCGCATCCGGCAGATCGCGGCTGAAGGCCTGTTGGAATTAGCTACCGAATCCACCATTACGAAATTGGCTGAAACATTGCGCCTGGAGGAAACGACTCTGCGAAACCAGGGTATGGATGTACTGTGTGCCTTGGGTTCTCGCGCCGCCCCTGTTGTTTTGGATTTGCTCTCCGATCCGGATGGGGATGTACGTATTTTCGCCTGCAATCTACTGGGTAGAATTGGCGATCCCCTGGCTGTTGAGAGTCTGATCAACACCCTCGCTGATCCCAATGAAAACGTTCGTTTTTCTGCTGCTGAGGCGCTAGGGCTGTTGGGTGACAGGCGGGCGGTGATGCCGCTGTTGGAACTGGTGCAGAGAGATGAATGGGTGCGCTTCGTAGCCATAGAGGCACTGGGGCATTTGGGCGATGCTCAAGCCGTTGAGCCGCTCTTAGAACGGCTTGATGATGATTCCTGGCTGCGCTATCCATTGATCGAAGCTCTGGGGCGGCTAGGTGGCGAGCGCGCCGGGCATAGACTGCTTGGTTACCTTCAAGGCGAAAACAGTATGGTCGTAAATGCCGTGATCGCTGCCCTGGGGCGGATCGATCAACGTTGTCAGACGAATTTTCTGGCCCAGCTCAACCAGACAGAAGTTATCCCCCTGCTGTTAGAAGCCCTGAAAATTGAAGATTTTGCCGTGAGAAGGTCTGCCGCCAATGCCTTCGGTTGGGTAGGGAAGGGAGAGAATTTATCCCATCTGCTGCCCCTACTGGATGATATCGAGGAAAGCGTGCGCCAGGCTGCCCGCCAGGGAATTTTCCAGATCGGGGAGCGCAACCCGGAGATGCTGGTATCCCTTTTCCAGAATCCAAAACAGGCGCATCGTCCTATCATAGTGGAGGTCTTAGGCACACTCGATCATCCAGACGCATTTGGAGCCTTGCTGCAAGGATTACGGGATCACGCCCTGCCCGTGAGAGCAGCCAGCGCCAGCGCTCTTGGGGCAATGGGCAATCAATTAGCGATCGACGAATTAATCGCAGCCCTGGATGACGCACATAGCGAAGTACGCTGTGCAGTTGCCAACGCTCTGGGTAACTTACCAGGTATCCAATCTGTCCGTACTTTAATTCAGTTGCTGGAAGATACAGAAAGGGTCGTACGCCTGGAAGCCGCACACGCTTTGGCGCGCATTGGCAATCAAAAAGTAATACCTGAATTGGCTCGGCTTTCCCGGGATTCGCGCCCAATGGTGCGAGAGGCCGCGATCCATGCGCTGGGTTTATCCCAGGAACCATCGGCTGCTACCCACCTTATCGAAGCGTTGAACAATCCCGATCCAGTCATCCGGCGCTTTGCTGCCAGCACACTTGGCAGCCGTCACGTGGCGCACGCCCTTCCTTCACTGCAAAGCGCCTTACTTGATGAAGACTGGCGCGTGCGGAAATTAGCTGCAGAAGCGTTGGGTTATCTTGGAGATGATCGCGCGACGGAGCGATTGATCGCCGTAATGCAAGATGAAAACATCTGGGTGCGTTATGCTGCGGCCCGCGCTTTGGGCGAACTCGACGATGGGCGCGCCGTGGTTCCACTGATTGATGCCCTCACGAGCGAAGTTGAACCTGTACAATTAGCTGTTGCCAGTGCCCTGGGCCGATTAGGCGACTCGCGCGCAACGCCAGCCCTGCAAGCCCTGTGCGACCATCCCGAATCTGAAGTGCGGAGGGTAGTCGCTGAAGCGTTAAGCGGCATCCCCGGCACGGTTTCAGGCGATCTGTTGCTGGGCTTGCTTGCAGATCAGCAGCCGATTGTCCGGCGCAGTGCGGCGCGTGCCCTGGGGAAACAGGCAATCCCCATCGCACGGCATCCTCTCCAGGCCTTGAAGGATGATCCAGACCCGCATGTGGCTCAGGCTGCTCGTCTGGCGCTGGAAAATTACGCGGCTTTGGAGCAGGCTACTCATCCGAAGGAAAAGCATGCCTAGATGACCCTCATGGATTTGTCCTACGATGATTTTGATGTCCTGCGGCAATTGATCTACCATAACAGCGGCATCTGGCTTGGGGATCAAAAGATTTCTTTTCTGCGTTCGCGGCTAAAAGGGCGCTTGCGGACGAATAACATTAGTTCGCATCGGGAGTATTACCACTTTCTGCGCTACGACCCCCAAGGCCCAGAGGAAATCCAGCAGCTCATCGATGCCACCACGGTCAATGAAACCTGGTTCTTTCGAGAAATAGCGCCCCTCGAGGCCTGGCTGGGAAGTGTCTATCCGGTCATCGCAAAAAAGGGTAACGGCTTACGCATTTGGAGCGCGGGCTGCGCTTCGGGTGAAGAGCCGCTCACCCTGGCGATGCTGCTTTTTGAAATAATGCCGGATGCAGCGCAGCGGGATATTGAAATCCTGGCCACGGACATCAGCCAGACTGCCCTGAAACATGCCCGCGCCGGGCTGTATTCTGCACATAGCTTGCGCCATACCGAACAACGCTGGGTGCACAAATATTTTAAGCCATCCGCCAACGGACATCTTCAAATCGACGAGAAAATCTTACGCATGATGCGCTTTGGATTTACCAACTTGATCGACCAAAGCCTTCCAGGTCGCATTTTCCCGGTTAACCTGATTGTATGCAGAAATGTAATTATTTACTTCGCAAAAGCCAGCCGTCATGCAGTCCTTGAAAATTTTTTCAATATACTCAAACCCGGTGGCTATTTGATCCTGGGTCACGCTGAAAGCTTGCTTTATACCAAAACCCCCTTTGAAGTAGCCCGTGTGGGCGATACAATTATGTACAAAAAACCAGAATAAGTCTGAACAACTTGCCAATGTCAACTTACAAAAAAGGTAGTCAAAATTTGGGGGAATGGGCAGGGTTCCACCTCGCCTATTCCCCCAAATTTTGGAAACTCTCTGCCAACTTGACCTTGTCAAAATAAGTACAAAACAGGAAGGAATTGCATTATGACGAAAAAAATCCTGGCAGTCGATGACTCGAATAGCGTTCGCAAAATGGTGGAATTCGCGCTGAAATCTCGGGGCTATAACGTTACCACAGCGAGTGATGGACAAGACGCTTTGGAGTTGCTCGAAAAAAATCAATACGACCTGGTCGTTTTGGATATCAACATGCCCAACCTGGACGGCATTTCCGTGCTGAAAACCGTCCGCGAGCACCCGGATCGAGGCAGCCTGCCTGTTTTAATGCTTACTACAGAAGGCCAGGAATCCGACCGCGATCGCGCCTTGACCCTGGGCGCAACGGATTATATGGTCAAACCTTTCAAGCCCACTGAATTGCTTGAGCGGGTGGAGAAACTATTGGTAATGTAGCGCGTATCAGAGATAGGGATGCAGGCAAATTCTCCCTCCTGATAACAACTACATCCACTGGAGAAAAAGTGAGTAAACCACCTCAAACCCCCACTCCCCCACATCAGGAAGACCTTGACGCCTTTCTGATTGCCCAAATGCGGGACGATTTCATCATCGAGGCGCGCGAAATCCTCGACCGTCTGGGACCCTTGTTGGCGGATTTCGAAAAGAGCGGCGATGAAGATCAGGCTAAGGCGATTTTTCGCGATGTGCACACGCTAAAAGGCACCGCTGGTTTTGTCGGCTTGGAGGCTATCCAATCTCTGGCCCATAAAATAGAAGATTTGTTCGGAGCATTGCGCGGGGGCAAATTAAGCCTGACCACAGAGTTGATTGACCTGGCCTTCGAAGGTTTACAGTTCTTTGAGGTTGTACACGCCGATTTGCTGGCAGGTGGCGCTGGCGAAGGGAATGTTTCCAAGCTCATTCAGCGCATGGATGCCCTTCAGCATGGAAAAGTGTCTGGCAAGACCAAAATTTCTGCTGAACCTCGATACTCTTCACCAATGGATGCCACTGGTCAAAACACCCTTCGAGTTGAGGTGAAGGCGCTCGATCAGTTGATGTTTCTGGTGGGCGAATTGATCACCCGCCGCAATGCCCTGCAAGCCAGTGCCGAAGAATTGAAAAATGAAAGGCTCGCCGAAATCACAACCGCAATTGACCGTCTGACATCTCAACTGCAATCGGCGGTCACTGAGATACGCCTGACACCGATCGAAATGCTCTACAATCGCTTTATTCCTGTGGTACGCAACCTGGCGCGCGAACGGGATAAAGATGTTCGTTTGCTCATTGAAGGTGGCGAGACACCCTTTGACCGCACGATTTTCGAGCAGATGTACAACCCCCTGGTGCATTTGATCCGCAACGCCATTGATCATGGCCTGGAACCTGCTGCCGAGCGTATCGATGCGGGCAAGCCTGCTGAAGGCAACATCTGCCTTTCTGCCGAGCGACATGGCGAGGATGTGCTCCTGCGCATCTCAGATGATGGACGTGGTATCAACCTGGAAAATATACGTTCAGCGGCAGTGAAGCGCGGCTTGCTTAGCCAGGAAGAAGCCCAGGCATTATCGCAGGATCAGGCTATCCGTCTCATTTTCACCCCCGGGATGAGTACCGCGGTCGAAATCACAGAGCTCTCTGGCAGAGGCGTGGGGATGGATGTGGTGGTGCAGAACGTGCGCCGCTTGCGAGGCAGTGTCGATGTCGAGATGCAACCTGGCACAGGTACTGCATTTGTAATCCGCCTGCCGTTAAGCCTGGCCGTGCTGGACGTATTGCTGGTGCAATGCGTTGGGCATATCTACGCTTTGCCCTTACAGGTTGTGCGTGAGACCATGCAACTGGCAGTTGAAGATATTCATACGCTACAGTTGGGGCGAGTGGTGTTCGTGCGCGATACCGCCCTGCCGCTGAATTCATTGCGCACTTGGCTGAAGCGTGAGGGGGAGGGTTTGGATAAAACTGTTCCGCTTAAACCTGCTGTGGTGATTCGTCTGCTGACAGGGGATGTGGTTTTGCTGGTGGATGCCCTGGTGGGTAGGCAGCAAGTGGTGCTCCAACCCCTGAACCCGCTGCTCGGGGTGGTCAATGGTGTGGACGGTACCGCACTCTTGCCCGATGGCAGCGTGGCGCTGATTTTGGATGTCGAAGGGTTGGCACATGCCTGAGAAAAGTAGAGCGATACCGAAACCGCGTGGAGAACAATTAGCCAGAGAGAACAGCCAGTTGCAATCTCTCTCCGGCCTGATAGCTTCCCTGGCTCACCAGACCCAACTTGATGCGCTGGCGCAAGAAGCCCTGGCACAGACGATCGACGCAGTGCACCTGGCAGGCGGGGCATTTTATTGGATATCAGCAGCAGAAGGCGAACTCAAACTGGCCGCGGCGAATGGCACCCATCCAAAGTTTACAACGCTGGCCGGAGAAATACCCGCAGCAAGTTTTTATTTTGCATCTGCTATAGCAGAACAACAGGTTTTGTTTATTACCGACAAACGAAAAATTCCCCGCTCACTGGCGAAAGCTCTCCAATCAGAGGCCTGGGAGCAAACCCTGGTCGTGCCGCTGGTTATCGGTTCTGAACCGCTTGGTGCGATCGTGGTGGGCACCAAATCGGAAGAAGAAATCAATTCAACTGATCTCATTTTGCTTAGTACGTTTGGCAAACAAATTAGCCTGGCCGCCCATAGCGCTCACCTAGAAAGGAAGTTGACACAAAGCGAAAAGTTATACCGTATCCTGGTCGAGTCTGCTGAACAAGCCATCTTTATCATAGATCAGCAAGGAAAGTTCCATTTCATGAACCGCAGCGCAGCTCAGACGATGGGAGGCCAACCGGAGGAATTCATCGGCCAGACGATGTGGGATCGCTTTCCAAAAGATGTGGCCGAACGTCAGATGACAGACATACGCCAAACGTTAGAAGCGGGTAAATTGAAAGTAATCGAAACTGAGTCAAGCATTCGCGGTGAAGCGCGCTGGTTCTCCACCAGCTTGCAGCCCCTGCAAAATGACAGCGGTGAATACGCTCAGGTTTTAGCAGTTGCCTCTGACATTACAAGGAGGATTCAAGCCGAAAAAATGCGCCAGCAGTTTCTGGAAATTCTTAGCAAGAGAAATATTCAGCTACAACTGGCGGTGGAGTTGGCCGGTTCGATCATCACCATGCGTGACCCCCAATCGCTTTTGGATGATACGGTCATCGCCATCAAGCAGAAATTTGGCTTTTACTATGTGGGCGTTTTCGTGCTGGATGAAGACAGGGGTTACGCTGTTCTGAAAGCTGGCACCGGGGAAGCAGGGGCGCGCATGTTAGCCGAAGGACACCAATTCCAGATCAATAATCATTCGATGATCGGCAGTTGTATCGCCTCTTGCCAGCCGCTCATCACCCAGGAAGCGGATCGAGACAATGCCCGATATCCGAATCCACATCTCCCAGAGACGCGCGCCGAGATGGCTTTACCTTTGAGCTTTTTAGGAACTTGCCTGGGGGCAATGACCATCCAAAGTACGCTTCCTAATTCCTTTGATGATGAAGACATCACCTTGATGGGGGCAGTCGCTGACCAACTGGCTGTGGCCTTAGACAACGCCCGCTTGTACGCGCTTCTTAACAAACAACGTCAGGGTGAACAAGCCGCATTGCTCGATCTCTCACGAACGCTGCTCGGTGAAGTGGAGCAGCAAACGATTATCGTTAAAACGATACAAACGGCTGCGCATCTTCTCGATGTCGAATTTGCCGCCCTGACCCTGGTCGATCCGGGTGGACACACGTACTCATCCTCAGCCGGTATTGGTTGGCCAACCGAAATTCTTGCCCAGGCCAGCGGTATTCCTATTGACACCAACAATGGAAATGGTTACACCATCTTGCAACAGGAAATCGTAATCGTGGTAGATGAATCGCAAGAAACCCGTTTTCCCACCCCTCCCTGGGTGGAGCAAATGGGGATCATCTCAACGTTGTTTGTGCCCATAATTCTGGAACAGCGCGTGTTGGGAACGCTGGTTGTCAATAGTCGTTTCCAGCGAGAGTGGAGTGAGGATCATATTCGCGCCCTTTCGCTGATTGCCAATACTACCGCCCAGGCCCTCGAACGCGCCCGATTATTCGAAGGTGAACGTCGCGCCCGGCAGCAGGCGGATATCTTATTTGAAACCAGTTCCACGCTGAATGCCAGTTTGGAAAGGGATCAGGTGCTGACCAATATCCTGGAGCAATTATCTCGGGTGATCAACTTTAGCAGCGCCAGTGTAATGTTGATTGCCGGTGAAGCGCTGAATATCGTCGCCCAGCGCGGTTTTCGCAATGCCAGGCAATTAACCATTCCGATTAAACAAAGTGATTTGGAGCATGTCCGAACCTTGTTGGTCGAACACCATCCGATCATCATCGCCGATACCCAGATTGACCCGCGCTGGCACAGGCTGGAAGGTGGGGAGTATATTCGCAGTTGGCTGGGTGTACCCCTGGTGGTGGGAGATCAAGCCATTGGTGTACTGAATTTGGACCATACCCTGGTCAATGGCTTTACCGATGAAGATGCACGTTTAGCGATGGCGTTTGCCAGTCAGGCCGCGGTGGCAATTCAGAATGCCAGTTTATTCAATGAAGTTGTGGAAAACGAAACCCGCTTTCGAAATTTGCTCGATGCCGCCCCAGATGTGATGCTCATCGTAGATGATCAAGGTTTGGTCATCCGCACGAACGCTCAAATTCAACCTGTGCTTGGCTATCATCCAGATGAGATAATTGGCAAGCACATCGAGATGTTAATATGCGAAAATCAGCAAAATGCACGCGTTCAACACCGTATTGATTTTATAACCAATGCTTCTGCCCGCTTCATGGGTGCCGATCTTGAGTTGGTGGCTCGTTGTAAAGATGGCCGCGCTTTGCCTGTCGAGATCAGCTTGAGCCCATTGCAAACCCCCGATGGCTTGTTGGTCATTGCCGCGATTCGAGATGTTACCACGCGGAAGCAAGCTGAGGAAAATCGCCGTTCGTATGAACGCTATCTGGAAATGTTGCACGAGATCACCCAGTCTGCATTGCAAGCACCAAATTTGGAAACCATGCTGCAAAATTTGGCTGACAAGCTAAGCACCTTGTTTGATGCAGATGATAGTTATCTGACCCTGTGGGATGAAACAACCCAACAGGTAATTCCTGGAGCAAGTTCCAACCTGTCCAAAGAAGAATATCGTTCCTTGATTATAAATCCAGGAGAGATCACGCTGACTGCATCCGTGTTGGCAGCCGGACATCCATTGGTTATTGATGATGTGAAAGAATCACCGCATATCAGCCGCCAGGTTGCAGCTCACTTTCCTGCGGTATCGCTGTTAGCCCTGCCGCTGATCGCCGGGGAGAAAAAACTGGGGGCGGCTTTGATTGCATTCAACCAGCCCCACCATTTTTCACTGGACGATGTCGCCCGCGGAGAGCAAATTGCCAGTCAAATCGCCCTGGCCATCCAAAATGTATCCGCACTTGATCAAGAGCGCCAACAACGTATTTTAGCAGAAGCCTTGCATGCTGCCGCGCACGCCGTCAACAGCACGCTAGATTTCAATACAATTGTAGAAACCATTCTAGATAATGTCGCCAAAGTATTACCACATGACGCTGCCAATCTCTGGCTGATCGAAGAGCAAAGGCTGAGCATGGCTAACTGGCGCGGCTACCCCTCGAATGTAGCTTTCTTCGAAGAATTCCAACTGCCATTGGACTCATCACCGATCATCGCGGCCATGTTGGCTTCTGGCAAACCATTTCTGGTTCGTGATACCGCCCATAATGCAGATTGGATCCAATTCCCGCAAACTGCCTGGGTGCGGTCGTACGTTGGCACCCCCATCCATATTCACGGTCAGGTAATCGGCTTCCTGAACCTGGATTCAAAAACGCCTAATTTTTTTACAGAAGCGAATACAATTCACCTGCAGGCGTTTGCCGATCAGGCAGCTGCCGCGCTGCAGAATGCCCAATTATTCTTGCAAGAGCAAACCCGCCGCCAAGAATTGGCCGTGCTTTACACCTTATCCCGCAATCTGGCAGAAATTGCCGATATGAAGCAGATTTTAAATCAGATTGCTCGCAGCACGGTATACGCGTTGGAGATTACCTACTGTCGCATTCTACTACCCGAGCATGGCAAATTCATCAATCGAGCTATATACCCGGTGCGCGTTCTGGAAAACGATCTGAACTTAGGCAAAGAAGAACCCCCTAGCTTGTTGCATTACTACCAAAAGGTACTCGATGAAGGAGATTCTGTAATCATCTCTCGAACGGAAAATGCGCTGGCCGAGGGGCAATTCCAAGCCTTGAGCTTAGATATTGCCGAGCAGGTAGGACTGGTGCCAATCAGGATTGGCCAACAAGGCATTGGCCTGATGTCCTTAGGTGAGGCGCGCCAGCCGAAACGCGAATCTTTTAATACAAACAAACTTTCCCTGGCCGCTGCCATTGCTGATCAGGCTGCCATCGCCATTGAGAATATCCGCTTGTACGAGCTGGCTCACCAGCACGCCGCCGAATTGGAACTACGCGTTGCCGAACGCACCTTTGAACTCCAACAATCTGCTGAGGCACTGCAAGAAATGAACCGCCGGTTGCAATTGATTAACACTGTCTCAGGGCATCTGAGCAGTTCGCTGGATATTAACGATTTAGCCAATCGAGTAGTCTGTCTGGTACACGAATCCATTAACGCTTCCTTCTCGTTTGTCGGTGTGATTGATGAAGAAAATTTAGATTTCCTGGCGACAAAAGGGGGTCATCCCCCGGTTGAGCCGGGTACCCGATGGGAAATAAAAGATCAATCGATCAGCAGTTGGGTCGTTGCCCACGGAAAACCCGTGCGCGTGCCAGATGTATCTAAGGACGAGCGTTACATGGCGCATCCTGCGCTACTCCAAACCCAATCTGAACTCATTGTCCCTATTCGGATTGGCGACCGGATACTCGGTGTTCTGGGGGTCGATTCGCATCAGATAGGAGCTTACACTCCTGATGATGAAAATTTACTGTTGTCCATTGCCGACCAATTGGGCCTGGCGATAGAGAGCGCACGTTCCTTTCAGGAAGCTCGAACGCAACGCCTGGAAGCCGAGGAAATTGCCGAAGTGCTCTTTGAGCAAACCAACCAGGTTGTCGGCATCAATCGGGTAGTGACCGCCTTGCAGGCTGCCACCAATTTGAAAGTAGCTTCCCAGGCTTTATTGGAGAGTTTGAATACAGAATTTGGGATCGGAAAAAGTGTGCTCTGGATTATTGAGGAGGAAGACCTCTCGCTGGTTGCAGCGTTTGGTTTTTCGCTCCCGGATACCGGTCAGTCAATCAGTGATCTGGCGGATTGCGCAGCGCTCCAACAAACCTGGCAAAGTGGAACAGCCATCCGCCGCGACCAGTTCGACGGTCAGGCGTATTGTGATCGCTATTTCGAGCAATGGCTGATGCTGCCTATCAAAGCCCGAGGCGAGGTGTTGGGTGTGCTGGTCATTGAACAGGACGTTTTGGATGAAGATACCTTGCGCATCATCATCAACCAGACCGGGTTAGGTTTAGCGTCGGCGCGTTCCTATGAGCAGCTACAATCCCAGGCCAAAGAATTATCGCTAGCCAACCGCCAGTTGCAGAGCGCCACGCAGGCCAAAACCGACTTCATGAATCGCATGAGCCACGAACTGCGTACGCCGTTGAACGCCATCCTGGGATTCGCCCGCATGCTGGTAAAGGAAACCACAGGCCCGCTCAACGAGCGCCAGCAACGATATGTCGAACATATCCTCGGCAGCGGGGAACACCAATTGGTACTGGTCAACGATGTGCTTGACCTGGCCAAGGTTGAAGCCGGTAAAATGGAACTCTACCTGGAGCGAATATTGCTGGCAGATGCATTTGCCAATGTTAACGCGATGATCTCGCCCCAGGCAGAGGCCAAGGGCATCCATATCCAGAGCGAGTTGTCCGACCCGGCCGCGATGATCCTCGCCGATCGCACCCGTTTGCGCCAGATCTTGCTCAACCTGCTTTCCAACGCGGTCAAATTTGCGCCCGAGGGCAGCAGGGTCAGCATGCAGTCAAGCGTCATCCATTACCAGTCTTTTCCCACCGGTCACCGTGCACCGGCCTCAGATTACTGGACATTGATCACCGTGTGCGACTCAGGCATCGGCATCAAGGAAGAAGATTTTTCCAAGATTTTCACTGAGTTCGAACAAATCGATAACCCGCTGGTGCGCTCACAAGAGGGCACTGGGTTGGGGTTGGCGCTCACGAAGTACTTGGTCGAGTTGCATGATGGGAATATCTGGTTTGAAAGTGAGTATGGCAAGGGAACCACATTCTACGTTGCACTTCCAATAAATTCCAAATGAAATCAAAAAAGAGCACACTATACCAACCAGGAAAAAGGCTTGCCAGTCGCTTATCGATTGGCTGGCAGGTAGGCATTTGTCTTGTCTTCCTGAGCGCTTACGCGCTGGCCTTTGGGCCGCTCTACCGACGCACCGGTGGGGGCGTGGGCGCGGCCTTATCCGTCATTCCGCTACTGGCTGCCGGTTGGTTTTGGGGGTGGCGTGCCGGAGTGATCGGCGGGGTGCTGCTATCCTTAATAAACGCAATTCTGATCAGCTATGCCCGCGGTGCAGGGGGCGGGGATATCCTGTCTGCTTTTTTGGGTCCTGGCTCGTGGGCTTTAGTAATCATTGGCTGGGCGGTCGGCTATTTAAGGGATATCCGCGAGAGACTCACACTGGAAATCCAGCAACGGGTTCAAATCGAAAAGGCGCTCCACACCAAAGAAGCTGTCTTGGCAGAAGCGCAGCGGATCGCTCACCTCGGTCATTGGGAATGGGACATCGTCACAAACCATCTATATTGGTCTGATGAGATTTACCGTATCTTTGGGGTTGCGCCTCAGCAGTTCAAAGAAACCTATGAGGCATTTCTTGAGGCAGTGCACCCCCAAGATCGGGCGTTTGTGATGCAATCAGTGAATAACGCCCTCTACAATGGAAAACCCTACAGCATTGATCATCGCATTGTGCAACCGGATGGTAAGGAAAGGGTTGTCCACGAACAGGCGGAAGTCACATTTGAAGAACACGGTAAGCCTGTGCGCATGCTTGGCACGGTTCATGACATCACGGAACAAATACAAGCTAGACAAACGCTGCAAAAACAAGCCAATGAACTCCAGCGAAGCAACGCATTGCTCTCATCCCTGGCGCGCATCGCGGCGAAAATACGCACGGTTCAAGATGTTCAACCCGTTTATGAAATACTACAAGATGAGCTTTTCGACTTTTCATTTAATTTCATTTTAGGATTTTGGGATCCTTCAAGCCAGACAGCGGTATTCGAGAGTTCTTCACTGGCGCCGAGTAAACTGATCCAATTAGAAGAATTGGGCCTGAACCTGCATGGATTCCAACTGAAAGCCGAAAACCTGACCATATTGCCCCGGTTGTTAGCCAACCCGACCCCAATCTATTACGCCGGGCAGGAACTTCTCGATCTGCTTGCCCGTTCAGCGCCAGAAATTTATAAACAAGCTACCGGCCGAATATTAGAAATATTGGAATTCGGCCCCGATACCCGGATGATATTTTTACCGCTACTCGTAGCCAGTCAAGTCAAAGGTTTCTTGTATTTTTGGGGAGCTAATCTGCGGCAATCCGATATGGGTATTCTCAGCATCTTCGCTAATCAGATTTCTATCGCCATCCACACTGCCCAGCTATTCCAAACGGAACAAGAACAGCGCCAACTGGCCGAGGCCCTGCAAGACACCAGCGCAGCCATCACCAGCACCCTGGATTTCGATACGGTGATGATGCGTATTCTGGAGAATGTAGGTAAAGTGGTACCAACCGATGCAGCAAATTTCATGCTCATCGAAAGGCAGCACGCCCGGATCGCTTATTGGCATGGCTATTCAAACGAGCACAAAGACCATTTGAGAGATGTTCATATGCCGCTGACCTCCCCTATTTTATATAAAATGGCTGAGAGCAAACGCCCGATTGTGGTTCCAGACACAGCGCTCTGTGATGACTGGATTACAACCCCAGAATCTGGCTGGGTCAAGTCGTACCTGGCAACACCGGTTGTCATCCACGAGCGGGTGATTGGATTGCTTAACCTGGATTCGTCAACACCCAATAGCCTGACAAAAGAGCACATTGAACCTCTGTGGGCCTTCGCCAATCAGGCCGCCCTGGCTATCGAAAACGCCCGCATATTTGATCAGACCGATGAAGAACTACGAAAGACCGTCTTATCATTAGAACAGGCCAATCTTAACTTAAAACACGCCTTGCATGTCAAAACAACTTTCATGCAGCGCATGTCCCATGAATTGCGTACTCCCCTCAATGCCATCATCGGCTTTGCTGGGATATTGGAACGACTCAACTCAGGCGAGTCCACACAAAAGCAGGCCCGTTATGCGGGCAATATCTCCTCCAGCGCCCAGCGCCTGTCAACATTTGTCAATGATGTGCTGGAATTGACTGCCCTCGAAGCGGGAGAGGTAGAATTACAGAAAACGCGCTTTCTGCTGCAGGATCTATGCGCCACCATGCTCAGTGAGGTTCACGCTCAAGCTGATAAAAAGAAGATCCATTTGGATGGGGATTTGTGTACACCAGGTGTTACCCTGGTAGCCGATCCAACCCGGTTAAGAAAAGTATTTCATATTTTACTTGAAAACGCAATCAAGTTTACCCCTGAGGCAGGTCAGGTTAGTATTCAATCCACAGTTGCCAGCCATCTTTGGCTCATGGAAAACTGCCCGCTGCCCATTGGTCAGTTGCCAGTGGATCGTGGGCAGTGGATGGTGATCTCTGTAACCGACACGGGCGTGGGGATTACCCCCGATGATTTCGA